>Ga0207695_10000651_pt1 | contig 68979 bp, 64 predicted proteins | sample KBSC54metaG_FD_184354 | JGI IMG/M metagenome (GOLD analysis project Ga0207695, IMG submission 184354) | Corn rhizosphere microbial communities from Kellogg Biological Station, Michigan, USA - KBS C5-4 metaG (SPAdes) (version 2) | ecosystem: Host-associated > Plants > Roots > Rhizosphere > Soil...
CCGCGCGCGCCGCAAAGCAGACAGTGCGGCGGCAGCAGGGCGAATTGCAGCCGCCGCCAAAGGCTGTCAACTATCGGCAGCGGGTTTGAGTTGACAGGACCGAAGGGCATAATCACACTTTCCATAGTCTACGTCCAAACTGAAAAATCCGATGTCAGCGACGATCCAATCCGTACCGGCTACCGAGCGCGTCAGCCGCGCCGACGTGCTTGCCCTGTTCGCCCTGCCGTTCAACGATCTACTCGCGCGTGCACACGACGTGCATCGCGCGCATCACGACGCGAACGCGGTGCAAGTGTCGACGCTGTTGTCGATCAAGACCGGCGGTTGCCCTGAGGATTGTGCCTATTGTCCACAAAGCGCGCGCTACGCCACGGGGGTGAAGGCGGAAAAGCTGATGTCGCTCGATGCCGTGCTCGACAAGGCCAAACAGGCCAAGGCCGCCGGCGCGACGCGCTTCTGCATGGGCGCGGCGTGGCGCTCGCCGAAAGATCGCGACGTCGAAAAGGTCGCCGAAATGGTCGGCGCCGTGCGCGCGCTCGGCATGGAAACCTGCGCGACGCTCGGCATGCTCAGCGCGCCGCAGGCGTCGAAATTGAAATCGGCCGGCCTCGATTACTACAACCACAACCTCGACACCGCGCCCGAGTTCTACGGCGAGATCATCCACACGCGCGAATACCAGGATCGCCTGGACACGCTCGAAAACGTGCGCGCAGCCGGCATGAAGACCTGCTGCGGCGGCATCGTCGGCATGGGTGAATCGCGCGAGCAGCGCGCGGGCCTGCTGCACACGCTGGCGAACCTGCCGGAGCATCCGCAGTCGGTACCGATCAATCGCCTCGTCCAGGTCGCCGGCACGCCGCTCGACGGCACGGCGCTGCTCGATCCGTTCGAATTCGTACGCACGATCGCGGTCGCGCGCATCCTGATGCCGCGCTCGATGGTGCGCCTCTCCGCCGGCCGCGCCGAAATGAGCGACGAGCTGCAAGCGCTGTGCTTCTTTGCCGGCGCCAATTCAATCTTCTACGGCGAGAAGCTGCTGACGACCGGCAATCCCGATATCGAGCACGACCAGGCTTTGTTCGCGCGGCTCGGCATCGCGCCGATGCAGGTTGAGTTGGAGCCGGGGACGGTGCACGCGGATATTGTCGAAGCCGCGTAATTTATTGCCGTCATTCTGGAGAGAAATCGGAATGACGAGCGAAAAACATGAGTCGTCCTGATCTCATCGAACGTCTTGCTGCTGCTCAAGCCGAGCGCGCACGGCAGGACCTGCTGCGCCGCCTGCGCAAAGTCGAGGCAGTCGACGGCGTGCGCATCCAGATCGATGGCAAGACGCTTCTCAATTTCGCCAGCAACGACTACCTCGGTCTCGCCCAACACCCTGCGCTGCAGGACGCGCTGATCCGCGCGGCGAAGCAATGGGGCGTCGGCGCGACCGCGGCGCATTTGCTTGGCGGCCATCGCGAAGAACACGAAGCGCTCGAAGACAAACTTGCCGCGTGGACACGGCGCAAATGCGCGCTGCTGTTTTCGACTGGCTACATGGCCAACCTCGGCGCGATCCAGGCGCTGCTTGGCGAGGGTGATGTCTGCGTGCAGGATAAGCTCAATCATGCTTGCCTGATCGACGGCGCGCGACTATCCGGCGCGGCGCTCAAGCGGTACGTGCACAACGATGTCAGCAGCGCGAAACGCCAGCTCGAAGCAAGCGCGGACAACGCCGCGCTGCTCGCGACCGACGGCGTGTTCAGCATGGACGGCGATATCGCCCCGCTCGCGGACTTGGCCGCGCTGTGCAAAGCGCAGCAGGCGACACTATTGGTCGACGACGCGCACGGCCTCGGTGTGCTCGGCGACGAAGGCGCGGGCAGCCTTGTCGAGGCGAACCTGAAACAGGACGACGCGCCCGTCCTGATGGCGACGCTCGGCAAGGCGCTCGGCGTGTCGGGCGCATTCGTCGCCGGCAGCAAGGCGCTGGTCGACGGTCTTGTCCAGTTCGCACGCACGCACGTCTACACGACCGCGATGCCGCCCGCGCTCGCCGCGGCGACGAGTGCAGCCGTCGACATTGCACGATTTGAAGACTGGCGGCGCGCCAAGCTGCGCCGTCTCGTCGCGCACTTTCGCCACGGCGCCAGCGAACGCGGCATCGACCTGCTCGATTCACGCACGCCGATCCAGCCCGTGCTGATCGGCGCGAGCCGTGCCGCGCTGCTCGCCGCGCAACGGCTGGAAAGTGACGGCTACTTCGTGCCGGCGATCCGCCCGCCGACTGTGGCGCAAGGCAAGGCGCGTCTGCGCGTCACGTTTTCGGCGCTGCACGAGGAAGCCGATGTGGAAAAACTCTTGAACGCCCTCGCGCGCGCGATCGCGCATGCGCGCCGCACGACGCGCACGGGGAAACAAAGCTGAAAGCGAAACTGCGAGAACAGCGTTGCCACGAAGGCACGAAGATCACAAAGAAAAGCCAATTCGGGTTTGGTTTTCTTCGTGGCTCCTCTTTGTGGTCTTCGTGCCTTCGTGGCAGCTCTTTTGATCTAGATTTTCTTTGGTACGAACATCGATGAGTTTGCATATCGAAACGGTCGGGTCCGGGCCCGATCTCGTTCTCATTCACGGCTGGGCGATGCACGGCGGCATCTTCGCGCCGCTGACGCCGCTGCTCGCCGAACGTTTCCGCGTGCATGTCGTCGATTTGCCCGGTCACGGTTTCAGCCACGACGACGACGCGCCGATCGACGCGCAAGTCTGGGCCGCGCGCATCGCTGCGCTGACGCCGGCGCGCGCGATCTGGGTCGGCTGGTCGATGGGCGGCCTCGTCGCGCTGCACGCGGCGCTCGATCATCCGTTGTCCGTGCGCGGTCTCGTCGAGATGGCGAATTCGCCGCGCTTCGTCGCGGCCGCCGATTGGCCGCACGCGATGGCGGCGAAGGTGCTCGAGGGTTTCGAGACGGGTCTGGAACGCGACTACCGCGCCACGGTCGACGGGTTTCTTGCGTTGGAACTGATTGGCAGTCCGAATCCGCAGTCGACGCTGCGTGATCTCAAGGCGCGCGTGTTCGAACGCGGCGAGCCGCCGCTGCGCGCGCTCGTCGACGGTTTGCGTGTGCTTGAAACCACCGACCTGCGCGCACGCTTGGCGGCGCTCGCGATGCCAAATCTGTGGATCGCCGGCCGCCGCGATCGACTGATTCACGCCGAAGCGATGCGCTGGGCATCGCAACAGACTGCGCACGGCGAATTCGTCGAAATCGATTCCGGGCACGCGCCGTTTCTGAGCCATCCGCGCGAAGTCGCCGACGCGATTATCGAATTTGCGGGCAGGGCGCCACTCATATGACCCCACCGTTCGATACGCGTCAGGTGCGCCGTGCCTTCGGCCGCGCGGCCGCGAGTTATGACACGCATGCCGTACTCCAGCACGAAGTCGAGCGGCGTTTGCTCGAACGCCTCGATTATTTCGAAACAGTGCCGACGCGCGTGCTCGACCTCGGCTGCGGCCCCGGCCGCGCAGCGCAGGCGATGCGCACGCGCTGGAAGGGCGCGCAAGTAATTGCGCTGGACGCCGCGTTGCCGATGTTGAACCGCGTCAAAGCCAACTGGCTGCGTCCCGTCGCGCGCGTGAACGCCGATGCGCGTGCGCTGCCGCTCGCCGATGCGAGCATCGACGTGCTCTATTCGAACCTCTGCATCCAATGGATCGACGATCTGCCAGTGCTGTTCGACGAATTCCGCCGCGTGCTGCGTCCGGGCGGTTATCTGGCGCTGTCGACGTTCGGTCCTGACACGCTGCACGAATTGCGTGCCGCGTGGGCGCAAGCCGATCGTTCACCGCATGTCAGCCAGTTCAGCGATATCGCGCGCGTCGGCGATGCGTTGATGCACGCGGGTTTCCGCGATCCCGTGCTCGATGCGGAGCATTTCACCCTGACTTACCACGACGCGCCGACGCTGATGCGCGAGCTGAAGGCGATCGGTGCCACGAATGCCGATCGTCAACGCGCGCGCGGGTTGACCGGTCGCGCGCATTATCGCCGCGCCATCGAGGCCTACGAAGCGTTTCGCGAAGACGGTCTCCTGCCTGCGACGTACGAAGTCGTCTATGCGCACGCCTGGGCGCCGGAGGCGAGCCAGCCGCGGCGTGGGCGCGGCGGTGAGATCGCGAGTTTTCCGATCGAGCGCCTGCGCGGCTCGCGAAGGTAATTCATCACGCGGGTCCGTCCGCGAAGAGCAGATCAAGACCGCACATCCCTGTGCGGATTTCTCAATTCAAACTTCGCGTTCGCGGAAGCAGCTCGTCAGGTGGTCGTTGACCATGCCGGTCGCCTGCATGTGCGCGTACATGATCGTCGAGCCGACGAAATTGAAGCCGCGCTTCTGCATGTCTTTGCTGAGTTTGTCCGAGATCTCGCTGCGCGGCGGCACGTCGCCGTGATTGCGCCAGCGGTTGCGGATCGGCTTGCCGTCGACGAACGACCAGAAGTACGCGTCGAGGCTGCCGGCTTCGTCGACGACTTTCAACGCGGCGCGCGCATTGTTGCGTGCCGACCAGATTTTCTGGCGATTGCGGATGATGCCCGGGTCGAGCAGCCGTTTTTCCAGCGCCGCGTCGGTCATGCGCGCCACTTTCGCGATGTCGAAGTCGTGAAACGCGCGGCGATAGGCCTCGCGCTTATTCAGCACGGTCGACCACGATAGGCCGGCCTGCGCGCCCTCGAGCACGAGAAATTCGAACAGTTTGTCGTCGTCGTGCAGCGGCACGCCCCATTCCTCGTCGTGGTAGGCGAGGTAGAGAGCGTTGCCGCCATCGGCCCAGCGGCAGCGTTTACGGGTCTCGACTTTCGCAGATGGAACCATCGCACGCGCTCCTTCTCGGTGTCAGCCAACGACCTGCGCGGTCCAATCCGGCAGGTTGTAGTAGTTGGTCACGCGCGCGATCTTGCCGCCGCGGATGTCGAAGAATGCGCCTGCGGGGAGGACATATTTTTGTCCGCGCGCGGCCGGCAGGCCTTCATCAGTGCTCAGGTATTCGCCGTGCACGACAAACTCGGCGCTGCCGCGCGCGCCGTCGGCGCTGGCCATCACCACGATGTCGCACAGCTGTTCGCGGTAACAGCGTTCCATATGCGCGAGGAACGCGCGGAAGGCAGATTTGCCTGTCTCGCGCTTGCCTTGGTTGATGTCGTGGACGACATCGTCGCTCAAGGCATCGAGCATGCCGTTCCAATCGCCGGCGTTGAACGCGGCGTAGTAGCGGCCGATCAGTTCGATGGCGGTTTCTCTCACAGCTTCTCGCTCCCAAATAGAAAATTCAGCCGACGCCGATCGTGTGATCAGGAAAGGTTGGAAAAGTATTTTTCCAGGTCGACATTGCCGCCGGAAAGCAGCACGCCGATGCGGCGCCCGCGGAAGATCTCCGGATGGCCGAGCACGGCGGCAAGCGCGATCGCGGACGACGGTTCGACCACGATCTTCATCCGTTCGAAGATAAGGCGCATCGCCGCGATCGTCTGCGCGTCCTCGACCGGTAGCACGCGCACGTCGTAGCGACGCAGCAGGTCCAGGTTGATTTCGCCGATGGTGCCGCGCAGGCCGTCGCAAATCGTGTTCGGCACGATATCGGTGACACGCGCGCCGCGGCGCAACGATTCGTACGCGTCGGCCGCACCCGCGGGCTCGGCGCCGTAGATTTCGATATTCGGGTTGAGCGCCTTCGCCGCAATAGCGCTGCCGCCGATCAGGCCGCCGCCGCCGACCGGGACGATGAGCACGTCGAGCTCGCCGGCCTCGCGCAGCAATTCGAGCGCGGCCGTGCCTTGGCCGGCGATGACGCGAGGATCGGTGAAGGGATGCACGAGTTCCGCGCCGGTATCGGCTTGTAGCTTGGCGGCGGCGGCTTCGCGTGCGGCGATCGTCGGCGCGCAGAAATGCAAGGCCGCACCGTAGGCCTCGATCGCCGCGAGTTTGGATTTCACCGCGCCTTCCGGCACGACGACATGCGCCGGAATGCCGCGCGAGCGCGCGGCGAGCGCGAGCGCCGCGCCGTGGTTGCCGGAGGAATGAGTCACCACACCGCGTGCGGCGTCGGTCTCGCTCAGTGACCAGACCGCGTTGCAGGCGCCGCGAAACTTGAATGCGCCGATGCGCTGGAAATTCTCGCACTTGAACGCGAGCGTCGCTCCAGCGAGTGCGTCGATGCTGCGCGCACGCAGCACCGGGGTGTGGGTAATGTGCGCTGCGATGCGTTGGGCGGCAAGTTCGACGTCGGCGAATTCCGGCAAGCCGGCGACATCGGGTGCTTTCGGTTTGAGAGGTTCGAACATGGCACGATCATAACCCGATCGTGCGCCGCTCCTGCGGTCGTACCAAGAGCAGGACACCCGCGCTGCGCGCGCGGGTGGGTGATCAGCGGTCGAGCGGCAGCTTGCTCAGCGCGGCACTGACGCGCGCGTGCTTGTTCTGCAGATTCTCGATCGTGACTTGCTGCTCCGTATCCGCCGAATTCTGAGTGACGATTTCCATCGCCATTTCCAGGCGACCCAATTCGATCATCAGATCGTGACGCAGATATTGAACGCTACTGATGCTGGTTTGACTTTCATGCAACATGGCTAAAACCCCGTGTTCTGTTCCAGCCCAAAAATCGGGCCTGAATTTCATTCAGCAAACCGCGTGCCAGCGGCCGAATCTCTAAACCACGGATGAACTCGAGTAAAAAAAGGTGATTCTCAACACAAAAAGCTCTTCCCTTGTGCCTCGCTGTGGGTACAATGACCCGACAAGCAGTTCGCTGACTGACCGAGTCGAGGGACAACTGACGCAATACGTCCAAATTTGACGTGTTTGCGAAGGCGAGATAGGTGCAGTCGAGTTGCCGCGGTGTGGGTGGCTTCACGTTTTTCTAGCATGTCCGGATGTAATCTAGCCGGGTGCGGTGCGGAAAAACGGATGTTTGCTCGCCGAACGGTTTTAGCGCGGATTGCCCGCAAAGAATGTAGGGTTACTGGCGCCCGGCATACGGTCCTCTTGGATTCCCCCTGTTCCTACGACCGCCGGGCGCCAGCCTTTCGTCCTGAAATCCCTTCGCTATATCTTCCTTGCTGCGTCCTTCGAACCTTGCGCGAATCGGCCCCTGAGCCCAATCATCAGCGCGCTTGAAGCGGCAGCTGTGCTTGTTTCGAAGTGCCAGCGAATAGCAGCAGGAAGCGTGCCAAGCACGGGCTGGTATACTTGCCCCAACCTTTAGATTCGATCTCCGACGCCTAAGCGTTGCGCCCTGCTATGAATTTCGACCAGCAATTCGATGTCATCGTCGTCGGCGGCGGCCATGCCGGCACCGAGGCTGCGCTTGCTTCGGCGCGGCTCGGTGCGCGCACGCTGCTGCTCACGCACAACATCGAAACGCTCGGCCAGATGAGCTGCAATCCCGCGATCGGCGGCATTGGCAAAGGCCATCTGGTCAAGGAAATCGATGCGCTCGGCGGCGTCATGGCGCAGGGCGCGGACCGCGCCGGCATCCAGTGGCGCACGCTCAATGCCTCCAAGGGTCCGGCCGTGCGCGCCACGCGCTGCCAGGCTGACCGTGCCCTCTATAAGGCTTACATCCGCGAACGCCTCGAGACCCAGCCGAATCTGTCAATTTTCCAGCAGGCGGTCGATGACCTGACACTGGAAGGGCAGAAAGTGACGGGCGTGGTCACCCAGATGGGTCTGACCTTCCGCGCGCGTCAGGTCGTTCTGACCGCCGGCACCTTTCTTGCCGGCAAAATCCATATCGGTTTCGAGAACTACGCGGGCGGCCGCGCGGGCGATCCGCCGGCGCAGCGTCTGGCCGCGCGCATGCGCGAGCTGCCGCTCACGGTCGACCGGCTCAAAACCGGCACCCCGCCGCGCCTCGACGGCCGCAGCATCGATTTTTCCGCGCTCGCCGAGCAGCCGGGCGACGCGCCGATGCCGGTGTTCTCGTTCTGGGGCGACGTTGCCGACCACCCGCGCCAGGTACCGTGCTGGATCACCCACACGAGCGAGCGCACCCACGAGATCATCCGCGCCGGGCTCGACCGCTCGCCGCTGTACACCGGCAAGATCGAGGGCGTCGGCCCGCGTTACTGTCCGTCGATCGAGGACAAGGTCGTGCGCTTCGCCGAAAAGGCCTCGCACCAGATCTTCCTCGAGCCTGAGGGCCTCGGCACCACCGAAATCTATCCGAACGGCATCTCCACCTCGCTGCCGTTCGACGTGCAGCTCGACCTCGTGCGTTCGATCAAAGGCCTCGAGAACGCGCATATCACGCGGCCCGGCTATGCGATCGAGTACGACTACTTCGATCCGCGCGGCCTCAAGGCTTCGCTCGAGACGAAGGCGATCGACGGTTTGTACTTCGCCGGCCAGATCAACGGCACCACCGGCTACGAAGAGGCGGCGGCACAAGGTTTGATCGCCGGCCTCAATGCCGCGCGGGCGGCGCAGGGCAACGATGCGTGGACACCGCGCCGCGATGAAGCTTATATCGGTGTGCTGATCGACGATCTGATCACCAACGGCACGCGCGAGCCCTACCGCATGTTCACCTCGCGCGCCGAATACCGCCTCAACCTGCGCGAGGACAATGCGGACCTGCGCCTGTGCGACAAGGCTTTTGCCCTCGGCAGCCTCGATGCGCCACGCTACGACGCGTTCCGCTGCAAGCGCGATGCGATCGAGGCGGAAACTTCACGTCTAAAGTCGATCTGGGCGGCGCCGAACAATGCGCTCGGACGCGAAATTCACGCGGCAATCGGCATTGAGCTGTCGCGCGAAACGCATGCACTCGATCTGCTGCGCCGACCCGAACTCGACTATGCCCAGCTGATGCAGGTGCCCGCGCTCGGGCCGGGCGTCGCCAACGCGCGCGTCGCCGAGCAGGTGCAGATCTCGGCGAAATACTCCGGCTATCTGGAACGCCAGAACGAGGAAATCGAGCGCCAGCGCCGGCACGAGGACACCGCGATTCCCGCGGCGTTCGACTACGCTCAGGTGCACGGCCTCTCCGCCGAAGTGACGCAGAAGCTCAAGACCGCGCAGCCGCAGACCGTCGGCCAGGCGATGCGCATCTCCGGCGTCACGCCGGCGGCGATCTCGCTGCTGCTCGTGCATCTCAAACGCGGCCAGCGCCGCGTCGCCTGAGCGCGGTTTTCCGTGTCGGCTGCGCCGGCACGACCTCCCCCAATCGCAAAAAGTATATTTTCGTCAGGCTGCTGAAAGCTTGATTCGATATTGTGCGCGCCCCGGTGTCGGGTGGCTTTGCGTACGGTTCCGCCTGCGCGAACGAAACACGGTCATGTATCTGTCATGCGTCGAAGCACGATTCTCCTTGCGCTTCGTCTCCTCCAACTTGGATTGCTGTCGTCCGTCGCCGACATGGCGGCGGCACAGCCGGTTGCGGAGGCGAATCTGAGCCTCAAGCGCGCGCTTGAGCTCATGCGCGTGCGCGATCCGAATCTGCAACTCGCACAGACCGCCGTCGACCAGGCGCTGGCCGACAAGATCACCGCGGGCGAGCGGCCGAACGCGACGCTCGCCTGGTCGACGAGCAAGATCAATCCGGCCGGGCACAACGGTTCCGGCGACTTCTGGAACAAGAGCTACGACACGGTCGTCAGCCTGTCGCAGCCGTTCGAGCGCGGCGGCAAGCGCAAGCACCGGCTCGCCCAGGCCGACGCGAATGCCGACGCGGCGCACGCGGATTACGCCGACAGCGTGCGCAGCGAACGCCTCGCCGTGTCGCAGGCCTACTGGGAGCTCAAGCGCGCCGAGGAAAAGTATAAAAATGCGCAGACGCTCGCGGTGATCGAGCATCGTTCGATCGAAGCCTCCGAGCAACGCTTGCGCGTCGGCGACCTGCCGCGCCTCGACGTCGAACGCATGCGCATCGACGCGGCGGCGGCGGACAATGCCGTCGATTCGGCGCTCGGCGCACTGCGCGACGCGCAGGTAGCGCTCGCCGCGCTGATCGACATCACCGCGCAGTCGGGAGAACTCTCTACTACCGACGATTGGCCGCATGCGGCCGGTGCGCTCGATCCCAAGCTCGGCGTCGGCGTCGCGAACGAACCCGCCGAAGCCGTGCTCGCGCGCCGCCCCGACATGCTCGCCGCGGCGAAGCGCGTCAATGCCGCGGAAGCCGCGCTGCAGCTCGCCCACGCGCAGACGGCGCGCGACATCACGATCAGCGGCCAGTACGAACACAATCCGGTGGCGCCGCCGGCGCCGACGGTCGGGCACACCCTACTCGGTATCGGCGTGTCGGTGCCGATTTTCACCGGCAGCCAGTATCGGGGCGAGATCGCGCGTGCCAACGCCGACATCGATGCGGCGAAGGCCAATCTCGCGCGCGTGCGCGTGGCCGCGCTGGCCGACGTGCATCGCGCGCGCGCCGATCTGCTCGCCGCTGCGCAGCGCGCGCATCGTTACGACAGCGATCTGATCCAGCGCGCGCTCGATACGGAGAAAACCGTCGAGATCGCCTACGCTCGCGGCGGCCTTGCGCTCGCCGATGTGCTTGACGCGCGGCGCTCGCTCAAAGCGACGCAGGACGACGCGGCCGACGCGCACGCCGATTTCGCCGAAGCGCTCGCCGCTTTGGCAGCTGCCGCTCCGAACGAAGATCAAGGAACGACGCCGTGAAGAATCCCTTCGCAAGAATCCCGCTTGAAGTTGTCGCCGGCACCGTGTTCGCGTTGGCGATCTTGCTCATTGCGATCTGGCTGTTCCGCGGCAAGTCCGACACCGCGGTCGATCCGCCGAAGCCGCAGGCGTCGAACGACACGCTGCATTTTGCGGCGGGCGCCGAGCAGCTCAGCTATCTCGACATCGCACCGGTCGAGGAGCTCGCCGCGCCGACCACGCAGGCGCTGCCCGGCAAGCTGGCGTTCGACGAAGACGTCACGGTGCGCGTGTTCTCGCCGGTTACTGGCCGCGTCACCGAGCTCGTCGCCCAGCCCGGCGTGACGGTGAAGGCGAAGGACGTGCTCGCCTGGCTCAGTTCGCCCGATTTCGCTCAGGCGCGCGCCGACGCGCGCAAGGCCCAGGCCGATCTGGCGATGAAGCAGAAGGCGCTGTCGCGCGCGCAGGAGCTGACCCAGCTGGGCGTGCTCGCGCGCAAGGATCTCGAAGGTGCACAAGCCGACCTCGGCCAGGCGCAGGCCGAACTCGATCGCGCGCAAAGTGTGCTGAAGAACCTCGACCCGACCGGCAGCGACGCACGCTACGCGCTGCGCGCGCCGATCGCCGGCATCGTCGTCGACCGCACGATCAATCCGGGTCAGGAAGTGCGGCCCGATGCGCAGACGCCGCTGTTTATCGTCACCGATCCGGCGAAATTGTGGGTCACGTTCGAACTGTCCGAGCAGGACATGGCGAAGGTCCACAACGGCCAGATCATTCGCATCGATGTCGACGCGATCGCGAACCAGCACTTCGCGGGGCGCATCATCTATGTCGGCGCCGCGCTCGATCCAGCGACGCGGCGCATCGCCGTGCGTGCCGAAGTCGAACAGCCGGATCCGCGCCTCAAGCCGGAGATGTTCGCGCGCATCAGTCCGATCGAGGACGACGGCCGCAAAGAGATTGCGGTGGCGAATTCGGCATTGGTCAGCATCGGCCTGCATCACTATGTCTTCGTCGAGGAAGCGCCGGGTACGCTCAAGCGCCGCGAGGTGCAGCTCGGCGTGATCGGTGAGCGTGTCGCCTACGTCCAGTCCGGTTTGAAAGCCGGCGAGCATGTCGTCACGCGCGGCGCGGTGCTGCTCAACGCCGAACTCGGCCAGGGCGAGTGACGCCGCCGCCATGCTGAAAGCCATCGTCGACTTCGCCCTCAAGCAACGCGTCTTTGTCGTCGCGGTCACGCTGATGGTCGCGATCGCGGGCATCTACGCGTTCACCGAACTGCCCGTGCAGGCTTTCCCCGACGTGCAGGACGTGCAGGTGCAGATCATCACGCTCGTGCCCGGGCAGGCGCCCGAGGAAGTCGAGCGCGCAGTGACCTTGCCGATCGAGCGCACGGAATACGGGGTGCCGAAGCTGACCCAGTTGCGCTCGATTTCGATGACCGGGTTGTCGGTGGTCACGATGACGTTTGCCGACGGCACCGACGATTACTTCGCGCGCGCCCAGGTGCTGGAAAAGCTGTCGGAAATCACGCTGCCGACTGGCATCCAGCCGCAGCTGGCGCCGCTGACGACGGCGGTCGGCGAAATCTATCGTTACCTCGTCGAAGCGCCGGCCGATATGCCGCTCGACGAAGTGCGCGCGATCCAGGACTGGACGATTGAACCGGCGTTGCGCCAAGTGCCCGGCGTCGCCGACATCAACGGCTTCGGCGGCGCGATCCGCGAATATCAGGTGCACGTGCATCCGGATCTGCTGCGCAAGTACAACCTTTCGCTCGAACAGGTCGCTACGGCGCTGCAAGCCAATTCCTCGAATACCGGCGGCGGCCTGCTCCAGCGCGGCGACGAGGATCTCGTCGTGCGCGCGATCGGCCTGTTCGGCACGATCGACGACGTCGGTCGCGTGCCGGTGGCGGTGTTCGGCGGCCAACCCGTACTCGTGCGCGACATCGGCGAGGCGCAGATCGGCACGCAGACGCGCTACGGCATCGTCGGCTACAACCAGCAGGACGATGTCGTCGAAGGCATCGTCGTGATGACCAAGGGCGAAGATCCGGCCAAGGTGATCGCGGCATTGAAGACACGCATTTCCGATGTGCAGAAGCAATTGCCGACCGGCGTGAGCATTCATCCGATCTACGACCGCACGACCTTGGTCAGCCACACTGTCGACACGGTGACCGAGAATCTCGGTGTTGGCGCCGCGCTCGTCATCGCGGTGCTGTTGATCTTCCTGCGCAACTGGCGCGCGGCGTTGGTCGTGGCGAGCGTGATTCCACTCGCGCTGCTGACGGCGTTCTTATTGATGCGCCTGCGCGGAATCGATGCGAACCTGATTTCGCTCGGCTCGGTCGACTTCGGCATCATGATCGACAGCGCCGTCGTGCTCGTCGAGGCGTTGATGGTGCGGCTCGCGTTCGACGCGGCACGCAGCGAAGCGACGGCGGAGTCGCGCCAAGCCGTGCTCGCGCAGACCGCCACCCAGCTCGGCTCGCCGATCCTGTTCTCGAAGGCGATCATCATCCTCGCGTTCCTTCCCATCTTCACCTTTCAACGGGTGGAGGGAAAAATCTTCGCGCCGATGGCGCTGACGTTGACGTTCGCGCTTGCCGGCGCGGTGATCTTCACGCTGACCCTCGTGCCGGCGCTGCTGTCGTGGGCGACGCGTGGGCCGGGCCTCGAGGAAAAACACAGCGCATGGATGGAGCGCCTGCGCGAGCGCTACCGCGGCGATCTCGGCCGCTGGGCGCAGCATCCCAAGCTCGTGATCGGCACGGCGATCGGCATGCTCGTCGTCGCACTCGCACTCGCGCCGCTGCTCGGCAGCGAGTTCCTGCCCAAGCTCGACGAGGGCAACATCTGGCTCACCGTCGATCTGCCGCCGTCGACCGCGCTGGCCAAAACCAAGGAAGTCGAGCGTCACGTGCGCAAGATCCTGCTTTCATATCCGGAGGTGACCCAGGTCATCACCCAAGCCGGCCGGCCCGATGACGGCACCGACCCGAAGGGGCCGAACAATATCGAGATCATGGCCGACCTCAAACCGCACGGCGAATGGCCCGATGTCAATGGATGCTGTGCCGACAAAGAAGCGCTGGTGCGCGACATGGAAAAAAAGATCCATGCGATGCCCGGCGTACCGACGAATTTCTCGCAATACATCGAGGACAACGTCGAAGAGGCGCTGTCCGGTGTGAAGGGTGAGATTGCGGTCAAGGTCGCCGGGCCCAGCCTCGACGTGTTGCAGGCCAAAGGCGAGGAAATCGCCGCTGTGTTGCGCCAGGTGCCCGGTTCGGCCGACGTCGAGGAAATCCAGATCGGCGGGCAGACCGAACTCGACATCACGCTCGATCGCGGCATGCTCTCGCGCTACGGCATCAACGTCAACGATGCAGCGACCACGGTCGCGACCGCGCTCGGCAGCGCCGTGGCCGGCAATTTCTACGAAGGCAATCGCATCTTCAACGTGACCCTGCGCCTCGATGCGCCATTCCGCAATTCGGTCGAAAAAGTCTCCGAATTGCCGGTGACGCTGCCGGGAGGCGCAGGCACGGTGCCGCTCGGCCAGATCGCGCGCGTCGAGGAACGCCAAGGTGCGGCGAAGGTGCTGCGTGAGTCGGGCAGCCGCATCGTTGCGATCAAGGTCAACGTGCTTGGGCGCGATCAAGGCAGTTTCGTCGCCGAGGCGATGCGCCGCGTTGCCGACGAAGTGAAGCTGCCGAGCGGCTATCGCATCACCTGGGGCGGCCAGTTCGAGAATCAGAAGCGCGCGACCGCGCGATTGATGATCATCGTGCCGCTGTCGCTCGTCGGCATTTTCATTCTCTTGTTCTGGGCGTTTCGTTCGATCCGCAAGGCCTTGCTGATTCTCGCCACGGTGCCGTTCACCCTGATCGGAGGCTTGGCCGGGCTCGCGCTGGCCGGATTGCATCTGTCGATTTCTGCGGCGGTCGGTTTCATCGCCGTCGCCGGCATTTCGGTGCAGAACGGCGTGATCATGGTCGAGCAGATCGTCGCGCTGCGCGCGCAGGGGCACGCGATGGAAGATGCGGTGCTCGAAGGCGCGGCAAGTCGCCTGCGTCCGATCCTGATGACCGCGCTGATGGCCGGCTTCGGCCTGCTGCCTGCGGCGCTGTCGCACGGCATCGGCTCGGAGACGCAGCGTCCGTTCGCCGTCGTCATCGTCGGCGGCATTGTTTCGGCGACGCTGATTGCGCTCAACCTGCTGCCGCTGCTGTACGAAGCCGTCGTCGGCGACGAAACCTAACGCAGGGCGATATCAGAACAACAAACCGACCGAGATGCGCTTCTGGTTCGGCACGTTGAAGTTCGCGTGCTGATCGTAGGCGATGCGGGCGAAGACATGGTGCCAGGCGTACGTTGCCGCGATCGCGTAGCCGTGCACGTAGGTCTGCGGATCGGCCAGGCCGTGCTTGTAGGACAGATCGAGCGAAACGCGCTGTTGCTTGTCGATGGCATAGTGCGAGAGCAGATGCGTCACGTGTTGCCGTGTCGGCAGGCGGTCGTCGTAGATATGGTAGAGCTGCACTTCGAGGTTCTCGTGCAGCGCCTTTGTGCCGAAGCCGAGTGTCACCGCATCGTTTGGATCGAAGTTGAGGTTGTAATAAGGATGTAGATTGGTGCGACCCCAACCGAGGATCGCGTAGCTGTCGCCGCCGATCTGCGTCGTCACCGAGCCGCCCCAGAAACCGCCGGTCGCGTACTGTCCGGAGAAATCGACGTTGACGATGCCGACCTGGGTCACCGCATCGAAGCCGGCGCGCGTCTGTTGATACCCCAGCGAGTCACGGTATTGGCCGACCCAGACCCGCTGGTCGCCGAGGTCGGCGCGCAGATTCACATCGCGTGCGTGGGTGCCGTCAGAGTTGTCGTAGTAAGACGGCGTGAGCTTCCATTGCAGGTGGCGATCGTCGTCGCCTTCGTCCGCATGCACTGCGCAAGCCGTCCCTACCGCGAAGATCGCCATGATGGCGCGCAGCACCGGATACGGAGTGCGAGAAATCTGTGCCGTCATCACCCGGCCAGCTTCGCGCTCGCCAAGCGGTTCAGGCTGACGCCCTGTTCGGCAGCTTGCATCGCCAGCGAACGATGCACTTCTGGCGGAATGCGCACGCGAAACTCGCCGCTATAGTGTTTTTCGGCCAACGGCTCCGGCGCGGTCTCGCCGCTTCTGCGCATATCGGCCACGGTTCGTGCGACCACGCGACGGATGCCCGCCAGCGCCTTCTCCGGCGTCGAAGCCAGCCAGGAAAGCGAAGGAAACTCCGCGCACAAGCCGACATGTTCGCCGTCTTCTGCGGACCAGGTGACGCGGTAAGTGTAGTGATCGATGTTCATGATGCCGTGTCTTGCAGCCTTTCAATGGCGGCGAGAACTTGCCGCACTTGATAGACCTTGGCCCTGCCTCTGTCGTTTTGGATATTGACTCGCGGATCGCCGGGCCAAGGTGTCTTGAATATGGCGTGACTAGAGCCGGATTGCCGAGGCTTGCCGAAGAATGCTTCGCATACTTTGAATAGCTCGACGAACCGGACATTGGTCGGTTCGCATCGCATCCGTTCCAGGACCTTCTCCATTGCCGCCATGAAAAAATGGTATCAATAATGACACCACACTGCAAATCGGCCGCGTACCGGAAAGCCGGCCATCCAGCGTGATACGACTCACAAAACCGCACTGGATTGCAAGCCCGCGCGCTCGCCTACAATGCGAGTCCCTTCACACGGAAAGTCGCATTCGCAGCATTGTATGTCGAACATCGAACACAAGATCGCCGCCGAAATCGCCGCCAAGCCCGACCAGGTCTCCGCGGCCGTGCAATTGCTTGATGAAGGGGCCACCGTGCCGTTCATCGCGCGCTATCGCAAGGAAGTCACCGGCGGTCTCGATGACACGCAACTGCGCCTACTCGAAGAACGCCTGCGCTATCTGCGTGAGCTTGAAGAGCGGCGTGGTGCGGTGCTCGCGAGCATCGCCGAGCAGAACAAGCTGACCGACGAATTGAAAGCACAGATCCTCGATGCCGATACCAAGGCGCGCCTCGAGGACCTTTACCTGCCGTACAAGCCCAAGCGCCGTACCAAGGCGCAGATCGCACGCGATGCGGGCCTGCAATCGCTGGCCGATGCGCTGCGCTGCAATCCTTCGGAAATACCCGAAGCGCTCGCCGTTGCCTATATCGATGCAGAAAAGAGCGTCGCCGACGCGAAAGCCGCGCTCGACGGCGCGCGCGCGATTGTGCTCGAAGAGATGAGTGAAGACGCGGCGCTGATCGGCGAGCTGCGCGAATGGCTGTGGGGCCGCGGCCAGATCCGCGCCAAGGTCGTCGCCGGCAAGGAAGTCGAAGGCGCGAAATATCGCGACTACTTCGATCACGTCGAGTCGATCAAGGCGATCCCCTCGCATCGCCTGCTCGCGCTGTTCCGCGCGCGCAACGAGGGCTTCCTCGATTTGGATTTGGAGCCGGGTGGGGAGGTCGAGCAGGGACACGCCGAAGCCGAAGGCCGCATCGCCGTGCATTTCGACATCGCCGAGCGCGGCCGCCCGGCCGATACGTGGCTGCGCGAGACCTGCCGCCAGCTCTGGCGCATTAAGCTGATGCTGCAATTGACGCTCGACCTGTTCGGTCGCGCGCGCGAGGCGGCGGAGGACGAGGCGATCCGTGTGTTCGGTAGCAATTTGAAAGACCTGATGATGGCTGCGCCAGCCGGTCCGAAGGTGGTGATGGGCCTCGATCCGGGCATCCGCACCGGGGTCAAGGTCGCCATCGTCGAAACCACGGGTAAAGTGCTCGGCACCGGGGTGATTTATCCGCACGAGCCGCGCAACGAGTGGGATAAGTCGATCGCCTATCTCGCTGCTGCATGCAAGCAGTTCAAGGTCGACCTGATCTCGATCGGCAACGGCACCGCGTCGCGCGAGACCGACAAGCTCGCCGGCGAGCTGATGAAGAAGCATGCCGAATTGAAGCTGGCGAAGATCGTCGTTTCCGAAGCGGGCGCGTCGGTGTACTCCGCCTCGGAAACCGCGGCGAAGGAATTTCCCGACATGGACGTGTCGCTGCGCGGCGCGGTGTCGATTGCGCGGCGTCTGCAGGATCCGCTCGCCGAGCTCGTCAAGATCGAGCCGAAGGCGATCGGCGTCGGCCAGTATCAGCACGACGTCAACCAGGTGAAGCTGGCGCGCTCGCTGGACGCGGTGGTCGAGGATTGCGTGAATAGCGTCGGCGTCGATGTGAACACCGCCTCGGCCTCGCTGCTGTCGCGCGTGGCGGGCCTCACGCCCAGCGTCGCCGAGAACGTGGTGAAGTATCGCGACGAACACGGCGCCTTCCGCACGCGCGCAGCGATCAAGAAGGTGCCGCGCCTCGGCGACAAGGCGTTCGAGCAATGCGCGGGCTTTCTACGCGTGATGAGCGGCGACAATGCGCTCGATGCGTCGAGCGTACATCCGGAAGCCTACCCTGTCGTCGAGCGCATCCTCGGCGAGTCCGGTCGCGAGATGAGGCAGGTGATCGGCGATATCAGTTTCCTGCGCTCGCTCAAGGCGGAAAAGTATACCGATGAGAAATTCGGCGTACCGACCGTGCGCGACATTCTCAAGGAACTGGAAAAACCCGGCCGCGATCCGCGCCCCGCGTTCCATATGCCCGAGTTCGCCGACGGCATCGAGGACATGAAGGATCTAAAACCCGGCATGGTGCTCGAGGGTCGTGTCTCCAACGTCGCCGCGTTCGGCGCTTTCGTCGACATCGGCGTGCACCAGGACGGCCTCGTCCACATCTCGGCGCTGTCGACCAAGTTTGTCAAAGATCCGCGCGAGGCGGTCAAGGCCGGGGATATCGTCAAGGTCAAGGTGCTCGAGGTCGACCTGCCGCGCAAGCGCATTGCGTTGACGATGCGGTTGGATGATCCAATCGGCGAAGCACGCACGTCGATGCGTGATGGCGGTGCGGCGGCGCGCGATCCGCGACCCGGCAATCGCGGTGGTTTCGCCAAGCCGCCCGCACCGGCGCCGAGCAACAATGCCTTCGCCGACGCGTTCGCGAAGGCGCGGCGAAACTAGGGAACAAAAAAGGCGCCGCGAACGGCGCCTTTTTTCCGTCGAAGCGATCGAGTGCGACGAATCGCACTCGATGCAATATCAATGCTTCTTCTTCGGCGGCGCACCCTTCTTGGCCTTATCGTCGGTCTGTGCACCGGTTTGCGGCTTCGGCGCATGGCCTTGGGCCACGTCGAGCGCCGCCTCGGCATGCGCCTGCAACGCTTTCGCATCGGCGTCGGAGACGTCTGAGGTCTGGCCGTTGGCAACCTTCTCATGCAGCACGAGGCTGCCGTCGTCGCCCCAGCCGACCTTGGTCGTCGCGAGCACGCTGCGCGAGCCGACTGGCGAGCTTTCACGCACGATCACCCACGGCTTGTCGTCCTTGTACGCGATCTTGTACGTGGTACGGCCGCTGTCGTCGTAGGCGTCGGTCACTTCGCGCACAAACTTGACCTTGCCGTTGGACGTGAATGCGTCCCAGGCGGTGCCGAAGTTGTCGTTCGAATACTTGCCGCTGATCTGCTTGAGGTTGCCGGTCTGCGCGGCGGCCTTCTTGTACTCCTCGAACAGCTTCTCGGCCGGGGTCGGTTCGGGCGCGAGCTGCACGTCGACTTTGGCAGTGCGCGCTTTATCGGTGAGCACCTGGTATTCGAGCTTCTTCAAGAAGCGGCGATCGCCGTCAGTGAGGATCGCATCGAGAGCATAAATGCCCTTCGGATCGACCTTGTTCGTGTCGATCGGCAGGTTGAACGACAGCGGCAACTGTTTGGCGTTCGGAATGGTCGTCTGCGCGAGCACGATTTCCGGGTGGGCCACGTCATAGACCTTGATGTCGACTTTGGCTGCGTCGCTGAGCTCGCGCGGCTCGATCAGAGCGATCGTGCCGGTGACCGCGTTCGCAATCGGGGCTACCGCCGGCGGCGGCGGGGGCGGCGGCGCGGACGAGCCGCAAGCGGCCAGCAAGGCCGCGGACAAAACGGTGGTGGCGAGAAGAACTCGCATGGCTAGCCTCCATAAAAAACAGAAATTGAACTGGATCACCTTTCGTGTAGCAACCGCCAGCGTTTGCGAAATCCGTAAGTTTTCTGCCTTTCCTTGGAACGTGCCGACATCCGCCCACAATGGATCGGGTTCGATTCTAGCCTCGCGAACGCGCGCTGCCCAGACGCGGATGGCCCAGCTTTCCCAAGGCTACCCCTCCGGGGTAGGTATTGACAGAACTTCACAAACATGAAGTTCCTGACATTAAGTTGACAATAAAGTTAACAGCTTGTTATGGTCGGGCCGCGGGTGTGGGAGCGCCCCCCGCGCAGCGCCGGGGCGCGTGGGTTGGGAACCATCGTTTGGGAAAGTTGCCTCGCTTCCAGAGGCAATCCGCAAAGCGACCGCACATCTATCTATTGCTGGGCTGATACGTCGGCCCCGGGGTCCACTTTTGTCGAGGGATAACATGAAGCAACGTCTCCTTGTCTCATCCATCATCGTGGGTTTGTGTGCGAGCTTGGCGGTCGACAACGCGATGGCGCAGAACGCCGACGACCAGTCACAGGAAAAGAAAAAGGAAACCACCGAGCTCACCGGCGTCACTGTTACCGGGTCGCTGATTCCTCGCGCGCAGATCGAGACGGCGTCGCCGACGATCACGATCACCAACGCCGATATGAAGCGCGAAGGCTTCAAGAATGTCTACGACGCGCTACGCGCTCTTCCTGTCGCTACGGGCCAGGTGCAGGACAGCCAGTATTCACAGGGCTTCACCCCAGGCGCGAATACAGTCAGCCTGCTGGGTCTCGACCCGAGTTTCACTCTGATACTGATGAACGGCCGGCCGATGGCCGATTTTCCGTTTCTTTACAACAGCAACAGCAATTTCGTCGATTTGGCTACGATTCCTTCAATGATCGTCGACCATATCGACGTCTTACCGGGCAACCAATCTGCGATCTACGGTTCTGCAGCAATTGCCGGCGTCGTAAACATTGTGCTCAAACAGAAGATGGATGGCGTCACGCTTGATTTCCGCGTCGGCGGCTATACCGACGGCGGTGGCGCATCGCAGCGTCTGCAGGTTGGCGGTGGGAACTCTTGGGGTAATCTCGACGTATTGTGGGCTTTTGAGTTCAGCAACCAGAACCCGGTGTTCTACCGCCAGCGTGGCTTCAGCGACAGTGCGGCGGACAACCCGACGCTCAACGGCACGCCGCCAATCGCCTCGCGCGACCGTGTGGCGCGTGATGCTACTACCAACCGCTACGCGGACCCTGGCGCGGCTGCTTGCGCGCCGTTGTCTTACTTGTTCCGCGGAACATTGCAGTACAGCAATCGCCCCGGTTTCGGTAACTACTGCGGCTCCATCTATGACGCATCTAATGGCACGATGCAGAATCAGCAGAAGGTCGCCAACGGCTATCTAAGTTTGAAGTATCAATTCAACGATCACGCCCAAGCTTATGGCGATGTCCTCTACAACCAAACAAAAACTTCGTATTCTGCGGGCGGCGGATATCAGGAGTTCTACTCCACCTCAAGCGTGCTGTACGACCGGGATTCAGGTCGTTTGCTCAACCTGCTCCAATACGTGCTGGCACCGGAAGAGGTGCAGGGCGCCAACGACACACGGCTGTTCGGCAGGTATTACGTTGCTAATTTAGGTTTGCGCGGTTCGCTTGGTGATTCGAATTGGAATTACGACGCTTACTATCACCGTTCTCAGAGCGACCAGAATTCCAAAGGGCGTCGCTTCCTCGCTGCGCCGACGAATGCGTGGTTTCTTGGTCAGAAAGACGGCGTCTTTACCTATAAAGGTCGCGACTACCCCGCATATCACATCGTCCAGAATGGACATTTCTGGGCTGCGATGACCCCTGCCGACTATATGAGCCTGTCGGATGTCATACAAAGTGACTCGGAGACCTACACGCAGAACGCGAACCTGACGGTGACGAACACCGATTTGCTGACATTGCCTGCGGGTGGATTGGGATTCGCGGGCGTACTCGAAGCTGGCAATCAGTATTGGGACAATCCGGTCGATCCACGCATTACAGCCGGCGAATTTCTCAACATTGGCGGTACGAGCGGCGGTGGCAAGCGCGACCGTCAGGCCGCCGCGATGGAGTTCACCGTACCGGTGACAAGCATGCTGACCGCTGACGTCGCTGCGCGTTGGGACCGTTATAAAGCGGCCGGTTCCAGTCAGGGCAAGGTGACCTATAAACTGGGTCTAGAGTTTCGTCCGATCGACAGCCTGCTGTTCCGCGCTAACTACGGCACGGCGTTTCGCGCGCCGGACATGGGCTATGTGTTTTCCACGGGCAGCTCATTTTTCCAGAGTCTCCCGGACTACTACAATTGCCGTCGCGCGCAGGGAGACAACTACACGAACTGCCTGCCGCCGTACAACTCTGTACAGATCAAAGGTTTTTCCAACGGCAACAAGGATCTGAAATACGTCACGGCGAAATCGTTCGGCTACGGGGTCGTTTGGTCGCCCACCTCAAATTTCAATATTCGAGCCGACTACTATCACATTAAGATCAGCAATGAAGTATCGAGTTACAGCACCGACACAATCCTGCAGAAGGAGGCAGATTGTCGATTGGGGCACACCCGTGGCGGCACTCCGGTCGACGGCAACTCCCCGGCCTGTAAGCAGTACATAAGCCAAGTTGGTAGAAACCCAGCGGACGATCCGTTCGCCCCCAACGCGCTGAACACGATAACGACCTATCCGATCAACATTGCTGACGAGACGGTTTCGGGCGCGACGCTTAACGTCGCGTATCGGTTCGAGGCGGGGCGTTTCGGCGATGTTACGCTGCGTGGCGACTACAACACTACGTTTAAACATGTCTATCGCCAATTTCCGGAGGATCCGGAAGTCGATATGCTGCGCATTACAGACTATTACAACGGTTTCAAGCAGATTCTGGCGGGCACCGTCACTTGGGATATCGGCCCTTGGTCTACATCGATTCGAGGCACACGTTATGGCAAAACGTGGCGGTACGACGGCAGCGGCACGGTAGCGCCGTGGATGACATATAACGCATCCGTGCAGTACAACTTTACCGACGATGCGTCGATGACGTTGATCAGCAACAACATCTTCGATTCCCGCCCGCCGATCGACTACACCTATTCTGCGTTCCCCTACTACAATGTGTTCAACTACAACGGCTTCGGTCGTTATGTCATGTTGGAAATGAACGTACATTTTGGGGGGAGAAAATAATCTCCACCGTAAGCCAAATAAAAAGCGGCTGGTCTTTTGATCAGCCGTTTTTTTTCACGCACTTAGAAGACGCGATGAGAGCGGAATTGCAGTGGCGTGGTGGCCGGACGCCTGCATCGACTTAATGCTAACCGACGAAGTGAGACGCTTCTCCTCAGCGAGAATTCCAAAGTTCGAAGAAGTGCGATGGGGGCCCCATTCCTGCATAAAGTCTACAGGTTGACAGACCGCATTAACGAGAACTAGCCTCGGTGCGCAGGGGTAACATTGCACCATTTTCTTCTGGTGTATCCCAGCCAAAATAAATGAGGCGTGTATGTGCCTATCTCATAGCGCAACAAATCGAAAGCTGAGCACCTTTCTTATCCAAAAACGCCGGACATTCTCATTGTTATTCGCAACGTTTTTGCCTATAGCGAGTAACGTCTACGCGTCTATCCCCGTATACGAATGCACTCCAACTTGCTCCTACGTAGGTGATGTGGGGAGCGTCGAGGACCTATTGCCTGCTTCGTCAGGAACCCCGGTAACGATCAATGAACCTAGCGGTGAAGGCATTAGCGCGCCTCTCTATGCTGTCGGTGATACTGACACTTGTGCGATATCCGCCACTCAACGCCAGAACGATGCCATTGCCGCGCTTAGCAATGCGGGAATCAGGCCGAGGGTATTTTCTATCATTAGAATAGACTTGGCAGACGGCAACTTCGACGCGTACAGCCGGACTGGTGGGCCCGCTCCAAATTACTGGACTCCAGTATATTCTTCCTGCAATTAAATCCCTTCCAAATAATAGATGCAAACCGTCGAATAGCAGTATTTTAAGATGAGGGCGACGACCGGCATTTGCATGTCCGTCTAGAAATTCTGGAGTCGCTTGAAACAGGGGCGCGGCGGACAACTACCGTTCGCCGCATTTTCTGAGGCCAGCAACCGAATAGTTGCCCGGCGTGTTTGCGGATACCTTCACGGATCTATGTAGCGCCCGGGCGTCGCGGCCGATGTCGACGAGCTGCATCGGCGCTATCCGCCGCCGGATCTAGCGGGCAGGCTGGCGGCAATGCGTTCGCCGAGTGCGTCGTAGTCGCCGTTGTAGTGATGGCCGCCCGGCAGGGAAACGTCCTGGACGTTCGGCCTGCCGATTAGCGTCGCACAGAAGCTGTCAGCACCCTCGTCCGCGCCATGCACGCAGATCACCGGAACCTTCGCGTCCGCGATCTCGGGCGTGATCGGAATCGCGCCTTCGTGATGCGTCGAGCCGAACCAGTCGCCGACGTGGATTTCGAACACCGCTTCCGGATCGGGCGAGATCAGCACCTGCGCGGCGATGCGCGCGCGCGCCGCATCGGGGACGCGGTTGATGACGACCGGCGCGAGGCTCGCACCGAACGAATAGCCGATGACGACGAAATCCGCGTTTGGGTGCTCGCCGCCGTAGTGGCCGACGATGCGCGTCACCGCGTCGGCGGCCTGGGCCGGCGTGCGCGTCTGCCAGAAGAATTTCAGCGTGTTGAGACCGACGACGGCGATGCCGCGTTTGCTCAGTTGATCGGCGACGGCGACATCGAGCCCCGCCCAGCCACCGTCGCCGGTGAGGATGATCGCAAAGCGTTCGGCGAACGTGCCCTGCGCGGGGACTTCGACCAACGGCAGATCGGCGACATCGCCTGGTAGCGGTTTCGCGACCGCAGTCGGCGCGGTCAACCGCGCCACGCCTTGGTTCAATTCAGCGCCGGCGGTTTTCCGCAGAGGCGAACGCCACGACGGCGGCAGCGGAAGCCATCGCCGAAACGCCTCGACGATGGCAAGCGCGCCATCGACGCGCGCGCCGTCGGCGAACGGCAATGGCAGCCAGCGATTCGGCAGCACGCTCACGGGCGTCAGGCGAAATTTATCCTTGCCGTCGGCGACGGACATCTCTCCTGCATCGCCCTTGCAGACGGGCTTCGGAAAACGCTGTGAAAAATCCCAGCCAAGCGTGATCAGGCCGCTGAATGTACCCTTCGGCGCCTGCGCATCGACTGCGTAGGCGAACGCCGCGCCCGCGCCGTCGCCGATCAGCAACGGATAAGCGAAATTCTTCACTTTCTGATTTTTCTGCATCCAGTCGCTCATCTCCTGGATGTGCGCGGACGGGAAATGGCAGGCGTCGTTTTTGATCGACTCCATTTCCTTGACGTACGCCGGCGTGTCGATGCCGAAAACGAGCGCGCCTTCGTCGCTCAGCGCCGTCGCGAGCGACTCGGCGCGCGCACCCCAACCGTCCTTGTCGGAGAGAAAAACCACGGTGCGCTTGGGTTCGCCCGCCGGGGTCGCCACATGGACGTCGCCGAAAAGGCCGTAGTGAACGGGAACCGTTGCTGCTCGCGTCGGCAAGGAAAAAAACGCTGGGCCGCAAAGGACGCAAAGCGCGCAAAAGAAACGTCTTTTTTTCACTTTGCGCTCTTTGCGTCCTTTGCGGCCAGCGCTCTTTGCATGAGCGCCTCGATCTCATCCGCATCGTTGGGTACAAGCGAAGTGAGAATCTCCGGCTCGCCGCGCGTGACGATGACGTCGTCTTCGATGCGAATGCCGATACCGCGCCACTGTGCGGCAACGCCCTTCGCGTCGGGCGCGATGTAGATGCCAGGTTCGACCGTGACGACCATGCCCGGTTCGAGTTCGCGGTATTCACCGTCGATGCGGTAGTCACCGACGTCGTGCACATCGAGGCCGAGCCAGTGTCCGGTCTTGTGCATGTAAAAACGGCGGTATGCACCCTCGTTGATGTTCTTCTGCACGCCGCCCTTGAGCAGACCGAGCTTGATCAGCCCGGCCGTGATCACGCGCACCGCCGCATCATGGTAGGCGATGAACGGGCGCCCGGGCCGCACTTCGGCGATCGCTGCGCGCTGTGCGGCAAGCACGACGTCGTACAGCGCACGCTGCGCCGGGGTGAACTTGCCGTTGACCGGGAACGTACGCGTGATGTCAGAGGCGTAACAATCGAGTTCGGCGCCGGCATCGATCAGCAGCAGATCGCCGTCTTTGAGCGGCGCGTTGTTCGCGCGATAGTGCAGCACGCAGCCGTTGGCGCCGCCGGCGACGATCGGCTCGTAGCTCGGCACCGCACCGTGCTTGCGGAACGCGTGCAGCAGCTCGGCCTCAATTTCGTGCTCGTTCATGCCGGGATGCACGGCGTGCATCGCGCGCAGATGCGCCTCGGCGGCGATCTTCGCGCATTTGGTCATTACGCGCAGTTCGGCGCGCGTTTTGTACAGGCGCAGGTCGTGCAGGATGTGGCCGAGGGCGACGAACTCGTGCGGCGCACGCGCGCCGCGGCGGATCTGCTCGCGCACGCGGTTGACCCAGCCGATCAGTTTGGTATCGAACTCGACGTCGCGGCCGAAGTGGTAATAGACACGTGAGCGCCCCTCGATCATGCCGGGCAGGATGTCGTCGATGTCGCCGATCGGGAACGCGTCGTCCATGCCGTAGCGCGCGACCGCGCCTTCGGTGCCGGCACGCGCGCCGTCCCAGGCTTCGCGCTCGGCATCGCGTTCGCGGCAGAACAGGATCTGCTCACCGTGCTCGCGGCCCGGAATCAGGGCGAGCACGGCTTCGGGCTCGCCGAAGCCGGTGAGATACTGGAAATCGCTGTCCTGCCGATACGGATAATGCGAATCGTTGTTGCGCACGCGTTCCGGCGCAGCCGGCACGATGCAGATCGCATCCTCGCCGACGATGCGCATGAGCTGTTTGCGGCGGCGGGCGTATTCCTTCGGTTCGATCATGCGGTTGCGTCAGTGCAGGGTCGCGCCGGACCTCGGCGCCGCATGCAGCTCCGCATGCAGCAGCAGCGCGCCGACGCGAATGAATTCGATGACTTCGGCAAGCGCCGCCTCGTCGTCTTCGTTGCCGGCGTATTCAAAATGCGTCGCCGCGATGGTGCCGAAGTCGGCGAGGATTTCTTCGGCATCGCGCGACAGCGAACCGCGGTGTCCCGCGCCGGCGAGGCCGAAGCCGCCGAGGAAACCGCGGCACCATTCGACGAGCGCGTCGGCGCGGACATCGATCGGCGTTTCCGCGGCCGGCAGCAGCGGTTCGAAGCCGAGCTCGGGATCGGACAGCCACGCTGTGCATTGCCGATACAACTGCTCGAGCAGCTCGGCAGGCAGCGCGGCGGTCGTGTCGCCGCCGTGGTCGAATTCGAGCGCGTCGAACCAATGCCGCGCATCGGCGCTGCCGCCGCCGCAGAGGTAGCCGGTCAGCGAGCCGTGCAGATCGCTCGCGTCGATGCCGGCCTGTGCGCGGGCGAGCGCGTCGCCGAGTTCGCTGTAGCTGATGGCCGTGTCCGACACCGTCCGCCCGAAGCGTTGGGGAATCCTGACATTGTAGCAGCCGGCAACGGCAGTCTGGCGCAAAGCGGGCCCAATCTTTACGCGCGTTGACCGTATTCGGCGGCTTGCATATAGTGCCTGCATGCCCGAGTCGCCCAACCTCGCCAACGAGCTCGCCGAGATCAGCGGGCGGCTGGATCGCCTGCTCGAGCTCGTGCATCGCCTCACCGAGGAAAACCGCAGCCTGCGCGTGAGTCAGGAGCAGCTCAACACCGAGCGTGCGAACCTGATGGCGAAAAATGAGCAGGCGCGCTCGCGCGTCGAGGCAATGATCGTGCGGCTGCGTTCGCTGGAGAGCAATGCATGAGCGAAGCAACGCCGGTGGCGGTCAGCATTCTCGATCGCGAATTTCTCATCGCTTGCACGCCTGAAGAGCGCCCCGGCCTTATCGCGGCCGCGGCCTATCTCGACGGCAAGATGCGTGAAGTGCGCGGCAATACGCGCACGCAAGGCCTCGATCGCATCGCGGTCATGGCTGCGCTCAACATCGCGCATGAACTGATGCAGAGCAAGCAGCGCGCGGATATCGACGGCGGAACTTTGGCGCAGCAATTGCAGACATTGCGCGGCAAGCTCGACACGGCGTTGGCTACGCACGTAAAATAGCTTCGCGTCCCCTGCAATGCGCGACAGCGCATCCAAACATATCGCCTTGGTCCTATAAACGACCCCGGGACGGCAGAGACTCGGTCCGTGTGCATGTCCGCCAAGTGTGGAAAGCCTGACGACCAGTGAGCCTTCCCACCTGATCTTCGGATCAAGGTCGTTTGATGTGCATCGGCATTGCGGAGGGCGTACTTTATTTGTGCGTTCATCCTTGAACGCAAGAATCAAAAAGCGGCCATCCTTGGCCACACTTTCAACAACCGCTTCCGCCGAGGGAGTGTCCCTCTTAGATTCAAGAGCGATACTATGGCGGCTTCTATGCATACCTTGAACCGCGATGCGAGCATCGCCTTGCGCACGCAGATGCGCGAACGCCGTGCGGGCCTGAGCGCCGCCGAACGCATCGCCGCGGCCAGCGGCGTGGCGGCCAGCCTCGAACAGCTTCCCGAGTTCCTCGTCGATCGGCGCGTCGCCGGCTATTGGGCCGTCGGCGGTGAAGTGCCGCTGCATGCGGCCGTCGCGCGCCTGCGCGCACGCGAACAGCAATATTGTCTGCCGATCGTCGGCGACGACGGCCGCCTGCGGTTCACGCCGCTTCTACCGAATGCAAACATGCAGCCCAATCGCTACGGCATTCCGGAACCCGAACACGCGGCCGCCGATCTGCTGACGCCGCAGGACCTCGACCTCGTACTCGTACCGCTGACCGCATTCGACCGTTCCGGCCGCCGCCTCGGCATGGGCGGCGGCTACTACGACCGCAGCTTCGCGTTCCTGCGCGAAGTGGTGCGCCCGGCACAGCCATTGCTCGTCGGAATCGGCTACGCTTTTCAGGAAGTCGCAACGCTGCCCGCGCAAGACTGGGACATCGCGCTCGACTTCATCGCAACGGACAAAGAATTGATCGATTGCACCCCGCCGGAGACGCGTCCATGAACTACTGGTTGATGAAGTCCGAACCGGACGAGTTCTCGATCGACGATTTGAAAACACGCAAGACCGAGCCGTGGAGCGGCGTGCGCAACTATCAAGCGCGCAATCACCTGCGTACGATGAAGAAGGGCGACGAGGTGATGTTCTATCATTCGAGCTGCGAGGTGCCCGGCGTCGTCGGCATTGCGACCGTGGCGACCGAGGCGCATCCCGATCCGACCCAGTTCGACCCGAAGAGCGACTACTTCGATGCGAAGTCCTCGCACGCTGACCCGCGCTGGTCGCTGGTCGACGTGAAATTCAAGCGCAAGCTCAAACGCGCGATCACGCTGACCGAGCTGAAAGACCGGTCCGAACTGAAGAATTTCGCCCTCGTCCAGCGCGGCAACCGCTTGTCGGTGCTGCCGGTGATGAAGGCGCAGTGGGATTTCATTTTGTCTCTGGAATAACGATGACGCCGCAGGAACAACAGAAACGCCTCGCCGCGCAGGCGGCGATCCACTATGTCGAGGACGGCAGCATCGTCGGCGTGGGCACGGGCTCGACGGTGATGCACTTCATCGACGAGCTCGGCAAGATCCGCGATCGCATTCAGGCGGCGGTGTCGAGCTCGGAGAAATCGACCGCCGCGCTGAAGGCGCTCGGCATCGACGTTATCGATCTGAACACGGCGGGCGAACTCGGCGTCTACATCGACGGTGCCGACGAGTGCGATCCGCACAAGAATCTGATCAAGGGCGGTGGTGCGGCGCTGACGCGCGAAAAAATCATCGCCGCCGCGTCGAAGAAATTCGTCTGCATGATCGATCCTTCGAAACGCGTCGACGTGCTCGGCCAGTTCCCGCTGCCGATCGAGGTGATTCCGATGGCGCGCAGCTACGTTGCGCGCCAGTTGGTCAAGCTCGGCGGCCAGCCGGTATGGCGCGACGGTGTTGTCACCGACAATGGCAATGTCATTCTCGACGTGCATGGAATGCGCATTACTGACCCGCCCGCGCTGGAAGAAGAGCTCAATCAGATCACCGGCGTGGTCTGCGTCGGCCTGTTCGCGCGACGCAAGGCCGATGTCGTGTTGATCGGCGGCGAAAAAATGCTGTGAGTAAGTTTGCAGTGGTGTTGCTTGCCGCGTTGCCGCCCTCGTTCGCAATGGCCGCACCGGCGTCGCCGCCGGCGGAGATTCCGGTCTATTCCTACGAGGTCGTGAACGTCTATCCGCACGATCGCGCGGCGTTCACCGAAGGCTTGTTCTTCCGCGACGGCTACCTCTACGAGAGCACCGGCATGAACGGCGCCTCGTCGATCCGCAAGGTCGAGCTGAAAAGCGGCCGCGTCGTGAAACAGTACGATCTGTCGAACGCCGTGTTCGGCGAAGGCATTGTCGACTGGAAAGACGAACTGGTCAGCGTGACCTGGAAAAACCAGGAAGGCTACGTGTTCGACATCGACACGTTCGACGTCAAACGCAGCTTCCGCTATCCCGGCGAAGGCTGGGGCATGACGCACAACGATAAGAACCTCTTGCTCAGCGACGGCACGGCGTCGATCCGCGTGCTCGATCCGCAGACCCTGCGTCCGACCGCCGCGATCCATGTCACTGCGCAAGGACAGCCGGTCAATCAACTGAACGAGCTCGAGTGGGTCAAAGGCCAGATCTACGCGAATATCTGGCAGACCAACCGCATTGCGCGCATTGATCCGAAGAGCGGCAAGGTGACGGCGTGGATCGACCTGTCCGGCCTGCTCTCGCGCAGTGATCGCGAAACTGCGGGTGCCGACGTGCTCAACGGCATCGCCTACGACGCCAAGCAGGATCGCCTGTTCGTCACCGGCAAATACTGGCCGAATCTGTTCGAAATCCGGCTGGTTGCGCCAGCGGCGCCGAAATAAGCGACGTGCCGTTGGCGGCATCGACTCGCGCGTGCTGCGGCAGCGCGACGGACGCGTCCGGTACTTCGTCGTAGAAATGATAAACACCGTCCGGCCCCAGCGCGTGCCAGCAATTGAGTCCGGCGCGATAAGGCACGAGCCGGCCCGGTGGCCCGCCCGCGCGGTAGAGCAGTTCGTCGGTCATCGGTACGAATTGGCGCATTGCAACCTTCCTTACGCGACCCCATTTCTGAGCGTAGTAAAGCAAGACCGGATGGAGCGGGCGTGACCGCGTTCTGTCATTTCCCTGACGGATGCTTATGTTCTCTTCGCTGGCGAGATCGAAAAACCGCGGTTCACAAGCCCGCTTTTCGATGTGCGAACGGTTAGCACAAATTCACTAGTTTTTAGATATGATCGAGCCAGCTCCTGCCCTGGAGAATAAAAACATGCAAAGGGACAATCCCTGGGACACTCTGCGCGGCGCCAAGGACGAAGACATCCCGCTGTTCTCTTCGGCGCTGTTGATCGCCAAGGACGAGTATCCGACGCTCGCCACGGCCGACTACGAGTCGCAACTGCAGGACTACGGCGTGCGCCTGCGTAAGATTCTCGATCCGACCGATACCGCCGCGGTCCAGCTGCGCACGCTGAATGGCTTCCTGTTCGACGAACTCGGATTCTCCGGCAACGAACAGGATTACTACGATCCGCGCAACAGCTACCTCAACGACGTACTCGACCGGCGCCTCGGCAATCCGATCTCGCTCGCGGTCGTGCAGATTGAACTTGCGCGCCGGCTCGATGTGCCGCTCGAAGGCGTCTCGTTTCCGGGACATTTCCTCGTGCGTCTGCCGCTCGACGAGGGCATTGTCGTGCTCGATCCGTTCCAGAAGGGACGCTCGCTCGATGCGGCCGAATTGCGCCGCCGCGCGCGCACACATCTGGACACGTACGACATCGACGACGCGCGCCTGGCGCGCATGCTCGAACCGGCGAGCCATCGTGCGATCCTCACGCGCATCCTGCGCAACCTCAAGGGCGTCTACGCCGAACGCGAACAGTGGGACAAGGCGCTGCGCTGCTGCGACCGCCTGCTCACGCTCGACTCGCATCAGCCCGGCGAGTATCGCGATCGCGGCCAGTACTACTTGAAGCTCGGCCACGTGCGCGCGGCGAGCGAGGATTTGCGTCGTTATCTATCGCTGGTGCCGCAGGCGGAAGACGTTGATACCGTGTCGTTGCAGCTTGCCGAGATCGGCACGAGTCTGCCGCGGCTGAACTGAAGCGGGAGCGCGAGGAACTTATATTGCCGTCATTCCCGCGAAAGCGGGAATCCATTTTGATCTTGCTTTAAAACGAATAGCGTTAAAAGCGGAAACTGGATTCCCGCTTTCGCGGGAATGACGTCTTCTCGCTTAGATCTCCATCATCTCAAAATCCGACTTGGTCACGCCGCAGTCGGGGCAGGTCCAGGTTTCCGGAATGTCTTCCCAGCGCGTGCCGGGCTCGATGCCGTCGTCCGGCCAGCCCTGTGCCTCGTCATAGATCCAGCCGCAGACCACGCACATGAATTTGCGGAACGGGGTGTCGTCGGTTTGAGCTACGGCGTTCATTGCGGAAATGGTCGGAATCGGGGCTTCTAATGATGTGTGGCCGGAAGGGCCATTTTTGGCTTTCGCACGCAAAGGTGGCGCGAAAAGGCGCCTAATTCTAACGGTAGACTAGGCGCCATGCACCCTCACCTGACCCGGCGCGGCCTGTACGCGATCACCGACGGCCCGCGTGCCGACCTTCTCGCCGCGGTCAAGGCCGCTCTGCGCGGCGGCGCCGCGCAGCTCCAGTATCGCGACAAAACCGCCGACACGGCGCGCCGCGCGTTCGAGGCGCGTGCGCTGCGCGAGCTGTGTGCGCGCTTCGAAATCCCGTTCATCGTCAACGACGACGTCGAACTCGCGCTCGCCGCCGGCGCCGACGGCGTGCACCTCGGCGAGGATGACGCCGACATCGCCGCCGCGCGCGCGCGCCTCGGCGCCGGGGCGATCATCGGCGTGTCCTGCTACGACTCGCCGGCGCGGGCGCGACAACTTGCCGCAGCCGGCGCGGACTATCTCGCCTTCGGCGCGTTCTTCCCATCGCCGACCAAGCCCAACGCGCGCCGCGCCACGCCGGAGCTGCTGCGCGAGGCGAAGCCGCTCGACCTGCCGTTGGTGGCAATCGGCGGCATCACGCCCGACAATGCACTGCCGCTGGTCGACGCGGGCGCTGATTTCCTCGCCGTAATTTCCGGCGTATTCGCGCAAGCCGATCCCGAAGCCGCGGCGCGGCGTTATGCGGCAATGTATACAAGTTGAGAAAGTGGCAAATATGATCACGAATCACGATTGGTTTCAGCGCGCTCGTCCGCTCATGCCCGGCGGCGTCAACTCGCCGGTGCGCGCGTTCAAGTCGGTCGGCGGCGAGCCGTTCTTCACCGACCACGCCGACGGCGCTTACCTGTGGGATGTTGAGGGCAAGCGCTACATCGACTACGTCGGCTCGTGGGGCCCGATGGTCGCCGGCCACAATCATCCGAAGGTGCGCACCGCGGTCGTCGAGGCTGCGCGCGCGGGTCTGTCGTTCGGCACGCCATGCCCGGCCGAAGTGCGCATGGCCGAGGAGATCACGCGCCTGATTCCCTCGGTTGAAGTGTTGCGCATGGTCAACTCGGGCACCGAAGCGACGATGTCGGCGATCCGCCTCGCGCGCGGTGCGACCGGGCGCGACAAGATCGTCAAATTCGAGGGCTGCTATCACGGCCACGCCGACTCGTTCCTGGTCAAGGCCGGATCGGGCGCGCTGACGTTCGGCGTGCCGACCTCGCCCGGTGTGCCATCGGTGCTCGCCGACCTCACCGTAACCCTGCCGTACAACGATCTCGATGCCGCACGCATCCTTTTTGCCGAACAGGGCGAGACGATCGCCGGCGTGATCATCGAGCCGGTCGCCGGCAACATGAACTGCATACCGCCCGTCGAAGGCTTTCTGCAAGGCCTGCGCGAGCTGTGCACGAGTCACGGTGCGCTGCTGATCGTCGACGAGGTGATGACCGGCTTCCGCGTCGCGCTCGGCGGCGCGCAGGCGCTGTACTGCATCACGCCCGACCTGACCACATTCGGCAAGATCATCGGCGGCGGCATGCCGGTCGGCGCCTACGGCGGCAGGCGCGAAATCATGGAAAAGATCGCGCCGTCAGGCCCTGTCTATCAGGCCGGCACGCTGTCGGGCAATCCGATCGCGATGGCGGCGGGCTTGGCCATGCTCGAAGTGATCCAGGCGCCGGGTTTCTACGAAGAACTTGAACGCAAAACCAATCTGCTCACCGACGGCCTCGTCGCCGTCGCGCGCGACGCCAGCGTACCGTTCAGCGTCAACCGCGTCTGCGGCATGTTCGGGCTGTTCTTCACTGCGGAAAAGGTGGAGACATTCACCCAAGCCACGGCTTGCGATACCGCCGCGTTCAATCGCTTCTTCCATGCGATGTTGGATCGCGGCGTCTATCTCGCGCCGTCGGCGTTCGAGGCAGGATTCCTCTCGACCGCGCACAGCGAGCAGGACATCGCCGACACCATCGAGGCGGCTCGCGAGGCGTTCAAGATCGCCGCGGCGGGTTGATACTTTCCCTTCTCCCAGCGGGAGAAGGGGACGTCGTCAATTGGCTTCCTTCACCGGAATCGCACTGATGCTGTTTTCAGCCAGTGCGCGCTTCGACGATTCGGTTTCGCTCGCCGTCGCGAACGGGCCGAGGCGCACGCGGTGCAAGGTCTTGCCGTCGATCGTGCTCGTGTAGACCTTCGCGCTGAAGCCGAGCATCGTTAACTTGGCTTTCAGTGCATCCGCGGCGCTCGCGTCGCTCGTCGCGGTGACCTGCAGCATGTAGCGTCCGCCGCTCGGCGCCGGCGGTGGTGTCGTCGTCGGAGCCGTGCCGTTGTTTGCGGCATTCGCCTGCGCCTGTTGCTTCGCGCGCTGCTGCTCGGCCTTGGCCTTGGCCGAGAGTTCGGAATCCGGAATGACGACTTCTTTCTCCGGCAGCACCGAATAGAAATCGTAATTGTTCTTCGGCGCTGCGGGCGGCGCGGCTTTTGCCGTTTCGTCGGCGAGCGCCTTTTCCGATTCCTTCGGCGCGACGGCTTCCGGATTCGGCTGCGGCAGGTTCTTGCCGCCGCGCAGCGTGGGGATCTTGCCGCCGTAGAGCACGGCGAGCGATCCGACCGCGCCGAGGGCGACGCCGAGCAGCACCATCGCCCAGGCCGGCGTCTGCCGGCTGTTGCCGTTGCGCTGTGCTTGCGAATTCCGCTTTGCCATAGACCTACCTCAAAACGTAGCGAGCGAAGCCAGTTCGCGCGTCGCCGGAGCGCAGGAACCGGAGTTTACTGGTCGTAAATGAGGATTCCGAGCACCGCCGGCGCGCGAAATGGTGAGCGTAGTAGTTTTGAGGTAGGTTCATTACATTTGCTCCGGGGCGGAGACGCCCAGCAAGTCGAGTCCGTTGGCGAGCACCTGCCGCGTCGCCACCGCGAGCGTCAGCCGCGCATCGCGCAGATCCGCATCCTCGACGATGAACTGGTGCGCGTTGTAGTAGGTGTGCAGCGCATACGCCAGCTCGCGCAGATAGTTTGCGATCAGATGCGGTTCGAGGCTGGTGGCCGCGGCTTCAACGACCTCGGAATAGCGCGAAAGTTCGACCATCAACGCGCTCTCATGCTCGTTGTCGAGCCGCGCGAGCTGCGTCAGGCCGTTGTCGCGATTCCAGCTCAAGCCGCGTTCGGCGAGCTGGCGCAGCACGCTGCACACGCGCGCATGCGCGTACTGCACGTAGTAGACCGGGTTGTCGTTCGACTGTGAACGCGCGAGATCGATATCGAACACCATCTGCGAATCCGACTTGCGCGCGATGAGGAAGTAGCGCGTCGCATCGCGGCCGACTTCGTCGATCAGATCGCGCAGGGTGACGTAGCTGCCGGCGCGCTTGGAGATCTTCACTTCCTCGCCGCCGCGCATCACCGTCACCATCTGATGCAGCACGTATTCGGGATAATCCTTCGGAATGCCCATGTCGAGCGCCTGCAGTCCGGCCTTCACGCGCGCGAGCGAGCCATGATGGTCGGCGCCGAGCTCGGTGATTGCACGGTGATAGCCGCGCTGCCACTTCGACAGGTGATAGGCGACGTCAGGCAGAAAGTAGGTGAACGTACCGTCGGACTTGCGCATGACGCGGTCTTTGTCATCGCCGAAATCGGTCGTGCGCAGCCACAGTGCGCCGCCTTCTTCGTAGGTGTGGCCGTGGGCGACGAGTTCGCGCACCGTCTCTTCGACCTTGCCGTCGCCGTACAGTGAGGACTCGAGGAAGTAGACGTCGAACTTCACCCCGAACGCGGCGAGATCGGCGTTTTGTTCACGGCGCAGATAGGCGACAGCAAAGCGGCGGATCGCATCGAGGTCGTCGGCATTTTTCGCACCGACCACGGCGTGATTTTCAAACTCGACCGTATCACCGCGCAGGTAGGCATTCGCCACATCGATGATGTAGTCGCCGCGATAGCCGTCGGCCGGCCAGCCGGCGTCGTCCGGCGTCATGCCTTTCGCGCGCGACTGCACCGATTTGGCGAGGTTGTCGATCTGTGCGCCGGCATCGTTGTAATAGAACTCGCGCGTCACCTCGGCGCCGTTCGCTGTCAGCACGCGGGCGAGACAGTCGCCGACCGCCGCGGCGCGGCCGTGGCCGATGTGCAGCGGGCCGGTCGGGTTGGCCGAGACGAACTCGACCTGAGTCTTGCGCCCCGCCGCGAGTGTGCTCGTGCCGTAACGCGCGCCCTCGGCGAGCACGCGCCGCGTCTCCTCGTGATAGGCCGCGGGGCCGAGGAAGAAATTGATGAAGCCGGGCCCGGCGATCTCGATTTTTTCAACGAGCGGGCTCGGCGGCAGCGCAGCGACGAGCGCCTGCGCGAGCGCGCGCGGATTCGTGCGCGCGGGCTTGGCCAGTGCCATCGCCGCGTTCGTGGCGAAGTCGCCGTGTTCGCGGCTCTTGGTGCGTTCGAGGACGTAAGCAGCGCTGGCGTCGGCCGGCAAGGTGCCGGCGTTGCGCAGGTTGTCCAGGGCCTGCCCGATCAGGGAGCGAAGTAGTGTTTTCACCAGTAATTTTGATTTTGATAGCGCTGTGTATTGTACGGTCAGTCGGCTGTTTTCGCGCGGTGGAATGGCGTGGGAGCTGACGCTTCCCGCTTTCCGCCTCTAATATTCATCATTGGGGCAGAAATCGGCTTAACTGGCGCCGAGCGGAGAATTGGGTTCATGCGCATACTCGTAATAGAAGACGACGCCCTCGTGGCTGACGCGATGGTGCGCGGTCTGACGCAGAGCGGTTTCGCGGTCGACCGCGTGTCGAGCGCGGAGATGGCCGAGGCGGCGATGCAGCGCGAAACCTTCGATCTGCTCCTCGTCGATTTGGGCTTGCCCGGCATGGACGGTTTCGAATTCGTGCGCCGCGTGCGCCGCGCGGGCAGCGGCTTGCCGGTGCTGATCGTCACGGCGCGCGATGGCCTCGCCGATCGCGTCAACGCCCTCGACATCGGCGGCGACGACTACCTGGTCAAGCCCTTTGCCGTGCCTGAGCTGGCCGCGCGCTGTCGTGCCTTGATTCGGCGCAGCAAGGCCGCGGGCAATCCACAGGTCGTGGTCGGTCATTTGCATTTGGATTTGCCGCGGCGCGAGGCGCGCGTCGGCGGCGAGCCGCTCGAACTGACGCCGCGCGAGTGGGCGGTGCTTGAATGCCTGGCGCTGCACGCCGGCCAGGTCGTGCATAAGGAGCGCCTGCAGCAGGCCGTGTCGAGCTGGACCGACGACATCACCGCGAACGCCGTCGAAGTTTACGTCTCGCGCCTGCGCGGCAAGCTTGGCGAGGCGGTGTCGATCCGCACGGTGCGCGGTCTCGGCTATCGGCTCGACGAGTCCTGACGAGGACGTCGATGGCCAGCCCCGCCCGCGGGTTTTCGATCCGTCGCCGCCTGCTGCTGCTGTTGTCGGCGCCGCTCGCGCTATTGCTCACGGCCGGTGTGCTGATCGATTATTTTTCCACGATCTCGCCGCTCAGTGCCGCGTACGACCAAGTGGTCGCCAGCTCGATCGTCGCCGTCGCTGCCCATCTGGACATCGGTGCGGACGGCCGGGTGAAATCGGAGCTGTCCGACCAAGCCATCGCCGTGCTGCGTGCGGACAATCACGACGAAATCTACTACCTCGTGCTCGACGCCGACGATCGCTTCGTCGCCGGCGATGCGGGCCTGCCTGTGGCGCCGGAAGGGCGCGACAACCCCTCGTTCGCCGATGCCGAATACCGCGACGCGCCGGTGCGCGTGGCCACCTATCGAATGAAGACCGCGAGCGGCGTCGTGTTGATCAGCGTCGGCGAAACGACGAACAAGCGGCGCGAGTCCGCGCGCAACATGCTCAGCTACATCGTTGCCAGCGACGTGGCCCAGCTGCTCGGCACGCTGCTGCTCGTGTGGGTCGGCGTGCGCGTCGGTTTGCGCCCGCTGCTCGCATTGCGCGACCAAATCGCGCGACGCTCCGCGCGCGACCTCGCCGCGCTCGACGAATCGCCGGTGCCGAGCGAAGTGCGGCCGCTGACCGAAGCGCTCAACCGCCTGTTCGCAACCGTCGCCGAGGCGGCGAACGCGCAGCATCGGTTTCTCGCCAATGCCGCGCACCAATTGCGCACGCCGCTGGCCGGTCTGCAGGCGCAGCTCGAACTGCTGTCGAGCGATCTACAGCAACATGGCGCCGCCGATCCGGCCCTGCGCGAGCGCGTCGCGCGCCTGCATACGGGCATGCAGCGGCTCGGACACACAGCCAATCAGCTGCTCGCACTCGCGCGTGCGGAACCGTCGGCGAATCCAGCGGGAGATTTCCGCGAACTCGATCTCGCCGATTTGGCGAAGGACGGTGTCGCCGCACATTTCGATCGCGCTCTCGCCGCGCACATCGACTTGGGCATCGAAGCCGAATCCGCGCGCGTATCAGCCAGCGATTGGTTGCTGCGCGAGCTCCTCGCGAATCTGATCGACAACGCGCTTGCGTACACGCCCGCCGGTGGCAACGTGACCGTGCGTTGCGGCATCGTAGCCAGCGGCGAGATCGCTCCGCGTTCCGCGTTTCTCGAAGTCGAGGACGACGGCCCAGGCATTCCCGAGGAAGAACGCGTGCGCGTGTTCGAGCGCTTCTATCGCATCGCTAGCGGCGAGCATGAAGGCAACGGCTTGGGCCTCGCCATCGTCGAGGAAATCGCGCGAGCGCATGGCGCCACGATCGAACTCACCGCGGGCTCGGGCGGGCGCGGCACGCGTGTGCGCGTCGTGTTCGCTGCACGCGAAAGCTGATTTCGCTTGGCATACGGGATTTGTGACGAATTCATTGTCGGCCCGTTTCCCTTTAATTCCAGTGGCTTAAGGGCGACGGAGACAGAGTAAAAAGAACCATCTCAACAATTCGCCTATCCCTTACGCGGTCGTCAGGCTTTTGTAAGCTGCTTGCGACTATCGTACGACCCGTGATGCAGGACTCCCCAGGCCGCTACCCCCGGCCTCTGCATTGCGACCCCGAACGGCCCGCTCTCCCCAGCGGGCCGTTTTTATTTCCGTACGCAAAAAAAGCCGTCTGCGGAAGGCCGCAGACGGCGGTGATGTTTGCAAGCCCGTTCAGCGGGCCCAGTAGCCCGGCACGTAGTGCCAGCGCGGACCGCGCGGTTCCCAGGCCGGGCCCACCCAGTGGTAGCCGCGGCGCTCGCGCATCCAATAGCCGTCATGCCAGACATGACTGCGGCCGCTCCAGTACCAGTAGCCGGGTGCCCAGACATAGCCGACGCGCGGCGGTGGTGCGACCACGACGCGCGGTGGCGGTGGTGCGACATTAATATCGACGTAAACGCGCGCTTCGGCGGTGGGTGGTACGAGTGCGAGAGCAGTACCCGTAGCCAGGGCGGCGGCAAGGATGGCAGTGTGCATGCGCATTTCGATCACTCCTCTTCATCGGAACGGAATCGGCGAGGTGTCCGCACGGATCACCCCGGGGATTTCACTGTCCATAATGCGCCGGCGATGCGAGCGTTGACCTGAATCGCGCTACCTCGTTCAGAAACCGTTGCCGTGGTCAGCGCCGCGCGGGCGGATGCCAATGGCGCAACGCCTTGCGCGTTTGCTCGCGGCCGAGCTCGATCACCTCGTCTGCACGGTGGAATTCATAGAATGCGCATACGTTGCGCGGCACGCGGATGATCAGGTCGGGCGGTTGCGCGGCGAGTTTGTAACGCGTCACCGTCTGCTGCACCACGTCGAGCGTGCGCGCGAACAGTTCGAGCGCGCCGGGATCGGCCGCGCGTTCGGCCTGGCGCTTCTCGCGCTTCTCGATCAGGCCGTCGATGAAGCTGGCGATCTTGCGTCGCGACGTCGCCAGCGGTCCGCCAGTGGCGGGTTCGCCGACCGGGGCGGCCGAGGCGAGCGTATCGATATGCTCGTTTGCGATCAGCGCCTCGTCCATGTCGCCGAAGGTGGGATCGTGCGCCACGATCGGCTTGCCGTTCGACTCCTCGTCCGGCCCGTTGACGTCGATTGCGATCGTGCAATCCGTCAGGTCGCGCAATGTCGGCGTGACCGGTACTGGATTGAGCATGCCGCCGTCGACGAGCGTGCGGCCTTCGTAGATGTGCGGGCGGAACACGGTCGGGATCGAGATCGACGCGCGGATCGCGTCGAACAGCGGCCCGCGTGAGAACCACACCTCGCGCTGCGCATAGAGATCCACGGCGACGGCGGTGTAACTGATCGGCAGCTCCTCGATGCGTATTTCACCGATCAAGGTCTTGATCTGACCGATGACGCGGTCGCCCTTGATGAAGCCGCCGCCCGACAGCGTCCAGTCAAGCAGGCGCAGCACGTCGAGGCGCTGCAGGCTGCGCGACCAATCGCGGTAGTCATCGAGCTTGCCCGCGGCGTAGATGCCGCCGACCAGAGCCCCCATCGAGCAACCGGCGATGCTGCGGATGTCGAAGCCCTGCGCGATCAACTCCTCGATCGCGCCGATATGCGCGTAACCGCGCGCGCCGCCCGAGCCGAGCACGAGCGAGACGGTCGGCGCGGCGCGCGCGGGATTCACCCGCTCGCTCCCGTGTAGGCGCCGATCGTCAACTGCAGCAGGATCTTCATTTCCTCGCGCAGGCTCAGCGGCGAAACGATCTCGGCATCGGGGCCGTACTTGAGCACATCCATCAGGAGTTCCTTCGAGTTGCTGTACGGCAGCTTGAGTTCGTAGCGTCCGTCCTTGAGCCAGAGGCCCTGCTGCTGCGAATGCCAGTGCTCGTCGGCGACCCAGCGCGCGGCGTGTTCGGAAAAGCGCACGGTCGCCCAGTTCTTCGGCGCGCCGGAAAAAATGCCGTAGCTCGAGGCGAGGTGCTTGTTCAACTCTTCTTCGTCGCGATCGACGGCCGTCGCATCGAGCACCTGCGCGTTCTTGATGCGATCGACGGCGAAGCTGCGCAGCCCGTCACGGCTTTCGTCCCATGCGTCGAGATACCAGTTGTCGCGGTAGTGCGTCAGGCGCTGCGGTGAAACTTCGCGCTGCGTCGTCTGGTCGGTCGAACGCGCGCGGTAGGCGAACTTCAGGCGCTTGCGTTCGAGTACGGCGCTGGCGACATGGCGAAAGGTCGCCTCGTCGATTTTGCGTGTGCCGTAGCCGATCACGCGGATGCGTTCGAGCGGCGCCCTGCGCGCGCCGTCGGCCTGGCTCGTCAGCAGCTTGTCGATCCGCGAGCGGAACGGCGCGAGCGCCGAGGCGAGCACGCCCGGCCCGGTGCGGCCGATCAGCTCGTGCAGCGCGAGCAGCGCCTGCAACTCCTCGCTCGTCAGCCACAGGCCCGGCAGCTCGAAGCGTTCGCCCTCGTCGGCGGCGTAGCGGAAGGCGGCCTCGCCCTCGCTTTCGATCGGCGCGCCGAGCGCGTCGCGCAGGAAGGCGATGTCGCGATAGGCCGTCGCGCGCGAGCATTCGAGCTCGTCGAGCAGGCGCGCCAGCGGCACCGGATAGCGCGCGGTCTTGAGGATGCGGTGCAGCGTCAGTATGCGTTCGTAGCGATCCATGCGGTTATGGTACGCGAACTGGTCAGCGCCTGCCGGCGCGGCGGGTTTCGACCGGAAACGGAAGTATTCCGCGGACATTTTACCGATTGCTGACAAGGCCTTCGTACTGTTGTGGGCATCGTCTTAGATAAAAGATAACAAGTGCGCATTGTATACTTATCCCAAAAAATACTTCTTAACGTTTTCCTGATGTATACCTGAATGAACGGACGCTGACGCCCGGGTCATCTTCATCTCGTGGGGCATAATGCGCGGCCTTCGCGAACCCCCACCGCGAAAGAACAACAAGGAGACCTACATGAAGAAGACCCTTCTCGCCTGCGCGCTTGCGCTGGCCCTTCCGTTCGCCGCGCATGCGGCCGATACGAACGACGGCGACTGGCACGGCAGCGGTGAAGCCGGCCTTGCACTCGCCAGCGGCAACGCGAAGTCGCAAAACCTCAACGCCAAGCTGACCTTGAAGAAGGAAGACGATCTGTGGAAGTACGATTTCTTTCTCGAAGCGCAGCGCAATAAAGCCAACGTCACCACGTCGACGATCGGTCACGACGCCTCGGGCAATCCGGTGATCCAGAACTCGAGCAGCTACGACCTGACCGCGAATCGCTACGCCGCGGGTGCTTCCGCCGGCTACAAGTTCGATGCGCGCAGCTACGTCGTCGGTGCGTTGCGTTATGAGCATGACGCATTCTCGCCGTATCAGTACCAGTACACCGCGTCGATCGGCTACGGCTATCAGGTGTTGAAGAATTCGGCCGACGAACTGTCGTTCGAAGCCGGTCCCGGTTACAAGGTGCAGCAGCCGAAGGGCGCCTACGACTACAGCCTCAACCCGCCGGTGTATTTCAAGGCCGATTCGGATAGCTACGTCGTTGCGCGCGGTCTAGTCAGCTACAAGCACAACTTCAATGACACGACCTCGCTGATCGACACGTTCCTCGTCGAAGCGGGTAGCGAAAACACCTACCTGCAGAACGACCTTGGCCTGCAGGTGAAGATGAGCGACAAGCTCGCGCTCAAGGCCGGCTACCAGGTCCGCCACAACACGGACATTCCGGCGCTGTCGGGCTATACACACAAGACCGACCAGCTGCTGACGACGAATCTCGTCTACGGTTTCTGATCATCGGCGAGAGAGTAGTTTGATCCAAGCAAAGAAACGGGCTCCTCGCGAGCCCGTTTTTTTTTGCTGTTATCTGTTTGAGAAAGCAGGGCTTAAAAGTGCCATTTGGCGAACGCTCCAAAAAGTGTATCGTCCTGTAAACCTTTACAGGTGTGGTGCCACTAACTGGCATGCCAGAGTGCTCTCGGGAATCCAAGAGGGAACTCGATTATGAGCGTTTACGTTGTCAGCTACGAACTCCGGAGTCCGGACAAGAACTACGACAATCTCTACAGCTATTTGGAGCAGTTCATTTATTGCCATGATCACACGTCATGCTGGTTCGTCGAGACAACGCTGACTGCACGGCAAATCCGTGACGGCGCCAAGCAGCACATTGATGGCAACGATACGATTTTTGTTGCCCGACTCGATCAGGAGTGGGGCGGCTTCAATATGAAGTGCGGGGACTGGCTCAATACGCCGTTCCGGCAATGGTGAGATCCCGCGCCATAGAGGATTTCATTTACATGGGATTGCACGCGAAGCATTCGAGCTATTGCGGCAAGTAGCCTGACACGCATTCAGGTTCTCCAAAATGAAGAGGCCCGCTTTAAGCGGGCCTCGTTTTCTCCGCCTTGTGCTTTGGTTTTGCTTCCCACTCAACAGAGCGTGTTATTCTTTTTTTTTTGTGTTGTTGTGTCATGTCCAGCATACGTGTCGGCGATCGCAAGGTCACAGCCATTTTGGAATTTATGTTTCGGCTGTACCGGCCGGACCGCTTTGCATAACCGTTTCTCCTTTCTCCATGTCACGCATCCTCGTTTTCCAGCACGTCGCCGCCGAACCGCTCGGCACGCTCGATCCGCTGATCCGCCGGCGCGGGCATCGGGTCAAGTTCGTCAACTTCGAGCGCCAGCCGGACGCGAAGCCTCGGCTTGATCGCTACAAAGGTCTGATCGTGCTGGGCGGACCGATGAACGTCGAAGACCGCGACCAGCGCGCGCATCTGCAAACCGAGATCGACCTGATCGGCGAGGCGCTCGCGCAAGGCAAGCCGGTGCTTGGCATCTGTCTCGGTGCGCAACTGCTCGCGCATGCGCTTGGTGGAGTCGTGCGCCGGCATACAACGAGCGAAATCGGTTGGTACGAGCTGGCGACCACCGAGGCGGGCCGCAGCGATCCGGTGCTCGCGCCGCTCGGCGGCCTCGCGCCGATCTTCCAATGGCACGGCTACACCTTCGACCTGCCAGACGGGGCGACCCATCTCGCGCGTACGAGCACGTGCGAGAACCAGGCGTTCCGCCACGGCGACAATGCCTATGGCTTCCAGTTCCACCTCGAAATGGACGGGCCGCTGATCGATCGCTGGCTCAACTTGCCGAGCTATCGCGACGATTTGATCGCCGCCGGCCTCGGCCGCGACGCCGAGTCGATTCGCGCCGACACGCTTGCCCGCATCGAGGCGATGCAGGGTAGGGCACACGAGGTGTTCAACAACTTCCTCGACCTGATCGGTACGCCGGCGCGGCGGCGCAGAGCACAAGCTCCGTAGCTCGGACGAAATAAGACGAAAGCGGAAATCTCCACCGACTCACTTTCATCCGAACTACGTGCTGACTGCGCGTCTACGACGGATAAAATGCGTATGTCACCGGGGCGCCGGTAATGGTAATGAATCCACCGCCTATGCAAACCGCGGCCCCCGGATTGCACGATCCCGGATGCGGCGCTCTCGGTAATTGCTCATGATCCACTTCCGAACCGATGAAGCTTGCTTGGCCGTTGCTTTCGGAAGTGAAGAACAGATAGGTCTGGCCATAACCGCCCGGAAATTTGGTGACAATAATCAGATTGACAGCGGTGTCGGCGCAAAGACCGGCTTGCGATACGGTTTCATTCGCTATCGATTGACTGACGGTGCCGGGTGTTGGACTTCCCGCCGGGGGGTTCAGATCGCACGCACCCGTGCAATCCACATTGATCGTGCTACCGCTTCCGCCGGTGCATGCGAATGAGTTGATGGAAAACAAGACCGACAAAAGCAAGAGGGCTCCAATACACTTCACGATGCGTCTCCAATGGTTAGCCAACCCCCTGCACTTCTATCCTAGCGAAACAAATTGCCGTGGAAACTGCTAATTAATACAGGTCGGATGACGCAAGAAATGCAATGATGCTCGTGCTAGCGCAGCCTTCAGCGCGATTTGGTTTGCTGCAAGTCGAGCAATGGGCGCGGTGCAGCGAACGTATCGGTGCGCGCCTCTCTCCAGAAGGACTGGAACACGGCGTGGGCGGGTACACCGCCATTCAACAGCGCACCCGGCTCGACGTATTGATAAAGCGCAGCGAGCGAGCGCACTTCAGTCGACGACACACGGCGGATGATGTGCTCGGGGCCGAGCTGGCTAGGATGGGTCAGGCCCGCAGCGGCGATCAGCTCCTTAAGCGCCTTCAATGTGTTTTCGTGGAACATGTGCACGCGCGAAGCCTTGTCTGGCACGTCGAGTTTTTTCCAGCGGCCGGGGTCCTGCGTGGCGACACCGGTCGGGCAGCGATCGGTGTGACAGTTCTGTGATTGGATGCAGCCGAGCGCAAACATGAATCCGCGCGCGGCATTGCACCAGTCGGCACCGAGCGCGAGCGTACGTGCGAGATCGAACGCGGTGATCACCTTGCCGCTCGCGCCGAGGCGGATCTGATCGCGCAGGTTCAGCCCGACCAGTGTGTTGTGGATCAACAGCAGCGCTTCGCGCAGCGGTACGCCGACGTGGTCGGTGAATTCGAGCGGCGCCGCGCCGGTGCCACCTTCGCCGCCGTCAACGACGATAAAGTCGGGCAGGATGCCGGATTCCTGCATCGCCTTGGCGATGCCGAACCATTCCCACGGATGGCCGAGCGCGAGCTTGAAGCCGGTCGGCTTGCCGCCGGATTTCTCGCGCAGCTGCGCGACGAACTGGAGCAGGCCGAGCGGCGTCGAGAACGCGCTGTGCGCCGCCGGTGAAACGCAATCCTGGCCGACCGGCACGCCGCGCGCCTCAGCGATTTCCGGGCTCACCTTGACGCCCGGCAGCACCCCGCCGTGACCCGGTTTGGCGCCCTGCGAAAGTTTGATCTCGATCAGCTTCACCTGAGGATTCGTGGCGTTTTTCACGAAACACTCGAGATCGAAACCGCCGTCGTCGTTGCGGCAACCGAAATAACCCGAGCCAATTTCCCAGCAGATGTCACCGCCCATTTCGCGGTGATAGCGCGACATCGAGCCTTCGCCCGTGTCGTGATAAAAGCCGCCGCGCCTGGCGCCGTCGTTGAGCGCGCGGATCGCATTCGCGCTCAGCGCACCGAAGCTCATCGCTGAAATGTTGAACACGCTGGCCGAATACGGCTGCGTGCACTGCGGGCCGCCGACAGTGATACGGAAATCGTGACTGTCGATTTTTTTCGGCGCGAGCGAATGGTTGATCCACTCGTACTGCGTCGCGTAGAGATTCAACTCGCTGCCGAACGGACGCTTGTCTTCGACGTTCTTCGCACGCTGGTAGACGATCGAGCGCTGCGCGTGCGAGAACGGCACTTCTTCCGTGTCCGCCTCGACCACGTACTGCCGCATCATCGGCCGGAAAAATTCGAAGAACGTGCGGAAATGGCTGGTGATCGGAAAATTGCGGCGCAACGTATGCCGGGTCTGCGACAGATCCCAGATACCGATCAGCGACAGCGCGCCAAAAATTGCCGCTGTCCAGCGCCAGATCAAGCCATCCCATAGCATCGCCAGCGATAGCGCGAACAACAGCAGGCAAATAGCGAACGGCACGAAGCGCGAGGGCAGCATGGTCTGGCGTCCGGTGGGGAAATCGGCGCGAGCATACGCCGGCCATGATGACGAATGCGAGGGGGTGCGATGCTGGCGTACACTTGGCGGGTGAATCAGCAGACCCCTCCGCAAAATCCACGCTCGCGAACGAAACCGAATCCTGCAGCGCAGGAGTCGTTGCCGTTTGCCGCGGCGAAGCAGAAAGGCGCAAAGCCCGCGACGTCGCCGAAGCGCGCCGATCTCAGCGCGCGTCCGCAGATTTCGGTGCCGCCTGTTGGCGCGGTGAAACGGCCGCCGGGCAAGGTCAAGGTTGAGAAGAAACTGCCAAGCCGCTCTGATTGGGCGCATCTGCGCGAACGCCTGGGTGAATACGCCAAGCTTGCGCGCATGCATCGGCCGATCGGCGCTGCCTTGCTGCTCTGGCCGACCTGGTGGGCGCTGTGGTTGGCGGCTGGCGATTTTCCGCCGTGGTCGACACTGGTGATCTTCACGCTCGGCGTATTCCTCATGCGTTCGGCGGGCTGCGTGATCAACGACTACGCCGATCGCAAGCTCGATCCGGAAGTGAAACGCACGCGTGAACGGCCAATCGCGGCGGGCAAGGTCGCGCCGCGTGAGGCGCTCGTCGTGTTCGTCGTGCTGACTGCGCTCGCCTTCGTGCTTGTACTGTTTACTAACCGGTTGACGATCGAGTTGTCCTTCGTCGGCGCATTTCTTGCCGCAACCTACCCGTTTACCAAGCGCTACACGCATCTGCCGCAGGTGTATCTCGGCGCGGCGTTTGGCTGGTCGATCCCGATGGCGTTCGCCGCGGTGACGAATTCGACGCCGCCGCTGTGCTGGCTGCTGTTCCTCGCCAATGTGCTGTTCTCGACGATTTACGACACCGAATACGCCATGGTCGACCGCGACGACGACCTGCGCGTCGGTGCGAAGTCGACCGCGATCCTGTTCGGCGATGCCGACCTGACTATCGTCGGCGTATTGATGGCGACCTTTCTGCTCGCGATGGCGCTTGTCGCGCAGCGTGGGCATCTGCACTGGCCGTATTTCGTCGGCCTCGCCGCCGCCGCAGGGTTGTTCGCGTATCAAATGTGGATCATACGCGGCCGCGATCGCGACGCGTGCTTCACTGCTTTCCGCAACAATAATTGGGTAGGCATGGCGCTGTGGGTGGGCATCGCCGTGTCGTTGGCCATGAAATGATTCCACCCGTGTTTTCGAAAATCCAACATCAAAGCGTTGCCACGAAGACAGAAGATCACGAAGAAAACGGTTCTCGATTCCAAGAGCTTTCTTCGTGGTTCTTTTTTTCGTGATCTTCGTGCTTTCGTGGCATATCTTTTCTCGCAATCATGAGTAATCTCAATCCAGTTTCCATCCGCTATTTACAAATCGATGTCTTCGCCGAGCATGCCGGCGGCGGCAATCCGCTCGGCGTCGTGTTCGGCGCCGACGCTTGGAGCGATGCCGACATGCAGCGCTTCGCCGCATGGACGAATCTCGTCGAGACGACCTTCGTGCTCGCTCCGACCGATGCGCGCGCGAGCTATCGGCTGCGCATCTTCACGCCGAGCAAGGAAATTCCGTTCGCCGGCCATCCGACGATCGGCAGCGCGCACGCCGCGCTCGAGATCGGCCACGTGCAGGCGCGCGACGACGGCCTGATCCAGGAATGTGGCGCGGGGCTGCTGCCGATCCGCATCGAAAGCGATCGGACGTCCAGACGCCTATACGTCCAGTCGCCCGCGGCGCGCGTGCTGCGCACGGGTACGGAGGATTCCCTGTTGCGCGCCGTGCTCGGCGACACGAAACTCGGTGCGCTGCCGCCCGCCTTCGTCGAAGGCGGCCGGCGCTGGTGGGTCGCCGAATTTGCCGATGAAGCCTCACTGCGTGAGTGGAAGCCCGATCACGCGGCGATCCTCGCGCTCGCGCGCGCGGGCGACAGCCTCGGACTGTGCGCATTCGCGCGAGCGAGCAACAGCGCGGAGGGATATCACCTCGTCGTGCGCGCTTTCCCTGCCGGCGTCGGTATCGTCGAAGATCCCGCCTCGGGCGCGGCCAACGGATTGATCGCGGCGTACATCGCGCTGCGCGAACCGCAGGGGCCGCTTGCTGGCGGCTATCGCGTCAGCCAGGGCCGCGAGATGGGCCACGACGCAACGATCGACGTGCGCATCGACGCCCGCGACGGCGGCGAGGCCGCGATCTGGGTCGGCGGACGCTCGCACACGATCATCGACGGCATGCTCAAACAACGCATCGGCGAGGCGAGCTGATCCTGCTCCCGCGCAGGGCTTCGGCCGCGGATTTCTCGCGTATTTGAAATTAATTGTTCGATCAATTATTATTTGGCGCCATGACGACGTTGAAAGCCAGCCAGCCGCGAAAGCGCTCGCCGCCGCGTCGGCCCGGCCGGCCGACTGCGGCCGCGGGCGTCGATCAGCGTACGCGCTTGCTCGACGCCGCCGTCGAGCTGTTCGGCGAGCATGGCATCGCGGCGACGACACTGCGTGAAATTGCGCGCCGCGCCCAGGTCACGCCGGCGCTGCTGCATTACTACTTCGAGAGCAAAGAAAGCCTGGTGCAGATGATTCTCGATGAGCGCGTCGCGCCGTTCGTCGCCGTGTCGGTGGCGCCGCTGCGCGAGCCGTCGTCGAGTCCGCGCGCGACGCTGCGCCAGTTCCTCGAAACGCATATGCGCAACATCGCGGCGAACCCGTGGATGCCGCGGTTGATGTTGCGCGAAGTGCTCAGTGAGGGCGGCAGTCTGCGCAGCCGCATGCAGGCGCAGTTCGCGATGACGATCGCGCCGAAGATGCTTTGGCTGATCGCTTCAGCGCAGCGCAAGGGCGAGATCCGCGACGATCTCAACCCGATGCTCGTCGGCGTGTCGCTGATCAGCCTGGCGGTGTTCCCGTTTGCCGCGGCGCCGCTTTGGCGCGAGGTGGCGGCGTCGCTATTCGAAGGATTGCCCGAACCGACGGCGAAGACCCTGCGCCTGCAACTGCTTTCCGCGGCGGGTCCGATGGGCTTCGCCGCGGGCGACCACGACGATTTGATCGAACACACCCTCACCCTGTTCGACAGCATGCTGGAGAAGCCACGTGCGAAATCGAAACGCTAGTCTGTTCTGCCTGCTCACCGCCGCGGCCGCCCTCGCCGGCTGTGCGCGCGACAACGGCCCCGAAACCCTGCTCGGTACGCTTGAATGGGATCGCGTCGGGATGCCGGCCGAAGTCTCCGAGCCGATCACCCAGATCCTCGTCAAGGAAGGCGAACGGGTCAGCGCCGACCAGGTGCTGCTGACCCTCGATCCGCGGCGCACGCAGGCACAGGCCGACGCGGCGCAGGCCGACGTCACGCGGCTCACCGCGGCGCTCGACGAACTGCGCCGCGGCGCGCGCATCGAGACGATCGACGCTTCGCGTGCCGCGTTGGCGCGCGCGCAGGCCGGCGCGGTCAACGCCAAGCTGGCGCGCGACCGCACGGCCGAGATCCGCAAGCGCGGACTCAACAGCCAGGCCGATCTCGACAACGCCGACGCGGCGCTGCGCCAGGCGAACGCGGACGCAAATTCCGCGCGCGCCAATCTCGACGAGCTGCTGCACGGCACGCGCATCGAGGACATCAACCAGGGCGAAGCCGCACTCGCGCAGGCGCAAGCCCAGCTCGCCCAGCTGCAGGTGACCCTCGCGCGCCTGACCGTGCGCGCGACGCGCGCGGGCAGAGTCGATTCGCTGCCGTACAAGCTCGGCGATCGCCCGGCGCAAGGTGCCAGCGTGGTCAGTCTGCTCGTTGGCGATGCGCCGTACGCGCGCGTCTACGTTCCCGAACCGCTGCGCGCGAGCCTGAAGCAAGGCGCGCGTTTCAACGTCAACGTGGACGGCGCCGCGTCGCCGTTCCAGGCCACCGCCTTGCGCATCGCGAGCGAGCCGACGTTCACCCCGTACTACGCGCTGAGCGGCGACGACGCAAGCCGTCTCGCCTGGCGCGCGGAGCTCGCGCTCGAAGCGTCGGAGAAGACGAAGGATTTGCCGGCGGGAATGCCGTGCCGCGCCACGCCGGTATCGGACCAGAAGCATTGAGCATCGCGCATGAGCGCCGTCCCCGCTGAGCACAACGGCAACGCCATCGTCGCGCACGGACTGACCAAGCGGTTCGGCCAACTCGTGGCGGTCGATCATGTCGACCTCACCGTCGCGCGCGCGCAGGTCTACGGCTTCCTCGGGCCGAACGGCTCGGGCAAGTCGACGACGATCCGCATGCTCTGCGGCCTGATGCTGCCGACGGGCGGCGACATCAACGTTCTCGGTTATACGATTCCGCAACAGGCCGAGGCGCTCAAGCGGCGCATCGGCTACATGACGCAGAAATTCTCGCTTTACGACGATCTGACCGTCTACGAAAACCTCGACTTCGTCGCCGCCGTGCATGAGTTCTCGCGCGCCAAGGCGCGTTCGCGCATCGACGAACTGCTGCAGACGTACTGGCTGACCGAGCAGCGCAACCAGCTCGCAGGCACGATGTCGGGCGGGCAGAAGCAGCGCCTCGCGCTTGCCGCGTCTGTGCTGCACGAGCCCGAGCTGCTGCTGCTCGACGAGCCGACCTCCGCGGTTGATCCACAGTCGCGGCGCGAGTTCTGGGACTCACTGTTCGCCCTCGCCGACGCCGGCACGACCATTCTCGTCTCCACCCACTACATGGACGAGGCCGAGCGCTGCCATCGCCTCGCCATCCTCGACCATGGCCGGCTTGTCGCCGACGGCAGTCCGCGCGAACTCTGCGCCGCGCTGCCCGGCCAAGCGCTGCTGATCGAATGCGATGCGCCGCGCCGCGCCCAGCTCGCGCTCGAAGGCGACGGCACGATCGTGTCGATGGCGCAGATCGGCGCGCACCTGCGCGTGCTCGTGCGCGACGGTGCAGATGCGAAATCCCGGATCGCTGCGCGTCTGCGCGAGGCAGGCATCGAGGCCAAGGTCAATTCAGTCGAGGCGAATCTCGAAGACGTCTTCGTCGTGGCGACGCAGAAACCGAAACGCGAGGCGCACGCATCATGAACCTGCGCCGCCTGTTCTCGATCGTGGTCAAAGAACTGCGCCAACTGCGCCGCGACCGACTCACGTTCGCGATGATCGTCGGCATTCCGACAATGCAGTTGCTGCTGTTCGGTTACGCCATCAACCTCGACATCCGTCAGCTGCCCGCGGCCGTGCTCGATCAAGCGCAGACCGCGCATGCGCGCGAAGTCGTTGCGGCGCTCGCGCAAACCGATGTGATGGATTTTCGCTATCGCCTGCAAACACCGCAGCAGCTCAACGACCTGCTGCGTGCCGGCAAGATCAGCGCCGCGCTCGTGATTCCGCCCGATTTCGAACGCCGCGTCGCCGAGCAGAACATCGACACCCAACCGTGGCCGCGGCCGCCGCTGCAGATCGTCGTCGATGGCTCCGACCAAGTGGTGCAGCAGGCTGCGGCGCAACTCGCCTTGCTGCCGCTGCAGACGCTGCTCAATCCCGGTGCGGCCACGCCGGTGAAAAATGTGGAAATTGTAAATTTTTATAATCCGGCGCGAATCGCTCCGGTGAACACTGTGCCGGGCCTGATCGGCGTGATCCTGACGATGACGATGGTGCTGTTCACCGCGATGGCGATCGTGCGCGAGCGCGAGCGCGGCAACCTTGAATTCCTCATCGCCACGCCGGTGTCGCCGTTCGAGCTGACGCTCGGCAAAGTGTTGCCGTTCGTCGGCATCGGCCTGATCCAGGTCACCGTCGTGCTGCTGCTCGGCACGCTGATCTTCCATGTGCCGATCCGCGGCACGCTGCTCGACGTCTACGGCGCGGCGCTCGCATTCATCATCGCCTCGCTCTCTCTCGGCGTGTTCATCTCGACGCTGGCGAAGACTCAGTTTCAGTCGATGCAGCTCGCCTTCTTCACCTTCCTGCCGCAGATCCTGCTCTCCGGATTCATGTTCCCGTACGCGGGCATGCCCCGGCCGGCGCAGTGGCTCGCGGAAATCTTCCCGATGACGCATTTCATCCGCCTGATCCGCGGCATCATGCTGCGTGGCGCGCAGCTGACCGAGCTGTGGCCGGAACTGGCCGCGCTCGCCGCGTTCTGCGTGGTGACGCTGACGATCGCCGTGCTGCGCACCCGCAAACGGCTGGACTGATCCGGCTCGATGGGGTTCGGGGCTGTTTCACCCGCGAAAACATGGGCGAAGCGTTAAAAAAACCTGGGCTTTTCGTAAATTCGGCGAAGGCACATGGCATGCCGTGGCGGCAGCGACTACACTGGCGCCATTCAAGTCCGTGCCTGTACCACCCATGATTTTCACCCCGATTTTTCGCGCGTCGTCGCGAAACCTGCGCCTTTTGCCGGCGCTTGCCCTCGCCCTGGTCTGTGTGGCCTGCGGCGAAGCTCCGCCACCGCCGTCCCCGGCGCCCATGCCCTCGATTCCGCGCATCACCGACAAGGTTGAAGCCGACGGTACCGACGGCGTCGAAGTCGCCGCACGTTATCCGGCCATGCGCAGCGAGCTCGCGCCGCTCGAAGGGGCGATGCGTGCCTACACCCAGGCGCAGAAGACCGAGCTCGCCGAGCGCATCAAGAAGCTCAAGCCCGAGGCCGAGCGTGCCGAGCGCCCCGGCAAGCTTGATCTCGATTTCACCGTCGCCACGCAAACCGTCGATTTCGTCAGCGCTCTGGCCCAAGGTCAGGCCGATGTCGGCGACACGTCGCCGACGCTGCTGCGCGCCACCTTCAACCAGCATCTGCCGAGCGGCAAGATCGTCGGCCTGAGCGACCTGTTCACCGATCCGGCCGTGGCGCTCAAGATCTTCAGCGACGAAGCCCGCCGCCGCCTCGGCGCCGACTTCGAAGCGCGCCTGCGCGCGCAGAACCTACCGGACAAGGATTTCACTGCGCGTCTGAAAACCTTGCACGATCAGGTCGACAAAGGCACAGAGCCCGACGCCGATAATTTCGCCGCCTTCCTCGTCGACGGCGTCGACGGCAAGGCCATCGGCATCACCCTGATCTTCCCGCCGGGCCAGGTGGCGGCCGACGCGGACGGCGCACAGCAGGTCGAAGTGCCGGTCAAACTTTTCGCCGACGCGATCAAGCCCGAGTACCGCGACGCGTTCGACAAGGAAAGCGCCGTGTCGAATGCGCAGCCGACGCCGTCTTCGGGCACGGGGTCGCGCTGAGCGGCACGAATGAGCGCTGCCATCCTGCTCCCAGGGCTGGATGGCACAGGAGCATTGCTCAATGCTTTTGCGCAGACGCTCGGAGCCGCACTGACCACGAAGGTCATTTCTTATCCGACGGAGATCGCGGCAAGCTACGCTGAACTTGAGCGCGTTGCTCGCGCAGCGCTCCCCACCGATGAGCCGTATGTCCTCATCGGTGAGTCGTTTTCCGGTCCCATAGCCATTTCCCTTGCAGCAAGTGCACCGCGGGTCTGCGAGGACTCGTGCTCTGCGCGACGTTTGCACGATCGCCGCTTCCCGCTCTTAAGCCTTTCGCGCCATTGTTGCAGTTTGCGCCAACGCGATTGCCGACACTTGTGTTGCGCCACCTACTCCTCGGCAAACGAGCAACGCCGTCGATCGAAAGATTGCTGCAAGCCGCTCTCGATAACGTTCCTCCGGATGTTCTGCGCAAGCGAGTAGATGAAGTGCTGCAAGTGGATGTTTCAAGCCAATTGCGCGCGATTGGAGTTCCGGTGATGTATTTGCGGGCAGCGCAGGATAGGCTTGTCCCTGCGTCTTCCGGTGACTATCTGCGGCAGATCTTGCCATCGATTGAAATTGTTGACGTCGAGGGACCGCACTTCCTTTTGCAGACCATGCCCGCAATTTGTGCAGAGAACATTTTGGAGTTCGCAAAACAAATCGGTTTGCAATTCATCCAATAACTTCTGATCGGAATCCTAGCTGCATGGAAACGGCCCAGGCTTTGTACTTTGTCTTGAGTGCGGTGCTGATTCTCGTCGGCATCCTCGGCACCGTGGTGCCGGCGCTGCCCGGCGTGCCGTTGGTGTTCGCGGGCATGCTGCTCGCGGCGTGGGCCGATCATTTCCAGCATGTGGGTACGATCACCCTGGTCGTGCTCGGCGTGCTGTCCCTGCTCGCGCTGGCGATCGATTTCGTCGCGGGGCTGCTCGGCGCAAAGCGCGTTGGCGCGAGTCCGCATGCAATCTGGGGTGCGGTGCTCGGCACCATCGTCGGTCTGTTCTTCGGCTTGCCCGGGCTTGTGTTCGGGCCGTTTCTCGGCGCGGTGGCGGGCGAATTGCTCGTCGGCAGCCGTCTTGAGCGCGCCGCACATGTCGGCGTCGGCACGTGGTTGGGACTGCTGTTCGGCACGTTGGCGAAGATCGCGCTGTGTTTTGCGATGCTCGGTGTGTTCGCGCTGAGTTTTCTGTTCTGATCGGTGCTGGTCGCGCTTCAGCGCGTCTTCGATAAATGCGAAATCGCCTCGGTGGCGGCGTCGCGATCGGCGTCGTCGAACGGCTGCACGTCGACCGCTTCGATCGTCGCCGGGTCGAGGCAGTGCACATTGATGCCGTAGCCGTCGGGATTCGAGCGCGGCACGTAGAACGACTTGATTCCACAGACGCGGCAGAAGCGGTGCTTTGCTGCGCCGGTGTTGAACGTGTACTCGGTCAACGCATCGGTGCCGGCGAGCAGGCGGAAGCGCGCGGCGGGTACGATCAGATGTAGATAGCCGCTCATGCGGCATATCGAACAATTGCACTCGAGTGCGGCGATGCGCGCGGGCGCGTCGACTTCGAAGCGCACGGCGCCGCAATGGCAGCCGCCGCGATGGGTGACGAGCACACTCATGTGCGCGGTGGAATGACGTAGTAGAGGATCGAGAAGTACTGCAGCACGCTACCCGCGAGCACGAACAGGTGCCAGAGCGCATGGTGATAGCGCAGCGATTTCATCTTGTAGAAGATCACACCGAGCGTGTAGGCCGCGCCGCCGCCGAACAGCAACCACAGGCCGGTCGGCGCAATCGCCTGGACGAGCGGCTGGATCGCCGCGATGCCGCACCAGCCCATGCCGATGTATAGCGCGATCATCGCGCCGCGATAACGGCGCAGCGAAGTCAGCTCGAAGACCGCGCCGACGGCGGCGAGCGACCAGACGATCGCGAACAGACTCCAGCCCCACACGCCGCGCAGCGAGATCAGCACATAAGGCGTGTAGGTGCCGGCGATGAGCAGGAAGATCGCAATATGGTCGAACGCGCGCAGGCGAGGGCGTTCGGGTGCGATGCCTTGCATGCGCTGGATGCCGGCGCCGTGATACAGCGTCGAGGCGAGGTAGAGCACGATCATCGTCGCGCCGTAGACCGCGCAAGCGATCGGTGCATAAGGCGAGCCGCTCGCCTGCGCCGCCGCGAGCAGCACGACGGTGCCGACGACGGCGAGCACGATGCCGAGGCCGTGCGTCAGCGTGTTGGCAATTTCCTCGCGGTCAGCCTGCGCCATTGCAATCGATGCGTTCATGTCGCGACCTTAGCGCGAGTCGCGTTTGAAACATAGTCTGCGCGAACGGTTTACGCGGCGGCAGCCTCGGCAAGAATTTCGAACGACCGCCGCCGTGCCGCGTGATCGTGGATCATCGCGGTGACGATCAATTCGTCCGCCTGCGTGCTCGCGAGAAAATCGGCGACGCCCGCGCGCACCGTGTCGCGCGCGCCGACGACGGAGCAGGACAGCGAGTGTTCGAGCATGGCCTGTTCCTGCGCCGAGGCGAATGCGCCGATATCGTCGATCGGCGCCGGCAATTGTCCGGGCGTGCCGCGGCGCAGGTTGAGGAAGGCCTGCTGCAGGCTCGTGAACAGACGCCGCGCGTCCTCGTCGGTATCGGCGGCAAATACGTTCAGCGCAGCCATCGCGTACGGCCGCGCGAGCATCGCCGACGGTTTGAACAGGCGGCGGTACAGGCCGAGCGCGTTGTGCAGTTCTGCGGGTGCGAAATGCGAGGCGAACGCAAACGGTAGGCCGAGCGCCGCTGCGAGCTGCGCGCCGTACAGGCTCGAACCGAGAATCCAGATCGGCACCTGCGTGCCTTCGCCCGGAATCGCACGCACCGGCGCGGGCGCCGCGCCGGCGGACGGCGCGGAAAAATAGGCTTGGAGTTCGAGCACGTCCTGCGGAAAGCGATCGACATCGCCGGCGAGATGGCGGCGCAGCGCGACCATCGTGCGCTGATCGGTGCCCGGCGCGCGGCCGAGGCCCAGATCGATGCGCTCGGGATAGAGCGTGGCGAGTGTGCCGAACTGTTCGGCGACGACGAGCGGCGCGTGGTTCGGCAGCATGATGCCACCGGCGCCGACGCGGATCGTACGCGTGCCCGCGGCGACGTGGCCGATCACGACCGCGGTGGCTGCGCTGGCGACGCCGGGCATGTTGTGATGCTCGGCGAGCCAGTAGCGGCGATAGCCCCAACGTTCGGCGTGCTGCGCGAGGTCGAGCGTGTTCGCGAGCGACTGCGCGGCAGTCGAGCCCGCGCAAATCGGCGAGAGATCGAGGATCGAGAGCGGAATGTTTTGGAAGCGAAGGTCGGACATGGTGATCGAAGGCCGAAATCAATGACTCAGAAGATTCGGCCTCCGCTACGCGACTTCAACCCTGTCCGGGCTTGTTTGTCGCTGCCGCGTTTTCCGCCGTCGCCTGCGTCTGCTCCCAGCCGCCGCCGAGCGCACGAATCAGCGCCACGCTGGCGCGCAGCTGGCGCGTATCGAGGCTGAGCGCATCGCGCTGCGTCTGCAGCGCCGCGGTTTGCGAGGTCACGACATCGAGATAGTTCACCGCGCCTTCGCGATAACGGTCGAGCGAGAAATTGAGCGAGCGCTGCGCCGCAGCGACGGCGGATTTCTCTGCGCTAGACGCATCGCGATAGTGATTGAGCAGCGCGAGATTGTCCTCGACCTGGGTGAACGCGGAGAGCACCGTGCTGCGGTATTTCGCGCTCGCTTCATCGAACACCGCGTGCGCCTGCTTCACGCTCGCGTTGCGCTTGCCGCCGTCGAAAATCGTCAGCAGCGCTGCAGGGCCGATCGCCCAGAATCCACTCGGCTGCGTCAGCCAGTTGCCGGCCTGTGAACTCAAATAACCGCCACTCGCGTTGAGGCCGATCGACGGAAAGAACGCCGCGCGGGCGACGCCGATGTTGGCGTTCGCCGCCTCCATGTGCCGCTGCGCGGAAGCGATGTCGGGGCGCCGCTGCAGCAGCGTCGAGGGCAGATCGACCGGCACGGCGGGCAGCGTGATGTCGACGATCTTCGGTGCGATCGAAAACTGCGACGGCGATTCGCCGACCAGCGCGGCGATCGAGTGCTCGACGAGCGCGCGCTGCGCGAGCGTCTGCTCCGCTTCCGAGCGCGCCATCTCGAGCTGGGTCTGCGCACGTGCGACATCGACGCCCGGCGCGATGCCGCCGCGATGGCGCTCCTCGGTCAGATCGAGCGCGCGCTGGTACGCCTTCACCGTGTCGGTGAGGATGGCGCTGTCGCGGTCGAGCCCGCGCAGCACGATGTAAGTGTCGACGAGCTGGGCGATCAGCGACAGGCGCACGTTCTCGAGATCGTCCGCTGCGGCCTCGGCCTGCGCCTTGCCGGCGGCGACTTCGTTGCGCACGCGGCCCCACAAGTCGATTTCGTAGCTCGCGCTGAAGCCCACCGTGCGCGTGTTGTACAGCTGTTTCGGCGCGGGATTGGGCGCATTCGCCGAAAGCTGTGAGCGCTGCGCGCTCGCATTGCCTTCGATCTGTGGAAACAGGTCGCCGCGCGTGTACTGGTAGTAGGCCTGAGCCTGGTCGTAGTTGGCGAGCGCCGCGGCGAGATCGGGATTCGCCGCGATCAGCTGCTTTTGCAAATCGTCGAGCTGCGTGTCGCCGTACAGCGTCCACCACGCGTCGCGCGGCAGGCGGTCGGCGGGCTTGGCGTCGGTCCATGGCGTGCCGACTTCTTTGTACGCAGCCGCGGTCGGCACGTCCGGCGTCTTCATCGTCGGTGCCAACGAGCAGCCGCTGAGCGCAGTGACAAATAGTAGCGCTGTTGCTCCCTTCTCCCACCGGGAGAAGGTGGCGCGAAGCGCCGGATGAGGGTTCGGGTTTGCCCTCCCACTTTCATTCCGTCGGACCCTCACCCCAACCCCTCTCCCCGCGGGAGAGGGGCTATTTTCAAGCATTGGTTCAACCCTTTTCATTTTTACCCTTCCCGGCCGAGGCGACTTGGGTCTTCGCCGCGCCCGCGATGCGTACTTCGATGCCGGAGACGACGCCGTCGGGCGGATTCTCGATGACGCGGTCGGCGGCGTTGAGGCCAGAGCCGATCTCGACGACTTTGCCGAGATCGCGCGCGATCGTCACCGGCTTCACCACGACCTTGTTGTTCGCATCGACCGTGGCAACGCTGATGCCCTTCGCGTCGAAGATGAGCGCGCTGCCTGGCACGCTCAGCCCGTTGGCCTTGCCTTTGAGGTCGAGGCGCACGCTCGCGTAGCCGCCGGGCAGAAGCTCGCCAGCGGGATTGTCGACGCTGAGCTGCATCAGCGTGGTGCCGCTCGCGGCGTTGACTGATTGCGAGGACGACTCCACCGTCGCCGCGTAGGTCTGGTCCGGATGTTCGGGCACCGTGAGCGTTGCCTTCGTGCCGGGCGGCACGCTCGGCACGTAGTTCTGCGGCACGCTGACGTAAACGCGGAGCTTCGAGGTGTCGGAGATGACGAACAGTTCCTGGCCCGCGCCGCCGCCGACATTGATCAGCGCGCCGACGTCGGTGTTGCGCGCGGTTACCGTGCCGTCGAACGGCGCGACGATGCGGGTGAAGTTCTTCAGTGCGAGCAGGCGATCGACGTTCGCGCGCTGTGCGGCGACGAGCGCGTTCTTCGCGGCGAGATCGCCGGTCTTCTCGTCGACTTCCTGCTTCGACACGGAATCGGAACCGAGCATGGCCTGCCAGCGCTTCGCCGTCGTCGCCGACAGCGCGGCGTTGGCCTGTGCGGTGGCGAGGTCGGCGCGTGCCTGCGCGAGTTGCTGGTCGAGGTCGGGCGTTTCGATGTTGGCCAGTACCTCGCCGGCTTTCACCGGCGTGCCGATATCGTGCTTCCAATCTTTGAGATAGCCGGAGACGCGCGCGTAGATCGGCGCGCGCTGCCAGGCTTCGATGCGGCCGGGCAGTTCGAGGCCGGAAATGTTCGCCGCGGCCGACGGCGGATTGACCGCGACGGTCGTCAATGCCTGGGCTTCGGTCCAGTCGCGCAAACGCGAGGATTCCGAGGCGCGCACGATCAAGCCATGGGCGACGATGACGACCGCGATCACGGCCGCGGCGATGCCGGTCAGACGTAGATGGCGTCGCGAGACGGGTCGGTTGGGGGTGGGATCAGGCTGCGACATGGGATTCTCCGAACGAAACGTGCGGCGCCGGCTTCTGGCCGTAGCGCCGATGGATGATGCTGAAGACGACGGGGACGAAGAACAGCGTGGCGATCGTGGCGAAGATCAGGCCGCCGATCACGGCGCGGCCGAGCGGAGCGTTTTGTTCTCCGCCTTCGCCGAGGCCCAGTGACATCGGCAGCATGCCGATGATCATCGCCAGCGCGGTCATCAACACGGGGCGCAGGCGCACGAAGCCGGCTTCGAGTGCGGCGGCGGTTGCGTCGCCGAGTTCGTCCAATTTTTCACGTGCGAAGCTGATGACGAGCACGCTGTTCGCGGTCGCCACGCCCATGCACATGATCGCGCCGGTCAGCGCCGGCACGCTCAGTGTCGTGTGCGTTGCAAACAGCATCCAGACGATGCCGGCGAGCGCGGCAGGGAGGGCGGTGATGATGACGAAGGGGTCGCCCCACGATTGGAAATTGACGACGATCAGCAGATAGATCAGCACGATCGCGCCGAGCAGGCCGAACAACAAGCCCGAGAACGCGCTGTTCATCGTCTTGACCTGGCCGAGCAGAGCGACGGTCGTGCCTTTGGGCTTGTCCTTCGCGTTCGCCGCGATGATCTTCTGGATCTCGGCCGAGATCGCGCCGAGGTCGCGGCCTTGGGACGTCGCGTAGATTTCCACCAGCGGCTGGATGTCGTACTGGGAGACGACTCCGCTCGCCGCGCCGCGGCTGATCTTGGCGATGCCGCCGAGCACCTGCGAGCTGATCACGCCCGGTGCATTGATCGGTAGATTCTGCAGTTCCTCGAGCGTGTCGACCTTATATTGCGGTGTCTGCATCACGATCGGGTACGACACGCCGTTTTGCGGATTGAGCCAGAACGTTGGTGCGACCTGCGAAGAGCCGGCGAGGTTCACGACCAGACTGTTGGTCACGTCGCGCTCGGTCACGCCCGCGTACTGCGCGCGCGAGCGGTCGACGTCAACGTTGAGCGTCGGCGCGGCTAGCGTCTGCTGGATGCGCGCATCGGCCACGCCGGGCACGCGGCGGATTTGGTCGAGCAGCGCGTTTGCGTAGGCGAAATTTGCGCCGAGGTTGTTGCCGCGGATTTGCAGGTCGATCGGCGCGGGCGAGCCGAAGTTGAGGATCTGGCTGACGATGTCGGCGGGCAGGAACGAGAACGTCATGCCGGGGAAGCGGCGCGGCAGTTCCTCGCGCAGGCGCTTGACGTAACTCTCGGTCGGCGCATGGCCTTCGTTGAGCCCGATCGAAATGTCGCCGTCCTGCACGCCGATCGTGCCGGTGTTGTTATAGATCGTGTTGATGCTCGAGATGTAGCTGCCGACGTTGTCGACCATGACGCCGATCTCGCTCGCCGGAATGATCTCGCGGATCGCCTTCTGCACGTCGGCGAACTTGGCCGCGGTCTCCTCGACGCGCGTACCGACCGGCGCGCGCGCATGCATGAGGATTTGGCCGCCGTCCACGGCGGGGAAGAAATTGCGACCGACGAACGGCAGAAGGATGAACGAAGCTGCGATGAACACCAAGAAGCCGGCGACGAAGATTCGGCGATGCTCGATCGCGAACGCGAGCAGGTCGCGATAGCTGCGGCGAAGCTGGAGGAAGCGCGCCTCGAAGGCGCGTTGGAAATTCACCAACGGATTTCTCGACGGCGGCGCGTGTTCGATCACGTTGTCGTGCGCATCGACATGCGGCGCGTGCTTGTGCAGCAGGTACTTCGCCATCGTCGGCACGAGCGTGCGCGAGAGGATGAACGAGCAGATCATCGCGAAGATGACGGCTTCGGCCATCGGCACGAACAGAAAGCGTGCCACGCCTTCAAGGAAGAACATCGGCACGAACACGATGCAGATACACAGCAGCGAGACGAACGCCGGCACGACGATCTGCGAGGCGCCGTCGAGAATCGCGGTCTCGACCTCCTTGCCGTGCTCGAGATGGTAGTTGATGCTCTCGATCGTCACCGTCGCCTCGTCGACGAGGATGCCGACGGCGAGCGCCAGCCCGCCGAGCGTCATGATGTTGAGCGTTTCGCCGAAGGCCGCGAGCGCGGCAATCGCGCCGAGGATTGACAGCGGAATCGACGTCGCCACGATGAGCGTCGAGCGCCAACTGCCGAGGAACAGGAGAATCATCAGGCTGGTCAGCGCCGCGGCGATCACGCCTTCCTTGATCACACCGCTCATCGCGTTGCGCACGAACATCGACTGATCGCCGACCGCCTTCACTTCGAGTGTGTCGGGTAGGGTCGGCGCGACTTCCTTGAGCATCGCCTTGATGCCGTCGATGATGTCGAGCGTCGAGGTCGCGCCGTTCTTGAACACACTCATCAGCACCGAACGGCCGCCGTCGACGTGAACGATGTTGGTCTGCACCGCGTTGCCGTCGCGCACGTTGGCGACGTCGCGCACGTAGACCATCGCCCCGTTGACCGCCTTGATCGGCAGGTTGGCGAGATCGGCGATGTCGGACGGCGCGTTGTTGAGGTTCACCGAGTACTCGAGGCTGCCGATCTTCTGCGTGCCCGCCGGCGTGAGCAGGTTCTGCGCGGCGAGTGCATTGGCGACGTCCTGGCCGGTGAGGCCGCGCGATTGCAGCGCCGCCGTATCCAGATCGATCTGCACCTGGCGTTGCTTGCCGCCGAACGGCCACGGGATCGCCGCGCCAGGCACGGTCACAAGGCGCGTGCGCAGTTGGTTCATGCCGAGGTCGGCGAGCGCCGCCTCGGACAAGCCCTTGCCGGACAGCGCAAGCTGCAGGATCGGCACCGTCGAGGCGCTGTAGTTGAGAATGAGCGGCGGCGTCGCGCCCGGCGGCATCTGTTTGATCAGCGTCTGCGAGATCGCGGTCACCTGCGCGTTCGCCTGATTGATGTTCACCGTCGGATGGAAAAATATCTTGACGATGCCGAAGCCGGTGTAGGAGTTCGCCTCGATGTGCTCGATGTCGTTGACCGTGGTGGTCAGCGCGCGCTCGAACGGCGTCGTGATGCGCCCGGACATCTGATCGGGCGGCAGGCCCGTGTACTGCCAAGCAACGGCGATGATCGGAATATTGATGTTCGGAAAGATGTCCGTCGGCGTACGCAGCGCTGCGAGCGGACCGATGATCAGAATCAACAGCGCCAACACGATGAACGTGTACGGACGCGACAGCGCGATGCGAACCAAAGCTTGCATGAGGGTACCGAGGTAGAAACTTGCCTAGGCAATTATGCTGCCACGCGACAACTTTTCACCGGTCGCCGCGTGAAGAGAGCATGAAGTTTTGTTTAAGAATCGGCCGGACAATCGGCTGGAGCGCTTAAAACCTAGCGTCTCGACGATTTCACCCACGCGCTTGGACGAGTGAAATTTTCTTCATTCGCGGGTGAGCGACGTCAGCAGGTCATCCCCGGCGAACAATGGATCGTGATGCGCGTGCCAGTGCTGCCGCCGTCAGCGTCGGCGATCTCGATGCGGTACTCATGCAGCTTGATGATCGCCGAGACGATGGAGAGGCCGAGGCCGAATCCGGGCGCTTCGCATTCGCGCTCGTTGCGGCAGACCTTGGTGCGGTAGAAGCGGTGCAGCACCGCTTCGCGTTCTGCGCGGGGAATGCCGGGGCCGCTGTCGACGACGTCGATACGCGGTCCGGATTTACTATCGATCGCGCTCAGGCCGACGCGACCGCCGGCCGGCGTGAACTTGATCGCGTTGTCGACGAGATTGGAGATCGCTTCGAACAGCAGATCGCCATCGGCGCGCAGCGGCGCCAGCGCGGTGGGAAGTTCGAGCGCGAAGGCGACGTGCTTGTCTTCGGCCAGCGGAGCGTACAGCTCGTGCACGCGCCGCAGTTTCTCGCGCAGGTCGATCTCGCCGAAGCCGGCGCGGCGGCTGAGGTCTTCAAGTTCGGAAATACGCAGCAGCGCGCGGAATCGGTTGAGCAGGTTGTCCGTGTCGGTGATGCAGCGATCGATGGTCGCCGCACGCGCGTCGTCGGCCGGCGTATCGCGCTGCAACCGGTAGAGGTGCGCGCGCAGACGGGTTAGCGGCGTGCGCAAATCGTGGGCGATATTGTCGGAGACGCCCTTGACCTCGTTGAGCAGTCCTTCGAGGCGATCGAGCATGCGATTAGAAATGTTCGCGAGCATGTCGACCTCGTCGCGCCGGTCGGAGATCGGCAGGCGCACGCCGAGATCGCCGCGCATGATCGGCGCGACCGCGGTTTCGATGCGGCGCACGCGGCGCAGCGGTCCGCGCGTGAGCAGAAAGCCGCCGAGCAAGCCGGGAATCACGGTCAGCGAGAGCGCCCAGACAAAGCCGTTGCGGATGATGATGCCAACCCGGTCGATGACTTTCGTCGTGCGCGTCAGCACGATGCGCGAGCCGTCAGCGAGGCGCACGGCGACGCCACGGCTCGGTCCGGTATGTTCCCCGTCAGTGCGCACGATGCCGTCGCTGAGTGCGTGGACGTTGCCGTCAGCCGGCAGCTCCGGCGGCTGCTTGTCGATGTTGCCGGCGATGTAGGCGTCGTTCGCGTCGAACAGACCGAAGCTCATCACGCCGCGCAGATCGATCGCGGCGGTCATCGCCATCGCGCCGGGCAGCTTGTCGCGTTCGAGTGTGCTCAAGTAGGCGACGCGCTGTTCGAGAATCTCGTCGACGACGCGCTCGAGATAGCGATTCGTCTGCCAGTTGATCATCGCGATCAGCAGCACGGTCCAGGCAAGGAAGAACGCGCCGTAGATCAGAATCAGCCGCGACGTGCTCGAGCGCCAGTGTTCGCTGAGCGGCGGCGCGACGGCAGGGGTGTCGAGTTTGGTCATGCCAACACCTCCGGCGCTAACGCGGATCGCCGATGCGATAGCCGATGCCGCGCACGGTGTGGATCAGCGGCGGCAGATCGTCCGGATCCACCTTGCGCCGCAGCCGCGCGATATGCACGTCGATGACGTTCGTCCCCGGATCGAAGTGATAGCCCCAAACCGCTTCGAAGATCATCGAACGGGTCAGCACCTGGCCCGAGTTGCGCATGAGGAATTCGAGCAGGCGGAATTCGATCGGCAGTAGTTCGAGCGTGGCTTTGCTGCGCGTCGCCGTGCGCGCCATCAGGTCGAGATCGAGGTCGCCGATGGTGAGGTGGGTTTCCGGTGCGGCCGCGCGGCGCCGGCGCAGCAGCACTTCGACACGCGCGGCCATCTCGTCGGGGGCGAACGGTTTGGTCAGGTAGTCGTCGCCGCCCGCGCGCAGGCCGCGCACGCGCGCGTCGACGTCGGACAGCGCGCTGATCATCAGCACCGGTGTGTCGATGCCGGCGCGGCGCAGCTCGGTGACGAGGGTGAGTCCGTCCACTTCCGGTAGCATGCGGTCGAGCGTGATCGCGTCGTAGGCGCCGGTCAGCGCGCGCTCCAGACCCTCGCGCCCGCTGGCGACGCTGTCGACCTCGTTGCCGTTGTTGCTCAGCTCGGCGGCGATTTCGCGCGCGGTCAGCGGATCGTCTTCGATCGTAAGTATCTTCGCCATACAGGCGCAGATAGTAGTGCAATCCCCGCTTCGCTACCTAAGCGCCGGATACTTCGCGCGGAGACGCGGGACAGCATAGCCTTGCGGGGAAAGAACCCCGCGTCTCCGCCCGAACCGGGAATTACCGGGCGCGCGAGATCGTGAACTTGCCGACCGAAATGCCGAGGTCGACACCCTCGCCGGCGCCGGACAGGGCCAGGGTCGAGGTGCCCTTGGTCAGCACCTGCGCCGTGCCCGATTTGACGATGCCCGCCTGGGCCTCGGCCTGGGCGTAGCTGCCGAACAACTGGTCGGTCGAGGTGACTTCCGCGAACTTGCCGCGGCCGTTTTCGACGCGGTACTTGCCGAGGGTCAGGCCGCCGCCGACGGCGACGATGTGCACGTTGAACGATCTGCCGTTGTTGCAGGTGATGGTGCCGTTGCCTTCGGCGTGCTTGTAGATGGCCGACCATCCGGAAAGATTGAAGCGCATTTCACAATCGATGCCGGCCGCTTCCGCGCGGGTGGCGTATAGGCCGGTCGACGCGACAGCGACGAGGGCAAGTCCAACGAGATTGCGTAAACGCATGGCCGACTCCTTTCTGTGGAAAGGAATTATCTTACCGAGCCGGGGCGAATAAAAAAGTAAAACTCGCTATACATCCCCTGATCAGGGGGTGCGGGCGCAGCGCAGGAACTCGCTCTCCTGTGCCACTCTCCAATGGAATAGGCGTTAAGCTACGCTCATCGGACAGAAAACGGAGGGTGCGATCATGGCTCGCTTCGATATTCTCGTTCACGTACGCCGTTATGAGGGGGATTCACTCGCCGCCGGCGTCGCCCTGGCGCTGGCCCCCAAAGTCGATGCCTATGTTTCCGGCTTGTACGTCGCTTCGCTCGGCACCGTCGCCTATTCGACACTCGAAACCGTCGTGTTCCAGGTGCAGGAGGCCGACGAGCTGTACGACGCCGCACTCGCGCAAGGCGAGAGCTGGGCACAGCGCCTCACCGCCGCGGGTGTCACCGGCGAATGGCTGGTCGCGCAGGGCGAGCCGGTCGAGGCGATCTGCCACGCCGCGCGCTGGTGCGATCTCGTCGTCGCCGAGCGCCCACAGCTCAACGCCGATGCGCCGATCGGCTGGGGCATCGTTTCGCGCACCGTGTTCGGCGCGGGCGTGCCCGTCGTCGTCGTACCCGAGACCGCGAAGCCGGCGAGCGTCGGCGAGCGCGTCCTCGTCGCCTGGAACCACAGCCGCGAGGCCGCGCGCGCAATTCACGGCGCGTTGCCGTTGCTGCGCCAGGCCAAAGAAGTTCTCGTCCTCGACGGCGCCGAGCAGACGACCCTCGTCGGCGCGCGCCATCTGCCCGCGCTCGACCTTCCGGCGCATTTCGCGCGGCACGGAGTGAATGCGGAATTCCGCAAATTCAACGCGACGAGCAACTACGGCGCCGGCATCCTCGATGCGGCGCACGCGGCCAAGTCCGACCTGATCGTGATGGGCGCGTGGGGCCATTCGCGCATCGCCGAGCTGGTTCTCGGCGGTGCGACGCGGCACCTGTTCCAGCACAGCGACGTCCCGCTGTTCGTGGCGCATTGACGGCCGCGCCACGCGCAAAGAATCGCGATCGCGTCAGTGAGTCTGCGCGGGAAGATGCAGCTTCTCGCGCAGCGCCGCTTCCACTTTTTCCGGTGCGTCGCCGCCGACGCGGTGGTAAATGATTTTTCCGTGCGTATCGACGAGGAACAGCCCCGGCGTGCCCTTCACCGCGTATTGATCCGCGATCGCGTCGCCATCGAGGATCAGCGTGAAGGTCAGCTTGCGCTCGCGCAGGGTCTTCACCGGGTCGCCGTCTTCCTTGATGTCGATCGCGTAGACGTCGAGTTTGTCCTTGCCTGCCGCGTCGTAGACGTTCTGCAGATGCGGCATCAGCGCCTCGCAATACGGGCACCAGGTCGCCCAGAACAGCAGGATCGCCGGACGCGCCAGATGCTGCGGATCGAAATGCACCGTCGTGCCGTCCGCGCGCTTGCCCTGCCAGGCGATGGCGTCGTCTCGGCGTGCGCCGCGGGAGTGGAGAGGGCGGCGAACGCCGCGAACAGAAAGGACAGGGCGAGATGTTTCACGTTGGGTCTCCACTGCGAAGAGCGATGTCACCGCGATCCGAAACGGGCACGGGCATCCCAGTAGACGCGGCCAAAGTGAGAAACCTTACGACTGGCGCAAAACTGCGCCAGTCGGCATGCTAGTAACCCTCGCCGCCTCGATCGTCTCTCATGTCCGCATCGACCTCCGCGCCACGCACTTATCGCTACTACGACTTCATCCTCGGCGCCTTCGTCTGCGTCTTGCTCTGCTCGAACCTGATCGGTCCGGCCAAGGTGGCGACGGTCAATCTGCCGCTGATCGGCGATTTCACGTTCGGTGCCGGCGTGCTGTTCTTTCCGATTTCCTACGTGTTCGGCGACATCCTCACCGAAGTCTACGGCTATGCGCGCGCGCGTCGCGTGATCTGGTCCGGCCTCACCGCGCTCGTGTTCGCCTCGATCATGGCGACCGTCGTGGTCAAGCTGCCGCCCGCGACGGGTTGGCATGGCCAGGAAGCCTACGAGTCGATCTTCGGCCAGACTCCGCGCATCGTGTTCGCCTCGATCACCGCGTTCTTCCTCGGCGAATTCGTCAATTCGTACACGCTGGCAAAAATGAAACTGTGGACGAACGGCAACGCGCTGTGGTCGCGCATCATCGGTTCAACGATCGCGGGCGAGGGGGTCGATTGCCTAGTGTTCTATCCGGCGGCGTTCCTCGGCGTGTGGGAAACGAAGCTCGTCGTGACTGTGATGATTTCGAACTATGTGATGAAGGTGTTGTGGGAGATTTTGGCGACGCCGCTGACTTATCGCGTGGTTGCCGCGCTGAAGCGCGCGGAGCATGAGGATTATTACGATCGCGATACGCAGTTCACGCCGTTTACGTTGCGCACGTAAATTCGTTCTCGTTCTTGTCATTCCCGCGTAGGCGGGAATCCAGCGCCCTGCTTCCCGCTCGTCATTCCCGCGAAAGCGGGAATCCAGTTCTTGCTGTTTTGATTTTTTTAGAGCAAGAGCTTCCACTCGCCTACGGCGAGCGGGTTCCTTTCTTTGCTCGTGCAAAGAAAGGAACCAAAGAAACACGCCCCAGCGCCTTGCGCCCGACGCGCATCGTGCGCGTCGGGTCCGCGCCAGCGGCCGGGTTCCGCTGATTGCAC
>Ga0207695_10000652_pt1 | contig 68928 bp, 50 predicted proteins | sample KBSC54metaG_FD_184354 | JGI IMG/M metagenome (GOLD analysis project Ga0207695, IMG submission 184354) | Corn rhizosphere microbial communities from Kellogg Biological Station, Michigan, USA - KBS C5-4 metaG (SPAdes) (version 2) | ecosystem: Host-associated > Plants > Roots > Rhizosphere > Soil...
CCCATGTTCTCGATGGGGTCTTCCAGCTCGATCTCTTTTGCAACGGTAACACCGTCCTTGGTGACTGCCGGAGCACCGAATTTCTTTTCCAGAACTACATTGCGTCCTTTGGGGCCAAGCGTAACCTTAACGGCATTAGCCAGCGTATCTACACCCTTTTTCATTTTATTACGGGCGTCGATATCGAAGAAAAGTTGTTTTGCCATAATTATCTTAAATTATTCAGAGTTATTGTTTTTGAGAGAGTAACATTACACGATTGCCAGGATGTCAGATTCCCGCATGATCAGGAAATCGTCGCCTTCGATCTGGATCTCAGTACCGGCATATTTGCCATACAATACCGTATCTCCAACTTTTACAGTTACCGGCTCGTCCTTCTTGCCGGGACCAGCAGCTACCACCGTACCACGTTGCGGCTTTTCTTTTGCTGTATCGGGGATGATGATACCGCCGGCCGTTTTTTCTTCAGCAGGAGCTGGCTTCACAATTACCCTGTCAGATAATGGGGTAACGTTTAACTTTTTGCCCATAGTTGTATTGATTTATTGATTTGATGAACTTGATGACCTGCCTGAATTGCAGGTTTGCAAAGCTACACTAATTCCGTACCAAATCGGGAAGCTGTGTCAATTTTTCAGCCAGCAACAGATTGTTTGTCAGTAGATAGAATGAAAAGGGGCGAAACAAAAGTTTCGCCCCAGGGTCTAAATTGCTAGGAATCAATTTTCTATCGCTGAACTACTGTGGTCTTTAGCGAATTCAGCAGCGCCCCCACCCGACTGATCATTGCGTCAGTCAACCCGTTCTTTTTTGCAGATGCTGCCACATCGACTACAAATTCGTCGAAATCCGCGCCGTCCACCTTCATGCTGATCCGGGCGTTGGCCGATGGATTGTGGGCGTCGGTCATATTCTTACCAGTATAGGTAAAGTCCTTTGCGCCTGTGGCCACGCATAGAAAATCCGTCAGGTTCCTGCTCAGCGTCTGAAATCCGCTGAGATTGCCCTGCCCCACTTCGCTGAGCAGCACAGTGAAATAGCTGTTGATCTTCGCGTCGACGGCGATAATAAAGATGGCGCTGTCCACTACGGTACGAAGGCCGAGACGCCCTTTCTCGATCATCGTTCCGGGATGGCCCGGGTCATTGACCATCGCGGTACCTCCCAGGGTGTCATAAAAGGTCATCGGCGCCGGTGGATTGTTGTGGTCTTTGTGACAGGACATCGTCACAACCGATACAGCCACCAGGGCCACGATTGCTGCAAGTGCTACATTTCTTTTTTTCATAAATTGTAATGAGTGTATGTTTAAAAATGGCCGCCTACCGGACAGCTTCCCTGCATCTCCTTCTTCGAAGGCATATAGCGCAGGGCCCGCCTGTAAGAGGTTTGCGCCGAGAAGTCACCGACGATCCGGTTGGCGTCGTTGCTGACCGGGGCGAACGTAAAGACCGCCATGTCAGACCGGGGATCGACCAAAACATGGTCCACACCCTTTTGCTGATAGAGCCATGCTGTTATCCTGTCGGCATCGGCCTGACCGATATCCTGCCTGAGATCGATCCGCACCATCACACGGGTATCGGCATCCACCCGCGGCCGGGTCACTACATATATGTGGATAGCCAGCACCCCCACACCCAGCACGAATACTCCCAGCGCCGCAAGGGCAATTCTCTTCCATGTCCTTTTTTGCATAAAAAAAGATTACTGTTTGGTGAAAAAATGTAAACCTGAGAAAACGAATAAGAATGTTTGGCCTCGCTGCGAACCGGACTCCTTCCGGCAATGGCCTTGACCAGCTTTGAATAGGGGGAGCTCCCGATTAGATACGACAGCTAAGCGCCACCGGATTTACGCTTTTTAAAATAAATTAATTAAGCCTATCTTTGCGGCCGGCCGATAAATACGCTCTATATTTGCAGCCGCTAAATACGCTCTTATACCATAATGATCAGCAGAAGAAATATCCGGGTAAAAGTGATGCAGACGCTTTATACACTGGACGCACAGGATCAGACCCTGAAGCCGGGAGACCCCATACGGATACTGCAAAAGCATTTCGACCAGTCCAGACAGCTATTAACATATCTCATCTATTTTGTTACGGAAGTGGTGCGGTATGCCGAGACCGACAGCCGCCTTCGGGGCTCCAAACACCTGCCGAGCTACGAAGACCTGAACGTGAACATCAAGCTCGCCGGCAATGAATACCTCTGGAAGATCATGGAGGATAACAGCTATAAGAAAGCGGTCGAGGTGGACAAGCCCCACCTGCAGGATAACAATGATCTGATCCGCAAGCTTTACCTCGAGCTGGTCACCACCGAACAATACAAGACCTATATCGCCGCCGAAAGCCGCGAAAAGAAATCGGAAAAAGAGATGCTGGAGTTCATCTTCTCCGAGCTATTGCTTCCTAATGAACTGTTTGTCAATCATATAGAAGAACTATTCACCAACTGGGACGACGACGGAGAGATGATCTGCCAGATCCTCATGAGCTATCTTGCCAAACCCGGCTCGGTACATTTCCAGGAGATCATCAGCAAGGAAAAATGGGAGTTCGCCAAGGGCCTGCTCGAGACGGTGATCGACAAGAAAGAGGTCGTCCTCGATCTGATCAAGCCCAAGCTGAAGAACTGGGATCCCGAGCGCATCGCCACGCTGGACATGATCCTGATGCAGATGGGGGTCGTCGAATTTCTCTATTTCGAGACCATCCCTCCAAAGGTCACCATCAACGAATACATTGACCTCGCCAAGGAGTACAGCACCCCCCAGAGCGGACAATTCGTCAACGGCATCCTGGATAATATCCATAAGGACCTGGTCCGGGACGAGAAAATGCACAAGATCAATTTCAAGTAAATCTTAGTAGGTTTGCAAAAAATTATACCTCTCATGCGATACCTGGTGGTTGTCATTTCTATGGTTGTCATCGCTGCCGCCGGCTGCAACAGCGGAGCCAACGAAAAAGCCGTAAAGGCCGCTCTCGCAGACACAGCAAGGTATACCACCATCGAGTGGCTGGACTCCACCAAGGACTATGGCAAGGTGCCTGAAGGACAGCAGCTCGACGTCGCCTTCCGATTCAAAAATACCGGGACGACCCCACTGGTCATCGGCCAGGTAAGACCCAGCTGCGGCTGCACAGTAGCCGAACAGCCCCGGGAGCCCATCGCGCCCGGCGGCGAAGGACAGATCAGGGCGGTATTCAACAGCGAAGGACGCACGGGCATCAACCACAAGACCCTGTTCGTTACCGCTAACACGAAAGACAAGCAGGAATTCTCCCTGCAGTTCGTGGTACAGGTGGAAAAAGCAGACAAGAAAGCTTCTTAAATATCAATTCAAACAATACAACAATGATGAATTCTCTATTATTTGTTTTCCTGCAGTCGGCTCCGGGTGGTGGAGGTTCTTTTCAGCTGATCCTGCTGGGTGGGATGATCCTGGTGTTCTGGCTGTTCATGATCCGTCCCCAGGCCAAAAAAGCCAAGCTGGCCAAGAAATTCCAGGAAGATATGCAGAAGGGTGACAGGATCGTTACGATCGCAGGCATACATGGCACGGTCAATAAGATCAATGACGATGACACGCTCGAGATCGCAACCAGCCCGGGCAGCTACCTGAAGATCGAAAAAAGCGCCATCTCCATGGAATGGACGCAAAAACTGAATAAGCCCGTAGCGGCCGAACCAGAAAAAAAATAACTTTTATTCAGAGCCCGGTCCGACCGGGCTCTGGCCATTAATATCATTATGTTTCGAGTTGGATTGACGGGCGGCATCGGTTCGGGCAAAAGCACCGTTGCAGCCATTTTCGAGGTCCTGGGCATTCCGGTCAGCTATGCAGATCGCGAGGCCAGAAGGGTCATGAACGAAGACCCGGAGCTGAGGGCTTCCATCATCGAACACTTCGGTCCTGACTCCTACACAAACCCCGACGGCCATCCCAACTCCAACGGCCAGCTGAACCGGAAATACATTGCCGGGCAGGTGTTCTCCGATCCCGCCAGGCTCGAGCTGCTGAACTCCCTGGTCCATCCGGCCACCATCCGGGAAGGCAGGAAATGGATGCACTCCCTCGAAGGCCGTTATCCCTACGCCATCCGCGAGGCGGCCATTATCTTCGAGACCAGCGCCGCTGCACACCTCGACTTTATCATCGGCGTATACGCCCCCGCCACACTGCGCATCCACCGCACGATGCAACGCGACCATATCTCCCGCGACGAAGTCCTGCAACGCATGAAGAACCAGATCGACGAAGAAATAAAAATGCGGCTATGCGACGCAGTGATCGTGAATGACGACCAGCACGCCGTATTGCCGCAAGTATTGGAACTACATCAACGGCTCCTGCGAGCCGCGGGAAAATAATTATTTCAATTTCGCCAGCGCGTCCTTGATACGGCCCCAGGCCTTTTCAATGTTGGACATGCTGTTCGCGAAGGAGAATCGGACGCAGGCCGGCTCGCCAAAAGCATCTCCCATTACGGAAGAGACGTGGGCGGTATTCAGCAGGTACATGCTGAAATCGCCGGAGTTGGCGATCTTCGTCGTCCCGTCGGATTTACCATAGTAATAAGATACATCCGGGAAGATATAGAAGGCGCCCTGCGGCTCAAAACATTTGATGCCGGGGATGGCCTTCACCAGCTCGAGCGTCCTTTCGCGACGGGCGGTAAATTCCTTCACCATATCAAAAGAGGGCTCGAGGTCAGCTGTCAGAGCGACAACGGCAGATTTCTGAGCGATGGAATTGGTTCCGCTGGTGAACTGTCCCTGCAGCTTTTCGCAAGCCTTGGCGATCTCGGGGTTGGAAGCGATATAGCCCAGGCGCCATCCTGTCATGGCAAAGCCCTTGCTGAGACCGTTGATGATGATCACCCTGTCCTTCAGATCGGCGAACTGGGCGATGCTCTCGTGCTTTCCGACGAAGTTGATGTATTCATAGATCTCGTCGGACAGGATGGCGACGGTCGGGTGCTTGCGGAAAACTTCGGCCAGGGCTTCCAGCTCGCTCTTGCTGTAAACGGCTCCGGAGGGGTTACAGGGGGATGAGAAGAGGAAGGCCTTGGTCCTGGGGGTGATCGCCTTTTCCAGCTGCTCAGGGGTGATCTTGAAGCCGCTTTCCAGGCTGGTGTGCACTTCCACGACCTTGCCACGAGCGATCTTAACCAGTTCGGAATAGGTGACCCAGTAGGGGGTCGGGATGATGACCTCATCGCCGTCGTCCACCAGGGCGAGGATGACATTGGCCAGGCTCTGCTTGGCGCCGGTGGAGACAACTATGTTTTCGGGCTTGTAATCCAGATTGTTATCCCGTTTGAACTTGACGCAAACGGCCTCCCGGAGGTCTGCATAGCCAGCTACAGGGGTATAATGGCTCCAGTTATCATCGATGGCCTTCTTAGCGGCATCCTTGATATGGGTCGGGGTGTCGAAATCGGGCTCCCCGAGGCTCAGGTCAATAACGTCAATACCTTTCGCTCTTAATTCACGGCCAAGCTTGGCCATCTTCAAGGTTTCCGGCTCGCTGAAGCGGGAAAGAATGGATGATAATTGCATAGTTTGAAATAATTACGGCCCGCAAAGGTAGGAAAATCACCGGAATAGAAGATCGGCGGCTTTAAATCAATTCTAAAACCTATATTTGCCGCTCTAAAAATAACAAACGAAACTTCCAATGAGAGCACTGGTAAGTATTTTTGCTGCTTTATTGATTGTCATCTCCGTCTACCAGCTGAGCTTCACCTGGTTCGTGAACAGCCACGAATCAGCGATGGAGGCTAAAGCCAAAACCCAGGTACACAGGATGTATCCTGAAACCGCTGCCCAAAAATATCCCGATAACAAGGAGGCCCGCGCCCTGTTCCAGGATACGCTCGACAATGCGCTCAACGTCAGAAAGAAAAAATTGTTGGACAGCACCAAGGATACCAAGATCACCTGGTGGGGAACATCCTACCAAAAAGCAAAAGAGAGCGAGCTGCTCCTTGGTCTCGACCTGCAGGGTGGTATCAGCGTAACCTTAGACGTTGCGCTCGACGGCCTGATCAAGAACCTGGCCAATAACTCCCGCGACGCCTACCTGCTCAAAGCGCTCGATTCTGCCCAGCAGATGAAGACTTACCGTGCCGGCAACCTCATTGATCTGTTCGCCGAAGCTTACCATAATGTCAATCCTACCGGCAAGCTCGCACCCCTCTTCTCCAACAGCAACCGCAATAAAATAAAATACGACGCTTCCGACGACGCCGTGGTCAGCTACCTGCACGAACAGGCCAGCGCCGCCATGAAGCAGACCTTCCAGGTACTGCAGAAACGTATCGACCAGTTCGGTGTGGCCCAGCCCTCCATCAGCCTGGACGAGAACCGCGGTATCATCTCCGTCGAGCTGGCCGGCGCCACCGACCCCGAACGCGTACGCAAATACCTGCAGTCGACCGCCAACCTCCAGTTCTGGGAAGTCTATAACATAGGCGAGCTGCAGACTTCGCTGCTCAATGCCGACAAAGCCCTCCAGAATTACCTCAACGGCGTAAAAACAGACAGCGCAAAGTTCGATTCCACCGGCAAACGCATCGATACCGCCAAAAAAGACACGACGGCGAATCTGGCCAACCAGAATCCCCTGTTCCATTTGATACAGGCTCTGCAGCCGCAGCAGGACTCCAAAGGACAGACGCAGTTCCCTGCCGCGATCGCGGTCGCCCGTATCAGCGACACCGGTACGATCAACACTTATCTCAACATTCCCGTCATCCGCAATACTTTCCCGCAGGACCTAAAATTCCTCTGGGGTAAGGAGAACTTCGACGAAAATGGCAAGGCACTGCCCGTGCTCGACCTCTACGCCATCCGGACCATTCCGGGTACGGAAAAGGCCAAGATCGAAGGGGAAGCCATCGAGAATGCCACCCAGGACTTCGATCCCAATACCAGCGAGGTCATCGTAGAGATGAGCATGAACAAGCAGGGTTCCAAGGCCTGGGCGGACATGACCACCAAGAATACCGGCAAGCCAATTGCCATCGTGCTCGATGATATCGTCTATTCTGCCCCCTTCGTCAATGAACCCATTACTGGCGGGCAGTCCCGTATCACGATGGGCAAAGGCCGCAACTCACAGCAGAGCATTACGGAAGCTCAGGACCTTGCCAATATCCTGAAGTCTGGTAAGCTGGACGCGCCGGCCAAGATCGTATCGGATTATACAGTCGGCCCGAGCATCGGCGGTGCGGCCGTCCACGGCGGCGCCATGGCCTTCCTGATCTCCTTCCTGGTGATCTTCTCCCTGATGCTTATCTACTATAACACAGGTGGCTGGGTGGCCAATATCGCCCTTATCCTCAACCTGCTGTTTACGATAGGAGTACTCAGTGCGCTGCACGCTACCCTGACAGCTCCCGGTATCGCCGGTCTGGTACTGACCATCGGTATGGCGGTGGACACCAACGTAATTATCTTCGAACGTATAAAAGAAGAGCTAAGCCGCGGCAAGTCCTACCCGCTGGCGGTAAAGGACGGTTACAGGAGGTCGCTGGCGCCCGTACTGGACGCTCACGTCACTACCCTGCTGACGGCCATCATCCTCTTCTACTTCGGTCTGGGTCCTGTGCTCGGCTTTGCCACCACACAGATACTCGGTATCCTGTTGTCCCTGTTCTGCGGTATCCTTGTATCCCGCCTGGTCACGGACTTCTATACCAACAAGAACCGTCACTTCAACTATTTTACGCCTCTCTCCCGTCGCATCTTCAAGCATGCCGCGTTCAAGTTCATCGAATACCGGAAAGTGGCCTACGGCATCTCTGTCGTCGTGCTGCTGTTGGGTGTCGGTGCGCTGGTCCATGGCTTTAAGGAAGGCGTAGAGTTCAGCGGAGGCCGCAGCTATGTGGTCAACTTCCACAAGCCGGTGCAGTCCGAAGTCGAGGCCATCCGTACGTCGCTCGAGAAGGCCCAGCCGGGTACTACTCCCCAGATCAAGACCTATGGCGGCAACGAGCAGCTCGAAATTACCACCGACTACCTGATCAAGAGCAATGGAAACAATATCGACTCGGCCGTGCTCACAAGCACCTATGAGGGTCTGAAGTCCTTCCTGCCTGAAGGCGTCACCTATAGCCAGTTCGTCACGACGAAATACCTCGGACAGACCAAGAAGGTAGAACCGACCATTTCCGATGACCTGAAAGCCGGCTCGGTAAAAGCAACCGTCTTCGCGATCATCATCATCTTTATCTATATCTTCATCCGTTTCCGCGACTGGCGCTATTCGCTGGGTACGATCATCGCCCTGCTGCACGACGTCTTCGTAACGCTGGCGGTATTCTCCTTCCTGCGCGACCTGGTGCCCTTTACACTGGAGATCGACCAGCACTTCATCGCAGCCGTGCTGACCGTCATCGGCTTCTCCATGAACGATACCGTCATCGTATTTGACCGTATCCGTGAGAACAGCCACCTGATGAAGGGCGCAACCAATGGCGAGATCATCAACAAGTCGGTCAACGACACGCTGAGCCGTACGATCATGACCTCCCTCACGGTGTTCCTTACCATCCTGATCCTCTTCCTGGTCGGTGGTGAAGTAACGCGCGGCTTCGCCTTCGCGATGCTGATCGGTGTGATCACCGGTACCTACTCGTCTATCTTCGTAGCTGCCCCGTTCCTGGTGGACTTTGCCAAAGGCAGGTCCCTGAGTCTGGAGCAGGAAGCTGCAAAGACGACCGCAGCAGCAAAGACAAAAACGACCTCAGCGACGACAAAATAAAAAAGCTGATCAATAAAAAACCCGAAGCAAAGCTTCGGGTTTTTTATTTTAGTGATGCACCGCTTTTTTGTGGTGCACCGCGTGGTGCTTGTGATGTACGATATGTTTCTTCTTATGATGTACCGGGTGATGGGCCTGGGCCATCGACATCGTCGTCAGCGCAAGCAGAACGACCACGAGTGAGACCAATTTTTTCATGCTGTATTTTTTGTGTGGCCATTATGCAAATAAGATGCCGTCTTAGTTCTTCTTTGCCTTATCCTTGTTCTCCTTGTAACGCATATCAGGCGTTCCGTCCTTCTTGGTGTGCTGAGCAGGCGTCTTGGCTGCGTCCTTGTTGGCCTTGTAGCGCATGTCAGGAGTACCGTCCTTCTTGGTGGGAGCGGCTGCAGGTTTGGCAGTCTTTTCAGTTTTAGTCTTTGCAGGAGCCGCGGGCGTTGTCTGAGCAAAGCCAATACCAGCGGAAGCAAGAACCAGGCTGGCAATCAGGAATAACTTCTTCATAAATGGGTGTTTTTTGTGTGAATTGAGATAAAATCTACGATGATTTTCTCAAATTTGGGCGTTTAACGTAAAATATCTTTTGTTATTGCTGTATTAACAACTAGTTGTACATTAGAAAGATAAAAGATATTTGTGCCCGTATACGTTATGTTTAACCAGTACTTAACCATATTCCTGGTGTACAAAGGCCAAAGCGTAGCAATTTTGCAACCATGCGTTCATCGACCTTAAAATGGATCGTACTTTCTGCCACTTTCCTGGCCGCCATCGTGGTGACAGTCCAGCTTTACTGGCTGAAGAAAGTCTATTCTTTTGAGCAGAGGCAATTCAATCTCAACGTAGTAAAGAGCATCCGCGGCCTGTTCGAGGACCTGGAGATGAACGATGCGCCAGGCACCAACCTCCAGCAGCTGATCAATAAGCCGGACAACAACGACAATTACTTCCTTTTCAAGGCCGATACCATCCCTTCCAAAGACAGCCTGGTCTATTATATACAGGACGAGTTCGCGGACTTCGGGGTATTGACGGACTGTAAATTAGGCGCCTATAACGCCGCCAAAAAACAATACGTCTACGAGGAGTTCATACCCGCGCCGGCCTCCCGGTACGCTGGGGTCAAGCCGGTGGCCGGGGGATTGCCCGTATTCGACGACGAATCCGACCATATTCTGCTGTATTTCCCTCACCGTCACGAATATATCCTGGAGCAAATGGACTTCTGGATCGTCAGTACGGTCGTCCTGTTCCTGGCCCTCATCGGCCTGGCGGCGAGCCTGTTCTACTTCTATCGCCAGAAATTCCTCACAGAGATCCAAAAGGATTTTGTCAATAATTTCACCCACGAATTCAAGACGCCGCTGGCCGTTATGAAGATAGCGGCCGACGTGCTCGAACAGGATTCCATTGCCAGGCAGCCCGACCGCCTGCAGCGCTATGCCAATATCATCAAGAACCAGACAGAACACCTTCAGGGCCAGGTCGAACGGTTGCTGCGCACCGCCTCCATCGAAAGCAAGGACCTGCCGATAAGGAAGGAAGACATAGACGCCCATCAGCTGATCGAACAGGCGCTGGGCAAGGTGCAGCCGCTGATCGAGCAGAAGAAGGCCCGGGTGGACGTCAAAGTAGAGGAAAGCAATACCCGCGTACAAGCCGACAGGGCGCACCTCGAGCTTGCCGTGGTCAACCTGCTCGAGAATGCGCTGAAATACTCGATCGAGCCGCATATCGTCGTAGAGACGGGGCAGCTGGAAGACGAGTTCTTTATCTCCGTCAAAGACAATGGCGTGGGGATCGAAAAACAATATCTCAAAAATATTTTCAAGAAATTCTACCGGGTCCCTACCGGGGATATTCATAATGTAAAGGGGTTCGGACTGGGCCTCGATTTTGTCAAACGGATCATCGATGCCCACAAGGGGAAGATCAAGGTCAACAGCCTTCCGGGCATCGGTACGGAATTCAGATTATTTATCCCCCTCAACTAATGTCTATGCAACAAGCTGGAAAAACAAAAGTGCTATTGGCGGAAGACGATCTTTCGCTGGGATATGTTATCAAGGACAATTTGATCGACGCGGGCTATGACGTCGTGCTCTGTCCCGACGGACAGGCTGCTATCGACAAGTTCGACAAGAATGAATTTGGCATCTGTCTGCTGGATGTCATGATGCCCAATAAGGACGGCTTTGCGGTTGCCCGGAAGATCAGGCAGCAGAGCGATATGGTGCCCATCCTGTTCCTCACGGCCAGGTCAATGGAAGAAGACAAGATAAAGGGCTTTCAGAGCGGCGCCGACGACTATATCACCAAACCCTTCAGCATCCAGGAGCTGCTGATGCGGATGGAAGTGTTCCTGCGCAGGACGCGCAAGATGCATTCCGAAAAAAGCCAGACCTTTACCATCGGACAGCTCAACTTCTCCTATACCGACCTGAAGCTGACCATCGGGCCGGACACCTTCAATCTTACTCAGAAGGAGGCCGACCTGCTGAAATTCCTTTGTGAACATTCCAACCGGATCCTGAAAAGGGAAGAAGTGCTGCTCAACGTTTGGGGCAAGGACGACTATTTCCTGGGACGAAGCATGGATGTATTCATCACCAAGCTGAGAAAATACTTTAAAGCAGACCCCCAGGTTAACTTAGAAACAATTCACGGGGTGGGTTTCCGATTTAACACGCCACAGGAATAGTTGTTATTTTTTTTATATAGTTTTACCCGCCAATGAAGAGATTCGGAATACATATCGCCCGTCAGCTGCTTCTTGGGATGATCGCCCTGCAGGTGCTGAATCTCAGTATCGGCAACCCCGATTCCTGGGATGGTGCGGACTATGACTATTCTTATAGCTACAACAAGACATATGACCCGACAGAGTCGGCAGTGGAATGGATCGTAGAGCTGGAGTATGGCCAGCAGCCGGGTTTCAGCTACAACCTGCACGAGGACACCAGCAAAAGTCCTACCAGGAGCCTCCACTGGAAGACCGATCTGCAGGCCGTCGTTACGACGCTGCCTCCGACACCCCCTATCATCCGTATTCACCCCGAGCTGCCCATAGTCCGTATTACGCCCCGGCCACAGGACACTTACTCTCCGCCACCCGAAACATCCTTCGCCCTCGCCTGATCGCACAGATCATATTCTTTCAGACAATTCGTTAAGCCTTTGTTGTATTGCTGCCAGTGGATCCCGGGGGAAGCCCCAGACCACAACCAGATGTATGCCTTGCCGGTATGTCCGGGTAAGGGACATCACATAAGCAAGGAAATTTATATTTAATAAATTGCGCAAAAAAGCGTTCATATAAGGCTTAACCCCTGATTAACATCTAAATAAAAGATATTTGCACACTCATAATTCAATAGCTACACCTATGCGGAAAAAGTGGATCGTCTTCTTTGCCCTGTTTTATTTCAGCAGCTTGCTCGCCGTGGCCCAACCTCCGAAGGATACCCTGCGTCTGCCGCTGGCCTCGGCGGAGAAGATGTTCCTGGACAGCAATCTGCAGCTATTGGCGCAGCGCTACAGTATCGACGCCAGCAAGGCCCTCGTTATCCAGGCCCGTCTTTGGCCCAATCCAAATTTCAGCATTGGTCACACGCTCTATTCTGGCGAACTCAACAAGTTCTTTCCGACCGGCCGTAACGACGAGACCACCCTTGGTCTTTCCCAGCTGATCCTGCTGGCGGGCAAAAGGAACAAGCAGATCAAGCTCGCCCAGGAGAACGTCCACCTCAGCGAATTTCAGTTCTTCGACCTGCTGCGCACCCTGAAATATACCCTCCGGACCGATTTCTACCAGATCTACTACCTGCAGCAGTCGGCCAGGATATACGACGAAGAGATAAAGGCCCTCTCCCAGGTAGTGCAGGCCTTCTCGGAACAGCAGGGGAAAGGATATATCTCGGAAAAAGAGGTCATCCGTGTCAAGGCCCAGCTCTACAGTTTCCAGAGCGAATACAGCGACCTGATCAACCAGATCAACGACACAGAAAGCGAGCTTCGCCTCGTCCTGCAGGCCAAGCCAAATTTCTTTATCGAACCTGAAGTAGACTCCGCCCAGCTGAGCAAGCTCGATCCGGCACAGTATCCGCTGACGACCCTGATGGACTCGGCTTACAATAACCGCACGGACCTCCAGATCGCGCGCGCCAACACGAAGATCAGCCAGCTGAATTACAATTATCAGAAATCGCTGGCCGTACCTGACCTGTCCCTCTCCCTGGGTTATGACGAAGCAGGTAGCTTTTTGACCAACTACTATGGCGTCGGAGCATCCATCGACCTGCCCTTCTTCAACCGCAACCAGGGTAACATAAAGTCCGCCAAGGCGCAGATCGCCGGTGCACAAGTGACCCAGCGCAGCACACAGGCGACTGTCGAAGAGAACGTATCCAACTCCCTGCAGAAGGCCTTTGCCCAGCAGCGACTGTACCAGACTATCGATCCGAAATTCTACCTGGACTTCCAGCGGTTGCTGCACGAGGTGCTCAGCAACTACCAGAAAAGGAATATAGGTCTGCTGGAGTTCCTGGACTTTTATGATTCCTACAAACAGAATACGCTGCAGATGAATACCATTCAGTTCAACCGTGTCAGCGCATTCGAAGATATCAACTATTATACAGGAACCAATTTCTTCAACTGATCTAACCCGAAAACCCCACTGTTCACAACGACAATAGGACAATTATGAAAAGAACATATAGATCTGTCAGTTCGCTGCTCTCCTTCGCCCTCGTCGGAAGCGTTCTGCTCCAGTCCTGCAGCTCCGAGGCCAACAAGCCGGTTGCAGAAAAAGAGAAATTTACCATCCCCGACACGGTAATGAGAACCCTGCGGATAGATACGGTGAAGACCTCCCAGCTGATCAACGCCATCACGCTGACCGGTAAGGTCGGCTCCGATGAAGACCATGTAATCCCGGTCAATGCGCTGGTCACAGGGAATGTCCAGGATGTCAAGGTCGTCTTAGGCGACTACGTCAAGGCCGGACAAACGCTCGCGATCATCCGCAGCGCCGAAATGGCGGGGTATAGCAACGACCTTATCAACGCCCAGTCCAACCTGCGCATCGCAGAGACCAATCTGCAAAAGACCAAGGACCTCTATAAGAGCGGGCTCGCCTCCATGACCGACTCACTGAATGCAGAAGTGTCGGTACAGCAGGCCAAATCCGAGCTCAACCGCGTCCAGCAGGTCCTGAAGATCAATGGCGGCAGCACCCAGGGCGAATTCATCGTAAAGGCTCCCATCAGTGGCTTTATCGTTCAGAAATCGGCCATCAATAACATGGCTATCCGCAGCGACAACAGCACCTCGCTGTTCACCATCTCCGACCTCAAGGACGTCTGGATACAAGCCAACGTCTACGAATCGAATATCTCTCTGATCAAGCAGGGCGAGACCGTGGACGTCACTACCCTCGCCTATCCCGGTAAAGTATTCAAAGGCAAGATCGACAAGGTAATGAACGTACTCGATCCGGCCAGCAAGGTCATGAAGGTGAGGGTGGTCCTGCCCAATCCGGAGTACCTGCTGAAACCCGAGATGTATGCCAGCATTACTGTCTCTGCCAAGGAGAACACCCAGGCGCTGAGCATCCCGTCCCAGGCCCTGATCTTTGACCACAGCCAGTACTACGTACTCGTATACAATAGCAAAACAGACGTAAAGATCACGCCGGTTCAGGTGATCAACACCGTTGGTGATCGGACCTATCTGGCCTCCGGGGTAAGTAATGGCGACAAAGTCATTACTACACAAGCAATCCTTATCTATAATGCACTAAACAGCTAGTACTCTCCTCATACATCTGACTGACCTAAGAAGCCTGCTGATCTAACGAAAACCCGTCTCTCCGGACGGGGGCTGCATCTTATTATAAAAACCTTTAAACTTAAGGAAGATGAATAAGCTTCTTAGGGCGATTATTGGGTTCTCTTTAAAGAACCGTTACTTCATATTCTTCTGCACGCTGCTGCTGCTGGTCTCGGGAATACTCACGTTCAGGAGCATGCCCATCGAGGCCTTCCCCGACGTCACCAATACAGAGATCAGCATTATCACGCAGTGGCCCGGCCGCAGTGCCGAGGAGATCGAGAAGTTCATTACCATCCCCATCGAGATCGCGATGAACCCGGTGCAGCAGAAGATATCCCTTCGCTCGACCAGCATCTTCGGACTTTCCTTTGTAAAGCTGATCTTCGAGGACGGAGTCGTTGACAAGGACGCCCGTCTACAGGTGAATTCCCTGCTGGCCAATGTCAGCCTCCCGGACGGCATCCAGCCACAGGTGCAGCCGCCGACCGGGCCTACCGGCGAGATATTCCGCTATACGCTGAAGAGCAGCATCCGCGATGAACGCGAGCTCAAGACGATGCAGGACTGGGTGATCGACCGCCAGCTGCGGGCGGTGCCGGGTGTCGCCGATATCGTCAGTTTTGGCGGTCGGGTGAAAACCTATGAGATCAAGGTCGACCCCGGTAAACTCACCAACTTAGGCATCACGCCGCTGGACGTATTCTCGGCCGTACAGAAAAGCAATATCAATATCGGCGGCGACTTTATCGTGCGCAACAACCAGGCTTACGTCGTTCGTGGCATCGGCCTGCTGAACGATATCCACGAGATCCGCAATATCATCATCACCAATGTCAACGAAGTCCCGGTCCTGGTCAAGGACGTCGCGGAAGTAGAGATATCCAACCTGCCCCGACTGGGCCATGTCGGTCGCGCAGATCATGTGGACTCGGCCGGCCAGACGAAGGTGGAAGACCAGGATGACGTCGTCGAAGCCATTATCATCATGCGAAAGGGGATGAACCCCACCGAAGTGGTGAAGGCCGTAAAAACCAAGATCGACAAGCTTAACGACCTGGTCCTTCCGAAGGATACGAAGATCGTTCCATATTACGACCGGGAGAACCTCATCCACTATGCGACCCACACCGTGCTGCACAACCTGGTAGAGGGCATCCTGCTGGTGACCCTGCTGGTCTCGATTTTCATGTTCAACTGGCGGACCACGCTGATCGTATCCATCATCATCCCGCTGGCCCTGCTGTTCGCCTTTATCTGTCTCCACCTGATGGGCATGTCGGCCAACCTGCTGTCGCTGGGCGCCGTGGACTTCGGGATCATCATCGACGGCGCTGTGGTCATGGTGGAAGGGCTGTTCGTTATACTCGACCACCAGGCCCACGAGGTGGGCATGGAACGTTTCAATAAAATGGCCAAGATGGGGCTGATCCGGAAACATGGGACCCAGCTGGGTAAGGCCATCTTCTTCGCCAAGCTGATCATCATCACGGGTCTGCTGCCGATCTTCGCCTTCCAGAAGGTGGAAGGCAAGCTGTTCTCTCCCCTCGCCTACACTCTTGGATTCGCCCTGCTGGGGGCGCTGATCACGACCCTCACGCTTGTTCCCGTATTGATCAACGTCCTGCTGCGAAAGAACGTCCATGAGAAACACAACCCCTTCGTCCATTTCCTGACAGGGATGATGGTGAAAGGTTTTATGTTCCACTGGAAGCACAAGAAGACGACTGTCGCGGTCAGCTTCCTGATCATCATCGGCGGCTTCTACGCTTTTACCCTCCTCGGCTCAGAGTTCCTGCCCGAGCTGGACGAAGGAGCCATCTGGCTGAGGGCCCAGCTGCCCTATAGCGCCTCCCTGGACGAGAGCGTACAGACCGCAAGACAGGTCCGGAGCATCCTCATGACCTTCCCGCAGGTGAAGACCATTGCCTCACAGACAGGTCGTCCCGACGACGGCACGGACGTGACGGGCTTCTACAACAACGAATTTGACATCATCCTGTATCCCGAAGACGAGTGGAATCCGCACATCACCAAGGACGAACTCATCGATCAAATGCATCAGAAGCTGTCGGGCCTTCCCGGCGTAGACCTCAACTTCTCGCAGCCGATCAGCGATAATATCGAAGAAGCCGTCTCCGGCGTAAAAGGATCCATCTGCGTCAAAGTCTTCGGCGACAGCCTCGACTACATGGAAGGGAAGGTGACCGAAGTATCCGACGTCCTGAAAAAAGTGAGGGGCATCGATGACCTGGGGGTCATCAAGAACATCGGCCAGCCCGAGCTGGATATCGACCTCGACCAGAAAAGGATGGCGCTGTACGGCGTCGCCACGGCCGATGCCAATGCCGTCATCCAGATGGCCATCGGCGGGAAAGCGGCCTCTTCTCTATATGAAGGGATCAAGCAGTTCGACATCCGTCTTCGCTACCCCGAAGCCTATCGCGCTACTGTAGACGATATCGGCAACCTCCTGGTGCCCTCCCAGAACGGGTCGAAGGTGCCCGTACGGGAGATCGCCACGATCGTACAGAAGACGGGACCATGCCTGATCTTCCGGGATGATAACGAAAGGTATGCCGCCCTCAAGTTCTCCGTCCGTGGTCGGGATATGGGCAGCACCATCGCCGAGGCGCAGGAAAAAGTGAATAAAGTGATAAGCCTGAAGAAGGGCTATACGATGGTCTGGCAGGGCGACTTCGAGAACCAGCAGCGCGCAACCCTCCGGCTGGAGCAGGTAGTACCCATCAGCCTGCTGCTGATCTTTATTCTGCTGTTCGTGATGTTCGGCAATCTTAAAGATGCAGGGCTTGTGTTCCTGAACGTTCCCTTTGCCATCGTAGGGGGCGTGATCGCCCTGCACCTGACCGGCACAAATTTCAGTATCTCGGCAGGCATCGGCTTTATCGCTCTCTTTGGCATATGTATACAGGACGGCGTATTGTTAATTACCGTATTCAAGCACAACCTCGAGAATATGCATAACCAGAGTCATAGCCTTTATACGGCCATCAAGCTGGGCGTTAACTCCCGGATCCGGCCCGTCATGATGACGGCCCTCATGGCCGCGATCGGCCTGTTCCCTGCAGCTGTCTCCCATGGCATCGGCTCCGAAAGCAGCCGGCCCCTCGCCCGCGTGGTCATCGGAGGTATACTTTGTGCAATGGTCTTCTCTCTCCTCGTATTCCCCCTCATCTTCGCATGGGCCTACCGGAAAGTGGACACCAGGCACGAGGGGATCAACGAGCAAATATGATCCCTCAATAAACTGACGGGGCAGGCTAAAAATTAGCCTGCCCTTTTTAATATGTTAAATACATATCTTTACCGGCATGAACCTTCTCGCGGCCGTCCTACCCCAATATATTCGGAAGAGTATCTTTTCCTGCGGTCTGACAGGGGTTCTATTGGTGTCGCTCCAGCCCGGACTTATAGCACAAGAATTCTTTAAGCCTTCTCCAACTTACGACGCCGGCCGCGTGAACGGAACGATCATCGTCGAGTCGGCCATAGGCGCCGCCATTACTTTCGGACTCAACTATCTCTGGTATAAAAAATTCGCCCATAGCAAATTCCACTACTTCAACGACAACAACGAATGGCTCAACGTCGACAAAGTAGGACACGCGACTACGGCCTATAATATAGCAGCTATTCAGGGCGACGTCCTGCACTGGGGCGGGGTCAAACCGGGGACCGCGGCGCTCATCGGCACGGGGACAGCGCTTGCATTTATGTCCATGATCGAGATCCTGGACGGCCATTCTGAAAAATGGGGGTTCTCCAAAGGGGATATGCTGGCCAATATAGCGGGTTGTCTCTTATACGAAGGCCAGTACCTCATGTGGGGACAACAGCGCATCAGCCTCAAATATTCCTATCACGGAACGATATTTCCATCCTATCACCCGGCCGAGCTGGGCAGCAACCTGCCCCAGCGGATGCTCAAGGACTACAATGGTCAGAGCTACTGGCTGTCGTTCAACATCGCCTCTTTCCTACCCGCCTCCAGTCATTTCCCACAGTGGCTGAATGTCTCCGCGGGATATGGGGCAGAAGGGATGATCGGGGCCGCGTCGAATCCCACGGAAGTTAACGGAAAACCGATCCCGAATTTCCGGCGCTACAGACAGTTCTATCTTTCATTTGACACCGACCTCTATCGGGTCGACGGACTCTCACCCCTGTCTTCCACTTTGTTGAAAATCAACCGAACGGTAAGGACGCCGTCCCCTGCCCTCGAATGGAACGAAGTGGATAAGCTCAAATTTCACTGGTTTTACTATTAGAATGCTTAAAATCAGGTTAATTTGTTAATTGCATTAACATTATTAACCACTCATTAACGCAGCATTAACTTTCGGCCTATAATTTTACCGCATGAACAAAGTCCTCAAAGGAATTCTCGCCTTTTCGCTGAAAAACAAATATTTCATCTTCTTCGCGACCGCCCTGTTGGTAGTTTACGGGATCATCACTTTCAAGAACATGCCCATCGAGGCATTCCCTGATGTGACCAATACCGAGATCACGATCATTACGCAATGGCCCGGCCGCAGCGCCGAAGAGGTCGAAAAGTTTGTTACCATCCCGGTCGAGCTGGCGATGAACCCGGTCCAGCGAAAGACCAGTCTGCGCAGTACTACGATATTCGGCCTGTCGGTGGTCAAGCTGATATTTGAGGACGGGGTGCAGGATACCTATGCCCGCCAGCAGGTCAACAACCTCCTGCACAACGCGGACCTCCCCGACAATGTCGACCCGGACGTCCAGCCGCCTACCGGCCCTACCGGTGAGGTATTCCGGTATACTTTGGAGAGTGACCTCCGGGATACCCGCGAGCTGAAAACACTGCAGGACTGGGTCGTCGACCGGCACCTCCGCAGCGTTCCCGGCGTAGCCGACGTCGTCAGTTTTGGCGGCGAGGTCAAGACCTATGAGATACAGGTCAATCCCCAGATCCTAAATAACCTCGGCATCACTCCCCTCGATGTCTACAATGCCGTAAGCAAGAGCAACATCAACATCGGCGGAGACATTATCAAGAAGAACTCGCAGGCCTATGTCGTAAGGGGCATCGGTCTGCTGAACGATATCAACGAGATCAGGAACATCATCGTGGAGGACAACAACGGCATCCCTGTATTGGTCAAGGACGTCGCTGAGGTCAAGATATCCAATCTGCCCCGTCTCGGAGAAGTAGGCCGTACCGACGCGATAGATTCAGCCGGCAAGGCCCGCGAGTACAAGAATAATCCGGATGCGGTGGAAGGACTCGTGCTGATGCGCAAAGGGGAAAACCCGGACCATGTCATCCAGGGTCTGAAAACGGCGGTGGCAAACCTCAACGATCGTATCCTTCCAGCTGATACCAAGATCAAACCCTTCTACAACCGCGAAGACCTGATCAAATATGCTACGCATACCGTATTGCACAATCTTATTGAGGGCATCCTGCTGGTGACCCTGATCGTCTCGCTGTTCATGTTCAACTGGCGGACGACCCTGATCGTATCCATCATCATCCCGCTGTCGCTGCTGTTCGCCTTCATCTGTCTCGACTTTATGGGCATGTCGGCCAACCTGCTGTCACTGGGCGCCATCGACTTCGGGATCATCATCGACGGAGCGGTGGTCATGGTCGAAGGGTTGTTCGTACTATTGGATAAGAAGGCGCACGAGCTGGGCATGGAGCGGTTCAACCGCCTTTCCAAGCTGGGCCTGATCCGCAAAAGAGGCGCTGAGCTGGGGAAAGCCATCTTCTTCACCAAGCTGATCATCATCACCGCGCTGCTGCCTATCTTCTCTTTCCAGAAAGTAGAGGGCAAGCTGTTCTCGCCGCTGGCCTATACGCTGGGCTTTGCCCTATTGGGCGCTCTTATCTTTACGCTGACCCTGGTACCCGTGATGGTGAACGTGCTGCTTCGCAAGAATGTCAGGGAGAAGCACAACCCGGTAGTGCATTTTATCACCGGCGGCATCATGGGCGCCTTCCGGTTTACCTTCAAGCACCGCAGGATCGCGCTGATCACTACCACTGTCGGGATCGCAATTGGCTTTTACTGTTTTAAATTCTTAGGCTCCGAATTCCTTCCCGAGCTGAATGAAGGCTCCATATGGGTACGTGCTACCCTGCCCTACTCTATCTCGCTGGACACTTCGGTGTCGAAAGCTGAGCAGATGCGAGCGATCATGGTGAAATTCCCGCAGGTGCGCCGGGTCATGTCGCAGACAGGACGTCCCGATGACGGTACTGACGTAGCCGGCTTCTACAACAACGAATTCGGCGTACAGCTGTATCCACAGGAAGAATGGAACCCGAAGATCACCAAGGAAGAGCTCATCGACACGATGACCAGGGCGCTGTCTGTCATACCCGGCGCTGACCTCAACTTTTCTCAACCGATCACAGACAACGTGGAAGAAGCCGTATCCGGCGTAAAAGGATCTATCTGTGTCAAAATATACGGGGATTCGCTGGACTATATGGAAGAGCAGGCCGACAAGGTCGACCAGCTACTCAAGAAGGTACAAGGCATCGAGGACCTGGGCGTCATCCGCAATATCGGCCAGCCCGAGCTGGACATCGACCTCAACCAGCAAAAGATGGCGCTCTATGGTGTACAGACAGCAGACGCCAACGCCGTTATCGAGATGGCCATCGGCGGTAAAGCGGTAACGCAGCTGTATGAAGGCATCAGGAAATTTGATATCCGCATCCGCTTCCCCGAACAATACCGCGCGACGCAGGATGATATCGGCAACCTGCTGGTGCCGACCCAGACGGGTAGCAAGGTGCCTATCCGCGAGATCGCTACCATTACGCAGAAGACAGGACCCTGCCTGATCTTCCATGATGATAACCGACGGTATTCCGCCGTCAAATTCTCCGTACGCGGCCGCGACATGGGCAGCACCATCGCCGAGGCGCAAGAGAAGGTCGACCAGGTGGTCCACCTGAAGAAAGGCTATAGCATGGTCTGGCAGGGCGACTTCGAGAACCAGCAGCGCGCTTCGAAAAGGCTGTCGCAGGTGGTCCCTATCAGCCTGCTGCTGATATTCTTGCTATTGTTCGTGATGTTCGGCAACCTGAAGGACGCCGGCCTTGTCTTCCTCAACGTCCCGACGGCCGTCGTGGGAGGCATTCTCGCCCTGCTGCTCACGGGCACCAATTTCAGCATCTCGGCGGGCATCGGCTTTATCGCCCTGTTCGGTATCTGTATCCTGGAAGGGGTACTGCTGATCACGGCCTTCAAGCACAACCTGGAAAAGATCAGGCATAGCGAAAGCCCCCTGTACACTTCCATCCGGCTTGGGGTTAACGAGCTGATCAGACCCGTTATGATGACCGCGTTGATGGCCACCATCGGCCTGCTGCCCGCGGCGATCTCTACCGGCATCGGTTCGGAGAGCTCGAGACCGCTGGCGCGGGTAGTCATCGGCGGGCTGATCTGCGCAACGATCTTCTCGCTGCTGATCTTCCCCGTTATCTTCTTCATGGCCTACCGGAAGGTAGATACGCTACACCAGCGAACAGATGATAGACCTTAAATAAAATAAACGCGGCTTAGGCCGCGTTTTTAATTTAACTACATTTGATCTATGGATTCGAACTTGCTTTTTATCGCCGTTATCTTTGCCCTGCTGGTGGCAGGCACGCTCGTATTTCTGTTCTTAAAACAGCGTAAAGAGCTGAAGCTTGCGCAGCAGAACCCGCCCGCGGATGGCGCCGCCTCCCGGCAGCTACAGCTGCAGGCCTACGAACGGCTGCTGCTGCTGACCGACCGCATAGCGCTGCCCAACCTTATCCAGCGCGTCAATACGCCGGGCCTCAGCGCCCGCGACATGCAGCTGCTGCTGGTTCAAAGCATCCGCCAGGAGTTCGAGCACAACGTCACACAGCAGATGTACGTGAGCCCCGAAGCCTGGGACGCGGTCCGGAATTTCAAGGACCAAAATATGCTGATCGTTAACCAGATAGGTTCGTTCCTGTCTCCCGAGGCCACAGGCGCCGACCTCAACAAGCATATCCTCGACCTGCTCGTGGAGAATCCCAAGGCCTCTCTGCAGAACGTCGTTTCCGAAGCGCTCAGCTTTGAAGCGAAGAAATTGATGTAGCTTCGCGCTTGCTATGCCAGAAAAAAAAATAATCACCGACAGCGGCATTACAGTAAAGGAAGTGTATACATCGGCCGATGCGCCGAAACCAGCATCCCCTGAAGAGCTGCCCGGTGAATTTCCCTATACCCGCGGCGTCCAGCGCGACATGTACCGCGGAAAGCTATGGACAATGCGGCAGTACGCCGGCTTCAGCACAGCGGAAGAGAGCAACGCCCGCTATCACTACCTGCTAAAACAGGGTGTCATGGGACTCAGTGTCGCCTTCGACCTCCCCACCCAGATCGGCTATGACAGCGACCATCCCCTCGCAGAAGGAGAGGTCGGCAAGACAGGGGTGGCCATCGATTCCATCGAGGATATGCAAACGCTGTTCAAAGGCATACGGCTGGAAGACGTCTCCACTTCCATGACCATCAACGCCACCGGCTACATCCTCCTGGCCTTCTACACCGCCCTGGCGAAATCACAGGGCGCCGACCTGAAGAAGATCAGCGGCACCATACAGAACGACATCCTGAAAGAGTATGCGGCGCGCGGGACCTATATCTATCCGCCCAAGCCCTCCATGCGCATCATCACCGATATCTTCGAGTGGTGCAGCCATGAGCTGCCGAAATGGAATACCATATCCATTTCGGGCTATCATATCCGCGAGGCGGGGAGCACCGCCGTCCAGGAGATAGCCTTCACCCTCAGCAACGGAAAGGCCTATGTGAAAGCCGCCATGGAGAAAGGTCTGGACATCGACGTTTTTGGTAAACGGCTGTCTTTCTTCTTCAACGCCCACAACAATCTCTTCGAGGAGGTCGCCAAATTCAGGGCCGCCCGGCGGATGTGGGCCAGGATGATGAAGGAGCTGGGCGCCACCGATCCCAAAGCCATGATGCTGCGCTTCCACACGCAGACCGGGGGCAGCACGCTCACGGCGCAGCAGCCGCATAACAATATCACCCGGGTGACCGTACAGACCCTCGCCGCTGTTTTGGGCGGCACACAGTCCCTTCATACCAACGGCTTCGATGAAGCCCTCAGCCTGCCGACGGAAGAAGCCGCCCGTATTGCGCTGCGTACACAGCAGATCATTGCCTTCGAAAGCGGTGCCGCGGATACCGCCGACCCATTGGCCGGCAGCTACTTTGTGGAAGCGCTGACCAGCGAAGTAGAAGAAGCCGCCTGGCAGCTGATCAATCATATCGACGAAATGGGCGGCAGCGTCAGCGCGATCGAACAGGGTTTCATCCAGGAAGAGATCGCCCGCAGCGCCTACCAATACCAGCAGCGGGTTGAAACAAAAGAGCAGATCATCGTCGGCGTCAACAGTTACCAGACCGCAGAGACAGGGTCGATCCCTGTCTTCCGCATCGACGACAGCATCCGCCAGGTGCAGACAGAAAAGCTCAACTCCCTGAAGAAAAGAAGGGACCCCGCGAAAGTCGACAGGATCCTGCAGGACCTCAATGACAAGGCTTCTTCCGGTGAAAATATCATGCCCGTGGTAGTAGAGGCAGTGGAGCATCTTTGCACGCTCGGCGAGATCGCCGATACGCTGCGCGAGGTGTTTGGGGAATACAAATAAACACTTATCTTGCCGGCATAACCCTAATGACCGACCGAATGCGAAAGCGATAGATTCTTCGTGAAGCTAATAATGATTGACGATCAGACCGGCTATCTTCTGACGACGGCGAAGGTATTGAAGACGGCGGCTCGTGATACTCGCCTTACCCCAGTATACCGGGACTCGTTTTTCCTGACGGACTACCTTAAGTTGGTAGATGAAATGCATGGGTGATCTCATTGCACACGGGTTGTACCGTAGGAATTGCAATTGGCTTGCCGATTCATAACTTGCTGATAATTAACCAACTAACTGCCTAACCAGCAAGGCAACATTCCCACAATCGGAAATCATTCCAATTTAGGAAATACACGATCGATCGTTTTTCGGTAGAAAGAGGATTAAAAACGGGCCTGACTATTCGAATTCCGCCTGCTAAGACGGTTGGGCTTCAGCCTGGGCTTGCGGATCAGGCTGCGGCTGGCCGGCCGGCAGCGATCCATCCAGCTCCCGGGATATTTTGAGCAGCAGCTGACTGCTGTTCTGCAGTTTGGAAACCAGCCCTTCGGTCTGCAGCCACTGCGCCTTCAGCTGGCTTTGGAGCTCTTTGATCTCACGGTCCTTGCTCTCGAGCAATTGATCTTTGTCTTTCAGGAGGTGGTCTTTGCTTTCCAGCTGATGATCTTTTTCCTCCAGCTGTCGACCTTTTTCCGCCAACAGGCGTTCCCGATCGTCCACCACTTTCAGGGAAGGTTGCTCTGCCGCCTCCGGGGAATGATGCGCTATCACCTCCGGGGCGGGCTGTTCAACCCTGTCCGGCGCGGGCTGTTCAGCCTTGCCCGGCACACGCCCCTCCGCCCGCTGGTCCAGCAGGTCCTGATACCGTCTCTCCGACCGGATCAGCTCGTCCTTTAGCTGCTCGATCCGCTGGTCGGCCAGGTCACGGTACTGCTCATATTTTTCCTTCATCCAGAGAATCCCCTTGTACATCCTGTTGCGCTCGCGCTCGCTAAAACTTTCCTGCTCCGAAGCATCTTCATTCGAAGCCCCTCCTTCCGCGGGAGAACCTTCAACACCACCTTCCCGGGCAGCCCCTTCCACACCTCCTTCCCCTGCAGCCCCCACGGCTCCTTCCGCCAACATAGGCATGACCCGGCCCTGAATAGCGGCTAGCAGGTCCGCAGGATCGGCAGTTATATCCATTCCTTCCATCGAAAACACCAGCTCTTTGTCAGCCTTGCGACGGCTGCGATAGTGAAGCCAGGTCGTGACCAGCAGGGCCACAACGATCAGTGGCACGGATATCCATAGAAGAATACGTAGGAATAGCCCGAACTCATATAGGTTAACCAGGAGCAGATGCATGATGAGAGTTTTAGGTAGAATTGCTCTCAATATTGAAAGACAGATAATTGTGTGAACAATAATGTTTCGGGCGGGTTCTGCGGCAGGGTGAAAGCGGTTGAGAAAATACAATATTCACGCCAAAAAAGCAAGGATTGACCGACGACGGAAAGGGCTGCTTGCCGCCTACGTAAATCCCTGGCCTGGCACTGGATTTTAGCACAAATTTGGTGCTCCATCATCAGGGCCCCGGAAAGGCCCCGTCCAAAGGACAATCATTTATTAAACTTTTTCAACCATGAATGCCAGTAAAAACTTGATCGCTTGCGCCGCACTCCTGATCGCGCTCTTCTCTGCCACATCTACATTCGCCCAGGGCGGTCGTATGATGGATACAGCAGCCATGCGCCAGCGCATGGAAGCCCGGATTCAAAAAATGAAGGATGACCTGAAGCTCACACCCGTACAGGTGGATTCCATGAGAGCCATACAAACGGATATGCAGGGTAAGATGCGGGATATCTTCATGGATCAGTCCATGAGCCGCGAAGACAAGATGGCCAAGATCCAGCCGATGCGCGAAGCCGCCAACAAAAGGGTCGAGGCGGTTCTCGGACCCGATCTGTTCAAGAAATACCAGGATTGGGAAGCAGCCAACCGGCCACAGCGTGGCGGGGGCAACCGATAAACGAAATAAAAAAGGAGGCTCCGGCCTCCTTTTTTTATTAAGACTTTTTCTGTTCTTTCGCCCAGTTATCCCTCAGCGTCGTCGTCCGGTTGAAGACCATCTTCTCTTCCGAACTGTCCTTGTCCAGGTAGAAATATCCCTTTCGCAGGAATTGATAGTATTCGCTGAATTTCGCCTCCTTCAATGCCGGCTCAGCATAAACTGCCGGCAGCACCTGCAGCGAATCCGGGTTGATATATTCCTTGAAATCCCCTTCTTCATTTGCGGGGTCCTCCACCCGAAAGAGCCGGTCATAGAGCCGCACTTCCGCCGTAATCGCATGCCTGATGCTGACCCAGTGGATCGTCGCCTGCACCTTCATATTGGCCTGGGCCTCGCCAGTCTTCGTCTCGGGGATATACGAACAGCGTAGTTCGGTGATCTTCCCCGACGCGTCCTTGACGACTTCGTCACACTGGATGATATAAGCGCTTTTCAGCCTTACTTTCTGACCGGGGGACAAACGGAAGAATTTCTTGGGCGGGTTCTCCATAAAATCCTCATTCTCGATATACAGCTCACGGCTGAAAGGCAGCTGACGGTGCGTCGTTTCGGGGTCCTCCGGATTGTCTTCGCTGCTCAGATATTCTTCTTCCCTATCATAGTTGGTGATCACCACCTTCAGTGGATCAAAGACCACCATCCGCCGATGGGCGATCTTGTTGAGGTGGTCCCGGACACAGAACTCAAGGAGAGAGACATCGATCAGGTTATCCCGTTTGGCCACCCCGATCCTCTCTGCAAAATTGCGGATGCTCTCAGGCGTATAGCCGCGACGACGAAGCCCCGAGATGGTCGGCATGCGGGGATCATCCCAGCCGGTGACATAGCCTTCATTGACCAGCTGCAGCAGCTTGCGCTTGCTCATCACCGTATAGGTCATATTGAGACGCGCAAATTCGTACTGGTGCGAAGGGAATATCTCCAGCTTGTCGATAAACCACTCGTAGAGCGGACGATGCGGCACGAACTCCAGGGTACACACCGAATGCGTGATCTTCTCGATGGAATCGCTCTGCCCGTGGGCGAAGTCATATAGCGGATAGATACACCAGGTATCGCCGGTGCGGTGGTGATGCGCATGTTTTATCCGGTACATAATAGGATCCCGGAGCAGCATATTGGGCGAGCTCATATCAACCTTCGCCCGCAGGACCTTCTCTCCATCCTTGTATTTTCCGGCGCGCATATCCCTGAACAGCTGGAGGTTCTCCTCCACGCTGCGGTTGCGATAAGGACTGTCCTGGCCGACGGTGGTCGGCGTACCCTTCAGCCGGGCGATCTCTTCAGAGCTGCTGTCATCCACATAGGCAAGGCCTTTGCCGATAAGGTCTTCAGCGAACTGGTATAGCTGTTCGAAATAGTCGGAAGCATAGAGCTCCTCCGCCCACTCAAAACCGAGCCAGCGGATATCCTCCTTGATGCTATCCACGTATTCGGTGTCTTCCGTTACGGGATTGGTGTCGTCAAACCGAAGGTTGGTCTTACCGCCATATTTCTGCGCCAGGCCGAAATTGAGGACGATTGACTTGGAATGACCGATATGGAGATATCCATTCGGCTCCGGAGGGAATCGGGTCAGGATCGCCTTGTACCTGCCCGCAGACAGGTCCTCCTCCACGATCTCTTCCAGAAAGTTCAGGGACTTCTCTTCTTCTTTTTTTATCTCCGTCATAGTTGATTCTTGAAACCTGTAAAAATACGGATTCCCCGGCAGCCCGCCAAAGTCATCACCCTCTTTTCCCAAACAGCAGACTGCCGATACGAACCATCGTACTCCCCTCAGCCACAGCGAGTTGATAGTCCCCGCTCATACCCATGGAGAGAATGGCGGAAGCCGGCCCCGTCAGGGCGGTAAAATGCGTGTCAAACAGCTGCCTCAGCGTATGGAACTCCGCCCGGACCGCTTTTTTATCCTCCGAAAAAGAAGCCATGCCCATCAGCCCGCTGATCCGGACATTCGCCCATTCGGCGGGATCGGACCGCACAGCCGTCAGCAGCTCGTCCAGCTCGGCCGCGTCCAGGCCGAACTTTGTCTCTTCCTCGGCTATGTGCACCTGTAATAGAACGTCGGCTATCCGGCCTGCTTTCGCCGCCTGTTTGTTGATCTCTTTCAGCAAGCGGAGACTGTCAACGCCGTGGATCAAATAAACAAAAGGGATAATATTCTTAACCTTATTGGATTGGAGATGACCGATAAAATGCCAGCGGATATCTGCAGGCAGCTGCGCCTGCTTTTCGACCAGTTCCTGGACATAGTTCTCGCCAAAATCGCGCTGCCCTTCGTTATAGAGTGCTAAAATATCCTCAACGGGCTTAGTTTTCGAAACAGCCACCAGCACTGCTTTTTCACCGATCTCTTCCTTTACACTGAGATAAGCCTCCAAGTTTATCGGCATATTAAAAAGGTTTAACGCGAAGATACCTACACCAGCGGTATTGTTGAGCAGATTTAGCAGGGCAAATTGAACTAATTTTGTGGACTTTTCACCCCCATGGTTCGCACATGAAGAAGACGCTTGTTCTCATCTTTTTTTTGCCTTTGTTCGCTCTCGCGCAGAACAGGGCCGCACTCACCGGAAAAATAGTTGACGCACAGACTAAACAACCCATCCACGCTGCTACGATCACTTTGCTGCATAAGGATTCTTCCAGTGCGGGTCAGCTGATCAGCCGACCTGATGGAACGTTCCTGCTGGGGAACATTCCGGCAACTGCAGAGTCGATACGGGTGAGTGTGGTCGGTTACCAGCCTTTCGTGCAGGCTATCCCTGCAGGACAGCGCGCGGCGGGAGCCACGGTCAATATGGGTACGATCCGGCTGAAGGTCGCCGAAGCAAGGTTGCAAACAGTCACTGTAGTTGCTTCAAGAAATCCGCTTCGCACCGAGATCGACCGGCGGGTGTTCAATGTCACAGGCAGCCTTGCCAGCAAGGGCGGAACGGCCCAGGATGCGCTGCGACAGGTGCCCACGCTCAGCGTTGACGCCTCGGGTAATGTCAGCCTTCGCAATGGCTCGCCGGCCATCCTGCTAGACGGCAAGCGTACACAGCTGACCCTGGACCAGATACCCTCGGACCAGATCCAAAGCATCGAGGTCATGCCCAATCCCTCGGCGAAGTTCGACGCCCAGGGGAATCACGGGATCGTCAATATCGTCCTGAAGAAAAATCGCCAGCCGGGCTTCAATGGCTCCATTTCTGGTGTGTGGAGCACCTTGCACGAGACCTACGAATTCCTCAACCTTAACGCATACAAAAAGAAGTGGAACCTGACGTTCAACTTTATGGGGCATGGCCACCGCAATGTCTCCAATACAACTACTTCGCTTAGCGATGTTGCAAGCCGGACTTCGACGATCCAGCGTGGCTATTCGGAGACGACGGGACCATTCCATATGTTCAAGGCGGGAGCGGACTATTTCATGGACGCTCATAATAGTCTGAGCCTTTCAGGAAATGCCGGCTTTGGCCAACATCCGAGCACCGGCACGCAGACTACGGACTATCGCAATGCATCGAACGGGACAGACTCCACCGGTTTGCGAACTTCCTATAACAGCGACCGGTTCGTTTTCACCCATTCCAATTTCGACTATGCCCATTCTTTTGGCAAGACGGGGGAAAAGCTGACGGCCAGCGCCGCCTTCGAAACCTATCACGGGACAGGTAGCGGCCGGTATGATATGCAATACATTGACAAGGGTGGTACTGCGACTGGCGCCCCTCGTCAACAGCTCTTCGATGGTCTGGGAGACGCGCACAACCTGACCCTGCAAACGGATTATACCGATCCGCTGAAAGACGACAGGGCGAAATTCGAGACAGGGCTCAAGGCGACCCTGCACGGCAATCACAGCTACAACGATTTCCAGAATGCAGTCGGGTCAAATTGGGTAAAGGACCCGGCCGCCAGCTACAACTACCGGTACGACGACAACACCTATGCCGCCTATGCCAGCTATAGCGACCAGGCAGGGAAAAACTTCAGCTACATGGCAGGCCTACGGCTGGAGCGGTACGATTATACAGGCCATATGCTGGATATCAACAGCGGCTTTGGCTTCCATCAGACCGGCCTCTATCCGAGCCTGTATCTGACCGAGAAGGTCGGCGAAAATGGGGACGTACACCTCAACTACTCGCGCCGCGTCAACCGGCCGCAGTGGTGGCAGATCACGCCGCAGACCAACTATTCGAACCCACAGAATCCCCAGTCCGGCAATCCTGATATACGGCCCGAGAATACCAATCTGTTCGAGCTGGCATACAACAACAAGTTCGGTATCCTGACGATGAACAGCACGATCTATGTGAAGAACACGCTGGATCCGATCATGGCATACAACAAACCCCTGTCAAGGGATACACTCCTGAGTACTTTTGAGAACGGCAACAGCATCAACACCTATGGCGCTGAGCTGATCTTCCGGCTGCCTGTCACGAAGTGGTGGAATGCAACGACCAATCTCAATCTGTTCGGGACCGATATCAATGCCGATAACCTGTCGCAGGGGCTGTCCAACTCCGGGGTCAGCTGGTTTGCCAAGCTTAATTCCGATATGCGGCTGCTGAAGCTGTATACGTTTCAGGTCACCGGCAACTATAATGCAGCCAATGTGGTGGCGCAGGGAAAGGTGCTGGCTTCCGGCGGACTTGATATTGCCATCAAGCGGGACCTGCTGAAGAACAATGCGGCGACGCTGGTGCTGAGCCTCTCAGACGTTTTCAATACACAGCAGACCCGGGTCGATACATATTCGCAGGGGCTATTCTTCCAGGAGTCTATCACAAAGCCCGAGACCCGGGTGTTTAAGATCAACTTCACGTATAGCTTTGGCAAAGAGCTGGACGGACAGCGACACAAGGCGAATACGGAATCAAACGGATAAGCCAGCCCTACCCTTTCAGTATCGACCGGCTGATCACGATGCGCTGTACCTCGCTGGTGCCCTCATAGATCTGGGTGATCTTGGCGTCCCTCATGAGGCGTTCTACATGGTATTCTTTTACATAACCATACCCGCCGTGTATCTGCACGGCCTCGGTGGCGGTCCACATCGCCGTTTCAGAAGAGAAGACTTTGGCCATCGAAGAGCTGAGCGCATAGTCCAGGCTCTGGTCCTTTTCCCAGGCGGCGCGAAAACAGAGCAGGCGGGCCGCCTCTATTCGGGTAGCCATATCCGCTAATTTGAACTGTATGGCCTGGTGGTTCATGATCTCTTTTCCGAATGCCTTGCGCTCCTTCGAATAATTGAGCGCGAGCTCATAAGCGCCGCTGGCGATCCCCAGCGCCTGGGAGGCGATGCCGATACGGCCGCCGGAAAGCACCTTCATAGCGAACTTGAAGCCAAAACCATCTTCGCCGATGCGATTCTCCTTCGGAACCTTCACGTCGTTGAAAAGGATGCTATGGGTATCGCTGCCGCGGATGCCGAGCTTATTCTCCTTGGCGCCGACTACCACTCCGGGTGAATTCTTATCGACGATCAGTACATTGATGCCGTTATGCCCTTTGGCAGGGTCTGTCTGGGCGATGACCAGGTAGACCGAGGCGGAGTTGCCATTGGTGATCCAGTTCTTGGTACCGTTCAGCAGGTAGTGGTCACCTTTATCTTCTGCAGTCGTACGCTGCGAGGTAGCGTCGCTGCCGGCCTCGGGCTCGCTGAGAAGAAAGGCGCCGATATAGAGCTCCCCGTCTTTGCGGCCCTGGGCCAGGGGGGTGAGATATTTCTGTTTCTGCGTTTCGCTGCCGTAGGTATCCAGCCCCCAGCACACGAGGCTATTGTTGACGCTCATACAAACGCTGACGCTTGCGTCGATCTTGCTGATCTCTTCCATGGCCAGCACATAGCTGATCGTATCCATCCCCGACCCGCCATAAGCCGGGTCGACCATCATGCCCATAAAGCCCAGCTCAGCCAGCTTGAGTACCTGTTCCTTTGGAAATTTCTGGTGTTCATCCCTTTCTATGACTCCCGGCAAACATTCAGTGCGGGCAAAGTCCCGGGCAGCCTTTTGGATCATCAAGTGTTCTTCGGACAACTGGAATTGCATATGGACAATCTATTTTATGGTTGCCCAAAAATAATAGAAACCCGCTTTACAAACTAACATTTGTTAGTATTTTTGTGCAGAGAGGAGCAATCGTTACCGGGAAAGTCTTTTTGAGGAGGTAAGCAGAAGAAACGGGTGTTTATCAGGTACGTGGCGGCATGCGCCGCCAGTGCGTGGTAGCTTATTAAATAGGAAGGGCGCTGGCTTTCGTGTGGAGGAGGCCGATCACCGTCTTGAAAATTACGATGAAAAGTCCGGCTTCCTCCTCTGTGAAATTGCTGCCTTCGCCATCATCGCCGCCTTCGCTATATATAGTGGCGGCAGCGAACTGAAGGAGGTCGGGCTGGCAGAAAGCATCCATGATGGCCATCGCGTCAGACTCGTCGAAGCCGTCGTTGAAGACTTCTTCCATTTCGTCAAATTCTTCGTTGAAGGCCTTTTCGAACTCGGGTTCTGTAATGGCTGGAATGCCGGGGCTAAGCTCCCGGAAGCTCAGCAGGATAATGGTCAGGACATAAGCCACGTCCTCCCTTGCATCGGGTTCCTGCAGTTCGCGGCTCTCACCCAGGACATACCCGACTACGGCCGGCTGGTCTTTGGCGAAAGCATCCCAGACCTTGCTGATCTGTCCTTCGTCCATGCGCTGGATCCGGTCGTTAATGAGGTCGATCACTTGATCGGTAATTTGTATCATCCGCAATTTTCTTTCAAACCTACATTAAAATGTGCATGTGGGCAAAACAACATAACTTGCAATTATATGTCAAGAACTTACTCGCTCAAGACAAAGAATCCCATTTCCGTATCCTCCGAGGTTGGCCGTCTCCGGCGCGTTCTGGTGCATAGTCCCGATAGCGGATTGGGCAAGGTAGTCCCGTCCAAGGCGCAGGACTGGCTATTCGAAGACATAGTTCACCTGGATACCATCCGGAGGAAGGAATACGATTTTTATACCAAGATACTCCTGTATTTTCTTGACCCCGAGATCATAAAGGGCCGTCTCGCAGAGATCGACGATGAAAAGAACAAAAGAGCCTTTTATAAGCCGGGCGACGAGCGGTTTTTCCGTTCTGAAAAGGTGGTCGAACTGCAGTGGCTGCTCAGCGACATCCTCACCGATGAATCCATCAAGATGAAGCTGGTGGCCTCCGTATGCGCCATCGAAGCCTGCTCTTACGAGACCCAGCAACAGCTGCAGCAGCTGGATGCCGTCCAGCTCGCCAAGACCTTTATCAGCGGCTCGCTGACAGAAGACCAGATGCTATTTGCCCCGATTCCGAACTTCATCTTCACACGGGACATCGGCATCGTCATCAACAGCTATGTCCTGCTGAACAAGCCCGCCAAAAAGGCCCGCACGAGGGAAGCCCTGCTGGCGAAATATATCTTCTTCAATCACCCGCTGTTTGCAGAATACCAGGACAAGATCATCGAGCTCGCCGATACCCATCACCATTTCCTTTTGCCGAGAGAAGGCGACGACCGAAAAGTGACGCTGGAAGGCGGCGACGTGATGGTCGTCTGCAAAGATCACCTGCTCATCGGCGTCAGTGAACGAACTTCTACCGAAGCAGCCTACCAGGCCATCAAGGTCCTGTTCGACAAGAGTGTGGTCAAGAAGATCACGATCATCCGCATACCGAAGAAGCGGGACTACATGCACATCGACACCATCTTCACCCAGATACGTCGCAATGTCTGGATCCTGCTGGGCACATTCTCCAAAAAGGCGATGAAGCACGAAGACGACGACGAAGTTCAGCGGATACTGGAAAACAGCAAGAAGGAAGACAAGCTAAAGATCATCCAGTTCCGGAAAAAAGATCCCGGCAACCCGGAATATTTCGACAACCTCGAAGACCTGCTTACCGACATCTCCCGGAACGACCTCGAATGCACCGAGAAGGTAAAATTCATCTACTCCGGGAACAACGAATTTCCCTTTGACGCCAGAGAGCAGTGGACAGATTCCTGCAACCTGCTGGCCCTGAAAGAAGGTGTCGTTCTTAGTTATGATCGCAACGACAAGACAGTAGAAGCCTTCAGAGAGAATGGCTTCACCGCGGTACACGCCGAAGACCTCATCCGTGATCTGGAAGAAGGACGCGTCGATCCGGGCGCCCTCGAAAATACACTGATCCTGATGCCCTCCGCAGAGCTGTCCCGCGCAAGGGGTGGCTTCCACTGCATGAGCATGCCGCTGCACAGGGACGAGCTATAAACCCCAATGAGGCCCTGGAAGGGCCTCGTCCGAAAGGACAATCATTAGCGCTTTGCCGGAGATGCGCTAAATTTTGGAAAAGCGCATCTCCGGCACATATATTGACTATGCAAACGACTTCCCATCTCCTGATGATCCGGCCGGTCAACTTCAGCTTTAACGCAGAAACAGCCGGCAGTAATGCCTTTCAGGCAGCCGCTACCAATAATGCCCAGCAGCAGGCGCTGCAGGAATTTGATGGCTTCGTAGCGCTGCTGAGAGACAACGGCGTAGACGTCACCGTTATCAACGACACACCTGCGCCCTATACGCCCGATTCCATCTTTCCCAATAACTGGGTCTCTTTCCATGAAGAAGGGACGGTATGCCTCTACCCCATGTATGCGCCCAACCGCCGGCTCGAACGAAAACCAGGCGTGCTCGAGCAGCTGTCCCGGGACTTTGATATCCGCGCGACGCTTGACTTCAGCGGCTATGAACAGCAGGGGCTGTTCCTGGAAGGCACCGGCAGCATGGTGCTCGACCGGGACGAGAAGATAGCCTATGCCTGTCTCTCACCGAGGACGGACAGGGCTGTGCTGGTAGACTTCTGCGAAAAGATGGGCTATACGCCGGAGGTATTCACGGCAGTGGATGGAAAGGGAATGGCGATCTACCACACCAATGTCATGATGTGCGTCGCCGATCGCTATGTTGTGGCCTGCGTGGACGCAGTACCCGACCCCGTCGAGCAGCGAAACTTCATCGCCACCATCAACTTCAGCGGCAAACAGCTGGTCACGATCAGCCTCGACCAGATGAACCAGTTCGCCGGCAATATGCTCCAGGTTCACAATGACAAGGGAGAAAAGCTGCTGGTCATGTCGTCGCAGGCCTATGCCTCGCTGGACCCCGGACAGATCAGCCGGCTCTCGGCCTTCAATCGCATCCTCCACGCGCCCCTGACGATCATCGAGACCAACGGCGGTGGCAGCGCCAGATGTATGATGGCAGAGATACACCTGAACCTAAAATAACGTCAGCTTCGGGGGCTCGACAATCAGTCGCGGCGGCTTTAGGTTCGTGCCACAGACAGCATTAAAACGTTCTACCGCATGCAGCGCTATATCCGGTGCATAATATTCGTCATGGTTGTGCACGATAAAGTAGATCTCGCGCATCCCCTTGTCCAGCCACTCCTTTAGCCGATGAGCCCAGTCCTCGATCCTGGTCAGATTGGAGGAATGCAGGCTGTTGCTGATAAACCGGATGAAAACGACCGGCGCCGTCAGCCGCATATGCAGCACATCCCTCCTGCCCGCTGTGTCGGTGATCACCGTGCCGATACCTTTTTCGGTCAATACTGACCAGAACTTTTCACTGACAGCTCCGCCAAACCATCCCCCATGCCTTAATTCGAGACAGACCTGAAAATCAGAAGGCAGCTGCTGCAGATAGTCCGTCAGCGTATCCTGGCGATCGGGACCAAAACTCTCGGGCAGCTGCAGAAAGGAAGTCCCCAGCTTTTGGCCAAAAGCGGAAAGCAGGTCGATAAAAGCCTGTGTCTCCTGCTCCGCATTCTTCAGCTGCAGCTTGTGACTGATCGACTCCGACAACTTTGGGCAGAACCGGAAATCTTCTGCGGCAAGCGCAGCCCAGCGCTCGATGACCGGCCTGGGCTGCAGGCTATAAAAAAGCGTGTTTAGCTCGATGCAGTTCAGCTGTTTGACGTAATAAGCCAGAAAATCCTTTTGTTTTGTCCCCTTTGGGTACAGCTTCCCTACCCAGTCCGCACGCCCCCATTGCGTGCAGCCCACGTAGAGCTGACCCGCTGCCCTCGAAGTATGCGGTTGCTCTGCCGAGAGTCGCTGCCAGAGCAGCTGATTCGCCGGATTATCTGCTGGCAGGGAAAAATCAATGGCTTCAACATCCGGTAGTTTACCAAATTCCATAATATATCGTTTCGGGCTTGACTTTTATGATTAAAACAACAAGCTTATTCAATTTGCGTATTGTTTACACGCAAATTCCTTACTTTTGGGACTTCGATTCGTCCATCGGCGTGGGTTAATGGAAAATGCCCCACTTCCGGTGGACGGCTAATGTCTGCCTTCGGCGAGTGAGCCACAGGCTCACTTGGTTAAGTTAAATAATTTCCAAAGAAATCAGCTAAAACTTAAAGTTTTTTTAAACGTCAAATCTTAAGAACAGAACCCCAGATGGAAAATAAAGTCACTAAAATTGGCGTACTCACTTCCGGCGGCGACGCCCCGGGAATGAATGCCGCCATTCGTGCAGTGGTCCGTACCGGTATTTATAATGGAATGGAGGTGTTCGGAATCATGCGCGGCTATAGTGGAATGATCGAGAACGATATTGTCCCTATGCATTCACGAAGCGTTGCAAACATTATTCAACGCGGTGGAACGATCCTCAAGACCGCCCGCTGCAAAGAATTCTTTGAGCACGAGGGACGCAAAAAAGCATATAACAATCTGAAAAAGCTGGGCATCAACGGGCTGGTGATCATCGGTGGAGACGGCAGCTTCCGCGGCGCTCACAAGCTCAGCGAAGAATTTGATATCCCCTGTATCGGACTTCCCGGCACTATCGACAAGGACATCGCCGGGACGGACTTCACTATCGGCTTTGACACCGCCGTCAATACAGCCGTCGAAGCCATCGACAAGATCAGGGATACTGCAGACGCCCATGACCGCCTGTTCATCATCGAGGTAATGGGACGTGACGCCGGCTATATCGCTCTGCACAGCGGCATTGCCACCGGCGCGGAGAATATCCTCATCCCCGAACGTAAGACGGATATTGAAGAGCTGGTCAATGGTCTCCTCGAAAAAGAAAGACGGAAAAAGCTGGTCAATATCATCGTCGTGGCCGAAGGCGACCGGGGAGCCGAAGACGTGGCGAAGATCATCAAGGAACGCGTCCCCGCCGCCGACACGAGAGTCTGCGTACTCGGCCATATCCAGCGCGGAGGTGCGCCTACCTGCATGGACAGGCTTATCGCCAGCCGGATGGGCTATTCCGCTGTAGAAAGTCTCATCGAAGGACGCCACAACGTGATGATCGGTATCGTCAACAACAAAATGCACTATACTCCGCTGGAAAAAGCCGTAAAGGCCAAACAGCGGATCAGTGAAGACTGGCTGAAGATCGTTAAGATACTGGCATCCTAATAACAGACCGATCGTTAAAACATAACATCCTAAAAAATCCACCGACACATGTCAAAGAATTTATCGAAATACCTGTACCAGGATATGGACAAGGAAGCAGGTATACAGCACACGTTCCACAAGACCAAGATCGTCGCAACTGTAGGACCCGCCTGCGACACCTACGATAAATTACTTGAGCTGGTAAAAGCCGGTGTCAACGTATTTCGGCTGAATTTCTCCCATGGGGACCACGAAGGAAAAGCAAAGATCATCGAACATATCCGGAACATCAATCTTACGGAGCCTTATAATATCTCCATCCTCGCCGACCTCCAGGGACCCAAGCTCCGCGTTGGCGATATCAAGGACGGTGGCCTGCCCATCGCTCCCGGCGATATCCTGACCTTCACCTCGAAAGAAAAAGTGGTCGGGACGAAGGAAAAGATCTATGTCTCCTACCCCAACCTGCATCACGACGTAGCGGTGGGCAATAAGATACTGATCGACGATGGCAAGCTGGAAGTGGTGGTGGTCAACGTTTCACCAGATGGCGACGTCAAAGTTGCGGTCACCTACGGTGGTGTGCTGCTGCCCAAGAAAGGAGTCAACCTCCCCGACACGAAGATATCCTTACCCGCGCTTACCGAAAAGGACCTGGTAGACCTCGAATTCATCATCGAGCAGGAGTGCGACTGGGTAGCCCTTTCCTTTGTCCGCAAGGTGGAGGACATCATCGACCTCAAACGCCGGCTGGCAGAGAAGAAAAGCCTGACCAAGGTCATCGCCAAGATCGAAATGCCGTCCGCGCTGGACGACCTCCGCAATATCGTTTTGGAATCCGACGGGGTAATGGTTGCCCGCGGTGACCTCGGCGTAGAGCTGCCCGTGGAGAAAGTCCCCATGGCTCAGCGCGATATCATCCGGAAATGTATCCACCGCGCCAAGCCCGTTATCGTCGCTACCCAGATGATGGAAAGCATGATCGACCGGGTAAAGCCTAACCGTAGCGAGATCACTGACGTAGCCAACGCCGTGCTCGAAGGCACCGACGCCGTGATGCTCAGCGCCGAGACCGCTACCGGTCAGCACCCTGCCCTGGTCGTCGAGACTATGCGCAAGATCATTTTGGAAGTAGAACGCACCGAATACCGCTACAACAGGGAAGAGGACCTGGTGCCCCAGCCGCATTCCCCGTCCTATCTCAGCGACGCCATCTGCTACAATGCATGTAAACTGGCCAGGGACGCCAACGCAGATGCCCTGATCGGCATGACACAGAGTGGCTTCACCGCCTTCACCCTCTCCAGCTATCGTCCCAAGTCTCCGCTATTCATCTTCTCCAAAGAGAAAAGCCTGATCAACCAGCTGAGCCTTAGCTGGGGTGTTCGCGCATTTTATTATGCAGAGGAAGAAAGCATGGACAATATCATCCACGATCAGCATGCTATCCTAAAGGAAAGGGGCTTTATAAAGCCGGGAGACGTTGTGGTGAATACAGGCAGCCTTCCCATCGAGGAACACCTGCCCACGAATATGCTGAAGATCACCAAGCTTCAATAGACTGGTCCACCGATGCGAAATTCGCCGGTGGTCAAAAGGAGGGGCGCTAGCTGGATAACCCGGTCAGCGCCTCTTTTATTTTTTTGATCTCTTCCTCGCTGGCCTCCGTAAAGGACTGTTCTTCCTTCATGCCTGCATTGACATAGTCCATGGCGCTGGCCTGTTTCAGGCGAGCCGATGTATGGAACTCCGAGGCCCCGGTAGCCTCCGCCAGCGGGACGATATTGGAAGCCCTGACCCCTGAGCCGGGCATAATGACGATACGCTCGTCGGCTGCCCTCACCAGCTGATCGATCAGGTCGGCGCCTTCCATGGCGGTAGGCCGCTGTCCCGATGTAAGGATCCGCTCGCACCCGATGCTGATGATATCTTCCAGCGCCTCATAAGGATTGATGGCCCAGTCAAAGGCGCGGTGAAAGGTAACGCCCATCGGATAGGCCGCCTCCACCAGTCGTGCACAACGCTTTTTGTCTACGCTGCCATCCTTCGTCAACAGACCGATAACAACTCCATTGCAGCCTACCTGCTTGCAGTATTCGATGTCGCGCAGCATCGTCAGATACTCTTCTTCGGAATACAGGAAATCGCCTCCTCTCGGCCGGATAATGGGATACAGCTGGATGCGCAACAGCTCCCGGGCTGTCCTGACCAGTCCCGGGGACGGAGTGGTGCCGCCTTCTTCCGGACTTGCGCAGAGCTCGATCCGATCGGCGCCAGACTGCTGGGCGATCAGGGCCGACCTCAGGTTAAAGGCACATATTTCAAGCGTGTAGTCGCTCATGGGAGATAGCTTTTTACTTCAACCAATTTTTCTTCGGAATTGTTCCTGATCGCGTAATTAAATCCTTTCTGGAGGGCGTAAGCGCCAACCTCTCCTTTTTTGTTGATAGCGATAAAGGCCACCTGTATCTCCTTCGCCTTTTCTTTCTTGATGCGGGCGATCTTCTCGACCGCCGCCTTGCAGGCCTGCTCGGGAGAAAGCCCCTGACGCATATACTCCACAACACTATGCGAGCCGCAGATGCGAATGACGTCCTCGCCCTGACCCGTAGCCGTGACGGCGCCGACCTCGTTGTCTACGAATAGCCCCGCCCCGATGATGGGAGAATCACCCAGCCTGCCGCGCATCTTGAAGCCCATGCCGCTGGTCGTACAGCTGCCGCTCAGGTTGCCTGCCGCGTCCATCGCCACCATACCGATGGTATCGTGATTCCAGTCACCGTTAGGAAGTCTCTGCGGAGCCGATGGACCGTGCCCTTGATTGCCGCTCTTCGTATTCTCTATATTAATAACGGGTTTATATTCCGATTTCTTCAGCCACTCCTTGTATGCTTTTTGCGCGTCATCAGACAGCCCCGCCGGCTCCAGCGGAAAGCCTTCGGCTACGGCAAATTGTTGCGCTCCCTCTCCTACCAGCATGACATGCGGCGTTTTCTCCATCACCCGGCGGGCGACAGATATCGGATGCTTGATCCGCTCGAGAAAGGCGACGCTGCCACAATTCCATTGATGGTCCATAATGCTGGCGTCCAGGGTTACGTGGCCGTCCCTGTCAGGGTTGGCGCCCAGGCCCACGCAGCAGTTGATCGAAGACTCGGTAATGCGCACCCCGGCCTCTACCGCGTCGAGCGCGCTGCCATTGCGGCTAAGTACTTCCCAGGCCCCTTTGTTGGCTTCCAGCCCGGTGTCCCAGGTAGAAATGACGACGGGACGACCGGTAACGGACAGTTGCGCCGGGGCTGCTGCTAATTTTTTAGTTAGGAACATCCCAAACGATCCAAGGGCGGCGGAATGCAGGAATTTTCTACGAGTGGACATGTCAAATACAAGTTTTGGTTTAAATTGGACAGCCGAACGAAGACGCGATGGAGTCGGCTATGAAACAAGATCGCGTCCGGGACATTAAAATTAACGGATAATATGAGAAAACTTCTTTTTTCACTGCTTTTTTCAGCCGCCAGCCTGGCCTCCTTTAGCCAGGGGACCAGCCAGGACAGCGCCTGGATCAGAGAAAATTATTACAAGGTCGAACAGTACATTCCCATGCGCGATGGCATCCGGCTGTTCACCTCCATCTACATTCCCAAAGATACGACAGAACAGCATCCCATCCTGATGACACGTACACCGTATTCCTGCGCGCCCTACGGAACGGAGAAGTGGCGGAATTTTACGGCTGGGTATCTCCGTTATTATATGCGGGAGGGCTATATCCTGGTCACCCAGGACGTCCGCGGCCGCTGGATGAGCGAGGGACAGTTCGTTGACATCCGCCCTTTCATCAAGGACAAGAAGTCCCCGACCGACGTCGACGAAGCGAGCGATACTTATGACGCCATCGACTGGATGGTCAAAAACATTCCCCATAATAATGGCAAGGTCGGTGTCTTCGGCATCTCCTACCCTGGTTTTTATTCTACCATGGCGGCGGCCAGCGCCCACCCGGCCCTCAAAGCCGTCAGCCCGCAGGCCCCCGTTACGGACTGGTTCATGGGTGACGACTTTCACCACAATGGCGCCTTCTTCCAGATGGACGGCTGGGCCTTCTATGCTTCCTTTGGCAAGCCCCGCCCCAAGCCTACTACTATCGGCCCCTCCGGCTTCGACTACTATACAAAGGACAACTACAAATGGTACCTCGAGACTGGCGCCCTGAAAAATATTCTCAAGCTTACCGGCGACTCCATCGCCTTCTGGAAAGAGCTATACCAGCATCCCAACCTCGACGCCTGGTGGAAAGCCCGCAACGCCCGTGTTGCGATGTATGACATCAAGCCGGCCATGCTCGTGGTCGGTGGCAATTTCGACGCCGAAGACAACTACGGCGCCTGGAATCTGTTCAAGGCCATCCGGTCGCAGAGCCCCTCGACCAACAGCCATATCGTGATGGGCCCCTGGTACCATGGCCAGTGGGCTTCCAACGACGGGACGCATCTTGGGAACGTCCAGTTCGGCTCCAACACTTCCTTCTGGTACCAGAGCAATATCGAGCTGCCCTTCTTCAACTACTACCTGAAAGGCAAAGGCTCCGAGCCCCGGCTGCCGACAGCAACAGTCTTCTTCAGCGGAGCCAACGAATGGCGTCAGTTCCAGCAATGGCCGCCCCAGGATACGCAGGACCAGCCCATCTACCTCCAGCCCGGCGGCGGACTGGACTGGAATGCGCCGGCGAAAAAAGGCGACTATACCGAATACATCAGCGATCCCGCACACCCCGTCCCCTACACCGAGGACGTTCATTTCTATCGCACACGGGAATACATGACCGATGACCAGCGCTTTGCTTCGCGGAGACCCGATGTGCTGTCCTTCCAGACACCTGAGCTAAAAGAGGATCTCACGCTGGCTGGGGTCGTCACTGCCGACCTGCAGGTGAGCCTTAGCAGCACCGACGCGGATTTTGTCGTCAAGATCATCGATGTATTCCCCGACAATTTCAGCTACGAGCCGGAAGCTGCCGGTCCGGTACGGGGTCACGACCTGCCCAAATCATACCCCATGGGCGGCTACCAGATGCTGGTACACGGCGAGGTCATGCGCGGCCGTTTCCGCGAAAGCTTTGAAAAACCAACGCCCTTCAAACCCGGAAAGGTCGAGACGGTCGGCTTCAGGGTGGCAGACGTGGCGCACACCTTTAAGAAAGGCCACCGGCTGATGATCCAGATCCAGAGCTCGTGGTTCCCGCTGGTCGACCGCAACCCCCAGAAATTTGTAGACATCTATACGGCAAATGACGACGATTTCCAGAAGGAGACGATCCGCGTCTATCACGACAGCGAGCATCCTTCAAAGATTGTTTTGCCCGTGTTAAAATAACCGATCATGAAAATCCTGTTATTCTTCGCGGCCTTGCTACCCCTGTGGTGCTGCGGTCAGACCCGCAACTTCGTAAAGGACAACTATGATAAGCGGGAAGCCTATATCCCTATGCGGGATGGGAAACGGCTCTACACCGCCATCTATATTCCGAAGGACCACAGCCAGTCCTGGCCCATCCTGATGGAGAGGACGCCTTATTCTGCGGGACCTTATGGCGATACACTCTACAAGGGAGGGCTGGGCCCGAGCACGAGGCTGATGCAGGGCAAGTTCATCTTTGTCTACCAGGACGTACGCGGTCGCTTCATGAGCGAAGGCGACTTCCAGGAGATGACGCCGGCCATCGACGGAAAAAAAGGCATGCAGACCGATGAAAGCTCCGATACCTGGGATACCATCGACTGGCTGCTGAAGAATATACAGGGCAATAACGGGCGCGTAGGCATCTGGGGGATCTCGTATCCCGGTTTTTATGCTTCGGCGTCTCTTCCGGATGCGCATCCCGCGCTGAAAGCCGTCTCCCCCCAGGCGCCGGTGACCGACGAATTCATCGGCGACGACGCCAATCATAATGGCGCCTTTTTCCTGCTGGATAATTTCGACTTCGACAATTTCTTCGACATCCCCCGGCCGCAGCCGGTTCAGCGATATGATAAAACGCTCTTCAGGGCTGAGATATCCGATGCCTATAAATTCTTTCTGGACCTGGGACCGCTAAAGAATACCAATAACGCGGAATATTTCAACCATCAGGGTAAGATATGGGATGAGTACCTCGAACACTCCACCTATGACGGCTACTGGCAGGCACGGAATATCCGGACTCATCTGAAGAACATCAAGCCGGCAGTGCTGGTCGTCGGCGGCTGGTTCGACGCAGAAGATATGTTCGGCGCTCTTCGCACCTACGAGGCCATCGAGAAGCAGACCCCTGGCAACGACAACCACCTGGTCATGGGGCCGTGGACCCATGGGGCCTGGGCAGGAAGGACCTGGAACCGTCTAGGCCCTCTGGATTTCGGTGTCAACATCAACGAACGCTACCACGAAATAGAGACGGCCTTCTTCAATCACTATTTAAAGGACTCAGCCGCTGCACCGTTGGCGGAAGCAACGGTCTTCGAGACCGGCTCTAATCAATGGAAGGAATATGCGAGCTGGCCGCCTGCCAATGCAAAGCCGGTGAAATACCTGTTGCAGTCGAAAGGTGGCCTTGCGCCTGGCAGTGGGTCTGCGACCGGCGCGACCGGCGCCACCGGCTACGATGAATATGTCAGCGACCCGGCCAATCCCGTTCCTTATGTCGATGGCGTTCACGGCGGACGCGACAACCAGTATATCGTCAACGACCAGCGTTTTGCGGCAAAGCGTCCCGACGTGCTAACCTGGCAGAGCGATCCGCTAGGGTCACCGCTTACTGTCACCGGCCGGCTAAAAGCGGATATTTTTTTAGCATCCACCGGTACCGACGCCGACCTCATCGTCAAGCTGATCGACGTGCTACCGGACCCCGCCGGCTATCAACAGCTGGTGCGGGCCGACGTCTTCCGTTGCAAATTCAGGAATAGCTATGAGAAGCCCGAGCCACTTGTCCCGGGTAAAGTGACAGAAATTGCTTTTGACCTCAATGAGATCGCCCATACTTTTAAGCCGGGACACCGTCTCATGGTCCAGATACAAAGCAGCTGGTTCCCGCTGGTCGACCGGAATCCGCAGACATTTGTAAATATCCCGACCTGCGACGCATCGGACTTCAAAAAGGCGACGATCCGCATCTATCATGATGCAGCACACCCTTCGGGGATCGTGCTTCCGGTCCTGCCGCCGATGCCACAATAGTCGTATATTCGGGGCATGAGCAAACACCTTCGTCTTTTCGCCCTGCTGGTCTTCATCGCAGCGGGCGTCTTCGCACAGGAACACCCCGCTATTATTCCCATGCCCCTGAACACTAAATGGGGCAACGGCAACTTCATCATCTCCACCAGTACGGTCATCGTTTCCGACACCGCTGACAGGCCGTCCGTCGATTTCTTCAATTCCTATCTGCAACGCATCTATGGTTTTCGTCTGGCGGTGCAGTCTTCGGCATCCCCGCGGGCTATCCACTTTTCAACGATCAAGGCCAATGACGGCGAACCTGGCGAATACAGCCTGCGCGTTTCCGACGACAACATAACGATCACTGCAGGCAGTCATGAAGGTTGTTTCTACGGCATGCAAACGCTGATACAGCTGCTGCCCGTCGCCCCGTTCGCTACATCGACCACCGGCCTCGTCATCCATCCTGATGCTTCCGGTCTGGTAATCCCGGGCGTTACGATATACGACTATCCCCGTTTTGCCTATCGGGGCCTACACCTCGACGTAGGCCGTCATTTCTTCCCGGTCGACTTTGTCAAGAAGTACATCGACTACATGGCTCTTCACAAGCTCAATTATTTCCACTGGCACCTGACGGAAGACCAGGGCTGGCGTATCGAGATAAAAAAACATCCCCGTCTCACCGAGATCGGCGCCTGGCGAAGCGGCACCATCATCGGTCATCACCCCGGCACCGGCGATGACAGCACCCGGCATGGCGGCTATTATACCCAGGATCAGATAAAAGAAGTAGTGCAATATGCGGCCGAGCGCTATATCACCATCATCCCCGAGATCGAGATGCCCGGGCATGCTATCGCCGCCTTGACTTCCTATCCCAGTCTCGGTTGCACGGGCGGGCCATATTCGGTGCCACACAATTTCGGCGTCCATAAGGAGGTCTTCTGTGCGGGCAATGACAGTGTTTTCAGTTTCCTGCAGGACGTGCTCGACGAAGTGATGCCACTCTTCCCGTCGAAATATATACATATCGGCGGTGACGAATGTCCAAAGGATAGCTGGAAGGCCTGTCCTAAATGCCAGGCCCGGATGAAGACTCTTGGATTAAAAAATGAGGAGGAACTTCAAAGTTATTTTATCGCCCGCATCGAAAAATACATCAACTCAAAAGGCAAACAGATCATCGGCTGGGATGAGATCCTCGAAGGCGGTATCGCTCCCAATGCCACGATCATGAGCTGGCGCGGCGAGAAGGGCGGCATCGAGGCGGCCAAACAGCACCACAACGTGATCATGACGCCCGGTGAGTACGTATATTTCGATCACTCCCAGACCCGCAACGACGACTCGTTGACCATCGGCGGCTACCTGCCTTTGGATAAGGTCTACAAATACGAGCCCATTCCTTCCGAGCTGAAGGATGACGAAGCCAAATATGTTCTTGGCGCGCAAGCAAACCTGTGGTCAGAGTACATGAGCAACCCCGCGAAGGTGGAGTACATGCTCTTCCCCCGCCTCAGCGCGCTGTCGGAAGTCTTGTGGAGTCCGAAGAGCGCCCGTAACTGGAAGGACTTCCAGCACCGCATGGCTACACAGTACAAACGCTATGCGCTGTGGCACGCCAATTCTTATCAGATCTGGTTCCAGCCCGCCGACGCGGCCGTTCAGCAGAAGCTGGACCAGTGGCAGGACTATAAATTCGGGCTCATGATGCACTGGGGTACCTACAGCCAGTGGGGCGTCGTGGAAAGCTGGAGCATCTGCCCCGAAGACGAAGGCTGGACGCAGCGTCGCGGGCCCTATGCAGACAGCTATAACAACTACGTGCAGCACTATACTGACCTGCAGAAGACCTTCAATCCGGTGCATTTCGATCCTTCGAAATGGGCCTCGGCGGCAAAGGATGCGGGCATGAAATATGTGGTGTTCACGACAAAACACCACGACGGCTTCTGTATGTTCGATACGAAACAGACGGACTATAAGATCACATCGGCCGCCTGCCCCTTCTCTTCCAATCCGCGCGGCAATGTGGCAAAGGAAGTTTTTGATACCTTTCGTCAGCAGGGCTTTATGATCGGCGCCTATTTCTCCAAACCCGACTGGCACAGCAACGACTACTGGTGGTCCTATTTCCCTCCAAAGGATCGCAACGTCGACTACGACCCCAGCCGCTATCCCGAGCGCTGGCAGGCATTCAAGGACTATACGTACCGACAGATCGAAGAACTGATGACCGGCTATGGCCGCATGGACGTGCTCTGGCTGGACGGAGGCTGGGTGCGGCCGCTGTCCACCGTCAACCCCTCCATCGACTGGCAGCGCGGCATCCGCTATGACCAGGACGTCGACATGCCGAAGATCGCCGCCATGGCCCGCAGCCACCAGCCCGGCCTGATCGTAGTCGACCGCAGCGTCCCCGGCGAATACGAGAACTATACCACGCCCGAGCAGCAGGTCCCCGAACATCCCATGGAGGATCCCTGGGAAACCTGTATGACGATGGGCAACTCCTGGTCCTATGTGCCAAACGATCACTATAAGTCTACGACCCAGCTGGTGCAGCTGCTCGTCAGGATCGTCTCCCGCGGCGGCAACTTCCTGCTCAATGTCGGGCCTTCCCCCGAAGGTGACTTCGCCGACACGGCCTACCTGCGCCTGAAAGAGATCGGCACCTGGATGAAAATCAACAGCGAAGGCATCTACGGCACCCATCCCATACGCCCCTACTCTTCCGGCGACGTCTACCTGACGCAGTCAAAGGACAGCTCGGCCATCTATGCCTTTTACCTGCCGGCCGGCCGCGAAGTGACGCTCCCTTCGGAGATCACGATCGACCGTCTCACGCCGGCTGCGGGGAGCAAGGTGACGCTATTAGGTTCGGGCCAGAAATTTAAATGGAAAATGGATGGGAAGAAGATGGTGATTATGGTACCCAAGGCACTGCAGGGGAAGGTCGTGGGGGAGCATGCGGTGACGTTTAGGATATCGTAGGCGGCACAACACCAATAATAAATTTATTCATTTTATAGCACATAAATTTTTAAAAATTCTTTAAGGTTTACTTGTCTTGGTCGGTTCTCGGCGGTAAGCTTTGAGCTCCCCTCCATTCACCCCCACCATCAAAAACCCACCCACCGTCAGCAAGCCGCGAACCTCCCCCCTAACCGTCATCCCCGTCACCGTCGGCGGGGCATATTTAAATCCCCCCTTCCCATCCCCCAACAACACCACTCCATGGTTGGCGTCATCCCGTCCAAGACGGATCAGATTATTCTCCTGATTCCCACACAGTACCAGGTCGGTATGTCCATCCCCGTTGAGGTCTGCGGCGGCCAGCGCATAGACCGGAGCATACTGCGCCTCCACCGGCAGCTCATGATACACAAACCCCTTGCCGGTATTCTCCAGCCAGCAGGTAGTAAAGGTTGCGGCCGACAGCGGCCGGACAGCCTTGTCCGGAGCGACAACATCGGCCAGCCCCGCCTTTGCATAAGCCTCGTACGCATAGAATTTCTTCTTCAGCGACGGCACCTGACGCAGAATATCATCCATCGGCATGAAAGGATAGTCAACATGATTGTTATAACAGGTAAGGATAGGGTCGATGATCCCATTGCCATCGAGGTCGGCAGCATACAGCCTCACCGGCTCGGCAGCGGAAGCCTTCAGCGGCGAATTCCAGCCATAGTTGCCCAGGACGATATCCGGACGGCCGTCACCATTGAGATCGCTGACCAATAGCTGATTCCACCAACCCGAAGACGGAAAGCCCACCCAGGATGCGCTGGCGTCCGTCAGCCGGCGCCGATCGTTGAGAAAAACCTTTACCGGCATCCACTCCCCTGCTACCACGAGATCGGGAACTCCATCGCCATTCACGTCCACCCAGGCGGCGGCGTTGACGATGCCTGGCACGCCAAGCTCTGGCGCCCAGCTGGCAGTCCCGTCGCTAAAACGACCTGAGCCATCGTTGATATAAATATGACTCGGACTAAACAACGGGTACTTCCCGGGTAGCTCGCGTCCCCCCACAAAAAGATCGAGGTCGCCGTCTCCGTCGATATCGACAGCACGGACACAGCTGCTTCCGGCCGCTTCAGCCGGTAACGCGTGCTGCTGAAGCGTGAAATGCCCTTTGCCATCGTTGAGATAGAGCCGGTCGGGACTATCGGAGGCCGAGTAATTGCCATAGGTAATATACAGATCGAGGTCCCCGTCTTTGTCCGCATCAAAGAAGAGGGCATCCGCAGCCTCCCGCGAGCTGTCAACGTCCAGTGCTGTTCGGACCCAGCGGTGATCGCGGGATTGTAAGAAAAGCGCCCCGCCTGCAAACACATCCTCGAGCCCATCGCCATTGACGTCTCCCTTCGCCATGCAGGGCCCCGTGTGCGAATAGAAATGGGTCAGCATATGCTGGCGATTGAAATCGTTGACAGGCGCCTGGTGATGCGTGTAGGAAAGAACGCCGGCCGTAGGTGATAAGAGGGGCAAACCCGACATCCGGGCGCCACCGCGCCCCAATGCGCCGATGCCGGTTCCCGCAACCGCATCACCCTGCTTCAGCTGAAGCAACCGATCAACCCCTACCCCCACCAATACCTGTATCCGGTCATCCGGCCACACGACCCGCAACGAGTCGACGCGAGTCACGGACCCTAAGCCAATATGCAGAACAGGGTCCACGCTCGACTGATAGCCCCGCACAGGATTCTGCTCCGTATACCAGACCTGCCCGCCGCCATATGCAAAGACCTTCGCGCCATAGCCAAACCGGTTCAGTCCCTCCCCGATCAGCTGCACCCGCAAATAATGGTTTTTCGATAAAGTCTCTCCGTTATTGCGATAAATTCCGGCATCCTCATCCAGCATATTCGTAACCAGGTCAAGGTCGCCGTCGTTGTCCAGATCCGCATAAACGGCCCCGTTGGCAAACCCCGGCTGATCGATCCCCCACTCGGAATTTTTCTTCTCGAACCGGTCGCCCCCCATATTCCTGTACAGATAGGGCGCGATCGTTATCCCCGACATGCGGGACACATAGTCCTCCACGGTAACCGCCGGCCCTCCCTGGCTCATCTTACGGGCCTCGTCCATCGAGTATTTGAGAAACTGCAGGTTGGTATTGTCGCGCTTATAGCCGTTGGAGATAAAGAGATCGCGACGCCCGTCGTTGTCAAGATCGGCAAACAGCGGCGACCAGCTCCAGTCCGTTGCCGCCACACCCGCCAGCTGACCGATCTCGCTGAAAGTCCCGTCGCCATTGTTCTTCTGCAGGCTGTTCTTCATATACTGATAGTAGAGCCCCTGCTGGAAAAGCAGCTGATATTTGTCAAAATTGTCCGCGCCGATATGCATCTTCTGGTCGTGGTTGTTCTCCGGCAGCATATCCAGTACACAGACATCAGGCAGCCCGTCGTTGTTATAGTCGGCTACATCGCAGCCCATGGAATACTGTGAGACGTGATCGAATTTCTCCCGCAACCGTTCGGTGAAAGTTCCGTCGTGATTGTTGATATAACAATAGTCTTCCTCATTGAAGTCATTGGCGATATAGATGTCGGGCCAGCCGTCCATATCGATATCCGCCGTGCTGAGACCCAGGCTATACGTAAGCACGTTCGAGCGCAGACCGGAGGCAGAAGTCACGTCGGTAAAATGACCGCCATCATTACGGAACAGCTTGTTGCGGTACATGGGTTCGGCAGCCTGTCCCCGTAGTCGCGACTGCTCCTGCAACCCCGTCGAATATTTCGGCTCGGACTGGTTGATGAGAACCATATCCAGGTCGCCGTCCTTGTCGTAATCGAAAAAAGAGGCCTGTGTCGAATAGCCGGGATCATCGAGCCCGTAGGCCGCAGCCTCTTCGGAAAAGGTCAGATTCCCCTTATTAATAAACAGCAGGTTTCGACGGTAGTCGACGGAAGGCAGCCCCGACCGGCAGATATAAATGTCCAGAAGCCCGTCCCCATTGACGTCGGCCATGGTCACACCGGTACACCAACCCTCCTTTACAGCGATCCCCGACTTCCCGGTAATGTCCTCAAAATGAAAATTCCCCTTGTTAAGAAAAAGCCGGTTATGCACCATATTGCCGGTAAAGCAGATATCCGGCAGACCGTCGTTGTTGATATCGCCCACTGCCACTCCGCCCCCATTGTAGAAATAGGGATACTGCATGATATTGAATTCCGGGTTTGTCTCCTTCAGCAGATTGCGGAAATCGATGCCGGTCCGGGACGCAGACAGCCGGGTGAACAGCCGCGACTTATCTTCTCCACAGGCGGCAAAAAGCAGGGCGCCACCAAGAACCAGAAAACCAAGGAATGTATTACGCATGGCAATGGGTTGATGAATGACAAGAGGCCGTCTGAGCGACGGCCTCTCTGTAAATCTAAGAAAATAGGATCAATTGACGTCCCACCAAAGTGGAGTTCCTCCGGTATCCGGTCCTCCGAGAGCTTTGACACCTCCGGCGACGCCGTTGGCGTTCGTATTGCGCTCGCTCAACGGGAAGTTAACGCGGCGAACGAACTTGTCGGTCGGGATAGCGCCGTTGCTATAGTTGACCTTATTACGGAACAGCTTCGGATATCTCGTCCGGCGGAATTCGGACCAGGCTTCCTGACCGTCAGGATACATGGCGATATATTTCTGGGTAATGATGCGCTCCAGCTTCTGGGCGAAGGTTGCGGCATTGTCCCATTTGATGGTGATCGTGCTGAGGTCCGGGTTGCCGGTCTTGATATCGTTGGCGCCGGCGACGGTGGCCTTGGGGTCAATGTATTGGGCTGCGCTGCTGGTCGCATCGGCCAGGTAGGCTGCCGCCTGCGCGTCAACCCCATACTGTGCGAGTGAGGCGGTTACACCGGAATTATAAGCTGTACCCGCGTCTCCTGCTTTGGCCCAGCCGCGGATGGCCGCCTCGGATTTCAGGAACCAGGCTTCCGCAGCAGTCATCAGCTGGACATAGTTGGCCTTGCTGAATACGCTGCCCCAGGGTGTAGCCGCACAGTTGGGGAAGTTGGGAAGAGCGGAATAATTGCCATAGCGACCCTTGGCGTCGATATCGATACCGTTGCGTACGCCGATGATCTTGCCTGCGACGGCCGGATCTGTAGCACCCACCGCATACTTGGATTCGCGCGGGTCGCTGTATCCTTCCAGCAGCGAGCCCAGCGGCGCGCCAAAACGAATATCGCCCCAGGAGTTGTTGATGACGTTCAGCGGATGCTGGACACTGCCGATGTCGATAGTAAAGCCGTCCGCATTGGTCGTCAGCAGACCCAGCGGATTCGCGAGCGCTGCCTCTCCCTCGGCCTGGGCCTTTGCGGGATCGACATTGACGATGCGCAGCGCCAGCCGAAGCTTGAGCGAATTGGCGAATTTCACCCATTCGCCGTAGTCGCCGCCATACACCTGGTCGAAGTTCGTAAAGGTCTTCGTGGCATTGCTCTGGGCGAGCGGCGTCAGGACGGCAATGGCAGAATCGAGATCGTTGAAGAAGGCATAGTAGGCGTCCTTTTGCGAGTCATAGGTGACGCTGCCGTCTTCATTGACCTGGCCATAGTGTGTATAGATGATGGGACCGAAGATATCGCTGAGTCGGTGCATCCCTTCGACGCGCAGGATCCTGGCCCAGGCAACGAAAGCGGGATACTGACCGGCGGCATTCTTGATGACCAGCTGAACGGGAGCCATAACGCCATTGTATGCGTCACTCCAGGGCTGACCATTCCAGTTGTCCACCAGAGAATAGGTCATGTTGTTCTGATTGCCCAGGAAGGGGGTCGGGCTACCCATATATCCTGAGAAGACGTCGCCGATCAGGTTCTGCTGCAGCTGCATATCCCATGCCGGATTAATCACCTGGTAGATGCTCTGCTGCACCTGCTGAAGGGGAACGCCAAGCAGCTTGTAGTCCGCGCTGAGCTCCTGGTTTGAGGTGCCGAAAGCGTCGGTATTGTATTTTTCGAAATTCTTGGTGCAGCTACCGAGGACCAGCGCGCCTGCAACGGCGAGCCAGCCAGACCTACGGATTGCACCATTCCAAATCTTATATTTCATATAAATTGTCTTTAACTTTTACTGATTAAAACCCAATTTTCAAGCTTGCGCCGATGCTACGCGTAGAAGGCTGAGCAAATGTCTCTATACCTTGCAGGGCATTGCTGGTAGCCATCGAAAGCTCGGGGTCGAAAGGTGCCTTTTTAGAGATAAAGAATAAGTTCCTGCCGATGAGCGAAAGACGCAGATCGGTGATCCAGCTGACGTGGGCAGGGATCTTGTAGCCGATCGCCAGCTCACGAAGACGGACTGCTGTTGCGCTATACATATAATATTCGCTGATACCGTTGCGGTCGCCTACGCCTTTATAGAAGGCCTGGGCGGGCAGAAGACCGGACCATGCTTTGCCGTCGTTGGAGCTGGAAGCATCGGAGACCGTAGCCTTGATGTTCACGCCATTGGCGTCGCGAGCCTGCTGCGTAGCCTTGCTGTCGCCGTATTCGTCGAGAACGGCCTGGGTAACGCTCATTACCTTTCCGCCAAAACGACCATCGATCAGGAAGTTCACCGTAAACCCGGCGATATCAAAGCTGTTATTCCATCCCAGCGTATAGTCGGGGTTGGAGTTGCCGACTTTCTTGAACGTGTTATCCTGCAGCGGTTTCCCTGTTCCGTCTACCAGGATCGTACCGTCCTTGGAATTGCGCTGGAAGGTGCTTCCGAAGATATCACCCCAGGAGCCACCCTGCTGGATCACCGACTCATACATATTCACGTTGCCGGGACCGCCGGTCAGGTAGAAGATGTTGTCGGGACCCGCGCCGGGAACCTTGGCGTCAGACAGCTCAACCACCCTGTTCTTATTGGCAGCGAAGTTGAATGTCGTCGTCCATTTGAAGGTCCTGGTGCTGACGGGTGTTACGAAAGCGGTAGCCTCGACCCCTGTGTTCTGGATATTGCCCAGGTTGAGGTAGTAGGTGCTATAACCCGATCCGAGAGGAGCCGGGATCTCGACGTACTGACGATAGTTGTTGTTCTTGTAGTAGGTAACGTCGAAGCCTACACGGTCATTGAGGAAGCGCCATTCAGTACCAACTTCGAACGAGCGGTTGTCTTCAGGCCGCAGATACGTGCCGGGCAGCGGCACCTTGACATTGACCTGTGCACCCAGCTGGCTGTTCTGCGTGTATTGAGCAGGGTTCGTACTGTAAATGTTTACAGAGTTACCCACCTTCGCATAAGAGACGCGGACCTTGCCAAAGCTCACCGGACCTCCGATATTCAGCGCGTCGGTCAGAATGAGGTTGGCGCCGGCCGAATAGTAGAAATAACCCGAGCCCTTCGTCGGTGTAAAGGCGAAGGTCGACGACCAGTCGTTCCTGCCTGTGAGGTCAACGAAGAAGAAGCTCTTATATCCGAGCTGCGCGCTTCCGAAGACGGACTGCAGCTGCGTATGCTTGGAATACTGGTTGGACAGCAGCGCCGTCGGGGTGATGAAATTCACGCCGAACTTGTTGGCATAGAACAGACCGGAGGGATCGCCTGTTTTTGTATCGAAGTCGATATCATCGAGCTTGGTATCGTTGATGCTGGTACCAAGGTTGGCGCCCAGGCTAAAGTCATTGCCTAACTTCTTGTTCAGCATGAGGAGGACGTCGCCATACAGCTGGGTATTGACGTTATTAACGTAGGTATACCTTCCGTCGGGTGCGGCCTGTACAGCCTGCGTGCCGGCATAGAGACGGGAGTCATAGGTATCCCAGGACTTGTCTACGTTGCCGCGGGCCTGGAGGCTGAGCCAGTCGTTGAACTTATACTTCAGCGACAGGTTGATGATCGCACGGTCCCTTTTGTCTACACGGGGTCCGCGATAAAGCAGCCAGTAGGGGTTTTGTTCGTGGTCCTGACCGCCCGATCCGTCAACAGGGCTGATGTCGAACCAGTTCTGGATGTCCAGGTTGCGCTGTTGTGAGTATACCGTGTAGTTCTTGTATTTGTTGAAGTCGAGGCCGCGCGGGAAAAGATAGAGACCCGTCAGCGGGTTGGCATACAGCCCACTGACCGCACGGTTGGTGGCTTTCTGATCGAGCAGGTTAATATTCCCGTCGACGGTCAGCCGGTCGTTGAGGAATTTTGCCGTCTCGCGAAAGCTCAGATTATGCTTGTTATAGGCGGAGGTGGGCTGGATCCCCGTGCTGTGCGTATTGCCGTAGGAGAAATAGGTCAGCGCCTTGTCTGTACCTCCCGAGAGGCTAACGGTATTGACGGTCGTAACGCCGGTCTTGAAGAAAGGCTTTACGTGATCGGGAGCGTTGACGACATTGCCCCAGCTGTTCTCGTTGGTGGGGTCTGTGCTCGCTGCGCCGTTGATACCCTGGCCATATTTGAACTGCAGATCGGGATAGTAGAGAGGAGACTCAGCGGTGAGGTCCGAGGAAACATTGATGCGCGCATGTCCGGCCTTGCCGCTCCTGGTCGTAATGACGATGACTCCATTGGCGGCAGCGCTGCCATAAAGCGCCGCGCCCGAGGCGCCCTTTAGCACGGTAATGCTTTCGATATCGTCAGGGTTGAGGTTGGAGATACCGTCCCCGCCATCACGGCCGGTTGAACCACTGCCCGATGACTGGCCCCAAACGTCTGCTGGCTGCTGGGGGCTATAGTTGGCCAGGGGAATACCGTCGATGACATACAACGGCTGGTTGTTCTGTGTAGATTTATTACCACGGAGGATGACACGGGCAGAACCACCGAGGCCGGAGGCGCTGCGGGTGATCGTCACACCGGCAACCTTACCAGTGAGGCTGTTGACGAAGTTGGCGTCCTTTACAGTCGTCAGATCGGCGTTGGTCAGGCGTTGTGTGGAGTAGGTAAGGTCCTTGCTCTTGCGCTGGATACCCAGGGCCGTAACGACCACTTCATTCAGCTGCTGATTGCTGGCCTGCAGCGTTATCTGGAGACTTTCGCCGCTGACCGACACTTCTCTCGTCTGATAGCCGATGTAGGAAACGACAAGTACATCCCCCTTCTTGGCTTCGATGGTAAATTCACCGCTGCCGTTGGTGGAAGTCCCGCGCTTTGTACCTTTTACTGTCACGCTGACGCCGGGTATCGGCGCGCCGTCTGCGGCGGTAACCTTGCCCGTGATCGTTTCCTGTGGCGATACGGCGATGACATTGTCGGCCATCGGCGCCAGCGCAAAGGCTTGTGTGAAATCTACCGGCCGCATCTCTGCAGAAGTGCCGCTGCTGCCGGCAACGAGGATCACGAAGGTCTTTTCATTGACCTTTTTAAATTTGAGCCCGGTGTTCTTCAGCACCTCACCCAGGATCTTTTCGATGTTGTCCTGGCTGTTCGGGAAGCTGTTGACCTGCCGGCTGCCCAATGATTGTTCGGAAAAAAGGAAATAGACTCCTCTTGTCCGGTTGAGCTCTTTAAGTACTTTGAAGAGGGCCTCTTTCGGGGTGCTTTCTTCGGTCTTGTTATCTCCGCTGGTTTGCTGTACGGCCCTGAGACCCTTGCCCGACCAGGCGTAGGTGCTCTGAGAACGACCGGCAAAATAACAGAGGAGCAGTATGCCCAGCACGCAGCTGACCATACGCCAATTGCAATTCAAATTTCTCATTTTTTTTGCAGCGTTTGATTAATGAAAATGACGACAGTAAATATTTCTTATGGATGTGCTTTAATCAGAATCTTATTGCCTTCGTGTATGATCTCGAAATCGCCGGTGCTTTGTAATGCCAGTAGCAGCACGTCCAGGTTGTCATTGGGCATGATCCCATAGAGCTTCTTGTCCTCCAGTCCTTCGCCGGAAGTGGCAACAGTTACTCCATAATTTTCCCGGATAATGGTGATAAGGTCGCGCAGCGGAGTGCCGTCGAATATCAGCTTGTGTTCTTTCCAGGCCAGGACGCTGTCATTGCGGACGGCCTTCTTTTCCAGGCTGCTCCTGTATTCCACAAAGTCGCCGGGGACCATCTTCAATTCCCTCCCCTCTTCCGTGTGGAGCGTGACGCTACCTTCTTTCAGCATCACATTAGCCTTGTCAAGCCGGTTGACGACGTTGAACTGAGTACCTGTGACGATAATATCGAAATGATTGACGTGAACGATGAAACGGCTTTTCAGCGGAGTCTTTGCGACATGAAAGAATGCTTCTCCCATGAGCCATACCTCCCGGTCCTTTCCGTCTTTCCAGCCTTGTGAAAAGACCAGCTTGCTGTCTGCATTGACGACCACGCTGGAGCCATCCGGAAGACGGCTTTCTCTTACCTCGCCGTAGGCGGTATGCAATTCACCGGAAGAATGTTGGTTCAGCAACGGCCGGAGAAGATAGATCCCCGAGACGATCACGAGCACTGCCGCAGCAGCCATCCACCAGCGGTAGCCGGCGATCGTACGGGCGCTCCTGGTCTCTGCTTCGCGGATCTTTTCCAGGAGTCTGCTTTCTGCGAGGGTGATCTGGCCTTCGCTCAGCTGCTCTTCATTAAGGCGCAGGGTCTTCAAAAAATCTACGGCCTGCCCGGCACGGGCGCGGATGGTCGGGTCTGCCGCCAGCCATTCTTCCCACTGCTGGATACACCGGGTGTCCGTCCGGAAATACCAGGCGAGAAAACTTTCATCCGTTAAAAGGTCTTCTACTCCTACGTAGTTTTTTGACATAGTATCGCTCTCCGAATACTATGTGCCCGAGGAAATTACCTTGTAATGTCTTTTTGTTAACTTTTTTTTAGCAAGGTCCCGAAAGGGCTCGGCGATTCGAGCGGACCACCGGCTCAGCGGGCGTCCCACCAGACCCTTGACGTCATCTTGTCCCCTCCGGGGAGACGGCCGACGGCTTCATTATAATTGGTGGGGTTGGAAGAAGCCTCGCTCTGGGGATAGGTGAACCGGCGGGGAATGGTCCCTCCCGTCACATTACCGGGATAGTTGACGGGTATCAGTGTAGGATAGCCGCTGCGCCGCCAGTTGGCGAAGCATTCGTTCTCGTCCATAAATCCGGCTATCCAGTATTGTTCATTGATCAGCTGCAGGCCATTGGCCGGATCATAGGGATGGGCCAACAGCCAGGCGTCGATGAGGGCGTCTGAAGGTCCCGCATTGTTCTGCTGCGAGAACTGTGACATCGCACTCTTAACCGCAGTCCGGTAATAGCTGGCGGGGTCACCGCTGATCCATCCGCGCTGGGCTGCCTCGGCCAGCAAAAGACCAGTCTCGCCGGCCGTCAGGAAAAAACTGGGCGCGTCCAGACGGGCATAGGTATACCGGTTGACGACAGAATACTTGTTCTGGTCGCCTGGCCAGTTGGGGGCGAAGGTGAGGTCATAGGCTCCTCCATTGTCGGGAGGATCATAACCGCCCGGCTGTCCGAGCTGGTGGGCAGCGACCGTATCTCCCTTATCGGCGGCAAGGGCCGGGTTCGTGCATACCGTTGCCAGATAGGGCAGCCGCGGGTCCTGCGTCTTGCGCAGATAGTTGACAAAGGTCATATTCAACCGATAGCCATTGGGGTCATTGCCCAGGAGTATAAGCCCGGTGCCATTGACCACGGGGGTAGTGGCGACATTCTGATGTGCAAGCACCGCATTGTCGCTGTTGTCCTGGAATACACCGCCGTTGACGGCAGTCTGCGCCCACTTCGCCGCGTTCGCGGGGTCTACCTTGCTCATCCGCATCGCCACCCGCAGCATCTCTGAATAAGCAAATTTTCGCCAGGACATCGGTGTACCATTATATAGGAGGTCGGCCGCGCCGATGGTATTGCCTTTCGATGGATCGAGGGACCGGGCCGCATCCTGCAGCTCGTGCAGGATATCCATATAGATGTCCTGCTGACGGTCATAGCGGGGCGCCGTGATCCCCGAGATATACCCCAGCCCCGCCTGACTATATGGACAGTCGCCGTACATATCGGTCATCCGCTGGAACATAAAGGCCCTGAATATCCGGCACTCCTGGTAAAGATTGGACAGCGTGCTGTCTGCCTGCGCATGATGCATGACTTCTGTAATATAGGCTACGCTGTTGGGATAGTTCTCGTCCCAGTAGGCGGAGTTATACGTGCCGTTAAAAAGATATTTGTCTCCGTCCCAGTAGGATACCGTTGAGGAGAAATGCTGGATCATACAGGCGGAATAGATAAGATTGTTCCGCCAGTCCTCGTAGCCATTGCCTTCCGAATTACCGGAAGTGATCAGCTCGGCATTGGTAAAAAGATAGTTGAAGTTGATCTGGTTGCCAGTGATCAGGTTGGGATCGGTATTGATCTCAATAAATCCTTTCCGGCAGGCAGTCGCCGAAAACAGGATCATTATTATAAGGATATGGCTTGCTCTCATGTTGATCGTTAGAATTTGAAGTTCACATTAAGCCCCCAGCTCCTGACCAGGGGATATCCCGACAGCTCAAGTCCCTGCCCGTTGGTATTGTTGATGCTCGACTCCGGATCTATATTGGGAACCCTTTTCATCAGCGTCGCCAGGTTGCGTCCCACGAGCGACACGCTGAGACCGGTAATGAATTTCTTTTTAAGCAGAGCGGCGGGAACAGTATACGTCAATGATGCCGAACGCCATTTGATAAAGCTGGCGTCGTAGACGAATTCTTCGGCGATATGGTCGCTGCCACCCGCCGAGATGTCCTGGAAGTATTGCTGGGCGGGGACCACGATCGTATTGGCATGACCGTTGTCCAGCACCCCCTTCCCCACATATCCCCCTTCCCTGCCCTGCAGCGTGTTCTTGTGAAGACCGTAATAGTATAGCAACAGGTTGGTGCCGGAGTAGAGTTTTGCGCCAAATTTAAAGTCGATCAGCGTAGTGAAGGACCAGTCCCGGTAATGCAGCTCGTTGGTCAGGCCACCGGTCTGCCTGTAAACCGTCGAGCCCAGCGGTACCACGCCATTGCTCGGCTCAGGCTCTCCGGCGGGAGCAGGATTGGAGATGCCGTCGCTATAGATGATACGCCCCCTGGGGTCCCGGCGATAGGCGTAGCCCATGATCTGACCGTAGGGCAGTCCCACTACATTGCTGATGCTTACCTCACTGCCCCAGCGCGGATAGGCGCCACTGATAGCAATGCTCGGCAGCCCGCCGATGGACAGGACCTGGTTGTCGTTGACGGCAAAGTTAAAGCTGGTCTTCCAGCTGAAGCACGGAGTCTTGACAGGGATCCCGGTGAGCAGCAGCTCGACTCCCCGGTTGCGTATCCTCCCTATATTGGCGATATACTGGTAGTAGCCCGAGGTCGGACTGATCGTCACCTTGACGATGTCGTTGGTCGTCTCCTTATTATAGTACGTGATATCGAACCCGAGCCTGTCCTTCAGGAACTGGCCGACGAGTCCGATCTCCTTTTCGGCGATACTGATAGGACGCAGGCTGGCGTTGGGGATCAGCGGAAGGTCGCCCGAGGCGATAAAGCCCAGTGGCTGCCCGTTGATCGAATAATTGCGTATCCCGTAGTTCAGCACGTTCTGATAAGGTTCTGTGCCGTTGGAAGAACCGGCATACGCAGCACGCAGCTTGCCCAGGCTGACCCAGGAGGGAAGCCGCCAGGCTTCGGAGAAGATAAAGCTCGCAGAGACCGAGGGATAGAGATAACGATCGGTATTGATATTGAGCGTGGAGAACCAGTCATCCCTCGCCGTCAGGTTGAGGAAGAGCCAGTCCTTATAGCCAAGGTCCGCGCTCCCATAGATCGAATTGACACGATACCGCTGCAGGAAATTGCTATAAGGCTTGTTGACAATATTGTTGGCGTTGTAGTTGTCAGCGGCGAGAAAAGGACCCGCCGCGCGGTTGAAGGACCCGGGCACTGCCCCGATGCCCTGTATTGCAGTGCTGTTGTCCTGCCGGTTGGTGCCCAAATTGGCGTCAAAGCTGAGGTTACCGCCCAGCTTCTTGTGCACGCCGATCATAAAGCTGGCGTTCAGCTCGTGGTAATTGACCTCATACTGCGTAAGGTTGCCGCCATGTACACCGTCAAATCGGGTGTAGACCACGCCGGATGGAACGATATTCGTCACGTCCAGCTGATAGCCGTCACGGCTGGCCTGCCCCTGCAGATACAGCCAGTCGAGCAAATTGTACTTCAAAGTGAGGCCCCCGGTGATTCGGGTGCGGTCGGTGACATTGCTATAGTTGTTGGCGATATAGTAGGGGTTCTCGAAATAAGGATCTGTACCGGGCAGCCATTCGCTGCCATCGGGCTGTACCGTACGGTTCTTCATCCACCTGATATCAAAACTATTGGCCAGGTACAGCGGCGGCGCAAACACATTTCCCGGATCATCCGAAAGGCTGGCCCTGTTGTTGACCTGCTCGAAGACATAGTCCGCGGTCAGCTCCATCTGCAGCCGGTTCGTCACATAGTAGGTGGAATTGAGGTTGAACCCCTGCTGCTTCATCGACGAGTTCGGCACGATGGTCCCCAGGTGCAGATCAGAGAGGCCCAGCCGGAAATGGCCTTTGTTATTGGCGCCGGAAAGGGCAATGGCGCTCTGATTGGTGACGCCGGTGCGAAAGAAGTTCCGGTAGTTATTCTTTACGGGACTATAGGCATAGTGATCCCCGAGATAATTGATCGCATCGCTGCCGTCGAGCTTTGCTCCCCAGCTGTAATACGGGGCAGCAAGGGCCATATTCTTATTGAAAGGCTTCTTTCCGGAAAGCCCCTGGCCATAGACATATTGAAAGTCGCGCTCGTCCACCACCGAATTGAGGGTGAGATTGTTGTTGACCTGGACGCCAAAGCCGCGTGTCTTTGAGCCGGATTTTGTCCGGATAAGAATGGCGCCATTGCCCCCGCGATAGCCGTAGAGCGCCGAGGCCGCGACACTTTTCAGGATGAGCACGGACTCGATATTGTCGGGATTGATATTGGAAAGACCGTCCCCCAGATCCAGTCCGCCAAATTGCCCCGCATAATCGATCGTTGTGTTGTCATAGGGGATGCCGTCTACGACATACAGGGGCTGATTGTTGCCGCTGAGCGAGGCGTTGCCCCGGATAAGGACCCGGCTGCTGCCATAGGGGCCCGTTGCATTCTGATCGACACTGACGCCGGCCACCTGGCCGACGAGGGCATTCCCCAGGTTAGTCTCGCGGGACTGCGTAAATACCGAGCCGTCCAGCTCTTCGGCGGAAAAGCCAAGCGATCTTCGCTGCTTCTGGATACCCAGCGCGGTAACCAGCACTTCCGTCAGCGGCTGGTCGGAGGCCTCCAGGCGAACCCCATCGGGGCTGAGCCGGCTGACGGGCAGCCTTTTCAGCTGATAGCCGACAAACGAAAAGACGAGCGTATCTTCTTTCTGCGCTTCCAGCTGGAAGGTTCCGGAATAGTCGGTCGTGGTCCCCTTTCGGGTATGCAGCAGCGTTACACTCACCCCCTGCAGGTTCTTTCCGTCGCCGGTAAATACCCTGCCCGATACGTGGTTGGGACGGACGGGCGCCGACGCTACCGCAAATGGATCATTGACTGGCGTTACGGCCGCGCTGTCGGCAACGGCGGCGGACCCGGCGGGACGTTTTTCGAGGATGACAAAGGTCCGGTCGGCCACCTTTTTATAATATAGTCCGGTATTTCGCAGCAGCTGGGTGAGCAGCTTTTCGGTAGACAGGCCGGCGGCTTGCGCGGGAGGAGGCGTCACCAGTCGTTGACCAAGGGGCTGCCGGGAGAAAAGAAAATAAACGCCCCTGACCTTGTTGAGCTCTACGAGCACATCGATTAGGGGCCGCTGGGCTGCCTCTGCGGGAGGCGTCTGTAAACGCGCGGACAGAGGAAGCAGCACGCCCAGAAAAAAGACAAGCAATTGTCTGCAAAGGCTTGTTTTTCTCATGCTACAGCGGTTTTGGTCATTCAATCAGCGCCGTCTTTGCCGCGAGCTGATAATAATCTTATCATTTTCTCTTGTTACCCCGTACTCCGCCGTCGCATCCAGCGCCTGCAGAAGCACTTCAAGGTTATTATTGGGTAAAATGGCAGATATCGTTGAATCGGCAATGCTGCTGTCAGCCAGCTGCAGATGCACGCCATAATGATCGTTAACCAGGGTCACGAGCTCATGCAGCGGCGTCCCATCGAAGACCAGTCGTTGCTCTTTCCAGGCCATAAGGCTATCGGGCTGGACCGTCTTCTTCTGCCACAGGTCTTCCTTAAAGCTGACGAACTCTCCGGGGGTCAGCGGCAGCTGTTCTCCCTTCTTATTACGAAGGATGACCCGCCCTTCCTGCAGCAGGACATTCTCTACGCCGTGGCGATTGATGACATTGAACCGGGTGCCGGTGACGATCACGTCCATATGGGTGAGGTGAACGATGAAACGACTATTTTCCGGCGTCTTGCGCACATGGAAGAAAGCCTCACCGTCCATCCAGACCTCGCGATCCTTTCCCTCCGACCAGTCACCTTTATAGTTGATCTTGCTGTTGGCATCCAGCATGACCTCTGTGCCATCCGGCAGCTGGCGGCTGGTGACCTCCCCAAAATCCGTTGCAATAGCTGTACCCCGCGACTTCGAGACACCTGTATAGATCAGGCCGGCGCCAAGCAGGACAAGGACAGCAGCGGCGATCATCCACCTACGCCGGTTGAAGAAAGATATTTTGGGTGTATCGGTGAGAGACTGCAAAAGCCTTTGTTCCGCCGATGCAATCTGTTGCACTGGCAGAGGCTTCTCGCTCAGATAGGTCGTATCCAGTAATTGAATCGCCTGCTGTACCAGCCTGGCACGGTCCGGATGACTGCCGACCCAGCTTTCCCATCTCTGCGGCTCAGCATCCGGCAACTTGAAGTGCCACGCCAGAAAGGATTCGTCTACGAGAAGGTCTTCCGGCTCATTATACGTATCTGTCATCAGAATTATGTGCCGGAGATGTGCTTTTCCAAAAACTAGCGCATCTCCGGCAAAGCGCTTATGTCTGTCCTTCGGACAAGGCCCATCCGGGCCTTTTGGTGTGAAAGTCGAAACTACATTTTTTCAGTGTTTTTTCCTATTCTGTTAAGTTTTTTTTGCAAAGGACAGCAAGAATCCATTATTTTCATGGACATTCAACCTCTACCATTGAGCTCTGCCATTGATGATATCAAGCTTTGGGAAGCCTTCCGCAAGGGGGACAGAGATGCATTTGCAGCACTGTTCCGGTCGCACTATGAGCTACTGTACCGGTTTGGCAGCAAATTCACCTCGGATACCGAGCTGCTCGAGGATACTATCCAGGAATTGTTCATCGAGGTCTGGCAGGCCAAGTCCACCACTCCCATCCTTTCCGTAAAGGCATATCTTCTTAAAGCACTAAAATACAAGCTTTTAAAAGCATTCAGGAAGACGGGCAAGCTGCTACCGCTATACGACAGCGACGTCAATTTTGAATTTAGCCACGAGACCATCCTGATCGCCGAACAGGAGAACGCCGAGAAGCGGCAGCGGGTGCTGGCAGCGCTGCAAAAACTGTCACACCGGCAGCGCGAGATCATCTACCTCAAGTATTATCAGAACCTCAGCTACGAAGAGGTCAGCGAGATCATGAACATCAATTACCAGGTCGCGCGGAATTTGTTATACCAGGCGATCAAATCGCTGAAAACAATTCTGGCAGGTACAATGGAGCTGTTTTTGCTCTTTCTTTAGCATTTCACACAAACGTTTGATTACAATTTTTTAATTGCCGACACCGGTAATAAGCGAAATTGCAATTAATTTCGCGGTGAAACAACAAAACAAACAAAACAGTTGAATTATGAGCATGGTAGACTCATTCGAAAAAATTCCGGTTAAGATCTTTGGCTCTTTAGGAGAAGGTTCACGTTTTATTGGCAAGGAGATCGCGGCGCTGATCCGCGAAAAGGATGCAAAAGGCGAAAAGACGGTTTTGGGACTCGCAACGGGTTCATCCCCCAAATCTCTGTATGCCGAGTTGGTAAGGCTGCACCGCGAAGAGAAGCTCAGCTTTAAGAACGTGATCACCTTCAACCTCGATGAGTACTACCCCATCGACAACGACGCGCTGCAGAGCTACAACCGCTTCATGAAAGAGCAGCTCTTCAGCAAGATCGACATCGACCCGGCCAACTGTCATATTCCCAACGGCCAGTGGAAGAAAGAGGATATAAAAAAACATTGTGTCGAATACGAGGAGATGATCGAGAAGGCCGGCGGCATCGACCTCCAGATACTCGGCATCGGTAACAACGGGCATATCGGCTTCAACGAACCCGGCTCCAGCATCTATTCGCATACCCGCCTCGTACCGCTGGACAATTCCACCCGCATCGCCAATTCGCACGAATTCCAGAATATGTCACAGGTGCCTCGTCTCGCCATCTCGATGGGCATCAGCACCATCTTGAAGACCCGGAGAATTATCCTGATGGCCTGGGGACAGATCAAGGCCCCCGTGATCCAGAAGGCTGTCGAAGGCAATGTCACCGAGCAGATACCCGCCTCCCTGCTGCAACAACACAACGATGTGACCTTCGTCCTCGACGACGTAGCCGCTTCCGAGCTGACCCGCTTCAAGTCCCCATGGCTGACCGGCGAGATCGAATGGACACCCCAGATGATCCGCAAGGCCGTCGTCAATATGGCCCTCAAGCTTGAGAAGCCCATCCTCAGCCTTACGAACGGCGACTACAACGATAGCGGCCTGAGCGATCTGCTGGTGGAAAAAGGCGACGCATATGAGATCAATCTACAGGTCTTCTATATGCTGCGCGACAGCATCACCGGCTGGCCCGGAGGAAAGCCCGGAACGCATTTGCCGACACATCCCGAGCGGTCAGAGCCCTTCCCCAAACGTTGTCTGATCTTCTCTCCGCACCCCGATGACGACATCATCTCCATGGGTGGTACCTTCATGCGGCTGCATGACCAGGGCCACGACGTGCACGTAGCCTATCAGACCTCGGGAAATATTGCTGTAACGGATGAGTTCGTCACCCGTTACCTCGACTTCGCAGTAGGCTTTGAGGTCCTGTCAGGCATCGACAGCCAGAAGTCTTCGCAGATACTCAAACAGGCTACTGCCTATCTGAAGAATAAGAAGCCCAGCGATATCGATACGCCGGAGATCAGGTCGATCAAGGGGCTGATCCGCCGCGGCGAAGCCAAAGCGACATGTCGCTATGTTGGGATAAAGGATGACAATATCCATTTCATGAACCTGCCCTTCTATGAGACGGGAACCATCGAGAAGAAGCCGATGGGAGAAGAGGACGTGCAGCTCACGATCGCACTGCTGCGCAAGCTGAAGCCCCAGCAGATCTATTGCGCCGGTGACCTGGCCGATCCGCACGGGACGCACAAAGTATGTCTGGATATCGTTTTTGAATCGTTGAGAAGGCTGAAAGAGGCCGGCGATGAATGGCTGAAAGACTGCTGGCTCTGGTTGTACAAAGGAGCATGGCAGGAGTGGGATATCAGCGAGATCGAAATGGCTATTCCGATGAGTCCCGACCAGGTGCTGAAAAAACGTTTTGGCATCTTTATCCACCAGTCCCAGAAGGATATGGTTCCTTTCCAGGGCAGCGACAGCCGCGAGTTCTGGCAAAGGGCCGAGGACCGGAACGCCAATACCGCCGACTTATATGCGCAATTGGGGTTGACCAAGTATGCGGCTATGGAAGCTTTCGTTAGGTGGGCTTACTAAAGGTAACCCCAGACAATTCGGGCCCCCACCGAACGAAAAAAATCGTTGGCCCCGGTATAGCCTGCGTTAGCAGGCGTAGCCGAGGATGCAACTATTGCGCCGACAACTTAGAAAGTAACCAAAGCATTAACCAGCGGTTAAGTTTGCGTTAATTAATATTAAATGTATTTTTGTGGCATCACATGCCACAGAACACAACATTATTTATCACTGTCAAGCAAGAGTGGGCTGGCGCCTGGCAGCAGCCAGCATTCCGCCGGAAAGTAATGGCCGGGATGGCAGTTATTATCTCTATTCTTTCCTTATTTCCCATATTCTTCCAGACAATCGAGCTGAGGCAGGGGATCGTATTGAACGATCCCCTGTTACGTATACTCCCACCCCATAATGTGTCGCTGGCGCTTTTCATCATCATCTGGTCCATCACCCTGCTGGCCATATTCCGGGCGGCGCAGACCCCGGCGATGTTCGTCACCTTCCTTTGGGCTTATATCTTTCTGAGCATCTTCCGCACGCTGACGATCACGCTCATTCCGCTGGATCCGCCGGCGGGGCTGATCGCGCTAAGGGATCCGCTGAGCAATTTCTTTTACGGGGACAAGTTCGTCACAAAGGATCTTTTCTTCTCGGGTCATACTTCTACAGTTTTTCTCCTTTATTTTACCATCCCTGGCAGGACGGATAAAAAGCTGGCGTTGCTGGCGACTGTATGCGTCGGTTTCCTGCTTTTGGTGCACCATGTACACTACACGCTGGATGTGCTCGGCGGGCTGGTCTTTGCCTGGATTGCCTGGCAGCTGGCGCGAAAGACCATTGTCCGGGAGTTTGATGGGTATAATTATTAGAATGCTTCCCCTATCTGGAGATAAAACCCGCTGGAATGCCCACCAGCCACACCATAGTCAAGCCGGAGATTGAGCTTCTCCGACTGATTCAACGCTACCCGCAATCCACCGCCAATCGAGTATTTCACGCACTGAAGGTTGATATCCTTTAGCTCCGGGCCCACGTTGCCGATCCCGCCAAAACCAACAGCGCCAAGCCTCCAGAACAGCGGCACCCGGTATTCCGCCTGGAGGATCGCGGAATTCTTGTCGCGGAAACGTCCTGCGTAAAAGCCCCTCAGATTGGTCGCGCCGCCCAGGTAGGCGAGGCTGCGGAGCGGCGTCTCACCGGAGTTAAAGCTGCCAAAGGCCTGTAACGCCAGTACCTGACCCCTATAGATCCGGAAGTAGCGGCGGATGTCAAAAACATAGTTAGTATATTGATAATCAGACCCTAAAAAAGAGGCAAAATGGTCAAACCAGAACTGGAGCATCATGCCGTGGTCGGGCGAGAAGGCGTTGTTCCGGGTATCATAGGTAAAGCTGAGTCCCAGGCCTGAAACATGGTAGCCATAGCGGCCGGCGATATTGTCCAGGTCAAATAGTTTTCCCCTCGCATATTCTACGTCGAAAACCCGTTGATATTCATGTACAAGCCCCAAAAAAAGACGCCGCCCGACGCGCAGCTGCGGGTGGAGATAGATATAATACTGTTTATATTTATAAGATTCTTTGCTACTGTCCGCCGCCCGCTTGCCAAGGCCCCAGAAATTATCCGGAAAGCTGCTGTAGGAGAATTGTTCGTTCAGAATAAATCGTTCTCCCGGAAAGTAGATGGAACCATTTAGCGCCACGACAAATTGCCGGCGGGTTGTATACAGCGCTAGCGCCTGGGCGTTAGAGGTCCGCGTCAGACTATCGCGGCTATTGAGGTGGAAAGTGGCAGCGCTGACCACGCCAAAAGACCAACCGGTCTCTATTGACCGGGCGATAATTGGCAGAACGAGAACATGCCGTATATTTGCCGGACTTTTTATCGGCAGTGGCAGTTTTTCCACCGGAACCGTGTGGAGGCTGTCATTTTGGGCTTTAACACCCATGGCACAAAAAATAAGGCAACAAAGCCCAAGAAAATAGATAAATTGTACTTTTCTGAACGAATGAGAGGGCAATGTTGTATTATATTTATTAATGTCCGTCGATTAAACGCGGCAAATTAACGTTGAAAATTCTAATTTTCTTACATTTGATGATTAATGAAGAATTCACAATTTGTTAAAATTCAATTAACCCAATATTTTAAAGCTATGGAGCGGAAAGGGATGTGACCCTTCCTTTTCTTAAATAAAGCTAGCATTTATGAAAAAATTCGAATGTCCCGATTTTGTCCTCGGAGATAAGATAACAGAAGAACAATTCAACTTTTTCGACAAGTACGGCG
>Ga0207695_10000653_pt1 | contig 68895 bp, 120 predicted proteins | sample KBSC54metaG_FD_184354 | JGI IMG/M metagenome (GOLD analysis project Ga0207695, IMG submission 184354) | Corn rhizosphere microbial communities from Kellogg Biological Station, Michigan, USA - KBS C5-4 metaG (SPAdes) (version 2) | ecosystem: Host-associated > Plants > Roots > Rhizosphere > Soil...
AACATTCTCTTGGAAGAGACGTTGAACGGCTTGAACGTGCAGGTGGTGATGCCATGACCGACCCCGAACTCACCGCCGCCGTCGAACTCGGCTGCCAGCGGGCGTACGAGGCAAGCAAATGATCCAGCCTAACACACCGGCTCGTCCTATCGACCTGTCGAACCACATCCACTACGGTTGCCTGGTGCCGAACTGGGTGCATTGCGCTTTCGGGCACGACCGCTACCAAGCAGCCGTTTTTCTCTGCCCTGTCTGCGGCTCTGCGAAGATGGGCGTTGACCCGGACGTGCCTGCAAGCGTGTTCACTGAGCGCACTCACCACGAGGTTGACTTCCAGAACGGAACCGTCACGGAAGCGTTCGACAGCGGGAAGTTGACCGGATTCTTTTCTTTCATAGCGTGCCTTGTGTGCGATCAAGGGCACCGTTGCCAGATCGACCTGAACTTCGAAAGGTCGTATGGATCAAACAGCATCACGTTCGACGTGCTGCTCACAAAGCAAGAATACGCAGAACTCCACGCCGTCGAAGCAGGGAAATGGGGCGACGACGAGGACCGCGAACCCGGCCCCGACTTTCCGTAAACAGGAGACACACGATGACCACAGAACACTTCGTGCCGCTCACAAAATGGCCGCAGGCGTCGATTGACCGCCTACTAGCCGACGTAATGGCCGCACCCGACGAGCCCCTCGCCTACTCCCCTTGCGCCACCCGCCGCGCGGAGTTTCTGGAGGCGCACGATGAGGCCAACACGCCGTACCAGCGGATGCGGAGGCGGGCGGTTGTGGCGGAGGCGCGATGCGTGGATTTGGAGGCGGAGGTCGTGAGGCTGAGGGCGCTTTTACAAAAGGAGACACGATGCAACTAGCAAGGTTCTTGACGGGCATTCGCGAGGGAGTGGCCGCAATCGAATTCGAGGAGCAACTTCAGCGCGTGGCTTCGGAGGTATCGGATACCGGCAAAGCGGGCACAGTGACTTTCAAAATCACGATCGAGCCTGCGGGCGGAAACCGGCTGACGATCCGCGACGAAATAGTCGGCACGCCGCCGAAGCGAGCAAAGGAGAGCACGCAGTTTTTCTTCGACGAGGAACGCGGCGACCTTACCCGCACTGATCCGCGACAGGCCAACATGGGCGAACTACTGGAGATCAATAAAACACGATGAGCGAAGAGAGAACCGAGTACGACGCCGCATTTGAGCACGGCGCGGCCGTTCACGACATCCACAGCGACGGCATGACGGTACCGTTTGCAATTCTGCCGGACGCTTATGCGCCGAAGAGCCTGGAAGACCTTCTGCTGACGCCGACGCGCATTCGTGCAAAGGTCGCACTGACTGACGAAGCGTCGTTTCAGACCTATGTCGATCAGTTCAAGACGGAGAACACCCGCATCTTTGCCAAGCGCACCGAGAACTCGTTTACCGCCGTCATCGACTACCACGGCGGCGAAGACGAACCGTCATGGTGCACCCATACCGCAAAGCTGACCTTAGAGCTATCGATTGAGTGGCGAACGTGGATGAGCAAGAACAATCAGCCGATGAAGCAAGTCGATTTTGCCGAGTTTCTTGAGGACAACCTCGCCGATATTGCCGAGCCTGAGAGCGCGACGATCATGGAGAGTGCGACAAAGTTGGAGGCCAAGAAGTCGGTCGCGTTCAAGTCCGGCATCAATCTCGACAACGGTGCTGTTCAGTTCGAGTTCGCCGAAGAGATCAACGGTACGGCGACAAAAGGTCATCTCAAAGTCCCAACCAAGTTCACTCTCGGACTATCGCCGTTCGTTGGCGGTCCACTCATTAAAGTTCCCGCACGGCTCCGTTACCGCATCTCTGGCGAAGGTTTGCTGACATTCACCTATATTATCGAACGGCCCCACAAGGTCATCGAATTCGCCTTTGACAACGTGCTCGATAGCGTCGCGACGGGAACGCAAATCCGGCCCCTGCTCGGATCGTGGAGTATCTGATGACCGCCCCCCGCCCCACCACGCCCGCCGAACGCCGCCAGCACCGCCGCGCCGTCGAAGCACGCTACGCGGCCGAGGAAGCAGCGGGGCTGATATGCACCGACCTGCGGCGTAGCGAGCGGTTACGTCGGCAGCAAAGGCTTAACCTCAGTGCGGCAGGTGTGGCGGCGAAGAGGCAGAGGAGGGCAGCAGCATGAGCAACTACGTTACCTGTGCGATTTGCGGCGTCGTTGACGACCCTGCAAACTTTGATTTGATTTTCCAGGAAGGCTCCACATACCCTGACTATTGGCAATGCAAAGACGATTGCGAGCGGCACGATTATGTGGCAAGTCCGCTAGATTACGACAAACTCTCTCCTTCGGAGCGCGCACTTCTCGACGCGGCAGAAGGCGCATGCGAGCGTCAGCAGAGGGGAGCAGGATACAGATGAGCGCACGAGCAAGGTATCGCGACGAATACGGCACCACCGGCTCCTTCATCGATCAGGGCGACACCCAGGACGCCCACGAAGCCCACCTAGAGGCCCGCAGAGCCGCGTGGAGGCAGTCGCGGCGCATCTATCGCCGTCAAGTGCTTGTGTTCGCGCTGGCGGCGGTCGGGTTTGTAGTTGCGCTCGGTTGGGCGATGGGCGGTGTGGTGATGGGGCGATGACACAAGACCTCGTGTTCTACAGCATGGGGATTTGTTCGGCCTACATCGCTTGCCGCCTACAAGACGAGTGCCGCGCTCCAATCTGCCTTTTCAGCGACACGAAGCGCGAAGACGAAGACACGTATCGGTTCGGGCGGGAAGTCGCGGATCGGTGGGGGCTGAACGTCGTGGAAGCGAGCGACGGGCGCGACCTGTTTCAGTATTTCGCGGACAAGCACATGATCCCTGCTCGCCAGTTGTCGCCGTGCAGCCGGGACCTCAAGATCATTCCGAGCCGAGCCTACCTGAACGCCCACACAGAGCCGCTGCGTGTCGCCTACGGCTACGACGTGGATGAACAAAGGCGAGCAGATCGCACGGTTGCGAACTGGGACTTGGAACGGCACAGCGTCTGGTTTCCGCTGATTGAGTGGGGCGTCAGCAAGCCGCAGTGTTTCGGGTACTTCGCAAAGCACGGCATAAAGCCGCCCCGTGTCTACAAGTTCATGCAGCACGCCAATTGCACTCCCTGCAAAAACTATCGAAAGAATGATTGGATTGCGCTGGCTTACCACATGCCAGAGAAGTTCGCGGAAGCCGCCGCGCTCGAAACAGCGAACGGCCTGCGGTGGATGCAGGATGGCCCAACGCTGATTGAACTTGCATTGTCCGACGAAGTGCCGAGCCGCAAAGGACGGCGCAAACTCGCAGGCGACGAACCGGCGTTCAGTTTTGATATGGGGTGTGACCGATGCGCAATCGACTGACACAGCAACAGCAAGACGCCGCCTCTGACTACGACCCCGAGCGCCACGACGAAGGCGCGGGCGCGGTTGCCTGGGGTTGCCTCTCGGTAGTCGGGTGGATATTGATCGGGCTGGTGTGGCTGGTTGTGAAGGGGGTGTGGAGATGACTAGGCTGTTCAACTTCAGAACACAAGATGCGCCCACGTGGTATCTGCGCGTACTGTGGCTGCGCGTGATGTACTGGCGACCGCGCAAGGCGACAGCCATTGTCAAGCCGATACTGGGGCCGTGGTTTTCCGTCAGGCTTCGACGCAAGACGAATGGTACTCGCCTCCACTTTGATATTGGCCCGATCGAGGGCATCATTGCGAAACTTTGAGGAGATAAGCAAATGACCCGAACCGACACCCTGCGCGAACGCCGCCTTAAGAAGCAGATGCAAATGAGGGCGCTCCAGGCGCAGATAGATGACATCGACGCGGAAATCCTCGTCGCGCACCGGCGAGAGACGCACGCCGGGTTGCGTGAGCGGCGGCTGGCGATTGGGCTTGTACCGGCGGTACAGGAGGCAGCGGCATGACCACAATCGCTGCCGACGACCCCCGCGCCGACTATCCGACCTACGTTGCCGTCTGCCGGTCCTGTGGCGGCTGGTCGTACCTCTGTGACGGACGAACCGAGGATGCACAACTCAAGCGCGACAATAAGCGCGCGGCGGCGTGGTGTGTTGACCACGGCCACGATTTCAAGTTGATGCGGTACGGCGACATCAACCTCAATTCGTGCGAGTGCCGGAAGAAGCCGAAGCAGAACCACCTTGATTTGTGAGATGTGCGCCCACCGGAACACCACCCACCGGAACACGACGCCGACCCCGCTCTGGAGGCCACTGCGGGGACGGCCCCTACGTTCCACCGACGAAGGGAGGACGGCTATGTGAATGACGCTGATACCGGGGCGCGATCGGGGATACGCGAGCAACGATCGAAAAACACCGAGGCCGTGGACGCCCATAACGGACGCGGCATTAGACATGCACTTTGCGTGAAGCAGTTCGACATTCCTGCAAGACTACCGCTCCCAGATTGCCGGCGGAGACGCGGAACCGGAGCAAGGGTACAGGTCTTCTCTTGTTGGCGAACAGGACTGCTTCACGGAGCGTGTACATGCTCCAACCGGCGCAACCTGCCGGACGCTGCTGCAGCGGCCTGAAGTGGTTGCCTTTCTGAGAGATCAGTCAGGGAACAGGCCGCGGTGACGTAACACGAGCGGCCAACTTCGGCGGATGGATTTTTACAGGCTTGTGCCCGTGCCGTAAGGCGCGATTTCATCCGCCGCTTAATCGGGCGCGACGCCGAGTGTTTCAAGGTTGCCGAGCGCAGGATAGCGCACGCCGCCGCACAGGGCAACCTGTTCACCGACGAAGCGGCCTAGCCTCCCTCACCCCGACGACCCCGGCGGCGGTTGCGGCGAGGGGGAGGGCGAGGGGAATTGCTCGCGGTGAAGTGAGGCGATCGCCATGCGGATAAGTGCCGACCTATCCAGGTTCAGCTTGTTATTCAGGTCGGCCAGTTGACGAGTTGCGACTTCGTTGAGCCGGATGTTGACTTGGTAGCTTTTGGTATCTTGATCGGACATAGCAAACGGTCTCCTTTTGTGTGCAGAGCACAACATAAAACAACATATTACCATACTATTCTATACAATGGCGTATACTTTATGCTACTGTATGTGCTATACTGTATATATTTCGATGTTTCAAGGAGAGGCAAATGAGCGCAGACGACATCGTATTGCACAAGCCGCAACCGGTGGAATTGGATGTGGAGTTAATCAAGCGCACGATCTGTAAAGGCGCGGACGACTTGGAACTTAAACTGTTCCTCAATCAGTGCCAGCGCACCGGACTTGATCCCTTTGCCCGCCAGATCCACGCCGTGAAGCGTTGGGATGCGAGCGTCGGCAAAGAAGTTATGCAGGCCATGATCGGTATTGACGGCTTCCGTCTGATTGCCGACCGATCGGGCCGGTACGTTCCGGGTCGCGAGCCGACGTTCTGTTACGACAAAGAAGGCTTCCTCCTTAAAGCCACGGCCTATGTGAATGTATATCGGCAAGGAACCTGGCACGAGGTTTCCGACAGTGCGCTGTATGCCGAGTATGTGCAGACGAAGAAGAGCGGCGAGCCGAATTCGATGTGGGCCAAGATGCCTCACAGCCAACTCGCAAAATGCGCTGAGAGCCGATGCCTTCGCAAAGCCTTCCCCGCCGAACTCTCCGGTCTCTACACATCCGAAGAAATGGCGCAATCCGACAATCCCGTTCCATCGGTCTACATTCCGCACGCCGACGGCCAGCGGGTAGATACTTCAACCGGCGAGATCGTGGAAACGCAAACCGCTCCCGAACCCACCGAGGAAGAAAAAGCAGCGGCCAAGGCAGAGGCAAAAACCGCCGACAAAGCCGCATTCGACAAGTTCTCCACCACTGCCGCGAACTACGAATTCAAATACACCGACCGCACCAACCTACTTCTCTTGGCGCGCACGATCTGCAAGAAGGAAAGGCCGACTGCGACGGACCTGAACAATGTCTGCCTGCTTCGCAACGCCGATTGGAAAGCCGCTATCGCCGCCGTGTACGCGAAGATCGGACATGTCGAACCTGCCGTTGCAAAAGACGAGACGGCAGAAGACCGACTGGAGTAGTTTACTGACCGCATCAGATCGCTCGGCTATCCTGGCGACGCTACGTACCTCGCGAAAGCACTCTGTAAGAAGGACAAGCCGACTGACGGCGATATTCGCCTGGTGATGCTTCTCACAGACCAAGCCTGGGTTCAGTCGCTTGCAGAGGCGGGGATTAAGCCTGAGCCTGCTGCACCAGACCTGGAATTGAACGGTGAAGACGAAGAAGATGTGTTTGCTGAAGAACAGCCTACGTCTTCCGCAGCGACAATGGCTGCTATCGCCCGATAGGAATCTTTTCGGTATAGCGGCTCGCACCCGACTATACTAAACAGACGGATGCTCATGCAGCATTCCGAGGGCAGGTGTTCCGAGCGGGTGCGAGCCGCGAGGAGCATCTGCCCGTTTTCATTCTTGTAGAGGACTTCCGAAGTGGAAATAAAGGCGATTCAGGCGCACTACAAAGGGTACAAATTTCGCTCAAGGCTGGAAGCACGTTGGGCGATTTGGCTCGATAACATCAACGAGAAATGGGAATACGAGGCAGAGGGATTTCAGATTGGAAAAATGCGTTATCTGCCGGATTTCTTTTTACCCGATCGCAATATTTTCGTAGAGGTAAAGGGCCCGAGCTACTCGGATGTGGACCGGCAAAAAGTGCTTGCGCTTGAGGAAGCATCAAAGAAGTACGTCATCGTTGTCGGCGACATCCCTGCACCCGGAGAAGCGATTATCCCTGTAGACCGAAACACTAAGTTCTCAATTAAGAACTGGGTTAGTATTGAACCGTTCAGGACTGAGAAGGGCCATGATCCTGGCGGCGTTCTCGAATACTCAGGAATATCGGCTGACCTCAAAGCGCGCGTTTATCATCATGTTTGCAAAGTTTGCGGTTCGCGAGATATTCATATTGATGACGGTGTGATGGGCGTTGACGCGTTTGGAATGCGCCAACCAAATGCAAATTTCGCATTTAGGCTGCATTGCCAGAATAACCACAGATGGGAAGTCGGTATATTCGCAACCCCAACCGCTCTTGGATTTGGAATATCTCGTTACGAGGAATGTATTGAATGTTTCGGTCTGACATTGACTTGGGGAGACATTGCAATGAGGGATGCGGCATGTGCAGCGGCTCGTTCAGCACGGTTCGAACATGGCGAAACACCTAAGTAGCTAAGGATCAAAGATGAGCCGCAAGCGTGAAGTCTCAACAGACGTTAGCCAAGACGCCAGAATTGCCGACCTTTCGATATTCGGTCACAACGCTGTCGCAATGTACCTCATGGCAATTCCGCAGGCGGATGACTGGGGCCGCCTGCCTGGAAATCCTCGCGAGTTCAAGATGCTGGTTTGCCCAGGCTTCGATGAGACCACCGCTCAGATACAAGCCGTGCTGGAGAAGATTGCCGAGTTGGGCCTGTGGGATCGGTACGAAGTGGATGGCAAGCAGTACATTGCGTTCCCGCCGCAGACATGGTTTAAACGGCAAAGCTATATCAATTCCGACAAGCGCGTTGCTGATACTGGGTCTAGGTTCCCTGCCAATCAGCAATATATAGCATACGCGGAAGCACTTCGTGACGGCAGTAGCAAGAAACAGCAAGAAACGGCAGAAAACAGCGTTTCTCTTTCACCTTCTCCTTCTCTTTCTATTTCACCTTCTATTTCACCTTCTGAAGAGAGAGTTGAGGCGCAAGCGCCTGCCCTGACGGGCGAAAATCACGCCACGCACGGCACTTCGAATTCGAATGTGCAGAAAATTCGCCGAAAATTCGAGCCGCCTGCTGCGAAGACTGTCGGTGATTTCTTCAGGGCGAACGGTTCGACTGGGGCAGAAGCCCGATTTTATTTCGACCACTACACCGGCAACGGCTGGATGGTGGGGCGAAACCCGATGCGTGACTGGCAAGCGACCGCCCGGAATTGGATACGGCGCAGCGGAAATGGCAAGCCTGTCATTCCCGATGAAGTCGTGGAGGACGAAGCCGAACTGTCGGCACGGGAGGCGCAAGAGCGAGCCGATGCCGAACGGGAACGCGAAGCAAAGTTACTTGCCGAGCAAGAAGAACGCCGAAGGAGGGCAAAGGCGGCTGTTGTGCCGCCGCCGCCGCTGGCAGAAAGTGAGAAGCCATGCCTGCTGCCGTCAATGTGAAAGCTCGGTTGCCGCGCCCTCGAAACTTCGAGGCGGATGTAAACGCTGCCGAGCGACTGAAAGAAACCAATCAGCGAATGCCGCCCCGACTATGGGCCGCATGGATTGGGCGACTTGCAGGAATTCAAGTCAACCAACCGTGTTTTACAGCGTCCGGTGACTGCGTGGGATTTGCCACAGACAACTCCGGTGAAGCGCATAGCCACCCAATATCCTACCTGCGTCCTTCGGAAGTGGCGAGAAGTATCTTCCGGCTGATAGGCACGCCAAACGAGATATGGACGCTCAAAGAACTCTCAGACTTGGTAATGTGGCTGGACAGTCAGGAACATCGCAACTACTGCTACGAGGCAATGGGAATGCTTGCCAAGGATGACGAGCACGATCCGCCCGGCCGCGCTGTCATTCAAAAAGTCATCGGCCAATTGGCGGTTAAGCAGACGATGCTGGACATGAACAGCGAGCCTGCAAAGTTACATCGTGAACATGTGAGACAGTCGCCGGTGCTCACCGAACCCGCAGAGAAGTTTGCGGAAGCGCTGGACGCGCTAGCAAAAAACCCGCCCCGCGATATAGTTAACAACTTTTTCGGTGAAGGCAACGCTGCATAAAAAGGAAGGTGTGTAATGTCCGGTTTTATCATGGTTCCAGAAGATATGCGGAAGGCAGTTATTCGAGCCGTTGAGCAAACGATCCCGAACGCGAACAGAATTCTAGCGGTGCTGAACGGGAAGCCAATCAAGCTGCCGATGCACTACGTTTACAGCACCGGAGACGGCGACAGATGCCGGGTGGTTGCATGGTCGAAAGAGCACGCCGTGGAGCAGATACGCCGCGACGGACGGTTCATCGGAGACTTCATATTTGAGAGCAGTGAACCGGCATGGCCGGATACGGGAGTGACGCGTGTAACCTGCCCGGACTATTTCGATGAAGACCCCGACCACGACGCGCCGGGACCGAACGACAACTGGTAAGCCGCCGCCCCGCCGCCCCGCGCGCACGGAGCAGCAGCAGCCAAGGTGGGAGGGAGGACAGGGGGGCGGGCGGGGGAGAGTGGTGCGGGTGGGGAAAAGGAGAGAAGGATTATGAGCGAGACAAAGGTTTACGGGGCGTCGGACGACCTGATTGAACTTGAGGGCCAGATAACCGAAGAGTTCAGCCATTCCACGTACCAGGATGACGCGCAATCTGCGATCCTGGCGTTTTCGGACGGGACGCTGCTGGAAGTCAGGTGCGACGACGACGGGATATGGCGCATCTCGAAGCTCGCCGACGGCGCTTGCGAGTACAGCCACAAGAGCGGTTCCGTGAGCGAGGATACGCCGGACGAGGCGGTTCTGCGCGGGGACTTGAAGTGGTGCGTTAAGTCGGAGCGCGGGCAGTACAGTCCGGCGTTCGCGAAGAAGCGAGGGGCGTGATGTCATCCCCGAGCGACAACGACCTGAACCGCGCGATGGCGCTGGAGTGTGGGTACCGCTGGTACCGCGTCATGCGATGCACGCACGATAGCGGGCCGGAAGGTATTCCGCACCGTATGTTGGCGACAGAGGAAAGTATGTCGGAATGGGACGCCACCATCCTGGCTACAGGCGACGAACCAATCTACGATGATTACGCACAGCCGCACTACTGCTCGGACCGAAATTCCCACGGTGAGATCAAACGGGCAATCGACACCGCGCAAGCCTGGTACGACTTCTCGCACGAGATGCGAAACGTCTGCATCGGGTTGCCGGACTGGGAGAACTCGCGCACGTTCACAGTGACGTTCGCACCGCCGAGGCTGGTCGTGATAGCCGCGCTCCGGGCGTTGGGGAAGTGGGAGTGGGACAGTGAGGAGGGGGAGGCGTAATGGACACCTATCGAAAACTGCTTAGAATGGTAGTGGATCAGCAAAGCAGGTGCCGCTCATGTAACGCCAAGGTAGTTGCGCGAGCAGAACGAGCGGCGATGATTTGCGAGGTCGGCACGGAGGATAGTTGCCGGGGAATGATCCGCTTCCTCGTGTACGCATCCGACGATGAGGCGCGTGATAGGATACCGGAGTGCGATGAGGTGTACCGGGCTTGCAAATCGGCGATGGAAGCGGAGGCAAAGGATGGACGCTAAAAGAGTGCTGGCGGTGTTGCGGCAGTTTGAATTCCAGTGCGGATGTTTCCCAGTGAACGAGACGTTTCCTTGTTCAACACCGCATAAAGATGGGTGTTCGCTCGCTGCCCTCATCACCGAAGCCGAACAGGAGGCGCGAGAAGGCGGGTGGAAGCCGGGAAGTGAGCCGCCTAACATTGCTCGTGTTGTAGCTATCCGCTTCCATGTCACGGATAGCTATGGAGGCGTAGAGCTGATTGAAGCAAAAGGACTGCACAGCCTTGACGGTTGGCGTCGTGTAGACCTATTCGGGAATTGTTATCCGGTACAGGTTATAGAGTGGCGTGAGTTGTCGCCGCTGCCGGAGGCGGCGTGATGGAATATCGAGACGCAGTTATCAAAGCCGCCGACACGATCCGCAAAGACGGCTCCCTGAGCGTGATTGACGTAGCAGATGCGCTCGTGGAGGCGTACAACGCCGGCCGCGCCGAACCGCTCGACCTCAGCCCCGACGAGCGGATCGTAAGCGCCCAGGCGTGGGAGGCGTTTCAGTGCTGGCAGCGCGACGCGGAGGCGCGTGCCGAGTTCGAAGCGTGGCGGGCATTGCCGAGCCGTGGGACATTGAACGGTCTGATGGCGGACCGGGCGAGAATGAACTTCCTCGCAAACCTCGCGAACGACCGCATCTACAGCGCGACGTTCAGCCGGTCGAACATCTGTCTGACGCTCCGCGATGGATGCGGGTTCGAGACGTTCCGCGATTGTGTGGACGCGGCGATCAAGGAGGCAGTCAAGTGAACCATCCCTACGCCCTTTGTAGCAGGCCAGACCTGCGCCATACCCATATCCGCCACCACGCGAGCGACCAATCGCTGTGCGGGGCTGCTGTGAGCGATTGGCGCATAGCGGAGCCGGGAGAGAAGCCCGCTTGCAAGAGGTGCATCTCTGAAATGGAAGACAGAGAGTATCGCGCCAAGTGGAGCAAGCAAAGATGAGCGTTCAACACTGCTGGACAGTAAAGCACGGTGGCATGACCAAGTTTCTTTCGAGCGAGGAAGAGGCAGCATTAGAGAGAAGGAGATTGATTGATCGTGGCATCAAGCCGCAGAGGATTACGATCCAGTATTTGCCGGAATGGCCGACGCACGATCCGCCCATGACGGCTGATAAGATTATGGCCGCTTGGCGTCGTCTTCAAGCGGAATGTGTAGAGGTTACATTCGAAAGCGATTTCCTTCCGTGGGATGGTGTCGTGGTATGTCGCATCCACAATGACCAACTTGCTAACGACTTCGTGGAGGCAAGAGACAAAGACCCGCAGGTAGCATTTGAGCGAGCGTACAAAGCATATAAAGATACGCCACAAGGAGGCAGGGTTTGATCTCAAACATACAGACAAAAGGGTATAATAATAGTATGTGCGGGAGCGTGCTGGTAACACCCCCCGCGCGAACAATCAACCTTCCAAGAAAGGCGATCATCATGGCTAGTGTACCCCCGTTTACCGGCTTTACGGCTGGACTTTCCGCATGGACACCGGAAGAGGAAACTCTTCTGCGTAACCTCTTTCGATCTCACACGCATCAAGAAATCGCAAACATGTTAGGCAGAACACTGCGTGCAGTCAAAGCGCGATGCGTGCTACTTAGGCTGATTCAACGTCCCGGATGGACAGTTGAGCGGTTCTGGTCAATGGTGGACAAGCGTCCGAATGGATGCTGGATTTGGACCGGACGAAGAGACGAAAACGGATATGGTGTTCTGAACTATTGCAAAGTATTCTGGCGTGCGCACAGATTTAGTTATGAAGTTTGCTCCGGTCTGACCGTCACCAATGACCACTTGCATCACACATGCGAAAACAGGGCATGCGTTAATCCTGAGCATCTTCAAGACCTTACCGTGTTACAACACTCACTGGTTACAAGAACATCCGCTTGTTCAATCCACCGCGAAAAGACGCACTGTATTCACGGACACCCATTCTCAGAAGAAAACACCTACATCCGCAAAGATAATGGAGGAAGAATGTGCAGAACTTGCGGTTTGGCGCGTGCCAAGGAAAAGCGGCTACGTCTGAGCGTAGAACGGAAGCGCAAACGCTTAGAGACTTTGCAGGACCGCGAATACCGCTCGCGCTGGGCACGGGACGGCGGCGGGAGTGGGATGGGAGTGGGGAGGGGCACAACGTGAATACCAATGACAGGTTTGTCGCTGCCAAGATCATTCGATGCCTGAACAAATGCGTGGACTTGTACCCAAGTAACCCCTGCGACATCAAAAAGCTGGCTGCAAACGCCATGACCTTGCGCTATGCACACAGAGAACTGGCGTTTGCCTTAACAAGCCTTCGGTACGGCGACTACGAAGACGCTAACGAGGAAGCGGATAAAGCGATGCAGGTCTTAGGATTGGAGCAAGCGCTATGAGCGCCGAACACGACTGGCCGAACGGCGACTACATGTGCAAGACCTGCTGCATCTGCGGCGTGCGCTTCAGCGGTCCGCACAACGCCGGGAAATGCTATCTGCATAAGGACGAGCCGACGCCGAAATCCGAATGGGGCGGCTACGTGTTGGCGTCCACAGATGAGATTATCAGGCAACGCGACGAGACAGAAGCATTCGCTGAACTCGGCAGGCTTATACTTGCGATGCCGGTCGGCGCGACTCTCGAACACCGCTTTGTAGGCGGAGACGATCAAATTACGTGGTTGCTCCACATGCCAGGCAATCTCACGTATTGGCGGGAGACGCCGACACAAGCGTTGATTGCGGCTGGTGTGGGACAGGAGGAGGAAGCAGATGAGCTTTCACGCTGAAGGTTCGGACGGTGCAGCATTGAACATAGTACTAGACAATTCCGACGCCACATATGCAGCCGCATACGCAGAAGGCTCGCGCAACGAAAGCGCGTCGCTTCAGAACTTGCTGTCCATCAGAGACGATGCGATCGGTCGTCTCATAGCCGAGCGTGACGCATTCACCGACGCGCTGGCGGGGATGGTAAGGCTGCACTGTCCGCCCGACTTTACAATGTTCGAGGTCAACGCGCCGGAAACTATTGTCGCCGTTCAGTTACTCGCTGACGCCGGAAAGGTGGAGATCGTGAAGGATTACGCGCCGTCGTGGGTAAGGGCGAGGTGGGTTGAGCAGGAGGAAGCGAATGCCGGGTGAACAGACTTACTCGCTCTGGAAGGGCAAAGGCGGGAGCGAGTTCCAACGACTACCGTTCTCTGATTTGCCAGTAGCAGTTGAAATCTTCGCCGACGTGGTCAGAGATTTTATGAAGGCACATCCGCGAATTTATGATTTCTCTTGGAAAGATGATGAAGGCGAGGTTTGGGTGATCCGGCGTGACGGCGCAGAGAGAGGCGGGGAGGAGTAATGAAACTGACAACCGCTGAGTTCTTAGCACTCGGCAAACTCATGGAATTCGAGATCGCTTCATCCTTCGACAAGACGCGGCTCCCTGTTGCGCTCCCTGCCACAATCGCAAAACGCCTGGTCGATAAGGGTCTTGTTCAGGAAATCGAGACAACCCTACCCGGCAGGTTGCCGGTGACGATTAAGTATCACGCGTTCACGGCGGTGGGGCATATGACTTATTGCATGGAGTGTTCTGAGATCGAAGAGGAACCATGCCCGTCCACATGACCGCCGCCGCCGTCAAGCGCCTGCAAGGTGGCACGAATGTACCGAAAGCGGGCAAACGTGCCACAGAAGCCAACGTCGTAAGCCGTAGTGTTATTCCCGAGGTACGCGCCGACTTCCCGCGCGGCCTGGACTTGCCGCTTCCGCCGACGCTGAACCACTTGTTCGCGACTGTGAACGGAAATCGGGTCAAAAGCGCAGAGGGGCGTGCGTACGCCCTAGAAGCAGGCAAACTCGCGCGCATCATGTTCCCTGAGCCGATCACGGTTCCGGTCGAGGTCGCTATCGTGGTGCATCCGAAACGCGGTATTGGCATGGACCTGGATAATTGCTGCAAAGCACTTCTAGACTCGCTCACTGGCATTGTATGGCGCGACGACAGCCAGGTGTGGCGGCTCGTGATTGAGCGCGGCGCGGTCATTCCGGGCGGCAGGCTGGTGATGGTTGTTAAAGCCTTTGAAAGATGAGCGAGTTGTCATCTGTTTCACCTGCCGCCAACCCTTCACCGCCGCCTGGACCCGCATCCTGCGCTGGTGCTACGTATTCGATCCGCCGAAGAAGGCGAGGCTGGTGCAGAAGTGGATGCTTGTGCTTCCAGCGAATTGCTCGGAGTGTCGGGGAGGTGAACTACGGTGAACACGCTACACAGAATTGCACGGTTCTTTAGGAGGCTATTCGCGATGTCTATCGGCAGAAGGTTTGCAAAAAGGGATACGCTTTCAATCCGCGTGACCGTGCAGCACAACGGCGACGTGAGTATCGAGTCTCTCGAAAACTGGATAACGAGCCAAATCTGCGGGTTCAGGCAAAATGACGAAAATGACCCGTGGGTGCTCACAGGCCCGACTTTTACTGTGCTCGAAAGTAACGACGATGTGTCATTGAAGGACTTGGGCCGGTGAAACCCCGCACCCCACCCCGCGACAATTCACTCTGCGCCAACCTAGGATGCAGACCCGACGAGATGCGGACGGTGGATGGAAGGCGTGTGTGCGGATTTGTGGGAGTGTGCGGGAGGAGGGGAGACGGATGGACGCTAAGAAAGTGCTGCCGGTGCTGCGGCAGTTTGAATTCCAGTGCGGATGTTTCCCAGTGAACGAGACGTTTCCTTGTTCAACACCGCATAAAGATGGGTGTTCGCTCGCTGCCCTCATCACCGAAGCCGAACAGGAGGCGCGAGAAGGCGGGTGGAAGCCGGGAAGTGAGCCGCCGGAGGATGACAGGCTTGTGGAAATTACAACTTTGGCTTATTACTCAAACGGGCAGTGGTACAGCGAAAATGATTGCCGTGTTCCAATGATGTACGAATGGAGACGCCGCCGCACGCCGCCGCCATTTCCCGGCAATCCCGACCTCCCGCCGCTGCTGGAGCAGAGCGAGGTGAAATCGTGAGCAAGTACCATTGTTCTGCCTGCGGCGTCGAACTCACGCCGTGGACACAGACGCCCTGCCCGAATAGTGAAAGTGGATTGCACCCGATCAACGATGAAGACTTCAAAGCGCACAAGATTGAACAGCAAAAAGAATGGGAACGACTTCAGGTTGAGGCGGGTGTGCCGACATTTGAACCGAGCGCAGACGAGATGCTGGATTGGCTTCAGAAGAAGCGTGAAGACGATGACCAATTCACGCAATGGTGCATCGATCTTGACCGGGAGGAACCGCTTCTGAGTTTCGCTGTGAGTGCGTACAAAGCGCGGCATGGAGAATTTCTGTCGCTGGACATTCGCGAAGCAATCCGAGCAGCGATGAAAGCCGAGGAGATAAGCACGACCAGTCGCCCAGGCATCCACGCAGCATTCTTGTGTCCCCAATGTAAACAGCGAGCAGTCACGCCGCATCGATGCGACAAGGACGGGCCGGGCGAGTACGTCGTGGCGTTTGTGCGCGATCCTGTGGTGCGTAGACCGCCTGTATTCCTTGACCCTCGAGACTTTGAAGACGACGAGGAGGCGGATCGATGACCGGCCCGCGCCGCCTCTGCAATTCCTGCCGCCTCCGGCACGCTGAACCGTGGTCCACAGATTGCAAATTGTGCATGGGGCTAGAGAGGGAGCGGAGGAAGCCGAGGAGTTTCGTTCCACTTTTCGGTTCAGAGATCAGGGTGCTCCCAAACGTCGGCGAGTGTATACGGCACAGGCGCAGGGGATGTCAGGAATGTGTGGGGGAGAACAAATGACGTTCCCCGTTGAACGCCGATGCTTCTTTTGCCACAAGCCCTTCACGTCCCATGAATTGAGAGAGATCTATTGCTCAGCCGATTGTGTTCGGGCACGTGAGACGCAGGAGCGCGAGTCTAGGTGTCAAAAGCAGTGGGCTACTAGAAGGTCACTGCCGCAAACTGCCCGAACACGACCGTCTGAGCCGCACCGCCGCCCTTCGAATACGTGACGACCAGTTCCTTCAAAATCTGAGGGTACGGGTCTTTCGGATTGACGCCCCAACTCGGATCGCTCAGGCACGGGCCGTTGCCGTTGACGCTCGCATCCGAGTACACGAAGAAGGGTTTGCCAGCAGCCACAAGCGCCTGCACGACCGCCGTACAGTCTTTGAACGTCGTCGTGTTGGCTACCTGGCGGTACTTGGCGCTCAGGATCGTGATGGCGGTTCCGGTGTCGGTCGTTCCGCCGCCGCCGGTTCCTGCCAGCACCGCGTCAATCTTGGGCTGAACAGAAGTCTTCCACGCCTTGAGGTCGTTGATGTCGTTTTGAGCCTGTACTAAGGCTAACTGTGGATCAAGTAACATGTGCGCACAACTCCCTTGGATCGTTCCGTACATTTTCTTGGCGTAGTAGCCCGCCGCCCTCTGGACCGCACCGACAGGCTGACCCGCGAAAAACAAATGCAGCTGCTCCTGCCCCCACCAGTCGATGTAGCAGCAATTGCAGTAGGGCGTCGAGATCGCAGTGACCATCAGGTTGTCATCCGACCACCATTCATCTTGTTCGGAGCCGAAGATCACCTCCAGGTAAGCACCGGGGTTCGCGGCTCGCCATTCCTTGCTCGACCCGGTGTTATAGAGCCGGTTCCAAAACCCGCCGTCCAGGTTGATGTTACACATCACCGGCCGCGCCGCAATGATCGCCCACTCGCCGTCCTGAAAGTCGTTGTTATCGCCTGTCTCGGTCAGGCCCGTCATCTCGTGCACGGTCCAGCCGGCAGGGATCTGCGCGCTTGCCCCTGCGCCAATGTCGGCATAGGGTGGAAACGCGAAATGATCGTCTACCGCGACTTCCGGCGCATACAGAAATGGAAGCGGGTTCATCTGGTCGGTAAGCCAGTCCCTGTATTTCTGCGCGCTTATCCGCGTATCCGTGCTCTCGACGTTGAATGGCCCGATTCGCCCGAACGCCCCGAAGGGATCAGCCTCAGGCTTGCTCGTCACGATATTTCCGCTATCGACCGTCATCGGCCCCGGCGCGAAGTAAATGCCGTCTCCAGGCACCGCGTCCGGCACGTGACCGAATGGGAACTCGTGAAGCACAGGGAATGGGATACTATCTCCCATCAAGTCGTTATAGTCGCATTGCCCCTGCGCTAGTATCCGATCCCGCAAAGCCGAAAGGCTCTCGCCTGGCTGCATGGTGATGCGCGGCAGGACGGTGAAGCCGGAAGGGCAGGCCACGCTCTGCCGGAAATCGCGAAGATACTGCTCATAGGCCGGCAGCAGGTCGGCGCAGTCGGTTTCGATTTGCTGGTCTGTGATCAGCCTGTACGTGGGCATTTCATCCCCCTCACCACGCCCCTCACCACCGCCTCATCCATCAACCTTCTCCGCTCAACATAAGCCGCCAGAATGCGCTGCCTCGCGGCACGGCGGGCTGGAGGTTCGGGAGTGGGAAGGCGTTTGCGGTAGTTGGCGGTGTTGAAAGTTGGCACGCGGGTTACTCCTTCACGCCTCTGCGCACAAACCCGCCTAGCCGATCAGCGGCGTCACTGAAAGCCTTAAGCCGCTTGTCAATCTCGGCCCGAAGTTCCGGCGTCTGTTCCGCACTCTCGTAAAGATGCTCAAACGTTTCTCGTTCACAAACGTACGTCTCACCCATCGCGCCCTTGATGACCCAATCTCCAAGCCTGCACTCGTGGTCTCCACGAGGACAGGTAACGCGTATGGAGCCGCTGTTTCCGGGAAGTCCGTACGTCGGCAAATCGTGACCGATTAATGCAATGATGGGAGCCGTGTCGCCGGTCCACTGAACCGCTTCAATGACAATTGGCGTTCGGCGGAACTTGGGCATCAGACCTTCACCATCCATCCGCCGCCGTTGCCACGGCTCACATCACCGTCCGCATTCATGCCCGCGATTGTGGCCGACGGGAGTTGCTTGAGGTTCCAATCGGCATAGTCGGCCCCGCTGTGTCCCGGTGATTGGTCTATCCATGTGAACGAAACTAACCCTGCATCGTGCAGGAACTTGCAGACTGCGCCGGGTCCGTACACACCGACCTCGTACGTCGTCTTACCGATTTGACCGTGCCGCTGAAGGCTCTCTCGGACTGCCTGAAAATACTGGACTACTTTGGTCGGGTTGATGTCGAGATCGACCGCGTAGTAAATCGGTGAGTTGAACGGCTGTCCTAGATGTTGGCAAAAAGCGAATGAACCTGCTCCGTCCATTAGTCCCTGCGCCCGCGTGAAGTAGCTTTCCTGGTCGCCTATCTCCCACACGGTGCAGATGTAGATACCCGCCTTCGAAAGTGCCCGCACTTCCTCCGGTGTCATGTTCTTCCACGCACTGTGGGAGGCGTACCTGCACACGAAGGAGATGCCTGCCGCCTTGATCGCTGGAATATGGGGCGTGCAATCTTGAGTTGTATCGAGGCCGCGTGATGTGCTCATCTTATCGCACTCCAATCCTTGCCAGTCGTATCCACTCTCACCGGCCCCCGATTGTGCAGGATGTTCTCGCGCTTGCGCTCTTCTTCTGCGACGTTGTAGGGGATCGGTCCTATCTTTGGAAACCTGAACGGTGCGCGCAAGTGCAGAACGATGCGTCTTTCGCCGCGCCATTGATCTTGGCGGGTTGTGGTGTCGATGCTCATGGCGATTCGGCTCCAGACAAAGAAAAATCCGCCACCCGTTTGAGTAGCGGAACGTCGGGTACGTATTCGGTTTCGGCCTCGTGATAGCCGAACGGAGGTTCCTCGTTCAGCGGCGGATCGTGCTCCCACGGCGTGCCGCGCAGGTCGTAAGCCATCGCCTCGTTTCGGCGGCGCGTGTTCGATCCGTAGCATTCGCATTTACCGACGATACGCCAGCATTTCCCGCATTCGCGCCAACGCAAGCGATCGCAATTCCAATTGCGGCCCTCGTTCCTCATGAACGAACGAAGTATGTCCTGCCAGCGCGCCCCGCGATAACGAGGGAACATGCTGCGCGCAACCTGGTCGTCGTTGAAATCATCCACGGCGCGGTTGTAGGCGGCCTTCGTGCGCTTCTCACGCTGCGGCCGCCGCCAGTCTCTTGTTCTCATTCGTCTCCTCCTGTAAGTGCTAAGACAGCCTTACAGGAAGGTAAATCGCGGGGGCATGTGTGTTCTCCGGGTCTGGGCATGGGAAAAGCCTCCGCTCGGTGGTGAACGGAGGCTTGATGGAAATGGTTTTGATCCTGCGGGCCGGGTCGTGTCCGGCTACAGTCGGCGGCTTTGCGGGCCACTTGCAAACGCCGCTTGGTTTATCTAGAATTGAAAGCGGTCGGACTGTCAGGCTTTGCTTGAACGTGGACAACCCACGTTGCCGCAGGGTCAAATCGCTAATCCCAGCTCTACGTTTAAGTTCGCACGGCGGAGCGGGTCACGCCTCGATCACACCGGGGGCGGTTGGCCTTAATGCGAGCTTCTCTTTACGGTTTTAATCAGGGAGTTCAATTCCTTCACTATGCCGCTTACGCAATAGCAGATATACCACCAGAGCAATTGCGTTTGCAGAACTACGAGTAGTGTAAGTACAAGCCATATTAACACTTGCCGCATTGGTTTTGATCCTGCGGGCCGGTCGCTACTCCGGCTTCCCTGTTGCACATCGGTGGCACGTCGGCCTTTTGCCCTGAACCGTCGCTCAGAACTCAGCCGCGCGTGTGTCTACTAACCCCGTAAGGTCGGGCGCCTCGTACTGGCAGCGTGTCTGCTTTCCACGCTGCCGCAGACCAAATCGGTAAATTGAACGAGTGTCTGTGACTATTATACCCTGCCACTAAACTTCTTCTATGCTCAACGTCACCCAGTCGATAGCGTTTATGGCTTTCTTCAATCCTTCTGAACGGGGCGTGTCTCCGTAGACATCGTTCAGAATTATCTTGAGATTCCAGTTGTAGCCTTCAGCAACAATGTGTTTGCTGAATACAGTTGAGTGTGCCCGTTTACTATCAATCTCAGATACCATGATTCGGCGCGCAAGGTGTTCGACTACCGTATCATCCTCGTGAGTGAACCACACGCTAGGCCAATCTACGCCATGCCCCGAGCACGAAGAATTGGTCACAAATCCAATCGCGTTCATGGCATCACAAAGAGGTACAATCTCTTCATCCAACTTTTCGGGATAGTCGGGATCATATCTGACTGTATGCCAATCAGCCATTTCCACCGCCCCCACTGCCCGCCGTCTCCACCGGCTCGGCAGGTTTCTCTATCATATCAGGCCCGACCGGAACCGGAACATCGCTCTGATGAATAGGACTGGGCGTGATGTACAGACCACTCGCAATCAGCCCAACCAGGATCGCATCGATCGTCACGCGCCATTCTTCGGGCAGTTGGTGCGTGTTGGCGGAGTAGTAGCCGACCCCGGCACAGATAGCCGTGCCTATCATCTTCGCGACCCGGTAGAACGTGCGCCATTGATCTTGTGTCACGGCTGCGCATCTCCTGGTTGTGGCGGAGTAGGAGGGTCCGGTATCACCGGCTGCATCGTGTGGTAGATTGCGGGCGGGTTGGTCGTCAAGATCGGCGGCAGGTCAACGTCCACCATCGGCGCGAAGTGAAGCGCGATCTCCGCAATTTCCTCGGCGGTTGCTTCGATGCGCTTGCCGGTCTTGAGTGTCCAGATTTCGCGGGTGCTTTGGACTTTCATGGAGTGCTATAATCTCCTCATGGAACCTAATCTTGACGGCTGGCTAATCAGCGACGCTATCGCCCACCTGCTGAAACTCGCAGCCCCGCCTCTAAAAGCCCCGGAACCGCACGTAGAAGCCACGCACAGCGTCAATACGGACGAGGGTGGGCATTGGGGCTTCTGTGACGTGTGCGAGCATACGTGGCAGTTCTGTGAGTGTGACGACTGACCGCCAAACAGCAAACAGCCCGCATCTAAAAATAGTGCGGGCTGTCGCCAGGAAGTAACTTGAAACAAAACAACGGTCTGAGGGCCGAAGTTGCGTACAGTATACCCGACGACTAGGGAAAAGCTCTGCCGTCTAGCCGCACATCCTGCCTCACCCCGTTCAAATCATAGATCAACTCGATCGAGAACTTCACCGAAAAGAGTTGAATAATCGGCCTCACCGCAATCCGCGCATTCGCCTCGGAAACGCCGTCGAGCGTGATCGTCGCGTGCCCCTTCGCGTCAATCGTCGCCTTGATCGTATCGACCTTCGAAGGGTCTACGAGGTCGGCGTACGTCCACGAGGCAGTCGCGACCTGATGAACAACATCGAAGCCCACGCTGTGCGCCGTGACCTTCGCCTTCTGGACGCCCTGGAAAGAAACGTGATCCCACCGATCAGGCGGCAGGGCTTTGAACGCGCCGACCGGCAGGTTCCCGGCAAGCCCCTTGATTTCGTTGAATAGGTCTATGCTCATTGTTTTCTCCTCAGTACCTCGGATACCAGAACCCCGGCGCGATGTGCAGGAACACCTGCAACAGCCAGATCAAGCACAGGACCGCAAGCACGACCTGCACGACCTGCTTCACCTTCGCGTCGAGCGGTAGTTGCCCCAATATGTAAAAGAACAGCCATATCACCAGTGCTGTTATAAGTAAACTGATTATCAAACTCATTTCTTGCCTCCGTCTACCTCGTGTACCAAGATCGGGTTCTCTGGCGTTTGGATCAGCTCAACCTGCTGGATCACCGGCAACGCCGCCGCGAGTTCCGCGACGGCCGCAATCTTCTCGTTAAAGCCGTTCGCTTTTTCAAGCGCCTCGACGTTGACCTGCGTGTTCGCACGCAACTCACGCTTTACATCCTCGATTTCCCGCTTCAATAGCGCCGCGTGCTCTTCCACGAGCTTTTGGGACAGTTCAAGGTTGCTTGCGATCTCGGACTGCCTTTTCTCCTCCCGCGCTTCCATGCGTCGCTTCTGGAGCCACGAGAAGATGCTGTTAATCAAAATAAGAACGGCCAGCAGAAGCTGGCCGTAGATTTGCGGGAGATGCAGCGCCCAGTGCGGGAGTGTCACAGTTTCAGTCCTCTAGTGATGGAGTAGTTGCCGGATACTGTCGAGCAGCCAATACGCTGCAAGCGCGCACATCGCGATACGCGAGATGTCTTTCACGAGACCGAATAGGCAGATGTGTTCGACCACCTGCTTAAGAACAAACGCTTTCATCGTTCTTGCCTTGCCGAAAAGTGCGACAGGCAGGGCCGCAGGTATCTCCATCACGACAATGCGGGGCCGCGACGGAGAGCATCTATTGTCAAGCGTCGTCACAGAGTTTCCACCTTTCAAGGTTTTTCTTTGTTGTTAGCGGATAATGACGCGCCAGATATGTAACTTAGGTTATACCACTCTTTGCGATGATTGCAAGATTAAATTTTAGAGCGTGACCCGAACCGCACACGTAATCGGGTATAATAGATACTGTTGTACGGCATTGCGAAGCGGCGCGTGCTACGGTCCAGCCTGGTCTTCTATTGCAAAGCCGAGTTTCGTCCTCCGATGTTAAGTCATGTAGTGCAAGGAAAGCCCGTCTAATCTTTCAGACGGGCTTTATAACGTGACCCTGATCCCGAGCGCGCCAACCTGCCTGTCGTCCCCGTCGCTCGGTGTCGCCGTAAACTTCATCACATACAGGTCGCTCACAAGGCCCACCGTGGACGGATCGAAATCCTCGAACCCGACCGTCCAGACGGTATCCGTCCCGCTCCCGCCGCTCGAATTCAGGAACGTACCAGGGGCGTCGTCGATCGGATCGCTCCCGGCGAGCGTCGTCTCATCGGCCTTATAGAGCGAGCACGAGACGGCGCTGACGATCGTGGTGCTCTTGAACGTGACGATAATCGCGAGGTTGGTCACGCTCGTCAGTCGGCGCTCACAGTAGGCATCGCAAGGCATGGGCTGTTCCTTCTAGTCTGCCGAACCGAATGTCGCGTTGTTGGGTGCGCTGCTAAACGTAGCGTCGTCGGTTGCGCCGCTGAATTTGGCGGGGTTGTAGGGTGGTGTGACAGCGGGCGCACCCGGAGTGAACCCGCGCAGGACGAGTTTAGGCGTGCTGCCGAACCCGCGTAGGATGATCGTGCTCTGAAGCGCCATTACGTCGCTCTCGTGATGCTCGTGGGGGTCGTAGCATCATTGGTATTGAGCGTGAAGGCGGTCGTTGTGCCGTCGAGCTTCTTGACAGTAACGACCGTCCCAGCCGCGCTCATTTCTGTAAGCATCTGCATGAGTACGAAGAGGGATTGAACCGGTGTCGGTGCCGCGCCGTCTGCGTTGTAACTCTCGGCCATCGCGACCGTGCCTTTTGCGAAGTCGTAGGCATTCGTGAGTGTCATTGCGGACCCGACAGCGGCGGGTGAGGAAGGTAGGTTGTCGGTTTTCGCTTTAATCGCTGCGATCTCGGTATCCACGAGTGGGTAAACGTCGCCAGTCTGTGGAGTGTTGCCGGTGAGCGTTGTCACGGTATCGACCAACACCAGGTGATCCATCGTCGCAGCAGGAGTAGCGATGTTGAAGAACTTTTTGAACGCCGCCGCGATCTGGCCCGCCGTCTCAGTCAGCGCGGTGCCAAGAATCTGCGCGAGATTGGCTTTCACCACGCCGTTGGTGAAGTCGAGCTGCCCGGTTCCCGTCCCCGTACTCAGAAGCACGCTCGCGCCAATATCGCGCCCGGTCTGCGCCGTTCCGCCGATGTTGACCGCGTTGACCCCGATCTGCGCCGAGGAGGCTGAGACAGCCGCCCCCGCCACGCCCACCATATCGGTCTTGACGAGCGCCGAGCCTGCCGTGCCGGTGAAGTTGGTTGGCTGGGTGGTGCCAACGTTGGCGTTGACCGTGGTCGCTGTCGAAGCCGCGAGCAGTCCGCCATTGGTATTTGTGGCATTCGTGACGATCGCATCGTAGACCGTCGCCGGAACCACCTGCCGCTCGATCATCGGCATCTGATAAGTTGACTTGTTGCAGGTAATCTGGAAAGCACCGAGGGTGTCGGTGTTGCCGGTCGTGAGCACGAGAATATATTGACCGTTCGCGATGACTGTCAGAGAAGCAGCAGAAGCAAGTGCAGTGAGCGTCCCGCCGTTCTTCGAGATCGACAGGTCGCCGATGACGGCGCTCGCGTACTCTGCGCCCGTGCTGTCGAGGATGGGGCCGACGACAAGCGTTAGGGCTGTTGATTGTTTGGCGAGCAACATCAGGCGATACTCCCTGCACAGAGGATGCGGCGGCGGCGGTTGCCGGTTGCGATGACGACTGGTATCGACCAAAACCGCCCCGTCTCCAGCCAGTTCCAGCGGTTGGGGTTGCCAGCCTTGGTTTCTTGGTAGAGAGCTTTACACTCCGCGTCTACAAGTCCTCGGTTGTAAATCGAAACACGACTCACCCATGATCCATTGGCAAGAGGAAAGGTGCCTGTTGACCGCTTGCCAATCGTTGTTGCTAAGCTCCTGCTCGTAAAAGTTAAAGTCGGTGACGATCCGGCTTTATTCACGCCGTTCAAAAATGTCTTGCCAAGATTATTCACCGCGCCTGAAACCGACACGATTAAATTGTATGGCGTGTTTGTCGCAATAGAGCCCGCAGTAGTAAACGAGTTAGCTCCGTAGCATCCCGCCATAAGCCGCGTGGTGCCATCAACAAAAACCTCAAATGAATTACCGTCGCTGGTGTACGAGGACAATAGGCCCTGGAAGGCAGACGTGCTAGTAACCAGAAAGTCAACGACGACTGTAAAATCGCTACTCGGCCAAATTCCCGCGGGTAACGAAATCTTGCTTGATCCGTCGAACTGGACGCGGCCATAGCTTCCAGGTGCTGCGCCACCGCGCCACCCAGACGGTGTGATCGCAGTGTCCAACGTGCCATCATGTGCATTCCTGCCCCCACGCACCAGGTCGCGGAAAGTCTGGCCGCCGCGCCACCCTGAGTTTGGCGGGATTGCCCACTCACTAGTTAGGCCAATGTTCAGCGGGTGCGACCAGTCAATCGGGCACGCAGGGTCCACTATCGCAGAAGTGCCGGGAATAATCCTCGCCATCTAAGGCACTCCTTACGCGATTGGCGTCCTTCGATACCAGGGCCTTATCGTGATGATTGTCTCGCCGTCTACGTTGCTCGTGGTTTGCCCTGACGAGTTTTGGAAAACGGGGATGACGTACTCGGCTTTCGGCTTGACCTCGAACCGCTGCCTCTGCACGCCCGTTCCAAGCGCGTTACTCAGAATAATGCTTCCGACTAATACCAACTGCGGCAACTGATCGGCATTACCTACCGCTGCGTCCGCGCCCGTCAAGCCGCCTGGGTTTTCACTGCCGGCGGTCGCGTTCTTGGAAAATCCGAGATAGATAGGACACTCATTTCCAGCAGTCGGCGCTGACTGAACTTTGGTCTCAGCGATGATCTCCAGCACTTCGGGAAACCCCTTCGTGCCATCAACCAGCGTTGTTGACTTGCCTCCCTCGCGAATTCCCGCCGTCGCAAGTGCCTTCATGTTCATCAGGTTAGTGCCGCCTGTGTTCATCCAGGTAATCGCAGTTCCCGGCGTCAGGTCGGAATAGTTCACAGCCATCTAAACTAGCCTCCTGCCGAGAACGCGAACACGTTGACAGCGCTGTTCACTGCGGCCTGAATTGATGCATCAGAAACACCCTGCAACTGCGCCAGTGTCAGGGTAGAGTTCGCCGCAAGCACTGCCGGGAGCATTCGAGAGGCTTCAGCAGCAGGATTGGCAAAGGTTGCCTTAGCCCAATTGAGCCGAGCGGCGTGATTTGCCGTATTCGTCGCTTCGACATATATCGCTTGGGCTGCAATGACGCAAGCCGCCTGCACTTTTGGCAGGAGACCCGCGTCGGCAAAAAGCCCCTGAAGTTCTGAAAGTGTCGCCACTGCTTACCTCCCGTGATGATCCGAACAAAAAAAGACCGGGTATAATCCGGCCATGCCACCAACCAGCAAACAAATCGGCTTCTGCTCCTGCATCACCATCCTGGCCCTCTTCGTCGCCGCCTTCGCCATCCTCCGCCTGTTCGTAGACCGCGAGACGGCCGCCAACATCGAGGCGGGTGTGATCCTCGGGGCGATTGTGGTGGTGGGCTTGGTGGCGGGGGTGACTAAAAGAACGTAGACCCGCACCGCCGTCTTGCCACCGCCGTTACCACCGTCTCGAATAGGAAGTCGTCGCTGTAAACAAAGTCGGCCCCAGTTCCTCGCTGCATCGAGATGCCCGATTTCCCGACCCCGGAGATGCTGCTGTCCGTCACGGTTATCGCATCCTGCTGACCGGTCACGAATGATCCGCTGCTATTCAGCCACTTGCCGTCTGAGACCCGCTTCACGCGCAAGATGATGGTCGTACCGACCGTGCGGCAGTAAAGTACGTAACTGTCAGTGAGCGAGAGCGTGAGGCTGCCAATCGTCCCGAGTAGTGTCGCGGTACCGCCGACGAGCTTCCGCAGAAACACCGCAGGTCCGCCCGCTCCCGCAAAGTGGAGTTGCGAGACGTAGCTCGTGATCCCCGACTGAAGCGTGCTCGCCGTCGTCATCCTGCAGAAGACATAGCACGCGATGTTCGTCCCCGCGCCGCTGAACAGGAAGGTGGCGCTCGTCATCGCATCGCCGCCGTTGCCGTCGTTGTTCGTATTCCAGAAGGCGACCGTCGTAACGGCAGTAGTCGTATTCTGAACGCCGTTTGCAGCCGAAGCGAAAACCGATGTCTCGCTCCCCCACGCCGCAACGGTAGACCATCCCGATGGGATCGCCGGTGCCGTGACACCATCCCAGCTTTCGGCCTTCACGATTGCCATCGACTACTGCTGCTCCAAGATTACGTCGATATTCCATCCAGTCGCGGTAGCCAAGGTCGTAACAGAAAATCTCAACTTGTCGCCGGATGCAACCGTTCCAAGCGCAGATGTAACCTCACCCTCATAATCTCCGCTACTGAACGTAATCGTTCCGACTGTCGAGCCGCTCCCGAACACAGCATTTCCCACGGTACTCTTCTGGATAACCACGACCGGTGCCCCGCCCGCCGTGTTCACTCGCAGGAAGATGCTCTTGACGTTCCACGTGATCGAACTACCGTCGGTCGGATTGAACGGGACGCGCTTCTCACCGATGTCGGCTCCGGTCCCCGCCGGAGTAAACGCCTCGCACAGTGAAATCACGCAGGCACGTTTCTGCGAAATTCCGTAGGCGTCGTTCGTGATAATCCACTCATCTGCCGCGATCTTGCTCAAGATCATCGAAGCGTACTGCTGGATCGCACTCAACCCACCGCTGTTGTGGAGCGTGACGCCGCCTGCTGGAGAGAGCGTGACGAGCCCGGTCCCTAGCTGTCGAACCACGATTCTTGCGCCGATCGGGATCGCTACCGAGGCGAACGTTGGAACCGTCACCGTGATCGCCGAAGAGTTGTTGAACGCCTGCACGCTGCCCGTGTCGCCCGCCGCCAGCGTATAGGTCGTGCCCGTCCTGATGCGTAGGTATTCGAGGCTCGGGTTCAGCGTCGTCACGCGCCAAATCCCGTCTGAGCCGGAACCTTTCAGCCCCCTTAGTTCCCAATACTGACCCGGCCCCATCGTCAGCGTGCTCACCGCTTCGATCATATCGCCCGAGAACGCGGCCACGATGATGTTGAAAGCACTGTTGTTGACGAACATGTACGTGATCTGCTTATCGCCGCTCGCGATCAACTGCGGGAGCGTGAAGTTCACATCCGCCGCCACGCCGGAATTGTACATGTAGGTGTAGAGGTCGCCGTTGCTCGTGATCGTGACGCCGGTATCGAGCAGTCCGCCGATGGTTGCGGTGTTGGTCTCGCCGATCGTGAACGTCTTGCCTGACCGCGAGATCGTGACGTTAGCGCCCGGATCGAGGATCAGGTCGCCTTGCTGCCCGGTCGTCTCGCCGGTCTTCCTGATGCTGTTGACGCCCGCGCTCTCGACGACCTGATTGGTGTTACCGCCGCCGACCTGAGCGCCCGACCCCGAAACAACTGAGTACGGGCTGCTGTTCGTCCGCAAGAGCGGCACGATGTCGTTGAACTGCGGTGGCGTCTGAGGCGTGTACGGAACGCCGTGCATGTAGACCCCGCCCCCGTTCGCATCGATCATCCCGACATCGAGGATGAGTTCCTTGGCAGTCTTGTCGATCAAGATGACGCGGCCGGATTGGATCGACCGGTCGGCACGAGCGCCGTAATCGCTCTTGTCTGCGGTCTGGATGAGGTTCTTGATAAGCATTGGCTACGGTATCACGCACGATGTGTGGTTGCCACGCACCGGTTTCCACGAGCGCGTATTCACGCTATTCCAAATCTGCCAATATAGGGTCACACCGGAAAGGTTCGTAGTGGTCCTCATAGTGATCCTAAAATCTAATTGGCCGAATGTTACGTTGTCCCACTCACGCCCTTGTAAAATCCGATTTGGAGCCCACCAGTGCCACGCTCCGTCGCCGATAAGCCATCCGTGGTCGAGATCAGCAGGAACGCTCAGATTAGCGCGCCAGTACCCTTGCGTGAAGCCACATCCAGGCGCAGTATGCAGGCTCAGGAATTGGTAGGTGTAGTAGCCTTGCGCGTCAGGGCCTTCGACTGAAACTACGCCGATAGTAAAATCGGTGATCGTGTAGCAAGTGATGTTTCCGCTGATGCTTCCCGGCGTAGCCGAAAGGACCGCGCTTGCTAAACTCTCGTTTCCTTCGGCATCCACTGAAGTGAGGTACACCCACACCTGCCCGGAAAGTCCAGGGCCGAGGATGCGGGCACCGGCTGCAGGGGTTGCGGTCGTGTAGAGAGAAAATCCGGTAAACTCGCTGGTGGTCGAAAGGTAGACGTTGATGCTCACCACGAGCGGGTCGGTCGGAATGTCGTAAATCGCGGTCAACTCCGTGGGATCGCCTCCCACGATGTTGAGTTGCGTAAAGTTCGGTGCAGCAGTCGGCTGCGAAACGTAGGGAACCCACTCGGCATCTGCCGTCCACTGGCCGTACGTGATGTTGTGCTGCACGCTCACGAGGCTCCAGAGTTCACGGTTCCGTTTCGCTCCGGCGACGGTGCTCGGGCGAGAGAATAAGTTTGGGCGGGCAGGCGCGCGAAACCCGAAGATTTGCTTCAGCGCCGTCTCGAATGTCGGGCGAATGGTGTTCGTGAGTGTCTGCAGGTTCCACGCGTAGTCGCGGAGGAAGAACTGCGCGACCTTCAGGCGCAGGTCGGTTGTCGCTGCGAGCGGATCGGTGATCCTCGTCGTGCGCGTCCCGAACCTCGCGATGCTGTTTGGGTCGGAAAGTGTCAGGCTCCCGCTCCCGCTCTCCTTGCTCTTCCCGGTTTGAACGATCACGCGATTGCGCATGTTTTTGCCGGTACGATGCCGCTGACAGTTATAGACATCGTAGTTGCCGTCTGTAGCGGAAACGCACACTCGATCGGGCAGTTTCTGGGTGTACGGCGGCTCGGTCGCGGTCATTGTGCCGTTTCCGTCGGCCAAGAAGTTCCAACCGACGACCGCAAATAGTTCCTGGCAGTACCCGAGGATGCTGTTCGTTTGCCCCTGCCACAGCGGGTACTGCAGGCCGGTCAGCCCGCTTCCACTCGACCACGCGATCTCCGAAAGCAGGAGCGGGTCGTTGTACCCCTCCTTCGCCGATTGGTTCCAATAAGCGGTCGAGGTCAACAGGCTGTGAACGATGTCGCCGAGTTCGACGCCGCCCGCACTCGTGAGACGGTACGGGGCCGTCAGAAAAACGTCGTTGTTGTCTGCGAGCTTCTTGAGTGCATCGACCGCCACGCACTTCACGAGGCCCGCATTGCTGAAGTCGATCTGGTCGCCCATGTAACCGGTGAACAGATTTCCGCCGAGCGCGGTAAACTGACTGCCCCCGTAGACCGAGAGTTCGTCAATCCAGATCGTCTGAGCGCTGGTCGGTGTGACCGTAAACTTCACGTAGCGACCGGTCGTCTGCAAATCGCAGAACGCGAACTCCGGGATGTTCCCGGACGCGCTGTCGTCCCAGTCTCCGGGAGTGACGCCAGGGCTTCCCGCCCCGCCCACAGGACGCGCAGGCCAATCACGATAAACAAAACTGTCCGTGCTGACGCTCACCTGCACAGAAGAGGGGAGCGTGCAGGTGCCGGTCAGCGTTGCGAACCGGATCGCGGCGTGTTTTACATCTTTGCTTGATCCAAGATCGACGATCAGGGCAAACGGCGACGCGCTCGGTGCGTTGAAATGGCAATAGAGCGACGGCGCAAGAACCGCAGTCGTATCAAGTACGCCGTCGGTGAGCGCCGAGAGCGCAGCGGAACTGCCGCCTGAAGTCGCGAGCGTGCTGGTCGGAGTGATCCCGCTCGCGAGGTTGCTGTAGCAGTGCGCGCCGACGCGCAGGACGATCTTCCTCGCCTCGTCGAGCAATGGATCGTAGGCACCCGCTCCGTTGTAGTTGTAGGTGCTGTTTAAGTTCTCGCTGGCGTAGTTCCCGTCCGGGTCGGGCAGCGTAAATCCGAGCGTTGCGGGCTGCTTGAATGCCTGCGTCAGCACGAGCCCGGTGTCGGGTCCCGCGAACGGCTGCAGCGGGAATAGGTGCCACAGCGAGTCGCGCTTATACCAGAGTTCGATTTCGTGCTCGACGTGAGCGGCGATCCGGTGCGTGCGCGCGGAGAGAGATTGCGCTGTGTTTCCGATCTCCGTGACTTTTGTGCCGGTAAGCGTGAAGGGGTTTGCCATAGGTCAGATCGGAATGTAGCGGTCGCGGGTCGTGTTGCCGAGATTGACGTTCAGGCTGCTGCCCTGGCTATTGATAACCTGCTGCGCCGCCACTTTCGCGCCATCGACGAATACATTCACGATTGGCACGTTCGTCGGCTTGACGGCAAATCCGACGTTCTGGAGAGTGGGGAACTTACCGTAAGCCGAATAATCGTAAGCGGCGACGTTGAAGTTGCTGGGCGCGTTGTAGTACGCAGGGTTCAGGTCCTGCGGGGTTGCCGTCGGCTTATTGCTCTTGTGGAAGAGACCGCCGATGAGATCGACCACACCGCCAATGCCTGCGCCAATAAGTGCGCCCGCTCCGCCAAACGTCGCGCCAATCGAGGAGCCGGTGGCTACGCCGCCAAGGAGATTGCCGAGATTAACTCCTTGTGACGCGCTGGTTGAGGCAATGCTATAAGCCGCCAAACCTGCGCCGAGACCTTTTTGTAGGTCGCTCTGTCCGGTGTTTCCCCGCTTCTTCGCGCCCGGTGCCTGCGTGCCGTCTGCTCCGGCTTCCAGTCCGCCAACCGCACCAGCAGCCGCCGCTGCCGCTCCCGCACCGAGTGCCTCCGCGACGCCGCCCGTGCTTGTCAGGTTGCCCGTGAAGGTTCCGGGGCCGCTTCCTGACAATGTGCTGTTGAGCGTGTCTAGCGAGACGCTTACCTTATCCAGCGACAAGATTTCCTTCGTCGTTGCAATCACGAGCGGGTTGGTCAGTGATTTCACGAACGGCTGAAGCGCCGCGTTCACAATCTCGTCGCCCAGCCCCTTGAAGAGATCGCCGACATTCCCCTGACCATGTAAGAAACCGAGCACGGTTTGTTGTGCTCGGTTCTGGATCGGGCCGAGTACGCCCTGAACCTTGGCGCGGTCGAATTGTTCGAGTGCGAGGTTCGCCTGCTTGCGCGCGATGTCGGCGTTCTCGATGTCTTGCTTCGTCTTCTGCGACTGAGGCGCGCCATTCAGGAACGTAGAGACGAGGCTGAGTTGCGTGATGTCGGTGTACTTCTGTTGCGCAAACTCGGCCTGCTTGACGAGTTTCTGACGCTCCGGGAGAAGGGAACTCTCGATGTCGTTGATCTTGCGGGCGTACTTATCGTTGACTTCGGCGAACGTGGTCACGATGCCGCGCTGAAGGGTCTCTTCGGCAAGCCGCCTCTGCTGCGCCGCGTTATCTTCAAGCGCGTCGCGGAAGTGGGCAAGCCCTGCGACCACTTCCGGCAGGAATTGGTTCATCCCGCTCAGTTTGTCAATCGTGGCCTGAATGTCGGCGGCATCCGCCTTGAGTGCATCCGACTGCGCAGCGGACTGGTCGCCGTAGAGGTCAGTAGACGGCAGTCCGCGCTGTCGCGACCGAATACTTTGATCCGTCGCCTCTCCGAGATTGCGCGCCACGGCGTCGAGTATCTTGTCCCACGGGATCGACATATCTCCAAACGACGGTATCTGCCGCTCAAGCACGCCTTGGCGCTTGCTCGCAAATTCCGCCCCCGTGCCCTCTAAGCCGCCCCGAAGCCTGCGAAGCTTGTCCGTGTCACCTGACGCGATTGCGGCCGCTTCTTCGGCGCGCTGTGCCGCCGCTGCCGCCGCGCCCGTTGCGCCTCCGTTCGGTCCACTGAACAGCCCGTGCTTCTGGAGCGCGAGGTCGTAGTCAGTACGCGCGGATTTCTCCATGCTGTCGCGCAGATTACGGTACTTCTCTTGCGCGTCCTTGAGTTGTTCTTCGGTCTGTTGCTTACTCTCAGCGTTCGTATCCGCGAGGTTTCCAGAAAGCCCGAGCCGCAATCGTCGGCGCGTGTCTTCATCGCCCGCCGCTGCCGCCGCTGCATCTGCCGCCGCCGCTGCCTGTTTTGTTTCCGGGAAGTCGGGGCCATAAAGTTTCTTGACGAACTCGAACTGCGTTTGCAGGCGCTTCGCTGTTTCGTCGAGCGCCTCCTGGCGCGCTTTCTCGGCTTCGTCGGCTGCTTTCTGCGCCGCTTTGTCGGGAGGCGGAGTGTAGCCCCCCTTGACGTGGAGTGTGCTGGAATTTGGGTTTGCAGGCTGAAGTCCGGAATTTCGACCGAAAGATGGTGACTGGAGTTGCCCGTTCAATCGATCGTATTCTGCTTGCATGGCCGCAAGATCAAACGTTACGTCGCGTACTCCAGGACCCGCCAAGGCACCCTGCGTGGGCGCAAACTGCATAAACCGCTGAAGATATCCTCGTTCCTGGGCCGTCTTGTTGCGATACAGATCGTACACGCCGCCGTCGTTACCGAAGTGTGCAGCGCCCCCGAACATTTCGGTAGTGGTTACGTTTCCGTGTACGCCCGCTCCTCGCGCAGCCTCAAGCATCTCCTGCAGAGTGGCGCGCTGCATCCTTGCCTGGCTGTTAACTGCTCTAGGGTCGCCGGGGAACGCACCTCGCCCAGACAATATGCCGCCCATTGTGCCGTTGTTCGTCGCTATGTTTCGCGACTCGTTGTTGATCCTCTGAATGCCGTCGGCGATGTCCCGCAGGAAGTTGCGCAGCCCGCTAGCGTCGATCGCATTCGAAATCGCCGTCATTGCACCGCCCCAGGCTCTTTGAAACTCCTGCGCGGTCGTGGTCATTGTCTGGCGAAGTTTATCGGTCTCGGTAGTCAGTCCATGCGTGCTCTTTGTGGCATCGTCTAGCTTTTCCTGAATAACACGGAGGAACTCGGGATTGACGGTCCCGAAGAGCCTCCACGCGTTTTGCGTCCCACTGATCGCTTGCGAAAACTTCTGAGCAGTCGCGACCGGCATATGGCTCGCGACTTCGTTGAAGTTCTTCATCGTCTGGATAAGGTCGAGACCGCCGGAAGGAGTTAGCCCTGCCTGCAGAGTCGCGCCCTTATTCGAGATCATGCCCGTCGCGGGATTGAAGTTCTTGATGATCTGGCTGATTAACTGGCCGGACTCTGTTCCTCCCATTCGACCCCGGACACCTTCGAAGGTGAGTGCGGAGATCGTCGCCGCAACCTGCTCAAGCGGAACGTGTGCGGCTTCAGCGATCGGGCCAAGATATTTGAGCGCCGCCGTTATCTCTGAAATCTCAGCCGCTGAACCCTTCCACATAATCGCAAGCAGTTCGCCCGCCCGCCTCATTTTCTCGCTCTGGTCAACGTTCTTGCCAAGCTGGTCGCCGAACTGGTTGTAGACCTGCAGCATGGCGCGCGTCGTGTCGCGGGCGTCGCTCTCGGTGCCGATCACGAGATTGAGCGAGGTTCGTAGAGCCGAGAACGCGACCGTGTTATCCTTGATCTGCGTCTTGAGCTGGTAGTAAGCCTCGCCAATGTCCTTGACATCGGCCCCGGTCCGCGCCGCCTCTTCTGCGATGTCGGCTCGAATGCTCGGAGTGCTCCCGCTCGGAGACACCCGCTGAACCCGCGCCGCCTGCTTCTCCATCTCGCGCATTGCGTCGATGGTGCCGGTGATCGCTTTCGTAACGCCTTCGAACACAAGCCCGACGGCACGGTACTGCAGCATCGTGCCGAGCAAGCCACTCATCGACCGACCCATGCTGTTCACGTTGTTAGTCGTGGTGTTGGTCGTGTTATTGAAGGTGTTGAAGTTGTTCGTGATCGTGGTGATCGACGATCCGAGTTGACCGGTCGCGCCGTTGAACGCCTGGTAACTCGACGTGAGCTGCTGGATAATCTTGTTGTGGGCGTTTAAGGCGGTGTTCGCCTGCTGAAGAATTGCAAGGCCCTGAACATCGATCGTTATAGTCGTTCTTCGGTCTGCCATTAATCCACCCAACAAAAAAGCCCGCCGACACCCGGCGGGCTTTCAATGCTTATCGTCTTAGACGCTTCTTAGCAATTCGTCTTCATCGCTCGGTGGCGGCTTCTTGCGCGTGATCGCCTTTACTGCTTCGATCATCGTCTGAACCAGACCGGTGCGCGGCGGATCATACATGACTGGCGCACCACTGCGCTGACTCGGCACCACGATGAAGTTATTCGTGACGTTATTGACCGTGTTGTTCACGATCTTGACATTGTTCGTCACGATGACGATTTTCGGCGGCTCGCTCATTGGCGTACCAGGTCAATCGCCATGTTCGACGGTACATCCGCCTGCGGGTTCTGGATGCGAAGCGAGCCTGTGAGATGACTGTCGGTTGCTGCGAGCTCGCCCGTTCCGGGTAGCACTGTTTGATCGGGACCGGTCACGAGAATATTGACGCTCTGACTCCCGTTTCCTGAAATCGTCCACGTCGCGCCGTTCACGAGATAGGTTCCGGTAATGTGGTCGGATGCATCGTACATCAGCGTCATTGCCCCGGATTGGGACGGAACGCCGCCGTACCGCCAGCCGCCTACAGTGCCCTTCCAGGTTCCTGCGCGGCTCGTGTTGACCACGGGAGGCGGGTTGTTCCCTCCACCTGTGGCCGGAGCCGACCCTCCACCACACCCCGCAAGAATGCACAGCCCTAACAGCAAAAATAGTCGTCGCATGGCAATCTCCTTTTCAAGAGACGCCGTTTCTGTGTGCGGCCCGACAATTCCTTGTTACAGCCCCATCTCCTGCACAATGATGTCTCCCATGAGATCGGCAAGTTTATCTTCTACTAAGTCGAGACCTTTACCGAGATAATCAGTAATATCCTCAAAGTGCTGGGCGTAATCGAATCCTTCAGGGGATGTACCCGCCTTGTCATCCACGTGAACGATGAACCCGTCGCCGTCAGCCACGACATCGATGTTGTCATATATTCCTTGCCCGCTTAGGATAAGCGGCTGATCCGCCGATTTTCCCGCGACCCGCCGAAACCCCTTCATGTGCGGCTTGCGCGCGGCGTACTCGGGCGAAAGGCTGTAGATCGACGACTGCCCGAGTATCGAACGTACGCTATCCACGATCAGCGCACCCGCCTCCTGCATGAACCGGGCACGCACCCGCGCGACGATCGACGGTCCGATGTTGAACGGAACGGCAGGAGCGGTAATCTTCAGTTGGATCACTTGTTCGCCTCCGCCTCAAGCCGCAGTCCGTATTCCTGGTGGAGTGCGTAGATCGCAGCGGGGCCGTGGAGCATGGTTGTCTTGTTCGTGTTCGTGTTTACGTACTCATAAGAATGCCCTTCCTCAAGGCACATTCTCAAGAACTCACGATACATCTTCAGTTCACCACTCGCCTGCTGAAGCGCCTGGACCCGCGCCAGCCAGTCGAGGATGCCGACGCACCAATACGGCAGGTCGGGCTGATTGATGACGATCCCGGTCATTCGAAGATTGAGCGGGTCGCCGAGCCGGTACAAACCCGAAAGCCCCGCCGTGCCGAGTACACGACGGGCTAGGTAGGGATGTCGGCGTGCGTCACCGTCGCGAGTTCCTCGAAGTAGAAGCGGCAGAGCGATTGCAGAACGTCGTCGTCCGCATCCTCTACTGCGACGACGTTCGGGAAGTAGCGCACGGAGTGATCGTAGTCACGCCGTACGGCGCGCTGAAGGGTCTCCAGCACAAATCGCTTACTGTAGGCGGTCGCCCACTGCAGAGATACCCAGGCCGCGTAAGCACGATCGATGCGCGTCTTCGCGGTCAGCGTGAGCGCCTTCTTCACTTCCTCGGCGTACCGCTTCTGCTGAAACGCGAGCCGCTTCTCTTCCGCCTTCCTGCACTCTTCCTCCCACTTCGTGACTGCTTCGATGTCCTTGACCGCATCCTCGCCCGACGCGTTCGGTTTCTCGGGAACCGGGTGCTTCGCTTCCGACTCGCTCTTGATCGCTCGGAACTCGCCGTCGGCGATCAGTTCCGCTTGCTCGGTCGCAGGCTTGCCGCGTATCTCGGCCATGACCGCCGAATAGTCGGCACCGCCCTTCGAGATCGGCCTGCACTTTTTCGCAGTAAAGAAACTCGTCTCTTCGCGGACTTCATCGCTTAGGAGTGAATTAAGGGTACAAACCCATACCGTGTCGTCGTTCGGGAGCCTTAGTTCGGCCGCCGTGCGACGCGGGAACGTAGCATCACTCATAGATCGCGCCGCCTCCTATACGGCTTGATCTTCCCGCCCGAACACGCGATAGGAGCGCGGTCCAGGCGGGAAGAGGGGAATTAGCTCGCGTCCCAGCCACCCATACCACCACCGGTGTAAGTCCCGCTGCCACCGAGCAGCGCGGCGTGGGTGTAGCTGTTCTGGAGGGTGATCTTACAGGAGTAGCCGAACGACGGGTCTTTCTCGGCCTGGAAGGTCGAGTTAACCATCATCGTTTTCTGCATTCTGGTCACAGGCGCGTTCAGTAGTTTCACGCGCGGCAGATGGACTTCGTAGCTGTAGTAGAAGCCAGTCGATCCGATCTGAGCGCCGATGTACTGGCAGTTGATGCCGAACTTGCAGTTCGTGAGATTGGCCCGCGCAATCGTGTTGTCGAGGAACAGGAAGTCCATCTTCCCGCTTGCGCTAAAAACGTTGCCAACAGGGTCGGTCGGGTCGAACCCACTCCCCCCCGACATGTGGCTCTCAATGTCGCGGATGAGGTCAAGAACCCACCCCGGCTGAATGCGCGCATCGACCGCCGAATCGTTGAGCGTTACGAAGGTGTTCGAGAACCCCGACTCGTTGCCGAACCGCATGTTCCCCCACACCAGCGGCCCGTTCCCACAGTTTCCCTCGGCCACGTCGATTGCGGTCGGTGCGAGGTTGAGTTTCACCTGCTTCGTTCCATCCCCGCCGAGCTGCGATGGAAGAAGTGCGGCTGCGTTCGTGAAATCGTAGTCCGTGTCAACGTTGCCGCCCGCAGGATAGCGGTTGGGTATCTGCCGGTGCGCGTAATAGTCGGCCTGCCATGTCAGGACCGCTCCGTGCGTGATGTGAAGACCAGGGAAAATCAGTCCGGTCGAGAGTCGTCCGCTCGACGCATCCCCGTACTGCTCCTCCATCACAAAAGAGGGCATGTGCCGCACTGTCGGCGTAAAGACGTGCTTGAGGGCACCCGCTGCAAGCGTCGATTCTACATCGCGCCCGAAGACACCGAGTGCCGGATAATACAGATTTTCAGGGTCGAGCTTGGCGCTGTCCTTCCCCTGGTAATTCTTCCCGGTGAGTGTTACGCGATGGATTTCGGAGTCACCGTCCTGCTCGTCCGTTCCGACATCCTTCGTCGTGCCATCGGAGAAGCCGCCGCCCGGCTCCGCGATGAAGAAGCGCATCGGGTTTGTGTTAACGATCCCGACGTTGTAAACGTTCCCACCAAGCGAGGTAAGCGGTGCGGACCGGAACGCCGATTCGATGCCAAGTCCCACGATGCTCTGACGACCTGATTGCGGGTTTGCCATGTCATTCTCCTCAAACCGCCAGAGCGGTATGCATACGGTAATAAGACCTGCTTACGCGTCGCAGGTCGGGTTCCAACTGTAGTGAATGCGGACCGGTACGATCGCGATCCCTTCCGCCGATTGCTGAGTGCCGCCGCCGGTGGCCGTCGTCCAGACGCGTTCGTTCGTGATGCTCCCGGCCCCGCCGGGCATCTCTAGTCCGTACCAGTAGTCCGTCACGACGATCTGGGTCATCAGGATCACCTTCACGTTTCGGCGCAGTTGGTTGCGCATCTTCCGAGCGGTGTACTTGTCCGTCGCGAGGCACGTGATGTAGAGCGGCACGGTGAGGAGGCGTAACTCGACGCGCCCGGCCCCGGATTGCACTTCGAACTCCTCGTCGTCGGTCGCTTCCAGTCCGCGCGTCCCGACGTAGATACCCGGACTATGCCCCACGCCATCCGTGTCGTGCGACTTGTCGAAGAGGTTCACATAGCCTGCTGTCGGTGTGTCCCCGAGCGACTCGCGCTTGACGCCCGTCCAGCCAGGGGCATAAGAATTCCCGCCTGCGTAAAGGCGGGAATCGGCAGCGAGGATCGTTAGCAGTTTTTCGCTTATCTTCTGGATCATTGAGTAGTCAGCACCACGAGAACCGTAACCGCTGCGAATGTGTTCCCGACGTGGTGGGGGATCATGCCCCTTACCACGCCCGTCCATCCGTCGAGCGTCCGCTTGATCTCAGAACCGTTCGAGAGCAGGTATGGGCTTGCGAGCGCACTCGCCTGGAACCGTATCTCGTAGCTCTCTTTGTTGTATTCATTCTCGCTGAGGAAGGTTTGAATGCGCTCCATCCCGGCTTCCGTCCACACAGCAGGAACTGCGGCCGAACCATTAATGGTTGTCAGACAGCCCTTCTGCTTGATGCGCTTCGTCGCGAGCCGCTTCGCCTTCGCCGCAGAGATGCCCATGTCAGCTCATCCTCTTGCCCGCTGCAATGCGCTTGAGTTTATCGTTGCCACGGCTTCGGTAGGCCATAATGACGTTTGCGAAATTCTTCTGAAGCTGCGGCACGCTCGCGGAGTTCATCCAGTTCTTAGCGCCCCCGCTCGTGTCAACCTCAAAACTCCCGATCTTCAGCGACTCGCCAGCGCCGTCCAACCCCAGGTCCTGATACCGCAGGATGCGTGCCGTGCACTCGTCGAGAATGGCCTGCGAAACGTCGTTCGGAAGCGTCGCCGCGAAGCCCCACGTCGTCGTGACGCTGATGTTCTGGATGCCGAGCGCAAAGATGCCCGAAAGCCCGTAGGAGGCCCCGAGGATCGCGCCCGACGACTGCGGACGGATGAGAGTGTTATGGCCGCGATTGTAGCCGTTGTACTTCAAGAGCACGTCGGGATAGGCAGCGCCGTAACAGGTCACGGTGAGTGGCGTGCCCGGAACGATGTCGTCCACTGGTAGTTCAGGATAGCCATTGCCGTCGAAAATGCGCGTCTCGGTCGTCGGAACGAACTGCCTCCCTGTGCCGCCCGCCCCGTGCAGTCCGACCGGCGCTTGCAGTTCACCGAGCACCTGCACGAGCACGCGCTCCGCCTGCACCCCCACCCACGTCTGATCGAGGTCTGGGTCCTGGATGTGGACCTCAAGCCCGATTTCCGAGACGTAGGGTATGTTCAGCGAATCGGGCACGGTTCTACCTCTTCCAGCCACGGATACACGGCGTTCAGGAAGTCGTCGAATTCGGTGTCAACGCCCATATACTTCATGCGCTCGCCTCGCATCAGGAACCGCGTGTAATAGCTCGTGATGAACTTCGACGCCATGTTCCCGACGCAAAACGCCTTCTGCTTCTGGATCACCGACCACAGCGCGACGTTGTTCGGCGTGCTGATGACCGCATCGCACCGCTCGGAGAGCGCGAGCATCTCCATGTTTCCCGGCGTCTTACCGATCATGTTCACGAGCCGGTCGTTCTCACAGAGTCGGTCGATGGGCTGTAATCCGGTCACGACGTAGGTATGCGGCGTCGTCAGAAGGAGGCGCTCGATCGCTGCCTTCCAGTGCGGCCAGTGGTTCTGAGAAGTCTCGCTCCACGTGCTTACCGGATGGATGTGGATTACTTTTCCGGGGCCGTCGAGACCGTTTTCAATGCTCGCGTTCCGAGCCCACCGTCGCGCGCTCTCGGGCAGTTTCGCGTCATGCCAGAGTTGCACCGCCTGTTTGTGGAACCACTTCATGTTGATGTGGGTCTGCGTGACTTTGCACGGATCTGGCAGGTTCGGCTCGATCGGTTGAATGACTGCAAGCCAATCGGCAGGTTCCGTGCCAGGGCGAGCGGCAATCTGCCAGAACCTCGGATATACGTCCACGCCGGTGATCTTGACCGCGATCACGTCGCAAACAAACTCCTGTTCACGAAACCAATCCGCGATCGAAGGGTCGGGGCCAACGTAGAGCACATTGCACAGCGGTTGCCCTGTGTGCTTGAGCATGGCTTTCATAACGCCCGCACACATAAAGGCATCGCCCCAGTGCCCGAACGCCGTCGTCCACGTGATCGGTCGCTCGGGTAGATCGACGCCTCCCATAAAACTCTCGACGAGTTCGATGTCGTCGGTCATAAACTGGTTGCAGCCGGGGCAGAGTGGCGTTTCCAGCGTCCATCGGCACTGCGAGCAGGTATATTGAGCCATCTCAGGCGGCCTGCCCCTTCGGGCCTTCGGACTTCTGCATCATAGGCGCAACAATCTGCTCAAGCGCCTCGACCCGCTTCGCGAGATCGTCGAGGGTGTTCCCGCCAATCGCCCCGCACTGCGGACACTTCCACTCCCGCAAGCCCCACGGGTGCTTCTCGACATTGCATTCCGGGCACTTCGGCCCTTGCACCAGTCCCATTGTTCCCTCCCCAGAGAACGACCTAATCGAAGGCTGCGCACCGGCTGCGGTAGGTCGCCGCTTTTCCCCGTCGGGTGCCGGTGCGCAAGGTGAGAACGACTTACGCGGCGGTCTGGATCTGGACGCCGTGGGTCGGTCGCATCATCGTGTAGCCGTACAGGACATCCAGAGTCAGGACGTGCGCGCCCTGGAGGTGCTGGTAGGAGTGCATGAGGCGCAGAGAAATCCCGCTCTCGGGATCGGTGATGACCGTCGCCTGCACGCCAAGGTTGCCGTCCGGGTTCTCCAGTGGACGAGAGGCGAACAGTATCGCATCCTCCGAGAAGAACGCGTTCCTGTCGTAGAGCGGGCTGGCGGCGTTCGGGATGAGCTGCGTCACCGCGAGTTCGAAGTTGTACAGCTTGCCGAGCGCGCCCGCCATCGTAAACGGACCGGCCCCACTCGCGCCGCCGACCTGCGCGTTCGTGATGTCGTTGGACACACCGAGCGAGTCGTAGCGCACGAGCCGGTCGATCTGGAAGAGCGCCTGCGCCTGGCTGACGCCGCAGATGCCGTACTTCTTCATGCTCGCGGGAACCTGCGCGGTCACGAGGTACCCCCACGCTGTGATGATGTTCGCTTCCGTGATGTTGCCCGCGTTGACAATCGTGCCGCCCGTGAAGGAGGTCACGAGGCTCAACAGATCGACATCGATCTGTTCTGCCAATGCGATGCACGCATCCTCGACATACCCCTGGATCACGTTCTGATTGGCCGTCGCGATTGCGCGCGACTCCACGCCGAACGTGACTTCCTTGTGCTTGTTGAGTGTCAGGTCAACGGTCGAGGAAGAGGGGTTCTGAACCGTGTAGTTCTGGTTCTCCGCCTTGTCGTTGACCGAGAGGCTGCCGCGCTTCGGCAGGTGCAGGGTCTGCCCGACGTTGAACTTCTGCGTGCTGTCGAGATCGGTGTCCCGAGTAACACACTTCTGGATTGTCAGGTAGTTGCGCAGTCGTCCGAGTGCGACGTTCAGCCAGACTTCGGGGATGAACCCGCTGGCTTGAGAAGTCGTGATGTTGGTATTTGCCATGTCCGATTACTCTCCCAGGCAGGCAACAAAAAAGCCCCGATCGCTCGGAGCCTGTTCATCTGCCTATTCGATTGTTAGCCTGCCCGTGAGAGGGTCAGGAGGGGTTAGCGGTTGATGCGCCCTTCGCGCATCGCCGCCATGATGTCTTTCTCGTTCGCTCTAAAAAACACGGGGTCTGAGAGCTGCTCCTTGGTGTAAGTCGCGCCCTTCGGCCCCTGGTCGTTCGTCGGGTTGGTGGGAGTGCCCACCTTCGGCCGCGCCTTCGTGAAACCTTTCTGCACAAGGTCCTCGGCGTCAGCACGGATAGCCGCCTCGTCAGTCCCGATGAGGCGCGGGATCATCTCGTCGCGCAGGTTGAACTCGCGGCCTATCTTGTCGCGTAGGGCGTTCATTCGGAACCCCTCGACTTCTGCGGCAAGTTGGTCGCGCTCTTCCTTGATGCGGGCTTCGTCGGAGAGCTTCGCTTTACGCGCCTCTTCCGCTGCCGCCTTCGACTCTTCGTCGCGACGCTTGTAGGCTTCGTTTTCACGGCGAAGGGCTTCGAGTTCTGCCTTCCGCTTTTCCTCACGAGCCGCATACGCCTCGCGCGCTCGCTCAGCTTCCGTCTTGACAACTGCCTCGGGTTCCTGCCCGGCAGATTCATCAACCGTCTCCGCCGTGGTGTCTTCAGCGGGATTCGCTACTTCGAGATCGGCCATATTCGTTGCAACCCTTCTCCCGTTTTAGAGCCTGGGGGAGGCTTCGTCTCATGCGTTTCGGGCCTGCATGGTGGGCGCTATTTTCCTGGTGCGCTTCTTCTTCGTTAAACTGGCGGCGCTTCGTCCGCTGGTGGAGGGTTTTCAGGTGCCGGGGCCGGTGCGGGTGCAGGCGGGATAAGCGCCTCAAGAGCATCGACCTGCGCGTTCAGCCGAGCGGCGTCTGCACTCTCGCCAGCGGCGATCTGTGCCTGCAGGTCGGCGATTGTCGCATCATCTGCGACCGACTTGGCTTCCAGGTCGCTAACGACCTTGTTGAGTGCTGGAATATCTTTGTCCAGTCTGTCGAGGGCATCCGTTAATAGGCTCAAGATTTGCTCCATTCTGTGCATGTACATCCCGCGAAGGATGCGGTACGCTTCGTCGATGTCGTGGGTCTTACTCATGCGCCCTCCCAATCCGGCGCTCTTACTTCTGCGCTTTCATCGCCGCCGCAGTCCCGGCGTCCTGCGGCCCCGTCTTGCTCGGCCCTGCAGGAGCATCGCCTGCCCCTGCCACGCCGCCTTTGTTTCTTAGCGCCGCCTGCGTACCCGCCTCCAGAGTGCCCGTAGGTTGCCCCGCAGTCGCCGCGTTCGGATTGCGGTTCGCTCCGTCAGTGATTGCCATAACTGTTTAACCTTTCTGATTTGGTTCGTGCCGATATGTCGCCACGAAGGTATTTCGTAGGCTGGCACATCGGCCAACGCCCATACGTGAAGTGTCAGGATGATGCGCATGAAAAACCATCGCCATGCGTTCACGACGATAAGTGCCGTTTTATGCAACATCCACCGGTACGGCCACGGTGTGACGCACATGTAAAGAGCGTCTGCGTACGCCATTCGCTCTTCCAGAAGTCGCCAGTCAAGGCCCATCATTCCGATCTTCTTCGGGAACGCTTTGCAATCTAGCGAGATGTGTCTTAACGCGTAATATGAAATGGCGATAGGTGCTCGCAGGTCGCCTTCAATGCGGACAGGAATGTGATGATGCACGTTTGCCCGCAAAGGGTCAGGAACGGCTTCCATAACGATCTGACAAGTCTTCATGGTCACGGCTTCTTCTTCGACTTTCGGTTTTTCGCCTTGGGAGGCGTTGTACGCGCCTTAATCTCGCGCATCCCCCATTGAAATAGTTCTGTTGCAGCGAGGCTCAGAACAGCGATTAGAACAGCCTCGGTTATCTGCTTCTTGCCATTAGCCTGCATCTATCCCACCTCATCCTGTTCTCGAAACAACCCTAAATCGAGTCCCGTCGGCCTGTTCCAATCGTGCGCCGCCACGGTATCCAGCACATACTGCGCCGTCGCGCGCTCGGTGAGGTGCGTCATGCAGTGGTCGTAACCGCGTTCGTAGATGCCGAACGACCGTTCCGGGTCGGCAAGTGCGGAGTGCAATTTCTGGCAAACATCCGTCCCGAGGAACTCCTCACCGTCGCTTTCGACATCGTAGGCGACGGACGTCACACCATCTTCTAAGGGCGCGCGCGTGCGAATCGACAGCGGCCCTTGCAGGAGGAGCGTTCGCACGAGAACCTCGGTCATCCGAAACGAACCGGAACCGTAGCCGTCGAAGGAAACGCTTGCCTTCGCGGATCGCGTGCGGCTGAAGAACTCGTCTTGCGGCATCCTCGGAACCTGCTCGCCTGCCTGGTCATTCAGGACGCGGATTTCCGATTTTACGTGACACCCACGCAGCGCGTCCGTGATGTGCATCCGCCACGGGTGCGATGCGCCCCAGCTTACGAACAAATCCTGCTCGCGGCGTAAGTACTCCTCGCGGTCAGGGCGATCGTGACAGACCGAGAATGCGTAGAGCGGGTAGTCGATCGGATGGTACTCGCTCGGAAACTCGATGTACTTGCTGTGCTCGCGCAGGAAGTAGGGGAACGACTTGCCCTGCAAGAACCGCCTCAGTTTCTCCTGCTCACCGCAATCCTTCGTGTCGTGGCTCATGCTTCCCGGCGCAAAAGCGTTCGCGTAGTGCCGGATGATGTTCGGGAGCCGCTTGTAGTACCCGTACTCAGCACAATCGACGAATGCGATCGGCACGCTATCGTCCGGGAACGTCGGGTAGATGTATTCGCGGGTGTGGGCGGTCTGATTAAAAATCAGGACAAGATCGTAACCATTGCCGGGATTGAAGTACGTGACTTCGTGGCCGAGTTCTTGCAGGCCCCGGAAGAGACCGACTTGCAGCGGGCTCCCGCCGAGTGTCGAGAGGTAGAGTGCGATCTTCAAGCGTTCACCAACTGCCTCTCGGTTGTCCTCAAGATGTTCGGCGGCAGCGGCCCCGACTGACCCATGCTGTGCTCGTACGAAAGCCCGACGCCGCCCGCGTTGTACGGAATTCCGAGCGCCGCCCGCACTTCCGCCTCCAGCGCGTCGCGCAACTCCACGATCCGCTCAGCGCTCAGATGATCGGTGAAGACGTAGGACACGTAATCGCCAGGCACGCCTTTGTAGTACTCCGCCACGCGGTTAAAATCGACCTCGTAGGCGTGGAGACGGTCGCCGGACTTCGGCGCGGTGTACGTCCATGTTCCCGGAGCGGTCTCGGTCGCCTCATCGTAATACGGCGTTCCTGGATAGGTGCTGATCACCGTGCAATCAAAATCGTCGGGCCGCTCTTGCAGAAGCCACTGCTTCGTCGCTCCGATCGTCTCGGCGCTCTCCCCGGCGTGCCCGATGGACATTAGGGCTTTCACCTTCAGCCCGTGCCGCCTCGCAATCGCCATGCACTCGCTGTTCTGCTCGCGCGTCGCCTTCTTCTGGATGTTCTCCAGGATGCGCGGACTACCGCTCTCGAAGCCGATCAGTATCCACCGGAACCCGGCGCGGACCATCGCTCGCGCTTGCTCGTCGGTGAAGAGGTTACTCTTGACGAAGCCGCGAAGCCGAAACTCGACGCCCAATTCCGCCTGCAGTGCCGCAATCGCGTCCATCAGTTCGACCATGCTCTTGCTGACGTTGAGTTCGTCGTCGTAGAACATGAAGCCGGTAACGCCGTACAGCTCGTAGAGGTGCCGCACTTCCGCGACCACATTCTCGGTCGAGCGGGTGCGGATGCGTCGCAGCATCGGGGAGTTGCGGCCCCCACAAAAGGCACACATGTACGGGCATCCGAGCTGTCCGATCAGCGACGTTGCGCGGTGGCTCTCGATCGCGTAATGATAGCTCTCCATGTCCACGAGGTGACGCGCCGGGAGCGGGAGTTCGTTGAGCCGGAGAGCTATCATTACGAATCTGCTCGCGGCATCGTCGCCGTCGATTAACTTCGGCGCATCCGGCATGAGTGCATGAAAGATGCTATCTTCGCCGTCACCTGCCACCAGCACATCGAACATTTCTGCCAGAACGTCAAACGCACGAACCGCGCGCCCCGTGATCTCATGCTTCACCTCTCGCTTCCGTGCTGCATTTACGAGCGTGACGTGCGGACCGCCGAGGATCACCTTCGCATCCGGCCGTGTTTCTCTCAGAACCGCTGCAATCTTGGCTGTGGCGGGCATCTGCGGGGTCGTCGCGGTCAAACCGAACACCGTCGCGTTCGTGCGGCTCGCGTGGTCCCGAACGGCCTCCTCGTAGTTCTCGACACCATTTAGGTCCAAATGCTCGACGGTGTATCCGTCTGCCTCCAGAACCGCCCCGACCCGGAGTATGCCGAGCGCAACAAAAACCCGAGCGTCTAAGAGGAAGACGCTCGGGGGAGTGATGAGACAGATTGTCGGCTTATTCACTTGTGGACCCATCGGAGCGTGACGACCGTCGTCCCTTCGGGTGCGGGGCCGAAAACTTCATCGACCGCCCGCTTCACGCCCTGAAAGTGATCGTGGCCGTAGTCGTGGAAGACGATCACGCCGCAGGGCCTCACTCGCGGCCACCACCTCGCGATGTCGGCGACCACATCCTCGTACGTGTGCATCGCATCGAGGAAGATCATATCGTAGTCGTCGGTCAGGCATCCCGCCGCCGTCTCGCTCGAATAGAGGCGGTATTCGACGTTCAGGAACCGCGCCGTGGCCGTCCGGAAGTCGTCGAGCGTCTGAACGCTCTCCATCTGTTCCTGCCCGGCGGAATTGGCCGAAAACGTGTCGCAGCACATCAGCGATTTCGCGGTGATCGCCATGCAGAACGCCGACAGCCCCTTGAACGAGCCGATTTCGAGCACGTCGCGGTTTGCAGCCAGTTCCGCGAGCTTGTCCATCTCGCTCGGATGGAGGAACCCTTCAATCCCTATTGATTTCGTCGTCTCAAGTAGGTCCAATTTAAGACAGTCCCCATTTCTTCAGAAACTTCGGCATGAGCTTGTCCTTAGACCCGCCATTAAAATGAAAAACACCGGGTGTCGTCCCGGTGATCCGGTTACGAATACGTTCGCCTCGCGTATCGAACTCTTTCACGAACGACGCGCTCAGGCACTGCGCCAGCTCGCACGCGGTATCGACGACCATATCGACCGGCTGCGCGATATAGGCGATCTGGCCCTGTTCCTGGTCGTCGGGGTAGATCCATCCGGTATCGTCTGCGTTTCGCCGGTCAAAACCGAGCGCATCGAGGTTCTGCCACTCTAGGCACGCGAGCATCTTCTCGGCCGGGCCACAAAAGAAGCCGTTGTTCAAGAACCGCCACGGCGACCCGGTATCCGGGAAGTGGTCGGCAAGATCAGTGCGCGGCCAGCACGCTTTTTCTGCGTTGAACACGATCGCATCGCCGTAGAGAGACGCGGCGCGCTCGTCGATCGACTGCGGGTGCTCGCAGAACACGATGTCCCAGGCGTCGCACACAATAATCCGATCCGCTTTGTTCTTTCCAGCCCGCAGCCAGTTGCGCAGCAGGTTCGGCTTGGTAATCAAACCGCCCCACGGCTCGTTCATCCCTAAAATCACAGGCTTGAACTGGAAGCGCTTCAGGCTTTCGAGGTAGGTCGAGAAACGATAGTACGGCTCCGTTGGCACGCGGCTCGAAACCGACACAACTTGCACCGATTTAACCAAGTGCGAGCCTTCCGTAGAACGCGGGACCGCAAATCTCCTTCGCGCCGCCGTTGAAGTGGAAGACGCCAGGGGCCGAACCCGCGATTTTGTTCGTGATTTCGTCTCCCGAGAGGTCAAACTCGCTCAAATCACACGCCGAAAGTGTCTGCGCGAGCCTGCACTGCGTGTCAACGACCATTTCGACCGGCTGTTTGGCAAAAAGCGCCTGATATTCGCCCTGATCGTTAGGATAGGGACCGCCAGGCGGGTCAAAACCGATGCTTTCGATGTCCATCGCGTTCAAAAGTGCGAGAATTTGGCTTGCGGGACCACACATGAATCCGGAATTCAAAAACCGCCACGGACTGCCATCGTCCGGGAAGCAGTCGCGCAGGTCTTCGCGCGGCCAACAGCCCTTTTCACCGTTAAACACCACTGCGTCCCCGAACCACTCGGCGCACCGGTCGCCGATCCCGTGCGGATGCTTCGCGAAGATGATGTCGAAGGCGTCACAGACGATCAGTCGGTCACTCGTGTTGTGCCCGTTCCGCAGCCATTCGCGAAGAAGGTAGGGCTTCGTCATCAATCCCTGCCACGTGCCGTTCATTCCGAGGACCGTCGGCGTCTCAGCGAAGCGCGCGAGGCTTTCGATGAACAGGTCGAAGCGATAGTACGGCTCTGCGGGAACCCGGCTCGCTACGGTAACAACTTGTGCGTTCATGCCACCCTCGCCGACACAGTTTCGTGCCCTGAAGTCCATCGACCGAACTTGATCGCCTCAAAAGCCGCCCATTCCAACATCATAGTCACGTGCTTGACACTGTGGACGTAGACATGCTCGGCAGGGCAGAAGAACCGCTCTGTGACTTCCTCGCCCGGACTGACCATCGGAAGCATGAGCAGCAACTGCCCGCCATCCTTCAGCAGCCGTTTGCATTCGGTCAGGAACGGACCGGGATCGTGAATGTGCTCAAAGAGGTCGAGCGCGACGATCAGAGAAAACGAGCCGGGATTGATCCGCGCCGTAACCTCCGGGAAGTACCCGAACATTAAGTGCGCTTCCGGCCCCGCCGTTTCCTGGATGTACTCGCGGTACGAGCGATCAACGTCGATCCCGAAGACAGGCGTAAACCCGGCATCGTGAAGCCTGCGAAGGAGGTTCCCAGGAGCGCAGGCGATTTCAAGCGCGCCCCCGCCCGCTCCCTCGATCTGCCCCATCACGTACTCGTTCTTCGTGACGCCGCACTCGTGGTGACTGTCTACGTTGAAGGACTGCTCGGCGATTGTGGAACGACCATTCTCGTGCGTCCAGTAGTCACGCTCGTAGATCGCCGCAGGGTCCACTGGAGCCATGCTGACGTACGTCCCACACAGCGTGCAGATTTGATAGTCCTGCACGCTGCACGGGCACAGATTGTGTGCGCATGGGATGATCGGTGTACGCGGGTCTTCGGCTATCGGCGCTGCTTTTCTCCTCATCCTGGCACCTGCGGTTCCGGGACCGGCTTTCTGCCGATGTACAGGATACTGTAGCAGTCCGGGTTGTCATCTACGAAGTCGTCGCGGATCGCTTCGTAGGTATGCAGGTAGGCGGTCAGTTCTCCGACGTGGCTCTCGTGTCGGTGATTCCCGTTGTCGCAGTCGTAGGGCGGGTTCGCCTCCAATCCGCGCAGGACGTTGCGCCGAAAACGCAACCGGTCCGGGACCGCAATCAGCATGTACCCGCCCGGCTTCAGCACCCGATCCCACTCGCGCAGGACCGGCCCCCAGTCCGCGAAGTCTTCGAGGAGGTGGCTCGCGTGCACGAAGTCGAGGGTGTGATCCTTGAACGGCAGGTCAGTCGCGTCGCCCTGGTAGTGGATGTTGCCACGCTCCCGGTTCGGGTTATACGACTTGAACTGCTCGTCGGGGAGGTCGAGCTGGATCGCCCACGGCGCGATTGGAGACCCGTCGCTGCCAAGATCGACGCCGTTCCCTTGAACGTACTCGGTCACAAGATGACGATGCCTGTCTGTCTCGCTCATCGTCCCGTCTCGACTTTCTGCAGACGGGCTTCCGTCAACAGTATTGGGAATAACGTCTCCATCTCAAGTAACTGAGTGTAGCGCTCCCTCGTGATAGTTACGCCGACCACTCCTTCAACCAGTTTGGAAAGTCGTTCGACTTCACGCTCCAATTCTGACAATCTGTCGTTCGTACTTGGTTTTCTCATCAGTCGCCGCCTCCTATTCGGCCCTTGATCCTCTCCATCAGCCCGAGAAACAGCATGTGAAGGATCACCATGTGAACGTCTTCCGCTTGCTGCATACTCTCGGTGGGAACGTGGATCGAGATGTCAACCGTCTTCGCCAGCACGCCGCCGTCGAAGCCTGAAAGTCCGATCGTCGTCACACATTCACTCTCACTCGCGACCTGTACGGCGTTGAGAACATTCGCGCTGTTCCCGCTCCCCGACACGGCCACCAGGACCGCCCCGCATTCGTTCCACGTTGCCACTTGCGGGGCAAAGACGTTCGACCATGCGCTGTCGTTGGCCCATGCGCTCACAAGCGGCGTAGCGTCGTTCAGACAGATCGCCTTCAGCGGCTTGCCGGTCTCTAGGCCGATATTCTTTTGCAGATCATTAACGATGTGGGAACATGATGACCCGCTACCGCCGTTGCCGCAGAACATGACGACTTTGTTGTTTTGCCAGGCTCCGTAGAGTGCGTCTACAGCCTTAATCACCTCGAATATGTCTATCCACTGTACAAGCGTCGCAACCTGCTCGCTGTACTTCACAAAGCGCCGAACAATCGGACTATCTGTGCCGTACTGTCCGTATCCCTCGTGCTGAGACATCTTGGTGCACTCTTGCAATTTCTGTTTGAGGCGTACTCGTTTGTCGCCCCTCAATTCCTCCGAAATCTCTGGTAAAGCCATCGTTCCGCCGCCTCCTACACGGCTCACGCGCTGATGTTACTCCCCTGGCTCGCGTCAACAAGCAGCGAACTCGCTTCGCCTGCAGTATCCGCACTCGTCGGGGTCATCCCCTTCGCCTGCATCGCGATGATCTTCGCTTCCGTCTCCTGCTTCTGCGTCAACGACTCCGCCTGAACGGTCTTGATCTCGTTCGGCGGAATTTTCTCCGCCCGCGCTACCCGCTCGACGCCGCGAGCGTGCGGCAGGAGGTGGTTGTTGACCTGGCTTATCGTCCGGTCGGTCGTTGCCTGCAAATCCCTCGGCGTCTCTGCGAAGTACGTGGGCCAATCGCACGAGACTTCCATCTCCGGGTCCCACGTCCGAATTTGTGGAAATCCGCCCATGTTCTGCAGGGCGGTCAGGACCTGGTGAAAGAAGAGGCACAGGCCAGACGCGCCCCAGAGTTCGCGCTTGCGATCGGCGGTCGCGATCGTCCGGGAAAACGTCATCGCGAAAGCCAGGCTCGTCATGTTCCCTTTGTTCGTGATCGCGGCAGGGTCCACCCGCGAACGGCCAACGCCCCGGTACAGCAAATCCTCCATCCGGTCGGCGTATGATCCGCTGTATGCGCGCGCCGCCCCGGAGGGTTCCAGCAGTTTCGCGTCGGCCCGGACATCCGGGTTATCGTTACGAATGCTCAGTGGTTCACCGGGCAGCAGCGGCCCCTCGTTATCGACATCTGCATTCGTGACCACCAGGTTCGGCTCGCTGTGCATCTGGTTGCCGCGATCTTCGCCGTGCATCGTGAGGGCGATACGATCGATCAGGCGAAACACGCGCCAGCAGTCGCCTTCTCCGAGCGGATTACCGGCCACGGCTTTGTTGCGAATGACCGTGATCGGAATGACGCCGAGCGGGTTCTCCTCCTCGCTCTCGATCTGCCAGCGTCCTGGGTCGTCGGTGTCGCCAAGGTGCGTCCTGTAGCCGGGCAGGGAACCGATCCCCGCAATATCCGACGCGCCTGCAGGCAGCGGCACGTACTTGACGAACTTCTCGTCTGTCCACTCCTCGCGGTAGTAGTACCAGTTGCCGTCGGTAAGGCTCCGGTACGGGTACTGGATGCGCGCCATAAGTAGGTTCAGGCGGTCGTGCGGGTCGATCCAGACGCGACACTCGGTCGGGATCTTCAAGAAACTGATCTTGACCGGGCAAGCCTTGTCATTCGGATCGACCATGAACTTCGCCGCGAGCGCGCCCTGGTTGCCTGCGTCCTCCGCGAGCGGGATGTACTGGCTCGGCAATCCGTTGCGCTTGATGATCGTCTGCAGGAAGTCGTCGAGGTTCGGGTCGTCCGGGACCGAGAAGGTCGGGACGCCGTTCCTGAACGTGAATTCCGCGAGTTCCGAGACCATCATGCCCACGTAGGGTAGGGGCGTCGGCTGCGGCCCCTTTTCTCTCGGCCACTGGCTCGTGCCGAACGCGTGGGTCGGGTACGGGCGCATGTTATAGTAGTCAAACGACTGCCAGGCGGCGAGTGCGGTTTCCAACTGAAACGGGGCAGGCGTCGTCGTGTTTATGAGATCGTTACCGGTCACGCGCGCCCCTTCTCAAGCAAACGTAAACTTATTCCGAACCTTGCCGCTCGCCCGCTCGACCCGGTTCACCTGTGGCGGAAGTGCGAACGCCAGATTGAGCGCGTCCGCGTCGTCCGGGCTTCTCTTGATCCGCTTCTTCGTGTCCGCCTTCTTTTCGACTTCGCGACGGCCCTGGCTGTCCACCTTCCATGTCGGCGACATGCACTGGGAGCGCAGGAGGGACTTGGAGTGGGGGGTCAGGCGCGATAGGTCGAGGTCGCCCGCATCGGCTCTCTCGGCGACCGTAAACCACAACTCCGACCGCTTGTTCGGATAGTCCTTACGCGCAACTGCGTTGTTCGCGCTGTTGATTTCCTTGAAATCGTAGGGGCCGCGCAGGTCCACGACGCCTCCCTGAACGTCGTCGATCTGGCACTTGACCTGGTGCGGACTCTCACCCTTCGCGTGGAAGCGCTCCGCGAGCTGCTTGAGACGGCCAGCAATCTGCAGGTTATCCCAGCCGTTGTGCGTCTCGTGGTGCAGGACACAGCAATCGCGGCGCACGATGAAGCTCGTGAAGTCGTCGCCGAAACGCGCCTTGTCGCACCCGATAAACGTCGTTCCTTCTTCCGGCAACTCCTGCTCGTGCATGGCTGCCTGCCACGCCGCATCACTCCAGACCGAGGTTGCACCGGTAGACGGCCACCTGCCCAGCAACCGGCTCTCGCCGAGCGGCCCAGGCCGGTACCACGTCCCGCTCCCTTTCGGAAACTCGAAGTCCCGGCTCCTCTTGTCCTCGTGGCTGACCGGCTCGCACCACTCCCGGATGCGCCCCTCCACCCAGTCGAGGTCAACCGCCTTAGGGAAGGGCTTCGGCTTGCCTGCGAGTTCAGCGGCGATATTCGGGTGGTCGAGGCACGAGATGTCAATGACGTGCCACTTGCCGGAGCTGATGCATTCGTCGTACGCGACTGACGAGGTGTCGGTCGGATTGCAGAGCGCCAGCCAGTACGCGACATCCGAAGACATCATCGCCTCGCCCGCTATCCAGTAATCCGACTGGATGCCCACGCACTCATCGTAGAGCAGGAATACCGCCTGCTCGTGCCGTCCCTGGAAAGCCGCGTCACTGGAGGCCGTCAAGCCCATCGCGACATGATCGGGGCTGCTCTCCATCCTCGGCGCTTTCGGCAACATGCAGTGACGGAGCGACGGCGGCCGCTGCAGTCGTATCTCTTTCCAGATGACATCGACCACAGAGTTCTTTGTCGGGGCCGTCGTGATGCACTGTCCGACCGGATAGGCGTCGTAGAACCAGTTCACGAGGCCGCCCGCAAGGTGGGACTTCCCTACACTGTGTCCGGCCTTGACCAGCACTCTCTTGTGCTTCAGGAGCGCCTCGACAATCTCGACCTGCTTCGGCCACCACACGACCTTCAGGACTTCACGCGCGTACGTCACCGGATCGGTCCGGTACTCCTGGCACGCGATGTCGGCCACGAGGCGCGACGAGAGGTCCGAGAACCACGATTGGGCGAGCGTGCGGCCGTCTTTTAGTGTGGCTGCTGGCATCAGACGATCTGCAATCCCTGCATCGGCCCTCGATAGATCGCATCAACGAACGGCTGGAACACAATATCGCGCCAGTTCGTCCCCCACAGCACCTTTTGTTCGATCTCGTAATTTTCGAGTTGAAACGCCTTACTCAACTGCTCGTTAAGCGCGGAGCAAATTGCATCGCGGATTTGCTGGATGGCTTCCTTCTTCATCTTTCGAATATCGTCGTCAATGAACTCATCGATTGGGTTTAGCACGCCTCACAATCCCCCTCAAAAACCACCACTGGCACAGCACGTCCATGTCCGCAACCGTCTGCATACGGGCGTACGGGGTCTTCAGGAAGGCTTGCCAGATGCGGTCGCGGTGGGTCACTTGTTGTAATTCACGCGCCAGCACGCGCCTTTCAACTCAGGATCGACAAGCACCGGCAGCCCCATCAACCCCTTCACGTCTGTGGTTCTCACAAAACCTTCTTCACGCAGGTTCGCCTTGAACAAGTCGATGTAGTCAGGATGGACCGAAACCGAAACCGCCATCGCAGGCATTCGGTCGGCGAACCAATCCATGATCTGCTTAACGGTTTCCAGCGAGCAAGGCTCAGTCGCGGCATCTGAATAGGTACTGTTCGTGAAGTCGATCACTTCAATCCATCCCACCGCTTAAACGTCACCATCGGGACTTCCGGCACTTCCGCGTACTCCGGCACCAACTCGTATGCCGCACTGTGAATAAACACCTGAAAGCAGTTCCGCATGGCGTCGTACGACGATCCGACCGCGCGGGCATCTTCCGGCAGCGCATTCCCGATCACCTGCCACGGCTCGTTCGACCGGCACATTAAGACGAGCATTTCCGGCGTCACCGGCATTCGCATGACACGGCGGTCTGTGTGTTCGCGCTTGATTATCATCGTTTCACCTCGCGATACTCCAGACACCGGCGGCAGTAGAACAAATCAACGTCGCCGATCCGTATCTTCTTGTCCGATTCAGGAACATCAGCAAGGACAGTATCTGACCGTAAATGCTCGAAATAGTGCTCGCACGGCTTCGTCGGCCGCTGACCGATCGGAATGCCGTCGGGCACAATCTCCGTCACGCTCGATGACGGTGGAACACGATCCTCTGGCTTCGCAGTATTGATTGGTCGGTATCCGGTCATTCCGCCACCACTTTCCCGACATACCGCCGCCCGTAATGATCCACAAGCCGAACCTCCCAGACACCCTCGACTTCCAGCGTTTCGACCACCTTGAGCGGAATATCCGGTCGTTGTTTCTCGATCTTCGCTGGACCGTCCGGCGGCGTCTTGATGTGCCAGTTCCAACTCTTGTCCGCGCGGCGCTTGCCGATTGGCCACTTCTCGGCGACCCAGCCACACCGCCGAACGTCGTTGAAGACCTTCGACCCGAACTTCCGCTTGAAAGCCTTCGCAAACTGGATTTCGTTGCCGAAACGCCTGCGTGCCTGGCTGTAGGCGTCTCCCTGGCAGAAGCAGGACCGGAGCCGCGTCTGAGCCTCCACGTCACGCACCGCGCTTATCGCCGCAAACACCTCTTCGTCAGAACTCTCTGACGAAACACTCATCCCGATCTCGTGAACACGGACAGCGTGACCCGTCAGCGCATCCACGATCACATTCTTGACACGCAAACCCATAGCAGGTACACTTGAACCGTCGGTCGTTGTAGCCAGCACTGCAACCTCCTTCACGTTATAAGAGCCGATCCTCCGCAAAAGGATCGGCTCTCGTTGTTTCTTTACCCAAACTCTGTTCAGAGTCTGAACACTTTTCTAACCTTCTAAAACGCGCACGCGCGCTATCTACACTGTATTAGTATATTAACTCTCTAATACATAGGCAGAACAGAATTCCCAAGGTGGTACTAATCCGCCACCATCGCCGTATTTACGATCCAACCTCGACCGAAAAATTACCGCGACTTTTTTGGGGGTCGTTTCCCACCACGGCCTACCCCCTCGCCGTTCATGACGCCACGGGTACCGGGTAGGGGTCCTGACTTGCAGCCACGCGTCTACTGTTAGGAATGACTGGTACTAGACTACGTAACATACCGTTTATTATCGGACGTTGCGCACACGTGATAACTGCAGACGTGTGTCTGCCTACTTTGGAGGGGCGTTGACCAGTTGCGCAAGCTCGCGACTGATGCCGTCAAGGGCTTTCGGGTCCGTCACGTGCGTACGTATGATGTGAGTTACCGCGCCGAGCATAACCATTGCCTGCTGTACGCTTATCATTTGCTGGCTGTCTACGAGGTGTTTCCGCTCGCTCTCCTTCAGCAGCCGTATTTCCTGCGTTATCTGGCGTAACTCTTGCCACGCAGCCCGCTCGTTGTATCCTGCGTCTATCGCATCCAGGATGGCATTTAAGGCGCGTTCGCGTGTCTGTGCTGCATCCTTGCCAAAGGCGTTACGGTAGGTCTGTGCGTGGTCGTGAAGGGCTTGCCAGAGCGCTCCACTCTCCTCTTGTGAAGTGGCGGATAGTACATCCCAGAAGCGTGCCTGAAGCAGAGCAATAGCAGATGTGAGCGAAAGGATGTTCGGATCGTTCATCGATTCACGGTAGCTGTCCTGCAGTCTAGCCGGGATGAACTTGCTACTGCCACCATGTTTATAGGTAGCAGATGCGATACCGCCAGGCGACCTTCCGCCGTGGTGATAGCAGACCGACTTGCCTATCATCGCGGGTCGTCCGCACGGTCCTCCGTGGCGTTTTGACTTTGCTGTACACATCCGATTGACACCGGGTGTCTGTTGTGACATAGACTGTTGCACGGCTATCGCCAGGTCTTCCACGGTATTACCTATCCCTCATTATTTGACAAACCCTAACAGATAGTGTATCCTCTTATACGGAGGATTATCGACAATGGACGAAACCGAGAAAATTCGCGAAGTGATGTCTATCCTCGGATCGCGAACATCCGAGAAGAAGAAGAAACAGAGTGCCGACAACGGCCGCGCTTCTGCTGATCTCCAACGTGGCCGCGTATTCAGCGCCGAGACGCGCGCCAAGATGAAGGCAGCGCAAGCGGCACGGCGAGCGCGAGAAGCGGCCGAAGAGACCACCTAGGTTTTTTTCAACTATTTTCTACATGTAGACAAAATATGTCTTGACACACGCTAACAGATAGCGTATACTGTAGATGTGAGAACGAACTAAATACAGAGACATCCCGGAACGGTACCAACCTCTACCTGCAACCCCGAAGTGGACAAGCAGGAAAAGCCGAGATGTGACCACTAGCAGACAGAGGATGGATTGCAGGCTCGCTGCCTGCCTGCTGGTTTATCGTACGCATCGACAAACACAAGGAGCCAGAGACAATGGCAAGCACGAACGGCATGGGCGCTCACTACCACGCGCTAGTCATCATGCAAAACGGAACCGTTCACCGGGTCGCAACAAAGCAGACGGCCGAACAATGCGCAACGTACCTTGCGTTACGGTTTACCCCTCCGCTTTGGAATGAGGCTCGGGTTCGCCGCGATCTCATCAAAATTGGTACGGTAGAGATCGAAGACGACAAGTCGCTCATCGTTGAAAGCTGCAACGACGTTTGTTGCCACATCTAAGACTGTTACCGCCGTCAGAGAATGGACCCTCCGCTCGCTGCGGAACGGCGGTTTGATCCTGGTATCGCACACATCACATCATGGAGGTTTTGAGACAATGACACGGCAGGAACAAATCGAATTCGTTCGCGAGCTTTCGAACAACGTCGCGAACAGCATCATTGAGCAAATCGAACGAGATCGCGTTCTGGCAGACTGGGACGGCAAGGAGTTGCGTCTGCTGCTCGCAGACAAGCATTCCGAATGGGACATGGCAACACGCGCAGACAAGCGCCGATACCGCAACACGGTCGCCATTCGCGGCTTGTAAGTCACACAAGCAAAAGCGGCCGGGTTTCGAACCTGCACAGTTCCCCCGGCCGCACGTCCCCTCATGGTCACGAAAGGACAGTTAAGATTATGGCACAGACGGATTATGAGCGCGCCGTTCAGCGCGTGGCAGAAGTTCTCAAGCGCAAATCGCCGCAAACGTTGGCTGCTATTCGCTCATGGGTTAAGGCGGTCGGATCGGACGCTATCCTATCCGCAACGAAGCGCGATATTCGCGAATGCGCAGGAGCGTTCTAACCATGAACGACCGAATATTACAGATCCCACTCCATGAGATCATAGCCGGTGAAAACGACCGGCTGCAATTCAATCAGGACGCGCTCCGCGAACTGGCAGAGAGCATTCAATCAATAGGGCTTGCGCAACCGATTACCGTTCGGCCGATCATGCAGGACGGCGAACACATCGGACTGTACGAGATCGTAGCGGGCGAACGGCGATTCCGAGCGTGCAAGCTGCTAGGGATGGAAACAATTCCGGCGCTCGTTCGCGAAATGACCGACGAGAGTGCAGCCGCAATTATGCTGGCTGAGAACCTACAGCGCGTAGACATCAGCCCGCTTGAGACCGCGAAAGCGTTCCGCAAACGGATCGATCAATTCGGATGGACGCACGAAGAGATAGCCAGTCACGCGAACGTCAGCGCGTCCCTAGTCGCGCGCCGTCTTAAACTCCTCGGCTTATGCCCGGAAGCCGCATTCCTACTCGAAAAGCAGAACCTTCCGATCGGACATGCCGAAGTCATGGCGCAACTCGACAGTAACCGGCAAATGCTTGCGCTCCGGCTATTCCAGGGCAGCCGCGCACCGAGCCTGCAAGAGTTCAGAACTTATTGTTCGCATCTCATGGCCGAACAGACACAAGAGTCTATGTTCGATCTTACCGAGTGCATGTATCAGACGCAGGTCGCAGCCGTGGCGGAAGTCACCACGAAACGCGGCGCGGGCGTGCAGACACACCCGAACTTGCCGACCGCGAAAGCGAAAAAGACGATCGCGGAGACAATCGAGCAGTACATCGCGGATCTATCCGCCGTCGGGCAGTCGGGTATGGCGCTCGCGATATGCAATCTGTACGACGCGCTCGTATCGAACGGAATGACGAACGTTCCGGCCTCTCGCCTCTTGCCGTCGTCGCTGATTGATAGCGGCGAAGTTGTCAGACCGACCTACTTTAACCGCGCACGACCGGCGCAGAATGGCACAGGTGACAGCATGAACACGACTACCGCCGAACTGCTATCCGCACTCGAAACCGCACAGAAGATCATTGCCACCGCGCGCCAATACTTCCCGAAGTCAATTCGGAACTCGGATCGGTTCGCGCTTGAGGCCGCATCAGCAGAGATCGGCAAAGCTATTCATAAGGCAACGGAGGTAGAAGCATGATCCTAACCACGCTCGCCGGCCTCCTCCTGCTGCTCTGCGTCGTGTTCGGCGCGAAAGGAGATACGCCGTGAACGAGATACCACTCCACATCCAACACGCCATCAGCAACAGCCCGGTGTTCGCCGAAATGACGATCAAGCTAAACCAGATCGTACAGCTCTGCAACCACGAAGGCACGACGCTCGCCACGGAACAGCGCGAAAGCTTGGAGGTTGTTCGCGTGCTGACGACGATCAAAGATGATCCGCGCGTGTTCCGGCTTTACGCGGACTACGTGGCGGAACAGGTACACGCAGAGATCAACAAGAGGGAGACAAATGAATTCGCGCGATCTCGACAAAGCCAGCAGACTTGCCGACAAACACACTTCTGAAGAACTGGGACAGATGTGCATGGAAACTGTTGGCAACAAGAAACAATCCGATATTCTCGCGTGGGCCGTGACCCTGCGACTCGCCGCGAACCGGGCCGCTGCTGGCAATCCTGTTCCCACTTGCGGATACTCTGGACGACAAACTAACCGGCGGCGCTAACAAGGAGATTGGAAATGGAAACACTCTGCACGATCATCTGCAAAGGTAACGACCTGTACGAAGACTACGTTTATACCTGCGTGCCTCTCAAAGAGGCTATCGAAAACGCCGAAGAAGCACTCTGCACCGAGAAATACAAATTCGTCCGCGTCTACGCCGAGACCAACAACGGCACAACGCTAACGCTCATCTACTCACCCACACCCTGAGAAAAGGAAGCGGCCACGCCCGGAAAGGAGTAAACCGAGCGCGGCCGCTTTAGAGCCGTCGGGGGACAGGCGACGGGAGTGGGGCGGAAGGAAGGCGGACACAAAGAAAACAGGCTCGCGTCCACAATGGATGGCGAGCCTGCTCTGTGCAAAGGTGTGAGACGCAACTATCTCCACTGCAATTCTACTGCAAGCAGTTCAATTTTGTCAAGTGCTCGGTTTTTTGTGTAACTATTTTTCAGTTTTTTACAAAATACCTAGTTTTACCCCTTGACAACCGGTACTAGGTATTGTAAAATTAACCTATCACAAACACACAGGCGAGCCGCGCTGGAACCGCGATCGCCGCGACGAAGAGGAGACTACGAAGATGATTAAGGCAAAACTGTTTGACAGCCCAGCAGACAAGTATGGATGCGATGTGATCGCGCATTTTCCAACAGACGGTAAGCCTTATCTGACCTATAGTGACGGCACGCGAATTCGCGGCAAGGCAATCGCCGACGTTTTCGCGTCTGGCTTGACCGCAAGCCAGATCGAACTTCTGAAGTCCGCAAATTACCCCATCGTCGGAACTAAGGAGTAATCATGGACACATTAAGCCCAGTTGAGTTTTTAAAGTCGTTTGACAACACGAGACTCGTCCACTGCATCCAGACGCCGTTATCCGTCGCAGGGCTGAATAACCTGCTGGAAGAGCATAACGGCGCAGGGGACTTCATTTCGAAATCTGATTGGCCGAGGGCTGTAGAAGCAGCAACTTACAATGAGCGGTTAATCCGAGACGGGATCGGATTGACCTACGAAAACGGATGGCTCGTGATGTACCACGGCTCGCAGCGCAAAGCGTATCGAGGATCGTCGGTGGAAGGTTGGGGCAGCGGTCTAACTGACAGCGACCGCGAATATGCCAGATCGTTTTTCGAGAAGTAGGGTTAGTCGGGGCGCGCCGCTGGAACCGGCCGCCCCCGGACGACAAAGGACAAAAAAATGAACTATGTGATTTCATCCAAGCAACGATTTAACACCGCCGAAGAGGTGTTCTCGGCAGCATCGGACCCGATCGGTATGCGCGGTAACCTCTGCGTAGAGCAAATCACGCAATCGCCGCGCCGCACTCGCATTGTGGTTGAGTGCAACGCTAAAGGGGCATGGTACGGATCACTTGGCGGCTACTACAATGCCGCGCAATTACTGGCCCATGACATGGGCGCAAAAATTAGGGAAGCAAAAGAGAGTGATTTGCGGGGCGCGTGACTGGACTCACCGCCCCCGGCCCGCCAGGAGACAGCGGGCATACTCAGTTTACCAGGGAGACAACCAATGCCGCGATACATCCTATCCAACATCAAAGGCCGCGTCGTGTTCGTGCGGCCAGATATGCCCCGGACGCCGATTATCCAGGTGTTTAGCCACTACGGACAGGCCGAAACGAAACGCGCGGTAGAGCTGATCCAGAAGGCCCTTGAGGCGGAGGAACAAACCAGTGGGCAAGATTAAGGACCGTCGCGCCGTCACCAGCCCGGTCAACGCCCGCAAGGGTGGCAGGCCGCGCACAGTCGGCGACGGCGAAATCTACAGCATCAAACTCCCGCGCACGCTCTACGACTGGCTGCGCTCCTTGCCCACCGAGGAGGTGCGGAGCCGTCTGACGCGGTGGATGGTCGAAGAGCATATTGTCTAGAGACGTTTCCGGCTGTGACGGTCTACGGCCCCGACCACGCGCAGCCGGTCGTCGTCCCACGTAGACTTATCTGTCGTCACGACCCCCGCCGCCGTCGGGTTACCTACATCACGGACTTTGCTGCCTTGTGCAATCGCGATCTTGTATCGCTCGCGCTCGATCGGGTCCGACGGGTCGCGCATAATCATCTTCGCCTCTCGTATCTTATCGCGCACAAGCTCCGCCCACCGAAACAGCGTACTCTCGTGACGGTACCGGTCCTTACGCACCAGGCTCGGATAATCGCACTGCATCTCCTTAAACGTTTCGCCGTCTTGACTGCGCCGCCAGACTTCCACCTTCAACTGCCACGACGCTGCGCCCGTTTCGCGCTCGGACAAGAAACCGTTCCTGCCGAGCCAGCGCGCTAAATCGACATCGCGCGACACGCACAGCCGCCGCGCAATAACCTCGTCCGTGTTTGATTTGTCCATAAATCAAAATCAGTCGAGATTTGGAAATGTCCTTCTACTGATGCTCAAGCCCCTCCCGCGCCAGCGCGATCAACTCCCGACACCGATCGCACGGCGCTTCGTAGTAGCCGTGTGCGAGGATCGTGGCAGGTTCCGTGTCGGCGATTGCCTGGAGTGTATTGCTAAATCGGGCATTCTGTGCGAGCAATTCGTGAATAGCTTCCCAAGCGGTTTCCAAGTCCGTAATTGGTCGGTTCATTCTGCTCCACCTCCTCCCTCTCGCCCCGCTCGCCGTCGCTGTCGTCGTGCCCCGCTCGCGCCGTCGGTGGTGGTGGGCGTGGTGGGGCGGCGTGGATAGTAAACGCGGGTACGCGCTTTATAGGCAACAACGTCAGCACGACTGAGCATCTTGCGACCTTCGATATGGGTCAGAATACGGATGTGACCCCTCTTGATTGCCTGATAAACAGTGATCGTTTTTAACTGAAGCAGATCAGCAGCAGCGGGAATATCGATAAGATCGGCTATGTCAACACCGTTGTTATATGCGCAAGCGCCATTGAATGACGAAGGGTCCTTGCCACACTTGCGAATGTTGCAGGCAGGATGCGTTACCTGCATGTTTTCAGCGTTGTTCGATCCACCTAGCACCTCAGGCTGTCGGTGGTCTAGGTGCATTCGATCAAAATCAACCGGCGTACCGCACAAAGCACAGATGCCGCCGTCACGCTCATAAATCATCCGCCGAAATAAATGATCCTTCTCCGCATGCAGCAAAGAAGTAAAACGTGAATCTGTAATGCCGCGATAGTATTTCACTTCTGCTCACCGTCCTTCTGTATCTTCTGCTCCAAAGAACGGATCAACTCGCGCACAATCTCGGTCTGAGAACGACCTTCCTGCGCTGCGTACGTCTCAAGGATTTGCTTCTCCTTGGGCGTAATCCTAATACCAATCATGTTCTTCTCCATGCTAACAATTTTACTGCAAAAATTAAAACTTCCGAACACATCCTATGATAGCATATTTATTGACAAATTGCTAGCGATCGTGCTACAATACTAAAACATCGAAAGGATACTACAATGCCCAAGACTTACGAAATCGTACCGTGCAACCCGTTCTACAATTCGGCGTTCGAGCAAGTGGCAGGCTACTGCGCCGCCGCGCCGAATTGTAGGCTCGAAGACAAGGATGAAGCGATTCGCCGATGCAATGCATTGCAAGCAGAATTCCCGGCGTGGCAATGGGAAGTCAACGAGCACGAGGGAAGGTTCTACAATCGCATCCATTCGGCACAGAAGAAAGCAGCGCAATGAGCAGAAGTATATTCGGATGGTCGTATCCGCCAGGATGCAGCGGGCCGCCTGATTATCCCGACGAAGCGGACGCTGTTCAACCGCAATGCTCGTGCGGCGCGTATCTCTCGTGGAAGCCGCACAGAACCGAGCGCGTAGACATCATGGCTAACTGTCCAGGGTTTACCGAGGAGGATGCTGAATTCATGTGGGAATCTGAATGCGGGAACAATAAGCCGCATGAGCCACACAAGTTTTTGTACGAGTACCGCACCGTGCTGATATGGGATTGCAAGCGATGCAAGAAGGAATATCGGTACACCGGATAGGAACAGGGGCGGAAGCAGGGAGAGAGCGAGACGCCGTGAAACACATATCAACAGTGGTCGATTACATCATTACATGCTCTAGGTGCGGTGAAAACCAGAGCATCATCGACGCGGGCTTAGTAGCATCATCAAAACGAGAAGCGGAAATAATGTTCCGCGCCGACGGATGGAAGATCGGCAAAGAAGCACTCTGCGAACGATGTTCGGGAAACATGATAGAGGATAAAGAGGAGACCGATAAGGCATGACCGACACCACACCCGCACCGCCGACCGACACGGCCGACCTGAACGTACAGATAGCGACACTGCGCGGCTGGACCGACGCCGTGACCGTGGACCCGGAAGGCAACGAATGGAATATCGTGCGCAACCAAGACACTGATGAGGAAGAGTACGACTGGAGCGCGCTGCCCAACTACGCAAGCGATCCGGCCGCTGCGTTTGAACTTCTGGATCACGCTCTCACAATCCGGCAAGTGTTCAAGCACGAGATTAGCAAGGGTCTACCAGACGGCCCACACAGGTATTGCCGCATCTATACTGCTTTCGGGACTTTTGTTGGATGTGCGGACACGCTACCGCTCGCCATTGCGCTCGCCTGCCGTGACGCGCTCAGCAGTCTGCAAGGAGACACCGACAATGGAACAGACTGAACTCGACGCCGCCAAGAGCCGAGCGTTCGACGCAATTGCACGGATGGTCGGCATGACGCACTACCCGGCGAATGAAATCCTGCACGGCGTTCGTGCTGAAATCGATATGACTGTGCAGAAGTACGGCCAGCCTGACACCGCGCCGCCGCCGCCGACCGAGGCGCAAGAACCGCAGGGATTATGCTACGTTCTGTCGGAAGCAGCGAGAAAATGCGAAGTGTACCCAGTAATGTCTAGAACGTACCAACATTCATCTAACCTAGCTGTTCCGTGGGAGCAGAAACGCCTCGCCGCCGAAACCCGCGTGAAGGATCTGGAAACCACAGTCGCAGGCCAAAATCTCTACATCGCGTCCTGCCACATCGGGACCGATAACAACCTCAACGAACTCGCCACCCTCCGCACCCGCCTGGAGCGAGCTGAAGAGGCGCTGCGCCAGATACTTGAGGCATATCTCAATCGAAACCTTAGTAATTCAGAAACATTCGAAAGAATGTCGAATATCGCAGCCGCCTACTTCCTGCCGCCGTCATCGGACGCAGTGGAGGCGGGTGGCGAGGAGGGAGGAGGAGCGTGAAAGTTCAGGACTGTACGCGAGTTCACGCGCTGAAGATACTGCCGAGATATTTCGCAGCCATTCAGCGCGGAACTAAAACGTTTGAAGTCCGAAAGAACGACCGGAACTTTGCTGAGGCCGATACGCTCATGCTTCGTGAATGGTCCGACGAACTCGGATATACAGGGCGAACTCTTAGAGTGCGCGTCAACTACGTCATGCACGGCGGACAGTTCGGGCTTGAGGAAGGGTACTGCGTTATGGCAATCGCCCCTGAGATGCTCGTCCACAACCACGGCCCCGAAGTGCATGGGGAGTGAATGGAAAGGGAGGGAGCGTGAGCATTCAACCACAGATTTATAATGTCACGAAAGTCCATGGCGACGGCCAAGAAACCGCAATCATCGTCCCGATCCAGTACCCGATCGTACAGTTCCGTGTGAGAGTCGGTAAAGGATGGTGTGCAGAGGGCTACGAGTTCGCGGAACACAACGCTCCAATCCGCGACCATTTAGACGACATCTACAGCGCCATCCAACAGCAATTCAATCTCGCCGACTTGGTATCACAATACTACTCTATCCCATCAACGGTTGAAGAGTTAGAGGAATGGGATGAGGAGTTTTGGGACTACGGCTGCCGATGGTTCGAAGTTTGAGCCTCCCGCAACGCCCTAAGCGCCGCCTCCTTTGGCCCCATTGCCGCCCGCTTCTTAACCGTCGCGGGCTTCTCATGGCGTACCGGGCCGGTGCCGAGGGTGGTTCGGATTTGGGTGATGTTGGGGTTGGGGTTTTTCATCTGGGTATTCTCCTTCTGTAAGATGCCTGACGGCGGGTCGGCATGGATTGTTGTATGCGTGGATCAATAGGCGTCGGGTCTGCCTCGACCTCCATCGCCGCGATAAGCGAGTAGAGTTCCTGCTGATCGATCCCCAGGTACTCGTAACTTTGAGACGGATCAGAATGCCCGTAGAACGCCTGAATATGCTTGATCGTACACCCCTTGACCTTCATGAGCGCCGTCCCCGCGAACCGTCGAAACGCGTGCGCTGAAAGCGGAACGCTTTGCTCGATGCCCGCGATCCGACAGAGCGAAACGAGTATCCCCTTCATACGCTGCTCGCTCATCGGCCGCACGACCGGAACGCCCTCCTGCGAAAACACCGGCACCGCAAACAGCCGCTCGTGCTCGTGCGGCCGACTCTCGATCCATGCGCGGACGTGCTTAACGGCGTTCGGATGCAGCGGGAGAGTTCTGTTCTTATCGCCCTTCCCCTTCCGAACCGTGATCGTCGTGAAAGTACCCGCAATGTCCACGTCGGCCATGTGGAGCGCGCACACCTCGGCACGGCGAAGCCCGGTGTAGGCCAATATCGCGACAACTGCCGTCGCGAGCTGCGCGCGGTACACCTGGTTATCGCCGCGCCCGTCGATTAGGCGCGGGCACGCGTCGAACAGCGACTGCACTTCCTCGCGCGTCGCCCAGCGCTTACGCGGCTTCTCCGTGACCTTCACCTTAATCTGCCCGATCCCCGCACACTGCTCCAACCCGATCAATTTTCGCTCATACAGCCACTTCGCGAAACTCTGTATAGCCGCCATACCCGCCGCCCGCGTCCGCTGCGCCTTCCCCGCCCTCTTCCGCAGCGTGTCGTACGTCCGCACAAAGTCTGCCGTGACATCCGCAGGCTCCGGCACCCGCCCGATCTTGCCAACCAACCACGCCACCAGCCCGTTCAAATGCGACACGTAGGCGCGACCGCTCGCCAGCGACCAACCCATCTTGTTGCACTTGTCGGCACGGAACGCCTCGATTAGTTCGTTCATCTGCTTTATCCTCCTAAAGTTAAGTATACACCCGTCTACTAATAACAAAGTGCCTAAACAAGAAATTAATAAAAACGCGTGGAAATACTGTAGGTATCTTTACCGTCTTTGTGTCTACTGCCGCTATCGGATTAACTCGGATTATATGTCAGGTGTCTACGTGATTGGAGATTAAGGAGGGTCTTAATTGCGGGGAAAGTCGGGTATGATTGCTGGAATTAGCTGTTAAACTGTTTTAAGGGATGAGCCGGTTTACTTTGACTGGCTATGGCGAACCGGACGAGGAATTAACGTTTGGCGTTAATGGGCGAGTTAAACACCTGCTGCCTGGTAAACGGATGCAGCCGCCTTCACCAGTTGCACGAATTCGGCCCTCCGTCCGGGCGGTACGGACCGCGACGCTGAGATGATCTCTACGTCCTCCTTGCTCATTGACGGTTTTTCGGCCCCAAGAACCATAAACGCCTCGCGCTCAGATTTTCCGATTGCCTGCGCCAACTTGATGACCATTTCGTAAGTCGTGCGCGACTTTGCGTCAATTATGTTGCCGACCTGTGTTGGGCTTAGCTCGACGCGTCGGGCCAGCTCACGGTTAGACATTGAACCTTTGGTTTCGTCTATCCACCGCCCGAACGCCGACCAATCCAACATGGGATTGTTCAGCTCCACTGTATCACCTCCTTTATATCTGACAACTGTCCAATGTATATTACACTATACACTGACACTTGACAAGTGACCAATAGTTATATTACTGGGAAAATACCGGTATTTTTTGTACCGGACGAACATGAAATTTCGCTTGACAACAGTCAACCGTGCATTGTATGATAGACGCATGGATACTCAGACAAATACCCAACAAGATCAAAAGCCCCGATACCATCGTCTGAACGCCGCACAGATGCAACTCGTGCAGGATCGCCTGAACGACCGCACGCTGAATATCACCGAAGTGGCAAAAGACTGCGAACTTTCGCGCGCCATGTTCTATTACATAACCCGTGGTCAATCATCAACCACCCCCGCCAAGTTAGAGCGAATCGCGCTACGCCTGAACATAGATCCGAAAATACTTTGCTCCTAACCTAATTTATTTCGGTGAAATGTCCAATATGCACTTGACATATGTCCAATATTGGCGTATACTCTAATCAGTCGAACGAACTGAGAGGAGACACCCGAAATGTCACAGACAGCGACCAACAGCCTGACCGCCATGATGGAAGAGACGATGTTCGAGGCGATTAGCAAGCACCAGCCGCGCATGATCCCCATCATCCGCGAACTGCTGGACCGGGGCGAGACCCCGAAGCGGATCGAGGCGCAGTGTCGGCGCATGGTTCCGACGCACCCCGGTATGGACGGTGGCGAGTTGACGATGAACGCGATCTTCTACGCCGCATCCTACATCAAGAAGCACAAGAGGGCGGGACGATGACGACAACACCCATTCTCGCCTGGCATTTTCGAGATGCAGGCGGCACAACGAGCCGATTAGCCAAGCCCGAACATGTCGGCGTTCGCTATTCCGTCACACCGCCCGTTGCCTGCTGCTCAAACGGGCTTCACGGCTCGATCCGAGCGATCGACGCTCTGGAATACGCATCCAGCACCACCGCGATTATCTGCCGAACTTCCCACGAAGGCGAGATTGACAGGCAGCACGACAAACTCGCGTCTGAGCACCGGACGGTTCTGTGGCAAGCGGACTGCACGATGGCACTCCACGAGTTCGCGTGTCTGTGCGCCGAGCAGTCGTTCGAGATCATCAAGAAACGCGGGTCAGTAGTTGCGCCGGAAATGCTGGCTTGCGTTGATGCAAAGCGCAAGTGGATGCGCGGAGAGATCAATTCGGAAGAATTGGCCGCTGCCAGGGACGCTGCCTGGGACGCTGCCAGGGACGCTGCCTGGGACGCTGCCAGGGACGCTGCCAGGGACGCTGCCTGGGACGCTGCCTGGGACGCTGCCAGGGACGCTCAGAACATTCTCTTGGAAGAGACGTTGAACG
>Ga0207695_10000658_pt1 | contig 68310 bp, 57 predicted proteins | sample KBSC54metaG_FD_184354 | JGI IMG/M metagenome (GOLD analysis project Ga0207695, IMG submission 184354) | Corn rhizosphere microbial communities from Kellogg Biological Station, Michigan, USA - KBS C5-4 metaG (SPAdes) (version 2) | ecosystem: Host-associated > Plants > Roots > Rhizosphere > Soil...
AATAATTTTTTCATTGTTGCTTCTAATTCGTTGCAATGTCAACTGCCCCTCCGTGTTCTTCCATGTACTGTTTAAGATCACCATCAGGCACATCCCCCAGGAGAGATTTAACATCGCTGTCATTAATATCCAGGGTAGCGGTGCTGTTCATAGATTCCGTAGTCGCTTGATCGTTGTTGCTCTCGGCATAGGTTTGAAGGTCCTGGTAGCTGACGCTTGCCAGGGGGTCTACGGGTTGGTTCGGATGTCCGGAAGGACCGCTCAGGCGCAGCCAGCCGAAGGTGATGATCAAGCCTGCGATGGCGGCCGCCACCGAGTACTTCAACCACGAAGGCTGTAACCACGAGGACTGGCGGGATACCTTCTTCCGGCCGGTCGATCGGTCCAGGGAAATGACCCGGGCCGGCTGACCCTGCGTCGCGGGGTTCATCCCAGAGGCGATCTCACCCTTCGCCCGGGCGAGGATCTCGTCGGAAAGTCCGACGAAGTAATTTTCCGGAACGGTATATAGGGGTTTGTCCCGAAGACTGGCCAGTGGGGCCAGCATCGGGCTCAGCTGTTGAAAATAGTTATCCGGGACCTGGTAAGGGACGGTCCGCGTAATGCCATTCAGCAGAGGGGAGAGCTGGGCGAGCTCCTGTGCTGCAGATTCCGCCGCGATGGCCGATTGGCCGGGCTCCTGTCCTGCAAACCCCCCGATCGGACCATGTCCGGCCTGGACCCTGTCCCCGGTTGAGCCCTGTCCTGCCTTGATCCTGTCGAGCAGGTTTTGGGCGAAGCCTTCGAAATAGCCTTCGGGAACACTGAAAGCCAGGGGCTTATCTCTATGTCCCGCAAAAAAAGGAACCTCTCCTGTCAGGCTCAGCACCTGCGCCGGAAAGCCATCGAAGTATCCGGCCGGGACCTGGTAGGGATTTTCCCGGCTGATGGTACTGACGGTGGTGCTCAGCAACCTCAATTCTTCTAATATTTCATTCCTTGCTTGCATCTATTTTGAGACCCCTTTCATTAACCAAAGTTTAATGATTCAGGATATAATCCTCTATTTTTTTGACGGCGTGATGATAGGACGCTTTCAGCGCTCCTTCGGAGGTGTCCAGCACCCGGCTCATTTCTTCGTAGGGCATTTCGTCATAGTACCGCAGGGTAAAGACAACACGTTGTTTTTCAGGAAGTTGCTGGATGGCAAGCTGGAGCTTCCATTCCAGCTTGTTGGGGTCGAACTGCTTGTCTGCAATGATCTTGTTGCTAAGGCCGGATTCGGATTCGTCGAGTGGCAGGGCCGCCTTCCTTTTCTGCTGTTCCAGGTAGCTGAGGCATTCGTTGGTGGCTATCCGGTAGAGCCAGGTGTAGAGCTGGGAGTCTTCCCGGAAGTTCTCCAGGCCGTTCCAGACTCGTATGAACACATTTTGCAATACGTCGTTGGTGTCTTCATGCTCAACGACCATCCGACGGATATGCCAATACAGCTTCTCCTGGTATTTTTTAATAATAGCAGTGAATGCCTTTTCTTTTGTCGCAGGATCCCGGAATTGCAGAAGCAGCTCGGTATCTTGGATGCTCACACCCATTTATTTGTTTTTTCTGGCAATAACCTTCTCGGCTGCAGCGACGATATTTGGCGTATCCAGGCCGTATTTCTTCAGCAGCTCGGTCGGAGTTCCGCTTTCGCCAAACGTGTCGTTGGTTCCTACGTATTCGATCGGGATGGGGGTATTGCGGGCTACGGTCTGTGCAACAGCGTCGCCAAGGCCTCCGATGATATTATGCTCTTCAGCGGTGACAGCGCAACCGGTCTTCTTGACGGATTTAAGGATAGCTGCCGTGTCCAGCGGTTTTATCGTGTGCAGGTTGATCACTTCTACCGAGATGCCTTTTTCCTGGAGGATCTTGCCGGCTTCGATGGCCTTCCATACGAGGTGGCCGCAGGCGAAGATGGATACGTCGGTGCCTTCGGAGAAGACCTGGGCCTTACCGATCTCAAAGGGCATGCCATCGGTGAAGATGGGCCATACCGGGCGGCCAAAACGCAGGTAGACCGGTCCGTTGTAGTCGGCTACAGCCATCGTGGCGGCCTTGGTCTGGGCGTAATCACAGGGGACGATGACCGTCATTCCCGGGAGCATTTTCATCAGACCGATGTCTTCGAGTATTTGATGTGTCGCGCCGTCCTCGCCAAGGGTCACGCCGGCATGGGAGGCACATATCTTTACATTCTTTCCGGAGTAGGCGACGGACTGGCGGATCTGATCATAGACGCGACCCGTGGAGAAATTCGCGAAGGTGGTCGTGAAGGGGATCTTTCCGCCGATGGTGAGGCCGGCTGCGATACCGATCATATTGGCTTCGGCAATACCGCACTGGACGAAGCGTTCGGGAAATTCTTTGATGAAGGTGTTGAGCTTCATCGAGCCGGCGAGGTCTGCCGTGAGGGCTACGATGTTGGGGTTCTTCCGGGCTGCTTCTGCGATTCCATCTCCAAATCCGCTGCGTGTATCTTTCTGGCCAGTTACTTGAATATCTTTTAGCATTACGTGGAAAAAATTGAATGTGATTAAAATGGATTACAGAGACACGAATCCCTGGTTTTGGCGTTACAAAGTAATGATTTTTTAGTTGAACTCTGAAAACTTGCCGTTGTAGAATTTAGCGTCTGCCTTTAACTTTTGCTCCCATTTCCATGCGGTGGACATCATGTCATCCAGCCCATATTCCGTGACCCAGCCCAGCTTTTCTTTTGCAAGGTCATTGTTGGCATAGATGGCGATCACGTCTCCGTGGCGGCGGGGCCCGATGGTGTAGTTCAGCTTGACGCCGCTGACCCTTTCGAATGCCTTGATAGCCTCGAGGACGGTGACGCCGTTGCCTGTCCCCAGGTTGTATACCTCCGCGTTCTTGGAGACCTTGCCAGCCAGCATATACTGAATGGCGAGGGTATGCGCGTGTGCGATATCGCTGACGTGGATGAAGTCGCGTATGCACGACCCGTCGCGGGTGGGATAGTCGTCGCCAAAAACGGTCATTTGCGGGATCTTCCCGATAGCGGTCTGCGTAATGGCAGGCACCAGGTTGGCGGGCTTACCGATGGGCATCTCGCCGATAAGGATGCTGGGATGGGCGCCCACCGGGTTGAAATAGCGGAGAAGGATACATTTCGTATGAGACGCCTTCGAGAATTCATTGATGATCTGCTCGCCCATCTGCTTGGTGTAGCCGTAGGGGGACTCGGCCGGCTTTGGCGGCGTCAGCTCGGTCACCGGGATCTCATCCGGATTGCCGTAGACGGTACACGAAGAAGAGAATACAAAATAGGGTATATCGAACTCCTGTACGCACTTCAGCAGGTTGATCAGCGACATAAGGTTGTTCTCGAAATACATCAGGGGGTGCTCGACCGACTCTCCTACTGCCTTGTAAGCGGCGAAGTGGATGATGCCATCAATATTGTCGTTCTCCTGGAAGATGGCGAAAGTGTCGTCGTAGTTGCACAGATCGACCTTGTAGTTCTTGATCTTCTTTCCCGTTATTTTTTCTACTCCTTCGAGGATACGGGGGGAGCTGCGGACGTTGTTGTCGACACATATTACCTCAAATCCGTTGTTGATGAGGTCGACTATCGTGTGTGAGCCTATATAGCCACATCCCCCGGTTACAAGAATCTTTGACATAAAAAGAAGGCGGATCAGGCCCGCGTTTAGTTATTATTGAATGAGATTTATAAGATATTGCCCATACCCGCTCTTCAGCAAAGGTTGTGCTATTTTTTCCAGCTGCTCTTTGCTGATGAATCCCTTTCGCCAGGCTATCTCTTCGATGCAGGCGATCTTGATGCCCTGCCGCTGTTCGATGACCTGTACGAACTGCGAGGCCTGCATCAGCGAGTCGAAAGTGCCGGTATCCAGCCAGGCGGTGCCCCGGTCGAGAATGGACACTTTGAGCCTGCCCTGCCGCAGGTATTCCCGGTTGACGTCGGTGATCTCGTATTCTCCTCTGGCCGAAGGCTTCAGCGCCTTCGCAATGGAGACGACGTTGTTGTCATAAAAATAGAGACCGGGCACGGCGTAGTTGCTTTTGGGTTTGGCAGGCTTTTCCTCGATGGAAATGGCCTTTCCGGTCGGATCGAACTCGATGACCCCGTATCGCTCGGGATCGCTTACCTGGTAGGCGTAGACAATGCCTCCTTCAGGATTGGCGTTCTTTTCCAGCTGTTTGCCCAGACCCGCGCCATAAAAGATATTGTCTCCAAGCACGAGGGCAACAGAGTCATTGCCGACGAACTGCTCTCCAATGACAAAGGCCTGAGCGAGGCCATTGGGCAGTGGCTGTTCGGCATAGGAGAAGCTGAGGCCCAGTTGGGACCCATCTCCGAATAACTTCCTGAACAGGGGCAGGTCGTGCGGCGTCGAGATGATGAGTATCTCTCTGATACCTGCGAGCATAAGGGTGGACAAAGGGTAGTAGACCATTGGTTTGTCATAGACAGGCATGATCTGCTTGCTGATCGCATAAGTAATTGGGTGGAGGCGTGTTCCCGATCCCCCCGCTAGAATGATCCCTTTCATTAGTTAGTGTAAGGATGGTTTGAAAATCCCGGAAAGATAACGAATGTAAGGGAAAGTGTCGCGAAAATGTCCGTCCGTATACCCGATTATTTGATTATGAAATAGACGAGTCCTGCCAGCAGCGCACTCACCGGTATGGTCAGCACCCATGCCCAGAGGAGATTGATCGTAACACCCCATCTTACGGCAGAGAGGCGGCGGGTGGCGCCTACTCCGATGATCGAGCCGGTGATCGTATGCGTTGTGCTGACGGGAATGCCCAGCTTCTCGGAGAGCAGAAGGGTGAGGGCGCCTGCAGTCTCGGCGCTGACCCCTTCGAGCGGGGTTACCTTTGTGATGCGGGTTCCCATGGTCTTTACGATCTTCCATCCGCCGCTCATCGTACCAAGGGCTATTGCGGTAAAGCTGGCGAGCGGCACCCACATATTGTGGTCAATGAACTGTCGAAACGACATTTCATGTCCCTGGGACTTTTCGTACCAGATCATGGCTGCGCCGATGATGCCCATGACCTTTTGTGCGTCGTTGCCTCCGTGCCCGAGGCTGAGCAGGGCGGACGACAGCAGCTGGAGGCGCCTGAACCAGTTGTCGGCCCGGTAGGGGTTGGCGCGCCGGCAGACGTTGAGGATGATCAGGGTGATGATGAAGGCGATCACCATGCCGATGAAGGGGGCCAGGAATATGAAAAAGAAGGTCGGGATCACCTTGGCGTAGTTAATGACGTCGACGCCGCCGCGGCTCAGCGCCCCGGCGTGCGCCAGGGCTGCTCCCATGAAGCCCCCCAGCAAGGTATGCGAGGAGCTGGACGGAATGCCGAACCACCAGGTCAGCAGATTCCAGCAAATGGCGGCGACCAGTCCGGCGAAGATGACGTCCAGGTTGATAAAGTCCTTATTGACCGAGCTGGCAATGGTATTTCCTATTTTGAACTCGCCGATGACATACCGCGAGATAAAGAAGGCGGCGAAGTTAAAAACGGCGGCCCACAGCACGGCCTGGAAGGGCGTAAGTACCTTGGTCGAGACGATGGTCGCAATGGAATTGGCGGCGTCATGGAAGCCATTGATATAGTCAAAGACGAGTGCGAGAATGATGATAACTACCAGGAAATGCATGCGGTTCGGGAGTGTTTGGGTCAGGCGTATTTGATGATGATGGATTCGATGACGTTGGCGGCGTCCTCACACTTGTCGGTCACGATCTCCATCACCTGGTAGATCTCTCTTTTCTTTATCACTTCTTTTGCGTCGGGCTCGGTCTCGAAAAGCCGCTCGATGCTGAAATCAAAGATGTCATCAGCCTGATTCTCAATGCTGTTCACCTTGACGAGCACGTCCGTTATCTTCCGCATGTTCCGCATATTCCGCAGCTCCTTTACCGCTATCTGTATCTGTGCCGCGCCCTGCTCGATAAGGTCGGCCATTTTCTGGATGCCGGTATCGTTGGGGTTTACCTTATAGAAATTGATCTTCTTCCCGGTGGCATAGATATAGTCGCAGATGTCGTCGAGGGCGCTGGCGAGGTAGTGGATGTCCTCGCGGTCGAAGGGGGTGATGAAATTGCGGCCCAGCTCGGTGAAGATGCGGTGGGTGAGGTCGTCATTGATATGTTCCTGGTTTTCCATGCGGGAGAGGACCCCCGATCGCCTGTCGGCGTCGGGCTCGGCCACAAATTCTTTCATGAGCTTGCCCATCTGGCCAACGCCGTCAGCGACCTGTTCGAATAAAGAATAGAAAACCCGGTCTTTTGGTGTAAAGAGCTGGAGAAAAGAGTTGAATCCCATGCAAAAGCAAAATTTGGCGCAAATCTAGCACTATTCGACCACATTCCTGCCAGCCTAAGACCGGGCGCCCGTTGAGGGTGCTATCTCGACGGGAATGTGCCGGATAGCCTGGTGGAGGACGGGGAGAGCGCGATCTCGGCGGGACGGGGTTTTGCAGGGAAGCCGATAGCCTTTCCGGGCGGGTGTCCCGGTGCTGCAGGATCGCCGAGAAGGGAGGCGATCGTTGCGGCGATCTGTTTCTGGTAGACCTGGCCTTTTGCCCGGAGCTCGCCTTCGGGCCGGATGCCGGGCCCCAGAACGGCCATCCAGATATCGCCGGAGCCCTCGGCCCAGAAACCGTGGGTGGTCCATTTATTCGTTTTCCAGCCGCGGCCGTGGTCGGTCGTGATCAGAAAGGTCGTGCTATCCTTGTAATACGGATCTGTCTGGACATAGTACCAGAGGTCGGAGATCATGCGGTCGAGGTCGGAGGCCTGCTGCAGGTAAAGGTCGTAGCGGCCGGAGTGGGCGCATTCGTCGGTCTCCCCAAAGCCGAGGAAGAGGACCGAGGGATGGTGTTCGCGGATGTATTCGCGGGCGGTCAGATAGGTCAGCATGTCGTGGCGGGTCTTGCCGGGGCGCATCGTGCTTTGCACGCTGTCGATAAGCTCTGCTTCCGGATACTGATCCTCATTCAGCCGCTCGTAGCCGCTGTTGACCGGCAGACCGCTGCGCGTTTCATTGAGGATATAGGGAAAAACATTCCATGATGTGAAGACGGCTACTTTTCCTTTGTACTCCTCGCTCTTGTTGAGGTATTCGAGGACGTTCACGTGCTTGTTGTTGACCGGCAGGTTGGGGCTGCTGATTGCATCGGTATGTCCTGTGAAGATCTCGTTGTAGCCCGGATAAGAGATCTTGTACCAGTTGCGGACGTTCACCTTATTTCCCAGGAGTCTGTTCCCATACAGGCGGCCTTGTTCCGCGATGGTTCCCCAGAAAAAGGGCAGCAGCTTTTTCCTGCGGAGCTCGGCCGTGCTGTCCCAGTAAAGGCTGCGCATCAGGGCGGTATCCCTGACATATTCTTCATTGGCTACCAGGGAAGGGTCTGCACCGGTAAAAACTTCCTGCCAGCGGAATCCGTCGATAGTAATGACGATGAGGTGTTTTGTCCTGGCGTGGCCCTGCGCTTCAACGGAATAAAATAGCAGCAGCGCCACCAGTGAAGTGAGGAGTTGTTTCATCTTTAATGGGTTTGCCAAAGTTACCGGAGGGGTATGACGCGATGTTTACCGGAAGATTAATTTAACATTATGAACTTATCCGATTGATGTCCAAAGATCAAGCGCGCTACGGGTAGGTGAGCCACGTGGCTTCAGTTTTGCGGTAGTGTGAGCTATGCAGGTCCATTATTAACGGAAGGTTAATCATGGAAAGGATCTGTGATGGGATTTTCCCGCTAGCTTAGCCGGATAAAGTGGCCGGCGTATACATATAGATAGATGCGTGTACGATAATGCTCAAAATAATACCGTATGTCCCTGTTAGACTGGTTGGACCATTTGGATAAATCATTATTCGTGCTGATCCAGCATGATTCGGATCATTCCATAATGGATGCTGTGATGCCGTTGTTGCGCGATCCTTATACCTGGATACCGTTGTATGTTTTCATGCTCTGTTATATCATCTTCACAAATAAGAACAAGGCAGTGCTGTTCATCCTGCTAAGCGTGCTGACGTTTGCGATAACTGATTCGCTTGCGGCGCAGGTGCTCAAACCCTTGTTCGGCCGGCTTCGTCCCTGTCACGATCCGGGAATGCAGCAGCTGGTGCGCAGCGTGATAGACTGCGGAGGACTTTATTCCATGCCTTCCAATCATGCTGCAAACCATTTTGGTCTGGCTGCATTCTGGTTCTTTTCCATCGGCTCGATCACAGGCCGAAAATGGCACTGGCTCTGGTTCTGGGCGGCGGCCGTCTGCTATGCCCAGGTATACGTGGGCAAGCACTATCCATTCGACGTGCTCGTCGGAGCGGCGATCGGCTATCTAACGGGGCTGGGTACTTACAGGCTGTTCGTTTTTTGGGAGAAGAGGCAGAACCACCGGCCCCCGATCCTCCGGAGACAGCAGTATGGTTCAAGTATATAGAGTATATTTGATCCATGCTCGAACCATACAATGCTGAGTGGGAGACCTGGCTGCAAAAATGGTTTATGTGGCTGCTGGTGCCCGCAATATTCGTGAATGCCGGCGGCCTGCTGATCCCCATTCTTGAACCCGACGGCTCCCTTTATGCAACTATCGCCAAGACGATTGCCCGCAGCGGCGACTTTGTCAATCTCAAAGTGGAAGGGAAGGACTGGCTTGATAAACCCCATTTTCCTTTTTGGATCGCGGCGCTCAGCTTTCGTTGTTTTGGCATCAATGCTTTTGCCTACAAACTTCCCGCGCTATTGTTCTGGGCGATGGGTGCGGTTTATACCTGGCGGCTGGCTTTTTCCCTTTATGGCAAGCCGGTGGCTCAGCTTTCGACCCTCATCTATGTCGCCGCCGCCCACCTGGTCATTTCCAATAATGACGTCAGGGCGGAGCCCTATCTGACCGGTCTCATCATCGGTGCAGTATATCATTTTTACAAGGCTTCCCGGGTTCGGCCAGGCCTGCACCTGGTGCTGGGCTCCTTGCTGGCAGGCTGTGCGGCAATGACAAAAGGGCCCTTTGTGCTGATCACCATCGGCGCGGGGTTTCTTCTCGACTGGATCGCGGGGAAGGAGTGGGAGCAGTTCCGGAATATCCGCTGGTGGATAGCCATCGCGCTTACCGCGATCTTTACCCTGCCTGAGCTCATCTGTCTGTATCTGCAGTTCGACCTGCATCCGGAGAAAGTCGTCTATGGCAGGACCGGCGTCTCGGGACTCCGATTTTTCTTCTGGGATAGTCAGTTCGGCCGGTTCTTCAACACAGGTCCCATCAAAGGCGCCGGCGACCCCTTCTTTTATTTTCATACCCTGCTGTGGGCTTTTCTGCCGTGGTCGCTGATCCTGTATGCCGCGATCGTGCAGAAGTGCAGGCGCAGTGCGGACCCTGCGGGAGGCGGGTGGTTCAGGCGGAGCGTCAGCGGGGATTATATCTGTCTCGGCGCGGCGCTGTTCAGCTTTATCATCTTTTCAATTTCCCGGTTTCAGCTGCCGCACTATCTCAATATCCTTTTCCCCTTCTTTTCGATCCTGACAGCGGGTTATCTATACGGCATACGCCGGCGCTGGACACAGCGAACGCTGGTCATTATACAGGGTGTGATCAATATCCTCCTCCCCGTCCTGCTGCTTCTGCTTTGCTGGTTCTTCCATTTTCCCTCATGGGTGCTGATCATGGCCGTGCTGGTGGTCGCCGGCATGCTGCCTTTTATTCTCTTTCGGGGTGGCCAGCTACCGACGGCCATCGCCCGCAGTATCTGGATGGCGTTGCTGGTGTTTTCCTTTGTCAATTTTATTCTTTACCCGGCGATCCTTCAGTACCAGGCCGGTACCCAGGCGGGGCGTTTTGTCAACCATATGTTTGGCCTTCCCTTTATCACCCGACCGTCGGCCGTCTATATGCTGCAGGAGGCGCCGTCAAGCTATTCCTTTGAATTTGATTGTGCGCTGCCGGTGGAGCGAGTACCTATGCAATCGCTGCCGACGGATAGTTCTGTTTACGTTTTTATGCCGCCGCAGTATGCCGACTCCCTGGGTCGGCGGGGCCTGCACTCCCAGGAGATCCACCGTTTCCCCAATTTTCATATCAGTCAGCTTACCGGGGAATTCCTGAACTATAAGACGCGGGATTCGGTAGTGGGGGCTTATTCCCTTTTTGTTGTGGGGAAGTAAGAGTGCGCCGTCCCTGCAGGGGATCATCTTCATGCAGCGTGCCGGCGGGATCATCCCTCGTGTAACGCCGCGGCGGCAGATCAACCCTCCTGTTCATCGGCGCTCGGGCCATAGCTCCCGGGTATCGGGATGTCGAGCAGCCGCAGGAAAACCCCCAGCTGCGCCCGGTGGTGTACGATCTGGCAATAGGTCATCCGGACGATCTCCGCCTTAGTGGCCACGTGTAGTATCTCTGACCCGTTGCGGAGGGTCCAGTTTTCTTCCAGAATGTCTTCGGTGGCTTTTTTCAGGTGGTCGCGACCATCGGCCAGCGACCGGTCGAAGTAGTCCAATAATTGAGCGGTATTGTTTATTTCTTCCTGCTGGTAGGGATTGGCCGAGAAGTCAAGCCCGTCTGTCGTCACGGCCATGGCGACCCATCCCGGAAGCTCGGCGATATGGGTGGCGAGCTGTTTTACGGTCATGCTTTTTTTATGGGGCTGCCAGCTGAAATAGGCGGTGGGAACACGTTCCAGCATTTTACGGGTGGTCAGGGCCTCCTGCTCCAGCTCTTTCAGAAGAGGTTTGATCGTCGACATAAAGATTGGTTTTTTGATGATAGACCAAAGGAACGACCACACGGTGACAGCCTTATGTCAGCAGCTGTCAGTAAAAACTTAACATTCGATTTTGAGGTTTTAAAACGTTTTAATGTTAAATTTATATTACCATATTATTACCAAAAACCATTATTTAGTATGACTCAACAAGAAACAGTCGCCACCCCGGCGCCTACCAAGAAGCAAGTGCGCAGGGAGATCGGGGACAAGCTGGCGGGCGCCCTGGCCGAATACAAGCAGGAGCTGGGTGAAAAGAAACTGGCCACCAGGGTAAAGAAGGTAAGCAAGCTGATCAGCCGCGATCTGTTGAAGATCAGCAAGAAGCAGCGGAACGCGTCCAAAAAGGCTGCGGCTACAGCCAAAAAGGCAGCGGACCAGAAGCCCGCTGTAAAAAAAGCGAAGAAAAAGCCCGTTAAGAAATAGTCTTATAGCGCTTCAACCCTTTTATCACCCTATTCGTTGTAAAGTTATCAGCGGATAGGGTTTTGTTTTTAAAAAAAATTCACCCTCTGGTAATATTAATAACGGAAATTTACTGACTACTAAATCAATCACTATGGCCAGCTTCGGAGAATTAAAGCTCAACACGTACTACCTGATACAGGTAGACGCTGATTCGGATATCGAACTTGTTTCCGTTATCCTTCACACCAAAGAGACTGTGCTGTTGCGTAGCTATCTCCCCCAGGCAGAAGACTTCTTCAAGTATCACGACGAGCCCATCTTCAAGCTTGTTGAAGAAGTAGACGAGGAGACCGCCCAGCAGCTGGAGAGTCTCTATCAGCAGACTACTACTGAAGAGTATTCCGAGTTCGAAGAAGAAGAGGAGGAGTAGCAGCCGCCGGTTCCGGGAATGTGAACCGCAGATTTCCGGGTGAATTGCAGATCTCCGCGTGAACTGCCGATCTCCGCGTGAGCCGCCGGACGCGTCACACCCTATTCGCTGCCTGTGGCAACTCCGACCGGGTTGGGACTGATCATCGGCACCTTCGGATAACGTTGGGTCCCTTTAGTCGCCCACCAAAGGATGCGATTGAACACGTCGTCGTCCCCCTCATCTATTTCGTCCGCCTTGTTCTCCATGGACATCCTGGCGTACTTGCGCGCGCGTCCTTTTAACGAGGCCAGCGGGTGATTCAATTCAGTCAACGGTATCCTGTTGGGGAGGACCGTGTACGCCGTCGTATCCGGCTTATCGGTAAAACAGTCGAACATCGGCAGGGCCGTACCATCCATACCGTTCATAGGCGGAATGCCGAGTATTTGTTCGATCGTGCGTACCAGTGAGGTCTGGTTGTAGTTGGTGGAGACGGTGCGGTGGAGGCGCGACCAGGGGCTGATGACAAAGCCCGTTGTCCGGTACGCGGAAATATGGTCCCAGCCCGCCTGGCTGTCGTCTTCGGTGACGAATATGGCGGTCGACGCCCAGAAGCGGCTGTGGCTGATGGCTTCTACGATACGGCCGAGCGCCAGGTCATTATCCGCCACCATGGCCCGCGGCGTGGGATAGCCGGGACTCGTGCCCGTGGTGTGGTCGTTAGGCAATGACATGACCATCAGCTGCGGCCAGCTGTCACCGGGCTGGCTTTCGTATTCCTTCAATTCTTTTATGAATGCGTCGGCGCGCAGCTGGTCGTTGATGCGGGCGTCGTCATACCCGGGATAGCTGGCAGAGAGGATGGGTCTTACGCGCGAGATGGTGCTGTGATTCTTTGCGTCAAAAGACTGCCCCATCAGGTGTACCTGGTAGAGCTGCGTCCAGTCGAATTGCCTGTCCACTGTCGTAGTGCAGGCTTCGCCGTAGATACGAACCGTCTTGCCGTGGTCGAGCGCGTTGTTCCAGATGAATCCCTCTTTGTCATAGACCATTGCGTCGTATTGGGCGTGGGGGTAGCTGCGGAACCAGGCCCTGACCATTCTTTCGATATAGTCTGTCGCCATTGCCGCGTCTGTCCACTGGTGTCCTTCTGCAGAACATTTCCCGGAGGCGTAGTAATTGTCGAGCAACTGAAAGTCTTTTGCCAGACGGTGCTGGTTGGGCGTGACACTATCGCCAAAAACGCAGAATGACGGTTCCCCCCTCCCTTCCGGCATATCTCCCAGGACCTGGTCATAGGTCCTGTTCTCTTTTATGATATAGACGACATGGCGGAACAAAGAGGGTTCGCCGATGCGCTCGGGCACGGGCAGGGGCTGCGCGTCGGGTCGGGGCAGCTGCCGGGAAAGGGCCTCGCGGTAAGTGAGATTGAGCTGGCGAACCCGGGCGGTATAGCTCGCCAGCTGTTTTGCGTCGGGTATCGGGACCCAGCTGACTGACGCCTGCTGCCAGTGGGAGTTATAGGCGCCAGTGGCCTGTTTTACCCGGGCCCCGATGGCTTCCAGGTTGGTGATAAAGAGGGTGTTCTTATAACACACGATGCCCGAAGGCCAGGCTTCGGTGGGGATAAAGCCTACAACTTCAGAGTGGCGGTAAGGGGCCTCCACCCCGGGCTTGGCCGGCGCCCGCCTGAGCCCGATGACCGCTACAGCATTGCTGAGTCCACATGCAACATAGAGGCGGCTCGCGGCAGAGTCTATCGCCAGCGCGCTCGGCGTGCTTCCAATATAATGGTCCGAGCTTTCAAAAGGCGAGACCGGTATCGTGTCTATCACCTCCATCGTCGTGGTACGGATGACCGATATATAATCGCTGTTACCATTGGCGACAAAAAGGGTCTGTTCGTCGGGGCTGTGGATAATGGCGCTCGGGTGGAGACCCACTTCGATCTCCTTTATAAAATGGCCGGTGCCGGGGTCTATTACGGACACTGTGCCACGGGCGGTGGCGCCGGTGCGGGGATCTGTATAAGCAGCACCCCAGGGTACGCCGGCTGTCTCTTTTCCGACGGTGTCGGTGGGTTCGGGTCCAGCCCAGTTGGTGACGAACAGCCGCCCGCCGGCCATCGTGATCCCATATGGCGCCACGCCGGTGGGTACGATCCAGCTGAGGACCTGGTCCTTCACCCTGACCTTGGCCAGCTGGTTGCAGCCGTTGAGGACTGCGTAGAGATAGAGCTCGCCTTCTTCTTCCCGTACGAGGACCTCATTGGGCAGGGCCATCGGCGCCGGGGCTTTTGCCGGGAAAGGGATCGCCTGCACCAGGTTCAGATTGGTCCCATCCCAAACGGCTTCCATAACATAGGAGCCGCCGTTCGAACCGTGTCCCGCGCCCCAGAAAAGATGTACGCCTCCATTATAGCTGATGGCTTTTATACCGGAAAAACTGCTCATAAGCTGCGCATATTTCCGGTCGCCGGTAAAACTATAACGAGCCATCACCTGGTGCCCATCCGCCGTGAAAAGAATGATGCCATAGCGGTCTTCTACTGCCAGCAGCCTGCCTCCGGGCAGCATAACGGCATCGAGGCTGTGGTTCTCGAGCTTGGGGTCGCCATAACGGACGACCGAACCCGCAGGATCTATCCATCGATTGTAGGGCATTGCGTATGGACCGGCTCCGCTGGTGAGCGTGCTGTCGTCATAAGGAATGTGTTCGCGCTGGTTGTGCTGTGCTGCCGCGGGCAATACGGAAAGAAGGGTCAGTGCTGTCAGAAGAGAGAAGAAGGATGGAAAATTCATGCCACAAGATAGTATATACTTGTACACGACCGGGACTCAAAAATTCCAAAGTATGACTGCAAGTACGGTCAGCGTTATGACCACGTAGAGGTAGTCCTTTTCGAGCAGATAGCCGGCGACGGAAAACGCGATTCGCAGAATGGGCGTGGCGATAAGGACGAAAAGACCCAGCTGGATAAAGGGGCGTCCCTCTCCGTTGAGGATCGCGCGGAAAAGAGGGCCGGCCTTCCTCATCTTTTCGGGTTCGCCTTTGAATACATGGAACTGCGGCTGTTCTCTGCCATGCCGCCAGAGATAGACCATTCCTCCGATGACCACGATCACGGAAGAGAGCAGCACTCCATAGCGCAGCAGCTGTCCGATGAGCTTTTCGAGGTCGGTATCCGTGATCTTTTTCCTTGGAAAGGACATGCAGCTTATATTTTATGTGTAAGACCGTTGTACATCATTTCTACGGCGAGCACCAGGATCACCAGCGCGAACAGTATTTTCAGACTGGATGTTTTGGCCGTCGTCAGTATCCGCGAGCCCAAAAATGCGCCGAGCAGAACCCCCAGCATTACGGGCATGGAAAGCCCGGGGTCAATATAGCCCCGGCTCAGATAGACGCCGACGCTTGCCGCCGCGGTCACACCGATCATGAAATTGCTGGTCGTCGTCGATACTTTAAAGGGGATGCGCATGACATTGTCCATCGCGATGACCTTCAGCGCGCCCGAGCCGATACCCAGCAGACCCGATATCACTCCTGCGATATTCATCATGAAGAAGCCGCCGATCACGTTCTTTACTATATAGGGCTTCTCCCCTTCCGGCGTGGGGTAGCTGCTGTTGAGCTTTAGCCAGCGGGACAGCGGACTTCCCTGGCCGGTGGATACGGGATCGGCGAGTTTAAAGAAGGAGATGGCTGCCGAGAGTATCAGGATCAGGCCGAAGAGGACGGCGATGAAAGAAGTGGAAAGCCAGCTGGAGAGCCAGGCGCCGCAGATGGCGCCAAAAGTCGTGGCCAGCTCCAGGAACATGCCCAGCCGGATATTGGTGATCCCCTCGCGGACATAGGCCGCGGCAGCGCCCGAGGACGTGGCGATGACACTGACCAGGGAAGTCCCAATAGCATAGTGAATGTCCACCTTGAACACGAGGGTCAGCAGGGGGATGAGGACAACCCCTCCGCCCAGCCCGGTGAGCGAGCCGAGCAGGCCTGCGGCCAGCGCGCCTATAAAGAGCGCAAGCGTGAAAAAAAGAATGGTCATGGTGACGCAAATCTAAAATTAAAATCGCATTAAGGGACACCGGAAACGGAAATGATGGCTACCTTTATGGCCAGGCATGAATGCAGCAAGAAATAAAAAGAAGGAAATTGCTTATAAAGGTATTCTGCTCCTGGTTGGTCTGGCGATGTTCACTGTCCGGCTTTCCGACAGGTTCTATTTTCTTTCGAATAAGCCTTTCGTCGACCTGAGCGCAAAGCACAGGACGCACAAGGTTTTTTTCTGCAACAAGCCCGGTCTTTCGCGGGACTGTTATTTTTCCCCTGACAAACGATACCACTCTGAAAACGGCTTCGCCTTATTTACACCTGCACCAGCTCAAAGGAACCGGCTGATCTCATGCAGTCCGGAGTTTTGTATAGTGAATGAATCGGCGGTATGGTCCTGTTTTTCGGTGACCACCCTGCGTGGCCCGCCAAAGTCATGACCTGGCGAACCTAACTTCACTTTACTCTTAACTTGACACTATGGATGTTGACCATATCGAACTTTTCTATAAAGTTCTTCAGAAGCTATCGTATAACTGTTCCGTATGCGGTGCCGCGTTGTACGTCACCAATTATGGGAATTACGAGGCTATTCTTCATTGTTCATCTGATGCCGCGCGTTTCTGGAATTTCGATCGGGCGACGGCCGGACAGGTGGCGGCCAAGCAGCACTGGGATCAGTCCCGGAAAGAATTGTTCCTGACCAAAGAAGATATCCTGGAGTATTTGAATAAAAGTGAGTCAGACGAGCGCTGACTCACTTTTACCGGCTCATTTTATAACTGTCCCTTCTTTTATCTCATCATTGGCGTCTGCGATTACTGATTCGCCGGGCTGTATATTGCCCAGGATCTCAATTTTATCATTGCTTTCGTTGCCGGTGCTCACGTCTTCGCGGACGGCCTTTCCGTCGCGGACGACGATGACATATTTGCGTTCGGTCGAAGTGACCACGGCCGATTTGGGTACGGCGAGGGCGTGCGGGTTGCCCTTGGAGTCGAAGAGTACGTCGGCGTACATTCCGGGGGAAAGCATCTCGTCTTTGTTGTAGACGTCCAGCTCGACGCGTTCGGTCCGGTACTGCATGTTTATGTTCATGGCGGTGCGGGCGATCCGGCCTGTCATCCGTCGGCCCGGGAAGGCGCTGAGATAGAACGATAGCGTGTCGTTGCTGCGCAACGTGGCGGCAATGCTCTCCGGGATGTCCACCTGAAGACGGAGATGGTCGATCTCTTTGAGCTCGAGCATCGGCTTGCCGTCCTTTGCTTCGGCGCTTACGAGGGCCCCCGGGTGGACATTGCGTTGCGTGATGATGCCGCGGAACGGCGCCGTCACGGTGAGATAGCCCATCATCGTCTGCTGCATCTGCCAGCTGGCCTTCTCGGAGTTGCAGAGGGCGCTGTCGGCCTCCGTCTTCGATCGGGCCGTCGCGAGGTCCATGGGTGAGATGGCGCCCGGGGTACGGGCTGCCTGCCTGAGGCGTTCGTAGCTGTCGCGGCTGATCGCGTAGTCCGACCGGGCCCTTGCGTATTTTTCTTTTGCTGCCGCGGTGGCCTGCTGCAGTTCGGGCGCTTCCAGCGACATCAGCAGCTGGCCCGCGTGCACGTGCGAACCGATGTCTACCATTACCGATCTGACATAGCCATTGACCTTCGGAAATATGGTGACCTCCTGGTAGGCCGCCAGCTGCGCGGGCAGCTTCATGATCTGTCTTACGGGTTGACGCTGGGCAACTGCCAGGTTGTAATGAGGCGTCGTTGCGGGGGATGTATTTTTGTTTTCCGCAGCTTTATTGTCGGAACAGCCGTAGATGAGGATGGCCGTAAGCGATAGGAGGAAGAAGATTTGCTTATTCATATGTTGGTAATAAAGAGACTGAGTTAAAAGATTTTTTCTGCTGTATCCATCCATAGACCAGGGGGACGATGAACAGCGCCGCGAATGTCGATGCCGCGAGTCCGCCGATAACGGCGCGGCCAAGCGGCGCAGACTGGTCACCGGCTTCTCCGAGGCCGCTGGCCATCGGGATCATGCCGGCTATCATCGCCAGGCTGGTCATCAGGATAGGGCGAAGCCGGACGCTGGCCGCCACCACTGCGGCTTTGTAGGGGTCGCGGTATTCGAGCCTCAGCTTTTCGGCGTTGGTAACGATCAGGATCGCGTTGGCCACCGATACGCCGGTCGACATGATGATACCCATATACGACTGAAGATTGAGCGTGGCGCCCGTCGCCAGCAGCACGAGCATCGCGCCCAGCAACACCGCCGGCACCGTCGCCAGCACGGATATCGATAGTCCGAACGACTGGTAGTTGGCCGCGAGCAACAGCAGGATGACGACGATAGCGGCCATCAGCCCCGTCTGCAGCGAGTCGAGCGTTTCCGTCAGCAGGGACGACATCCCTTTTATCTCTGCGACCAGACCCGTTGGCGGCGCGCCGAGGCGCTTTATCGCATTCTGCACTGCCGCCGTGGCCGAGCCGAGGTCCTTTTGATGAATATTGGCGCTCACCGTGACATATCGCCTTGGACCGCTGCGATCAAATTCGCCGGGCAGCGTGTCTATCCGGGAGGTAGAGACATCTGCCAGCACTGGGCGCGGCTGTCCTTTTACCAGCGAGACCGACTGCAGCTGCTGCATGGAATTCATGATGTATTCCGGCACCTGGACCTGGCTCTGGTAGGTATACGCGGCCCGCTGGTCGAGCCAGAGGTTCTTATTGGTATATCGGCTGGAAGAAGTGGCGTCCGTAATGCTCCGCGAGACATTGTCGATCGAGAGACCCATCAGCGCCAGCTTGTTGCGGTCGACGTTGATGTTGACCACGGGCAGGTGCAGGGGCTGGGCGATCTGTACGTCCCTTAAGAAGGGGACTTCTTTGAGCGCGTCCACCAGCCTGCCGGCGTATGCTTCGATATCGTCCATATTCTTGCCGGCGACCCTTACTTCGATCGGCGTGGCGGCGCCCTGCGCCATGATCTTTTCCGTCAGCTCGATGGGCTCGAAGGAAAGGCGGAGGCCAGGATACGCGGCAAGGATATTCTTCCGGAGCGTTTCTTTCAGCATTTCGATCTTTCCCTTGTAGTCTTCGCTCAGGTTGACCTGTATAACAGCCTCGTGCGTTCCGCTGTTGAAGATGTAGAGGTTGCTGGTCCCAAAATTGCTGGGCACCAGGCCTACATATGCCGACGAGATCGCCACCTGGTGGTTGACAGTCGAGTCGATGATGGCCAGGACACCCTGCGTAGCCTTCTCCGTCACTTCCAGGCGGGTGCCGTCCGGTTCGCGGAGGCGCAGCTGGATCTGGCCGTTATTCGTCTTTGGCAGCAGGTCCTTTCCGATGACCACGTAGCAGACGCCGGCCGCTCCGAAAGCGAGTATAAGATAGATCGTGACGATAAATTTTCGGCGCGGCATCCATTTTTCCAGCCGGGACGCCAGCCCGGTCTTTATCCGCTGGAAGAAATTGTTCTCTTCCCTGTGCTTGTGCTCTTCATAGTCGTGCAGGCCGATCTGTGCGTTCTCGCCCTCATTCAGCGCGAGTCCGGCGTGGGCATGGAAGCCTTCGTGGTGGTACTGGAACATCTCCGCCTTGAGCAGCCAGACGGAGACCACCGGCACCAGCGTCTGGGCGGCGACAAAGCTCACGATCATGGCAAAGGCGATCGACAGCGAGAGGGGTAAGAACATCGCCCTTGGCACACCGGACATTACGAAGGCTGGCGCGAAGACGGCCAGTATACAGAGCAGGATCAGCAGCAGGGGGAAGGATATTTCTTCGCAGGCATCGAGGATCGCCTGTTTCTTGTTCTTCCCCATTTCGAGGTGCTGGTGTATGTTCTCTATCGTCACCGTCGCCTGGTCGACCAGGATCCCGATGGCCAGCGCGAGGCCGCTGAGCGTCATGATATTTACCGTCTGTCCGGCCAGCTTCAGGAAGAAAACAGCGCACATTACCGCCACGGGTATGGTGATGATGACCACCAGGCTGCTTCGCCAGTCGCGCAGGAAGAGCAGCACCATCAGGCCGGTGAGCACGGCTCCCAGGATCCCTTCTGTCATCAGGCTTTTGGCCGAGTTGATAACGAATACCGACTGGTCGAACTCATAGCTGATGTCTATGTCGTCGGGAAGAAGGCTTTTCATTTCGGGGATGCGCTTGCGCAGCGTCTGCACGACCTCCCAGGTGGAGGCGTCGGCTGTCTTGACCACCGGGATATACACCGAGCGTTTGCCGTTGACCAGCGCATAGTCTACCGTGATATCAGCTCCGTCGGCGACGGCGGCCACGTCGTGGACATATATAGACGTGGTGCCATTGCTTTTTACGGGGATGTCCCCGAAGTGCTCGACCTTCGACTCCAGCGAGTTGATCGAGGTCACGTACATGGTGCTGTCGATGCGGAGGTTGCCGGAGGGCGTGATCGCGTTGTTGCGGGCGATGGCCTCCACCACTTCGTCGGCGGAGAGGTTGTACATCCGCAGCTTTTCGGGGTTGACGTTGATCAGCACCGACCTGGCATTGGAGCCGAAAGGCGGCGGCGCTGACAGGCCAGGGACCGTGGCGAACAGGGGGCGTACCCGCGTGAGGGCCAGGTCAAAGATATCCTTGAGGGGCCTGGTCTTGCTGCTGAACACCAGCTCGCCCACGGGCAGCGAGGAGGCGTCAAAGCGGACCACCTGCGGTGGCAGGGCGCCGGGCGGGAAGAAGGCCATCGTCCGGTTGACCTGCAGGGCCACCTGGGCAGAGGCTTCCGCCATGTCCGTGTTCTCGTAGAAGGTGAGGCGTATCAGGGTCAGACCCTGTATGTTCTTGCTCTCGATGTTCCTGATCCCATTGACGTATAAGAACTGGTCCTGCATACGGGTGGCGAAGAAGCCTTCCATCTGCTGCGCGGACATGCCCCCGTACTGTTCGATCACGTAGATGGTGGGGGAGTTCAGCTTGGGGAATATATCGATGGGTATGGTCCGGATCGCGATGACCGAGAACAACAGGAGCCCCATGAATAGAACGATGATCGTTATGGGCCTTTTCAGGGCTGTTCGTACCATTATTATTTGATTGATTGAATGAAAAGATTGAGCTGGCCTGCTGCCGAATACTTATCCAGGTTGGCCAGCAGCCAGTCGCTGAGCGTCTGCACATAGTCCGTCTGGCTCCGGTAGAGCACGAAGGAGGCGTTGGTCAGGTCCACTAAGTTAATGATACCGGCCTTATATTGGGCGGTCTTCTGCTCGTAGGCGCTGTTGGCCGCGTCCACCTGGATGGGGATCTCGATCAGGTTCTTCGTCGCCGTACGGATGCTTTCTTCGGCCTTGTTGCCGACGTTGGCGAGGGACAGCTGCTGCTGCTGCAGTCCGTATTCGCTGGCGAGGGTGTTATTCCGGGCGATGCGCTCTTTGTCCCTGCGGTGGACGGTGTTCCAGAGGTCGTACTCCAGCGTTAGTCCGGCAAGGTAGTTGAAGCGCTGGTAGCCCAGCCCGCTGATGGTCGATTTGTAATTATCCGTATAGTCGATGCTGGATCCCCTGGCCCAGCCTACTCCAGTCAGGAACACCTTCGGCAGGTAGCTTTTCCTTACGAGGTCCTCCTTTTGGCGGAAGAGCAGGTGTTCCTTGTTGAAATAGTCCACCAGCGGGTTGTTGCTGACGGCGGCGCTGTCGATCCGGCCGATGAGGCCCAGGGCGGACAGATAGCTTTTCGTCTGTGCCGTATCGATGTCGATGTCATCGGCGGGTATACCCGTCAGATAGCTCAGCTGCTGCTGCAGCCCGCGGATATTTCCAAAGGTCTGGTTATACGTTATCCGGGTCCTGGACAGTTCGGCCATGGCCAGCGCCGAATCCGCGCCGGGCTTGATGCCGCTCTGCGTGACCGCCTGGATGACCTTGTAGATCGTTTCATAGCGGCTGACGTTCTCGCGGTCGATGGCCAGCTGGAACTGGTTCTTCAGAATGTCCAGGTACAGCTTGCTCACCTGCCACCGGATGAGATAGGTCTCCCGGTCCAGGTCGGCCTGGCTGAGACCCGCGAAGGCCTCGGCGTTGCGGACCGTGGCCTTCTTCAGGCCGAAGTCCAGCAGCTCGTACTGGTTATAGAAGAAGCCTATATTTCCGATGGCGGATTCATAAATATTGGAAGAGCGGACGCCGCTGGAGCTCGAAGGAATGACCCCAAATCCGATATAGGACCCGGGGATGGAATTATCTGTTCCGGCCGTCACCTGGTCGCCGATAAAGGACGTGGGCAGGTAGGCGTGTTTTGCATCCGTGACACCCGCCTTTGCGGCGTCTACCAGGGCTTTTTTCTGGAGGAGCACCGGCAGGTGTTTTTGGGCCGAATCGATGAACTGGGAGAGCGAATATTTTTTGGATTGCGCAAAGAGAGAAAGTACGGACAATTGCAGTATTAGAAACATCCCGCACATCCGCAGTGACTTTCTGTGACAGAAAGCGACCATACTATTGCTTGTTTTGATGATAAATGTTGTTACCTATAGATCAGGCAACAGGCGGGGGGCCACGTAGTCGAAAGTGAACCACGGGTATGGAGGGGAGAGGGACCGTCAGATAGGCGCCCAGCACTCTCGGGATGATCCGCTCTTCCGGCGGGGCGACCGTGATCACCGGGCACAGGGCGATATCTTCCTGGTGGAAGCGTTTGTTGAGCCTGATCTTGTGTTTGCCCGAAGACTGAAGGGGGCTGGTCTTGACGACCTGCTGGTGGTTCCCTGAGACCTGGACTGGGGTGGAATACCTGAAAAGGTCCTTTGTATCTGTATGGCCTTCGAAATTGAAAAAGGATTCGACGGAAAAGAATACCCCATACACGGCGAGGAGCAGCGTATAGAAGAAAATCTTATAAATCCTTTTTTGCATGTTTAAAAGCGGCGTAAATATAGTAATAAATTCCTGAGGCGGAAGGTAACGAATCGTTAAGTTCCCCATCCCCCGGACACGCAACCATCCCGGGGCATTACGCTGCGACGCCCTGATGCGTTATCCCGCGTGCAGGAAGGATCGGAGGATCCAGTAGACGATGGCCGCCAGCAGCGCGCTGACCGGTATGGTCAGTATCCATGCCCAGATGAGGTTGATCGTCACTCCCCAGCGGACGGCAGACATACGTTTGGTCGCGCCTACGCCTACGATGGCTCCGGTGATCGTGTGTGTCGTGCTGATGGGGATGCCGAGGGACTGGGTAAGGAACAGTGTAATGGCGCCTGCGGTCTCGGCGCAAACTCCTTCGAGAGGGCTGACCTTGGTGATCCTGCTTCCCATGGTCTTGACGATGCGCCAGCCCCCGCTCATCGTGCCGAGGGCGATGGCCGAGAAACAGGCTATCGGCACCCAGGTGGGGATATCCCGGATATTTTCAAGGTCGCCGTGGGCAACGAGGGCTGCTGCGATGATACCCAGCACTTTTTGGGCGTCGTTGCCGCCGTGTCCGAGGCTCAGCAGGGCAGAGGACAGCAGCTGTATGCGCCGGAACCAGCTCTCGGCGCGATATGGATTGCTTTTCTGGAAAAGGTTGACTATTAATATGGTGATGATAAGGGCGACGAACATGCCGATCAGCGGCGCCAGGACGATGAAGAAGAAGGTCGGCAGCACGCTGCCATAGTCGATGACGTTATGGCCTCTGACGGTCCACCCGCCGGCGTGGGCCAGGGCCGCGCCGACGAATCCGCCCAGCAGCGTGTGGGACGAGCTGCTGGGGATGCCGAACCACCAAGTGAAAAGGTTCCAGGTGATGGCCGCGATCAGCCCGGAGAGAATCACGGGCAGGGTGATAAAATCCCGGGAGACGAAATGGGCGATGGTGTTGCCGATCTTGAACTCGCCGATAAAATATTTGAAAATAAAGAATGCCGCGAAGTTGAAGATGGCTGCCCAGAGGACAGCCTGGAAGGGTGTCAGGACCTTGGTGCTGACGATAGTGGCGATGGAGATGGCTGCGTCATGAAATCCATTGATATAGTCGAATACAAGTGCCAGGGCGATGATGATAAAAAGCAGTAACATGTGTGGGAAAGGGCCTAGGCGTACTTAATAATAATAGATTCGATCACGTTGGTGGCGTCTTCGCATTTGTCGGTCACGATCTCCATCACCTGGTAGATATCTCGCTTTTTGATGACCTCTTTGGCGTCCGGTTCGGTCTCGAAGAGGCGTTCGATGCTCATGTCGAAGATATCGTCGGCCTGGTTCTCGATGCTGTTGACCCGTACGAGCGCGTCGGTTATCGTGCGCATATTCCGCATGTTCCGCAGCTCCTTTACTGCGCTGCGTATCTGTTTGGAACCCTGTTCGATGAGGTCGGCCATCTTCTGGATGCCCGGGTCGTTGGGGTTTACCTTGTAGAAATTGATCTTTTTCGCTGCGGCGTAAATATAGTCGCAGATGTCGTCGAGGGCGCTGGCGAGGTAGTGGATGTCTTCACGATCGAAGGGTGTGATAAAATTACGGCCAAGCTCCGTAAATATCCGATGGGTGAACTCGTCATTCACGTGTTCCTGTGTCTCGAGCTGGGAGATCAATACTGCTCTCTTATCAAAATCCGGTTCGCTGACCACTTCCTTTAATAGCTCACCCATCCGGGCCACGCTGTCTGCTACTTCTTCGAAAAGGGAATAGAAAACCTTGTCCTTGGGCATGAATAGTTGAACAAATGCATTAAACCCCTTCATTTCCTAAATTTTTTTTACAGAGGATCACAAATTAAATCCAATGTGACCGGTAACAGGAGTTAAAGTGAGTTTGGTAATAATTTCTTAACATGGCGGGGGTCTGACAGGGGCCAACCCTTGGGGGTAAACGCTGTTTTTTATTTAGTTGAAATAATTGCTATTCGTAAATAATTGATAAACAGCGAATAAAAAGTCAAAATTTTGCAGAAGTTGCTCTCTTTTTGGAAGTGTTAACATTAAGGTAATATTCCCTTAACATTCGGGTCATCGCTTAAACATTGTTTTGCAGTCGAATTTGAACGACGACGAACCGCTAACTTATTTTCGAACCAAGTTTTTAACGAACCAAGACTTTTATGAAACGTAACTTCGCAAAACAACTTTTCATTATCGCTATTTTCTCATTTTTAACCATCACGTCCCAGGCACAGTATCTCTGGAACAGCGACTCTGCTTTCAAAGCAGGCTCTGCCAATTCCGGTCGTCTGTGGGGATACATGTTTGGTGATTTTTATGCCAAGGGACACGCCGACTCTGCCAGCCGGGGTGGGAACAACCAGTACTCTGGTATTCCGAACAGCCGCAGCGCTTTCCAGTTCCGTCGTATCTATCTGGGATATGACTACAATATCACCAACAAATTCTCTGCTGAACTGCTGTTGGCTGCGGAAGACAACTTCCCGACCGGCAACCCTGTCGGTACTACCGCCGCAACGGGTGATCTGACCCAGAATGGTAAATTGACCTTCTACATTAAATTGGCGAACATCCGCTGGAAGAATATCTGGAAAGGGACGGACCTGGTCGTAGGTCAGGTCGCTACTCCGGCCTTCCCCCTGCTGTCGGAAAGGATCTGGGCTTACCGCTCGATCGAAAGGACCATCTCCGATATCCGTCGTGTTCCTTCCTATGACCTGGGCGCTGCGCTGCAGGGAAAATTTGACGCCAAAGGCAATTTTGGGTACAACCTGATGGTTGGCAATGGCTCCAGCGCCAAGCCCGAAGGCGACAACTTCAAGAGGTTCTACGGCGATATTTACGCCATGGCCCTGGACAAAAAGCTCGTATTCGACATTTACGCTGACTATGAAAGACTTGAGTGGAACGCACTTTCTGCCAATGGCTTCAGGCACCGTTCGCGCCAGATGACCAAGGGCTATATCGCCTATAACACTCCTGCTCTGACTGTCGGTGTTGAAGGTTATATCAATGTGCTGAAGAATGACATGGTAGCTGCTAAACTGGCCGGCGGCAATGACACGCTGACGTCTAACGCCATGGGCATCTCTGCCTATGTTCACGGTGACATCATCAAGAGCAAGCTGCGGTTCTTCGCCCGCTACGACAATCTCAAGCCGAACAGTAAGGTAGATAATTCGACTTACAGCAAGTATACCAACCTCGCCGGGAACTTCGACTATAATAATAAGGAGCAGTTCATTACTGCGGGTCTGGACTTTACGCCTGCCAAGGGTGTACACTTTATGCCCAATATCTGGTATAACGGCTACAAGAGCGAGCAGAGCGCCACGATCGCTCCTGATGGCAGCAAGCTGAAGAGCGACGCTGATGTTGTTTACCGCCTTACGTTCTATTTCGTTTTCGGTAAATAAGGTAGGGGGACCCCTTAAATTGTAAACATTCTTAACTACCACAAGCATAACACATGAAATTACATTCCTTTCAAATCAAGCGTTCTCTGGTAGCAGGTGCGTTCTTCGCGATTGTTAGCACGGTTCTGGTTTCCTGCGGCGGCGGCGGTGGCAGCACTTCCGGTGCTGATTCTACTGCAAATGCCGGTGGCGGCGACGACAACACGCTCATCGGAGCGGGCAGCTCTTTCGATAATCCCCTGTTCTCCAAACAATTCTCTGAGTATAACAAGGCCAATGGCCTGAAAGTCAACTACCAGTCGGTAGGTTCGGGCGCCGGCATCTCTCAGCTGACTGCCAAGACCGTTGACTTCGGCGCTTCTGACGCACCGATGAACGACAAGCAGGATTCTGCGCTGTCTGCTCCCGCCATCCACATCCCTATCACTGCTGGTGCGGTTGTGCTCAGCTACAATCTGCCTGATTTCAAGGATACGCTGAAACTCTCCCCCGAGGTTCTGGCCGACATTTTCCTGGGTAAGATCACCAAGTGGAATGACCCGAAGATCGCCGCTGACAACAAGGGTGCGAAGCTTCCTTCCACTTCTATCGTGATCGCACACCGCAGCGATGGCAGCGGTACTTCCAACATCTTCACCACCTACCTGTCCAAGGTCAGCGAAGAGTGGAGCACGAAGGTTGGAAAGGGGTCTTCCGTCAACTGGCCTGCAGGTCTGGGCGGAAAGGGCAACGAAGGCGTTGCCGGTCTGATCAAAGGCACTCCCGGTGCAATTGGTTATATCGAGCTGGCTTATGCCGTTCAGAACCAGATGCCTTATGCCAAGCTGAAGAACAAATCCGGCAATTTCATTACGCCCAGCATCGCGAGCGTAACGGCTGCCGCGAATATTCAGATACCTGCCGACACGAAGGTGTCCCTCACCAATACCGAGGCTGCCGATGGCTACCCCATCTCCGGCTTCTCCTGGGTCATCATCTATAAGGAGCAGAAGTACAACAACCGCAGCCAGGAGCGCGCTACCAAGCTGCTCAAACTGATCTCCTGGATGATCCACGACGGTCAGCAGTTCAGCTCTGCGCTGACCTATGCTCCGCTGTCTCCTGCTGCTGTCAGCGCCGGTGACGCGATCCTGAAGTCTGCCACTTATGACGGCAAGCCCATTTTACAGTAATTGATGAACGAACAAGGCGCCGCCTTCGTGGCGGCGCCCTTAACTGACATTTATGGATACATCTGTAGAGAATGGTATGGTTACCCGCAGCGATCTTCCCCTGCGGGTAATTAATTCTACCCCCGAAGCGATCTTAAAGGCGAAGAAGCGGGCCAGAAGGTCATTCCGTCAGATCAGGACGGAAAATGTTTTCAAAAGGACCCTTTCGATCATGGGCCTGGTCATTATTATCCTGGTGCTCGGCATCATGCTGACGCTGATCGTGCAGTCCCTTCCCTCGATAAAGGCGCTGGGGCCGAAATACCTTTGGAGCAAGGTCTGGGATCCGGTCCAGGACATCTATGGCGCCTGGCCCTTCCTGCTGGGCACCCTGCTCAGCTCATTCCTGGCGCTGATCATCTCGATCCCCTTCTCCATCGCCGTCGCTATCTTCCTGGGTGAATATCATCCCAAAGGCTGGCTGCCCAACTTCCTGAAAAATACAGTTGAGCTGATCGCGGCCGTACCTTCTGTCATTTACGGCTTCTGGGGACTCGCCGTTCTCGTGCCTATCGTCCGCTCGTTCGAATCCAGCATTGGCGTTGAGCCCGTCGGTGTAGGTATATTCAGTTCGTCTCTTATTCTCGCCGTGATGATCATCCCCTATGCTGCTTCTCTGGGTCGTTCGATGATCAACCTGGTCCCTTCCCATCTGAAGGAGGCTGCCTACGGACTGGGTGCTACGCGCTGGGAGGTGATACGCAGTGTGGTGCTGCCATATACCAAGTCCGGTCTCTTTGCCGGTATACTGCTGTCTCTCGGACGCGCTCTCGGTGAGACCATGGCCGTCACCATGGTGATCGGCAATACCAGTCTTATACCAAAAAGCATTTTTGCGCCGGGTAATACCATGGCCAGCGTCATCGCCAACGAATTCACGGAGGCGGACAAGCCGGTATACCTTTCCGCACTCATCGAACTCGGACTGGTGCTCTTCCTGGTCACGGTTGTCATCAACCTGATCGGAAAGAAGATCATCGACCGCTTCACCAACGAATAAGCTATGCAAGCATCGCACGTAAAATACAGACTCGGTAAAAGCTATGGGTTCCAGATACTGACCTATATACTGGCTTTTGCCTGTGTAGTTCCCCTGATCGCGATCCTCTTCTTTATCATCAAGGCGGGCGTCACCAAGATCAACTGGCATTTCCTCGTCAATATCCCCAAGCCCGTCGGCGAGACGGGAGGCGGTATCGCCAATGCGCTCGTCGGCAGCATCCTCATCATTATCGTCGCTTCGGTCATTGCGATCCCTATCGGGATAATGGCGGGTGTCTATCTCAGCGAGAACAGGAAGAGCCGGCTGGCTTACTGGTGCCGGCTGTCTACGGACATCCTGCAGGGCGTGCCTTCCATTGTGATCGGTATCGTCGCTTATTTCTGGCTGGTCAAGCCACTCGGCAAGTTCTCGGCGTTGTCCGGCAGCGCGGCCCTGGCCATGATGATGCTGCCGATCGTCGTCCGGTCCACGGAAGAGACCCTCAAGCTGCTGCCGGATACACTGAAGGAAGCCGCGCTCGCGCTGGGGATGCCTTTTCACCGGGTGATCTTCAAGGTTATAATCCCGGTGGGTATCAGCGGTATCCTTTCCGGTGTCATGCTTTCCATTGCCCGTATTACGGGAGAAACGGCCCCGTTGCTGTTCACGGCGTTCGGTAACCCCTATTTGTCGACCAACCTGACCCAGCCGATGCAGAGTCTGCCCCTATTGATCTTCAACTATGCCACGAGTCCTTACAACGAATGGCATGATCTGGCCTGGGGAGCTTCGCTGATCCTTTTGCTATGGGTCTTATTCCTAAACATTTTTACTAAGATAGTAACCAGAAAATGGAAAGTACAGTTATAAAGAGCAGGAACTTTAACGCTTCGTTTGGTAGCAATCATGTCGTTAAGAATGTCAACATCGATATTCCCCGGAATCATGTTATCGCGGTGATGGGTCCTTCCGGCTGTGGAAAGACCACCTATCTGCGATGTATCAACCGTATGCACGAGCTCATTCCCGGCGCCAGCTCCAGCGGAGAAATGAAGCTCAATGAGGAGGACGTCTATCAGATGCACCCGATCTTTGTTCGCTTGAAGATCGGCATGGTATTCCAGCGTCCGAATCCCTTTCCCAACCTGAGCATCTATGACAACGTCATTGCCGGGTATAAGCTCAACGGGATCAAGCTGCCCAAGGCAGAGCGGGATCGTATCGTGGAGCACTCCCTTTCGCGGGTGGCGCTCTGGAATGAAGTGAAGGACTCCCTCAACAAGAAGGGGTCGTTCCTCTCGGGCGGTCAGCAGCAGCGGCTTTGTATTGCCCGTGCCGTGGCGATGGAGCCGGAGGTATTGCTTTTTGACGAGCCTACTTCCGCCCTTGACCCTATCTCTACTTCGACGGTAGAGGAGCTTTTCCATGAGCTCAAGGTCAACTATACGCTGATCATCGTCACCCACAACATGCAACAGGCGGCGAGGGTCAGTGACAAGACGGCCTTTTTCTTTATGGGTGAGCTGGTCGAGTACGACGATACGAAGATCATGTTTACCAATCCCAAGGACAACCGGACGCAGAACTACATCACGGGTCGTTTTAGCTAGTGGTTTACCCTTGCTGGCGAATATGACCGCGGTGAATCGTACATTTATGTAATAACTTTATTTAGAACCATGGCACAAATAGAAACAGAACTCCAGCTTCTAAAGTCTGAAGCTATCAATATGTGGACGCTTGTCAACTCCCAGCTGAACAAGGCTCGGGAGGCTTTTCTGACATTTGACAAAGACCTTGCCAGGGAGGTCGTTCTGAAAGAGAAGAGGGTCAACGGCAGCGAGCTCAAGATCGACCGGGACTGTGAGAACATTTTTGCTCTTTTCTGCCCCGTGGCTATCGACCTGCGTTTTCTCCTGGCGGTCCTGAAGATCAACTCCAACCTGGAGCGTATCGGCGATATCGCGGAGGGGATCGCCAAATACGTTATCGATGCCGAGGCGCCTTTTTCCAAAGAGCTGCTCGAGGTCTCGCGTGTCCTGCCGATGTATGAAGAGGCTGTAGGCATGCTGGAAGATACCCAGGCGGCGTTCGAGAAGGAGGACACCATCCTCGCGCGCGGCGTTTTCAAGCGGGATGACCTGCTCGATGCGGTCAACAAGTCGTCGAACAAGGTGCTGGAGGCTCACCTGAAGGCGCATCCGGAAGATACTTCTCAGGCGTTGTGGCTGATCTCGATCATCCGCAGGCTCGAGCGGGTCGGCGACCAGACAAAGAACGTTGCTGAGGAGATCATCTTTTATCTCGAGGCTAAAGTGTTGAAGCACAGTAAAAAATTTGCCTAGACCGCTTTTGGTGCAGCGGATATAATATTAGGATAACGATTCAGTAAACTCCCCGTAATACGGGGAGTTTATTTTTGGGCCGCCAATGAATTGACAATTGGTTAGTCACCTGTTAATCGATGGTTTATATATGTAGAGTTGAATTTTCTCATGCAGAATTTCCCCCATTTCCATGGGGGAAATTTTTTTTCCGGCCCACACGCCCTGGCACCCCCAGCGAGCAACGGCCAGAAAAAACATCGTCGGCCCCGGTATAGCCGTCGCGAAGCGGCGGCGTAGCGGAGAAAGTATGTTGGACCTAAGATTTCTTAATTGAAGACAAACTCGGGATAGATGAGATCCAGCGCATTCTTCTTCTCATTCGAACAATTGTGCATCAGGTAGCTGACAATCGACTCCGTCGAGTAGTCGAGGTGAAGTGTCGGTCTTCTCTTCTGTTCCATCCAGGGCCTGAAGACCTGTTCAAAACCAGCGTCCAGCGTCGACAGCACGGGAACGCCCATTTTCTTCAGGGCCGCCGCGTTGCAGAACTGTTCGTACTGGCCCCTGATGGGGATGACCATGAGCTTTTTGCCGAGATAGAGCGCTTCGGCCGGGGTTTCGAAGCCCGCGCCGGTGAGAATGGCCTTGCAGGTGATGAGGCTCTTATTAAAGGCGCTCCTGTTGACGGGGAGGAATAGGATGTTCCCGTCCTGAACGGGCTGTTTTACCTCTTTGGAGAACACCTGGAAGCGGAATTCCTTCAGCGGCTGGAGGTACTGGCGTACCGTGGCGTCGTTGTAAGAGGATAGATAGACGCTAATATGACCCTTATCCTGCGGTTCCGCCTGAAGGATGTCCTTTTTGATCACCGGAGGAAGGATAAAGTCGTCGTATTGCTTGAAATGCAGACCTATATATTGTGTCGCGCGGGCGTAGTGACGCAGGATCCATTCGCCCATTGGATCTTTTTTCTCCGGGCGGGGAACTTTTGGGGAAATAAAGCTTGCCTGGTGGCCAAAGTTCACGGAGGGCACTTTCTTGTAGGCGCAGGCCAAAGCCGTAATGCTTTCGAAGTCGTTGATCACCAGATCATATTTCTCGACCGGGAGGTCGCGGACCTCTCTCCAGATACGCAGGGGGGCGATCTGGCGGGCTATTTCCCAGTAGTTGAGTCCGCCACTATTGGTGTAGAAAAGGCTGAGGCCTTTGCTACGGTATCTGACGGAGGAGTCCAGCTGAAGACTGTTGTTTGCGCCGCTCAGGAAAATGTCGACCTTGCCATACCGTTCCAGGTAAGGGAGTAATTCCATTGCCCTGCTGATATGGCCGTTGCCTGTTGCCTGAACTGCGTAAAAGATCTTCATAGTCCTTTAGATAGCTGCGAGTGAATTGATATAGAAATTTATTTCGTCTGTGATAACGTTCACATTGGGTTTCATCTCGATCGTCTGGGTCACCGGGAAATCCTTTTCGTTGTATTCGAAGATGGTCCATTCATTCTGCTGGTATTCCAGTGCTGTGAGGTGCTCAACCCAGTCTCCGGAGTTCAGGTACGTGACCTTGCCTTCTTTTGTCTCTACGATCTTCTTCTGGGGCTGGTGGATATGACCGCAGATAACATAGTCGTATTTCTTTTCGATGGCGAGCTCGGCGGCGATCGTCTCAAATTCGTTGACCTTGCTGAGGGCGTTGACGCCCGCCATTACTTTCTTGGAGATAGATACTCTCTCGCGGCCCAGGGATTTCAGAATAAAGTTAATGAATCTGTTGAAACGGATCAGGAGATTATATCCGCTGCTGCCCAATTTCGCCAGGATTTTGGCGCTTCCCTTGGTGGTATTGTCAAAAACGTCCCCGTGGAAGATCCAGGTCATCTTATTGTCGATCTCGAGTACCAGCTTGTCGGTCAGGGTGAAATTGCCCATCTGGATATCGGTATACCGCCGCATCATCTCGTCGTGGTTGCCGGTGATATAGAAGACCCGGGTTCCGTTGGTGATGAACTGGATGATCTCTTTGATAACCATCATATGGGCGACGGGGAAATACCGCTTGGTAAACTGCCATCCATCGATTATATCTCCATTGAGAATGAGTATGTTAGGAGTGATACTCTTAAGGTAGTTGACTAGCTCTTTGGCCCGGCATCCGTATGTCCCCAGGTGAACGTCCGATAAAACAACTACATCTACGGGTCGCTTTTCCATTTCTGTGGTTTTCCAAAGTTCTATATCACATATTACTGCTATTTTACCCAGAAGTTAAGAAATTGTAACTTTACGGGTTTCTGGCCGTAGCCGGAAGGGATATTCTACTTTTGCACCCGGTTAGAAAATTTTTACACCCGGAAAAAACGGCCATCAGCCTCAAATTCATGAAAAAATGCTCCTTCTCTCCACTTTTTGTTGCAGTTGCCTTGTGCCTGACCGTAAGTTCACTCAGGGCGCAGCCTGCGGGGATAGGCGGCACCGGCAAACCCACGGCTGATGCCGAGGCTGCGGTTGGCGCCGGCCCCAGCTTTCCCGGCTTTCTGATGACGGGGAAAGAGCGGTATTCTGTCGCCAATACCCTTTCTCATAACGACTACGAACAGTCCATTCCCTTCTGGCTGGCCTGGCAGGCCGGTTTTGGCTCTATCGAGGCCGATATCTGGCTGCAGGAAGGCCGGGTGCTCATTGGACACAACAGGGAGGAGATCAAGGCCGGGCGTACCCTGGAAGAATATTATATCAAGCCATTGCTGTCCTGTCTGGAGAAGAACAACGGTCATCCCTATTCCGACACGACGCGGCGGCTGCAGATGCTGATCGACGTAAAGGCCGACTCCGTCGCTGCCCTTGCCGCATTGATACAGCTGCTGGGCAAATACCCCGCACTCGAACAGTGTCCGTATATCAGGTGGGTGATCAGCGGCAACCGTCCTGCGCCCGCGCTTTATACGTCCTACCCCTCTTTTATCGCTTTTGACGGGATCCTTGGCCGTACGTATACCCCCGAGGCACTGTCCCGCATCGTTATGATGAGCGACGACCTGCGCAGACTCACGCATTGGAATGGCCTGACCGAACTCCCCCCTGCGGACAGACGACTGATCGAAACCGCCATCAGGGACGCGCACCAGCAGCATCTGCCCGTGCGTTTCTGGGATGCGCCGGATACGCCTGCCGCCTGGAAACAGCTGATGGACCTGCACGCAGACTATATCAATACAGATCATATCAGAGAATTGGCCGCTTATTTGAACGAGCGTGTATCTTTATGATATAGTTTAACAACCATGAACGAAGAACTTCTCCTTCTCATCGGGGATAAGATAAAGGCCAAACGAACCCAAAAGAATATCACTCTCGAGCAGCTGGCGACCCGCGCGGGGGTTAGCAAGGGCCTTATCTCCCAGATCGAGAATAATCGTACCGTCCCATCCCTCCCCGTACTATTCAAGATCATCCATTCCCTGGAAGAAGACCTCCGCACTTTCTTCGAGGATATGCAGGACAGCTTTAGCAACAACCATATCCTGATCATCCGGAAGGGCCAGGAGAAGATGTTCACCAAGGAACCCGTAAAAGGATTTTCCTACAAACGCATTCTCACCAGGACCGTGACCTCTCAGGCGACCGACGTGGTATTGCTCGAGCTCAAGAAGAAGTCGGGCCGCAAACAGATGATCCGGACGGACGCATTTGAATGCAAGTATATCTTAAAAGGAGACATCGAGTACCAGGTCGACAAGGAGGTCTTTACGCTTCATGAAGGCGATACTCTTTTTTTTGACGGACGCGCTCCCCACCGGTTGAAGAACATCGGCGAGACCGAAGCGCTCATCCTCGTGATCTATCTCTTCTAGCCCGATAGTCTGTTCATTCCCCGGTCATCTGTTCATCTCTCCCGGTCAAATACCCATTCCCCCCGATGGGACCTCCCCGTGCATCGGCCGCAGCCTCCCCGCGGCTTGTAATCAGGTGTTTACCCCTATTTACAAATACTTAACATTCGTTTAGTATTTATAAACTGTTAACATTTACTTAAATCGCCCCTAACCTTCCATTCACATTGTCCGGATAATTTCGCGTTAACATTCCAGGCCACAATATTTAACAAACACTGTATTATGAGTAAGAAAACGAACTGCTCAAGAGGGATCCTTTTGCTGATCCTTCTGTTCCCTCTATTTACATTTGCGCAGACGGTCATTACGGGACATGTGCTTTCCGCTGCCGATCAGTCTCCGCTGCCCGGGGTTTCGGTCACGCTGAGAGGCACGAAGACGGGCGTTTCCACCACTGTTGATGGCAACTTTACCATCAAGGCGAAGAATGGGGACGTGCTGGTCATTTCCGGCGTTGGTATCGCTACAAAGGAGATCACCGTCGGCGAGGAAAAAGACATTACTGTTACTGTAAGTACGAACAACAAGAACCTGGACGAGGTCGTCGTCACTGCGCTTGGTATCAAGAAGGAGACCAAACGTCTTGGCTACGCGATCCAGGAAGTAAAAGCGGCCGACCTGCTGAAGGCCAGGGAAGCCAATCCAATCGACAATCTGGCCGGGAAAGTAGCCGGTCTTAATGTGGGCATCAACCAGGAGATACTCGCTTCTCCGGTGGTGCTGCTGCGTGGCAACAACGTCACTTTTTATGTGGTAGACGGTTTGCCCATCAACTCCGATACCTGGAATATCAGCCCGGACGATATCGAGACCTTTACCGTGCTGAAGGGCCCGGCGGCCTCCGCGCTGTACGGCAACAGGGGTATCAATGGCGCCATCCTGATCACTACAAAAAAAGGAGCAAAGAATAAAAAAGGCTGGACGGTCGAGGTCAACTCCAGCAACCAGATCAATAAAGGATTCATCGCTATTCCGAATGTTCAGAACCAATATGGTCCCGGGGACAACCAGAAATACGCGTTTGGGGATGGTCTTGGGGGCGGTATCAATGACGCCGACTATGACGTCTGGGGACCGATCCTCGACGGCCGGCTGCTGCCCCAGTACGACGGAAAGGTAGATCCGAACACCGTCTATACAACGACGTTTGCAGACGGCAGTTTTTTCAAGGGACATATCAAGCCTACCCCCTTCGTCGCCCGTGGCGTCAATAATATGCAGCATTTCCTCCAGACCGGGATACTGACTACCAACAACATTAATATGTCTTCGGTCTCGGACCGCAGCAATGTCCGGATGTCCGTCTCTCAGTCCTATCAACGGGGGATCACGCCGAACACCGGTCTGAACAAGCTGAACTTTAATCTGTACGGCAGCTATGATCTTAGCAGCCGTCTGAAGGTCGAAGGCAACCTCAACTACAACAGACAATTCAGCGACAATATACCGGACGTTACCTACGGTCCGAACAGCATTATTTATGATATCGACGTATGGATGGGCGCCGACTGGGACATCAACTCGCCCGATATCAAGAACTACTGGCCTGCAGGCGGCGGTGCGGCTGGCGTGCGGCCGACCTTTGCAGAATACAAGCACTATCAGAATCCCTGGTTCGTCTCCAACGAATGGCTGCGGGGACACTACAAGAATGACATATACGGCTACATCAATCTTAACTACAAATTAGGTCGTGGCTTCGAGGCGCAGGTCCGGTCGAACGTCACCACTTATGACGTCCTGAGGACAGAGAAATTACCCTGGTGGGCCCACCCTTATAGCCAGGAATATCATAACCACGGCAACTACCGGGAAGATCGTCGCAGCCTCTGGGAGAACAATACCGAAGCGCTCGTGAAGTACAATGGAGAGCTGGGCAACAGCGGATTCAGCCTTTTTGCCATCGCCGGCGGCAATGCCCGCAACTTTAAATACACTTCCAGCTACACGACGACCAACCAGCTGATCACGCCTGAGCTGTACAATTTTGCCAACTCGGTCAACCCGATCCAGTCCTGGAACTTCAACTCCAATATGCTGGTGCTTAGCGCCTATGCCTCCGTCGACCTGACCTATAAGAAGTACTTCACGATCTCCGCTACGGGCCGGGAAGACAAGAGCTCTGCGCTGCCCCTGGCGCACAATGCCTTCTTCTATCCTTCGGTCTCTGTAAGCACGGTCCTTTCCGACTATCTCAACCTGCCTTCGGCGATCACTTTCCTGAAGGCCCGCGGCAGCTATGCGAATGTCAAGGACGGAGGTACCACTCCTTATATCGGGGCGACGCCTACCTATCTTAATAGCGGATTCCCGCTGGACTATGGCGGTCAGTATTTTTCGACCTATGGAGGTCCCGCTTACAATCTGTCAACGCCCTTCCAGTCGAGCCTTGGATATAACAACCTGACCGTCGCCAACAGCCCCGCCAATATCGTCAATCCGAATATTGTGCCTGCCACCTATTCCAACTACGAGGCAGGTGTCGATCTTCGTTTTCTCAACAACAGGCTGGGACTGTCGACGACGTATTTTAAATACATAAAGGGCCCGTTGCAGGCACTTGCCAAAATATCGGAAGCGACAGGGTATACCGGTTATCTGACGAATACTACCAAGACCGACAGGAGCGGTGCTGAAATATCCCTCCAGGGAACGCCCATCCAGCAGAAGAATTTCCGCTGGGACGTCCTGATCAACTGGTCGACCTATCGGGAGATCTACAAGCAGATCAGCGCCGGCTATCAGTTCGGCAGGGGCTATAATGTCCATAATGGCGATCGCGTGGACCTGCTGGTGGGCAATGTAGAGGCCCGCACTCCGGACGGTCAGCTGATCAACGACGCTTCCGGTCTTCCGATCTACCTGCCGATCGACCAGGCGGTGGGTCATGGGGATCCGGACTGGAGCTGGGGTATCAACAACAAATTCAGCTACAACAATTTCACATTCAGCTTCCAGTTCGACGGGATGGTAGGTGGAAGGATACAGGACCGTGTCCTGCGCAAGCTGACGGAAGGCGGACGCGGCGCCAATACCGCCAGCGGCAAGATGGGTCAGGCCCGCTTCATTGAAGCGTACCATTTCGGCGATCCGGGTTATAAGGGCGCCTACGACGCCAACGGAAAGGCCATCCTTGCAGAAGGTGTGCAGATATCGAATGGCAAGTCCCTGGCTTTCGACGCCAACGGAAATGTCACCAACTTCAAGGACCTCCAGTTCGCCACCAACAATACGGCTACGCAATGGGTGCAGGACTATATCAGCAGCTACTACAACGATCCGCAGCACACGATGACCAGCAAGACCTATGCAAAGCTGCGGGAAGTGGTCGCTACATATTCCCTGCCGACGAAGTGGCTGGGCAAAAGCATGATCAGCAGGGTGGATTTCTCGCTCGTGGGAAGGAACCTGCTGTATTTCTTCCACAAGGGCTTCAAGGACATGGATGTCGACCAGTACCCGGGAAGGGATATCAACAACAACGCGAACAAAGAATATGATTTCCAGACGCCCACGACAAGGAGCTATGGCTTTAATATCAATGTCGTATTCTAATCACTAATTATTAATTACATCAATATGATCTTTAATAAATTTTCGATTCGGCTATCCCTGGCAGCCATGGCACTGCTGGTAATGAGCAGCTGTAAGAAAACATTTGAGAAATACACCGCCAACCCCAATCAGCCGGCTACTGTGCCTCCTTCCCTGTTGCTGAGGAGCATTCTCAACGACATGTATGCGGAAAAGGACGCGGACGGAAATACGATGAATACGCCCTGGGGGCAGGACGAGCGTGACTGCCAGTTCACCATTTCCAACTACACCTATTACGATCACAACGACTACTGGGACGGCGTATATCACACGCAGTATGCGGGTCTCAGCTATGCGACGCTGACCAATGTCCTCAATATGGAGGCAGCTGCTAAATTGGGCGCCGGCGGTTCGGATCTTAATCCCTATCACGCGCTGGGCAAATTCTTCCGGGCCTGGTTCTTTGTCAATATGTCCCTGAAGGTGGGTGATCTTCCCATGACGCAGGCGCTGCAGGGAACTTCCATCCTGACCCCGGTATATGATTCGCAGAAGTCCATCTTCATACAGGCCAATAAATGGCTGGACTCGGCCAATACTGAACTTGCGGCAGTCATCCAGAAAGGTGTTTTTGAATTCTCCGGTGATACCTACTATGCCGACCTGCTGGGCAACAGCAGTACTCCTGCCCTGATCAAATGGCAGAAGGTGATCAATACCTTCCGGCTGCGGGTGCTGACCGAGCTGAGCAGGAAGGCCGGTGACGCGGACCTTAATGTTGCTGCGCAGTTTGCGGCTATCCTCGGCAATTCCGCTAAATATCCGATCATGACGGACATGAGCGACAATCTCCAATACGTATACAACAGCGTTACCAACCGCTATCCCAACAACAACCAGGTCTTCGGTACCCAGGCGTTACGGTACAATATGTCCGCTTCGATCACGGACTCGCTGGCTTCCTTCAACGACCTGCGGGTGATGATGATCGCCGAGCCTGCGCGGGGACTGGGTTTCTCCGATACTTCCTATAGATCCTTCCGGGGCGCCGCCAGCGGTCTTCCTTTGAGCATCATGGCAGCTGGTGTAAACAGCAACTCCACCAACATTTATTCCCTGATAGGCCGCCATCGCTATTATGAAGGCCTGACAGGAGAGCCCACTTTTCTTCTCAGCTACCCGGAAATGTGCTTCAACATTGCCGAGGGCATTGCCCGCGGCTGGGCGACCGGCGACGCGGAGTCCTGGTATAAGAAGGGGATCTTTGCAGACATGGGCTTTTATGGCGTGGTTGACGGGGCCAACACGGTTATCTTCCAGAAGCCCAGCGGGGCCCTTGGGGATGACGTGAGCTATACCGTCAATTTCAGCTATGCCGACTACTATGCCCAGCCCCTGGTGAAGTACGACGCGGCCAATCCTGCGCACGCGCTTGAGCAGATACTTGAACAGAAATACCTGGCGTATTTCCGGAACTCTAACCTTGAAGCCTATTTCCAGTGGCGCAGAACGGGCGTCCCCGGCTGGTTACAGGGACCGGCTCAGTCCGGCTATAACAACGGCGGAAATATTCCGCTGCGATTTCAGTATCCGATCAACGAAAGCACCGTGAATGCCGTTAATTATAAGACTGCCACGCAGAGTCAGTATAGCGGAAATGACGACATCAACCAGGCTATGTGGATAATCAAATAAATTAAATGTTATCATTTGGGTGCGGCCCCGTCGGGGCCGCACTTTTTATTAAATTTATCCACTTATGACTACAGAGCAAGCACAACAGATCACCGATGAAATAATGGGTCTTTACGAAGGCTATGGCGGCGCGGAATATGCCGGCGAGAAAGTTTCGCAACTGGAACATATGGCGCAGGCCGCCGAGCTGGCCGAACAGCAGGGGTATGATCAGGAGGTGGTGCTCGCCGCCTTTCTCCACGATATCGGACATATCTCGGAAGCGGCAAAGGGTACGAATGAAATGGATGGCTTCGGGATCATGGACCATGAAGAGCTGGGGGCGGATTTCCTGCGGGAAAAGGGATTTTCCAAAAAGATCGTACGTCTTGTGGAATCTCACGTGGAAGCAAAAAGGTATCTTACCGCCAAAGACCCGGAGTACTATGCGCAGCTGTCTGAAGCCAGCAAAAAAACCCTGGAATTCCAGGGCGGGCCGATGACGGAAGACGAGGCCGCCGCCTTCGAGCAGTATCCCCTTTTCAATCTTATCATACAGATGCGGAAATGGGACGAGCTGGCGAAGATCGAGAACAAGCCGCTCCCTGATCTGCAGCGGTACCGCGACATGATGTTCCAGCATCTTTCCAACAGCCCTGCCACGCCCAGATAAACCCTCTTTCTGCACAAAATCTCCTGATAATATGAGCTCGATACAACTTGTCATTTTTGATATAGCGGGGACCACTGTCCGCGATAATGGTAGCGTGGCGGAGGCCTTTATTGCTGCTTTCCGGGATTTTGATCTCGAGGTCCCGGAAGAGGAGGTAAAGAAGGTCATGGGTTTTCGTAAAATTGAGGCGGTAGCGATGCTTGTAAAGAAGTTCTATCCCGAACACCAGGACGACGACGTCCTCATCGACCGCATCCATACCCGGTTCATCGACCGGATGATCGCGTTCTATCGCAACGACAAGGCGCTGGCGCCGTTCCCTCACGCAGAGCGTGTGTTTTCCGAGATCAAGCGCAGGGGGATAAAAATAGCCCTGAACACGGGGTTTACCCGCAGCATTACCGACACCATCCTGCACCGGCTTCGCTGGGACAGCCGCAATACCCTGATCGATAAGGTCATCTGCAGTGACGAAGTGGCGCATGGCCGGCCCCATCCCGACATGATCGAAGTTCTGATCGAAGAGCTTGGGATATCCTCGCCTGCCAGCGTCGTGAAGGTAGGTGATACGGAGGTCGACGTCGAAGAAGGGCGCAATGCCGCCTGCGGAAAGGTCGTCAGCGTTACCACGGGCGCCTATACCCGTCAGCAGCTGGAATCCTACCGGCCCGATCACATCATTGATGACCTCGAGGAGCTGCTCAAAATAATAGAATAAATCGTTTACTATGCGCGCGATCCAGCCGGGAGGTGAGGAAATAAGTCAGCTGGTGACACAGCCGGGAGGCGGCGGGATCGGTCTGAAGGCCCGGCTGCAGCAGTCGCCGGTATGGGCCTTTGTCGTCTATGTATCCATCGTATCGTTCACGGTCTATACGTGCATGTATGGTTTCAGAAAGCCTTTTACGGCGGCTTCTTTTTCGGGGATAACCTTTATGGGCATCTCCTACAAGGTCGTGCTGGTCATTGCCCAGGTCATCGGGTATATGGCGAGCAAATTCTACGGCATCCGTTTTATCGGGGCGATGGAGCCGTCAAAGAGGGCCGGCTTTATCGTGAAGCTGGTCCTGACAGCCTGGGGTTCCCTGCTGCTGTTTGCGGTCGTGCCGGCGCCGTATAACTTTATTTTTATGTTCATCAACGGTCTTCCGCTGGGAATGGTCTGGGGGCTTGTCTTTGGATTCCTGGAAGGCCGGAGGGTGACCGAGCTGATGGGGGCCGTCCTCGCGACCAGCTTTATCTTCGCCAGCGGCCTCGCAAAAACTGTGGGGAGCGGGCTGACCGAACTTGGGGTCAGCGAATTCTGGATGCCTTTTGTCGCAGGCGGCGTATTCATCGGGCCGCTCTTGCTGTCGACCTGGCTGTTGAACCAAACGCCGCCTCCAACGGCAGAGGACATTGCCCAGCGGACCATCCGCCTGCCGATGGGCCCGCAGCAGCGCCGTGATTTCCTGAGACGGTTTGGATATGCGCTGATCCCGATAGTTATCGCGTACGTGATGCTTACCATTCTCCGCGATTTCACCGAGGATTTTGCCAAAGAATTGTGGACGGAGACCGGCTATGGCAACAAAGCCTCCATTTTTTCCAATACCAGCACGATCGTATCGCTGATCGTCCTGGCTGTGATCGGGGGCTTTTTCCTGGTCCGCAACAACTATCTCGCCTTCCAGCTGAATAATGCCATCATCGTCGGCGGGTTTATCCTGGCGGCTGGCGCTACGGCGCTGTTCCATCTGCACCTGCTTTCGCCGGTGGTCTGGATCGTCGCGGCTTCGGCGGGACTCTACCTTGGGTACGTGCCCTACAACTGTTTTTATTTCGAGCGGATGCTCGCGGCATATAAGATCGCGGGGAACGTCGGTTTTCTGATCTATATTGCCGATGCTTTCGGTTATCTGGGAACGGTAGTTGTGCTGCTGGTAAAGGAATTTGTACATATTCGTTATACCTGGGTCGACTTTTTTACGGGCATGTTCTATGTCGCTGCGGCGGCGGGTATTCTGCTGGTGTTATGGGGCTCTGTGCTTTTTGCAAATATTTACAGGAAAAATAATTGAGGAATTTATGTCATCGCGATCAGCAATCGTTATCGGCGCCGGTATTGTAGGACTGGCTACTGCAAGGGCTCTTGCGCTCCGGGGGTTCTCCGTAAAGGTTTTCGAGCGGACGGACAAGGCGGTCGGGGCATCCATCCGCAACTTTGGGATGGTATGGCCTATCGGTCAGCCGACCGGGAAGATGTATGACCGTGCTGTCCGCAGCAGGGACGTCTGGAAAGAAATAGCCCCGAGGGCGGACTTCTGGCTGGAAAACCAGGGCAGCCTCCACCTCGCCTATCAGCCTGACGAGTGGCAGGTGCTGCAGGAGCTGTGCGCCGGCTTTGAGAAGGAGGGGCGGCCGGTCAGGCTGCTGGATGTCCGTGGCGTGAAGGCCATGTCGGGGGCGGTCGTCACCGATGGATTACTGGGCGGGCTGTACAGCCTGGACGAGGTCATAGTAGATCCGCGTGAGGCCATCGCGGCATTGCCCGGCTGGCTTTCCGAACAATACGAGGTCGAGTTCTTCTGGGGTAAATGCGTTTCTTATATTTCCGACCAGATCGTCTATATCGGCAACGACGAAGAATACGAGGCCGACCTTGTGTTCATCTGCAATGGCGCCGATTTCGAGACCCTGTATCCGGAGCATTTTTCGGAACAGCCCGTCACCAAGTGCAAGCTCCAGATGATGCGGCTGGTCGCGCAGCCGGAGGACTGGCGTATCGGGCCCGCGTTGTGCGGGGGGCTGTCGCTGATACACTACAACAGCTTTAAGGCCGCCCCGTCGCTGCCCAGGCTGCGAGACCGGTATGAGTCGGAGATGGCGGACTATCTGCAGTGGGGCATTCACGTGATGGTCGCACAGAATGGCCGGGGCGAGCTGACCGTAGGGGATTCCCACGAGTATGGGCTGACGCACGACCCTTTCGATAAGGACTTTATCAACAGGAAGATACTGGACTATCTCCGCCGGTTTGCCTGTTTCAGGGACTGGTCGGTTGCCGAGACCTGGAATGGCGTGTACGCCAAGCTCACGGATGGGGAAGCCGATCTGTTCTTTTCCCCCGAGCCTTATGTTTATGTCATAAATGGTGTAGGCGGAGCCGGAATGACGCTTTCCTTCGGCCTGGCGGAAGAGCTGGTGGAGGGACTGTAGCAGGGCGGGGGTTATCGATTATTGTGTATTTTTGCCGGATGAAGAAGCTGAAAGACATTTTTGCCGGCAATCGTCTTTTTTTTAGCTGTTTTGTCTTCTTTTTCGTTGTTGGTCTCGTCTTTTTACTGACAGAGGGAAAGGCAGGCGCCTTTGTCGCGTTGAATCCCTATCACCGCAGCGCCCTGGACACCTTCTTTATATACGTTACTTTTTTGGGGGACGGAACATTTTCGGTGCTGGTGATCGTCCTTTTTCTCCTGATGCGGCGCTGGGCCCAGGCCTCTCTGGTCACTATTTCCTTTCTTTTATCGGCATTGCTGACCGGCATATTGAAGAATGTTTTCTCCATGCCGAGGCCCAAACAGTTCTTTGCCCCGGGGGAGTACGCCTATTTCATCAACGGCGTTACGAATGTCGGATTCGCCAGCTTTCCGTCCGGACATACGACTTCGGTCTTTGCGCTGGCGACCATGCTGGCCCTTCTGGAGAAGAACAAGGTGACGAACGTCGTCTATCTGCTGGTCGCCGTCGCGGTAGGTTACTCGAGGATCTATCTGGGGCAGCATTTCCTGAATGACGTGCTGATGGGCTCCACGATCGGGGTGCTCACTTCGGTTGTTATCTACTGGTTATTGAGCCAAAAGCTGCAATCCCTGCCATTATTTGTCCGGTCGCGTCAGGCGCGGGGGTAAAAGAATAACGGTCGCGTCAGGCGTAGCGGCAAAAGAATAACGGTCGCGTCAGGCGCGGGGACAAAAGAATAAAATATTATGCGTAGGTTTGCCCTCAATTTTTCGGCGATATTCCCATTGTGGGAAAATTGCAAAACGGACCGCGGGTCCGCATCCAATATATAGCAAGCATGATTGAAGGAAAAAAACTGGTGATCGTTCTCCCTGCTTACAACGCAGCACTGACGCTTCGCAAAACCTATTCAGAGATCCCGTTCGATATTGTCGACGAAGTAGTCCTCGTCGACGACAACAGCAGCGACCAGACCGTCGCCGTTGCGAAGGAGCTCGGTATCCGTCATGTCATCAAGCACGACAAGAACCGGGGCTATGGGGGCAACCAGAAGACCTGCTATAACAAGGCGCTCGAGCTGGGCGGCGACATCGTTATCATGCTCCATCCGGACTATCAGTATACGCCCAAGCTGATACCGTCCATGGCCTGGCTGATAGCCAACAACGTTTACCAGGTCGTGCTGGGAGCCCGGACGCTCGGCAAGGGAGCCCTGCGTGGCGGCATGCCCCTGTATAAATATATCTTTAACCGCGGACTTACCTTCTTTGAGAATGTCATGCTGCGCCAGAAGCTGGCGGAGTATCATACGGGCTACCGCGCCTTTTCCCGGGAGGTCCTGGAGCGCATCAACTACGAGATCAATTCCGAGGACTTCGTGTTCGACAACGAAATGCTTTCCCAGATAATCTACCTGGACTATGAGATAGCTGAGATCACCTGTCCCACGAAGTATTTCGATGAGGCGTCGAGCATCAATTTCCGTCGCAGCGTGGTTTATGGATTGGGGGTACTGCATGTGTCCGTTGTCCACCGCCTGTGCAAGTGGGGAATGATGCGACGGGAGATGTATAAGCCTCGTAGGTAATCGAGGGGCCAGGGAGAGATGTACAAGCCGCGGAGATAACCGTCTGAGGGGGGAAACCCCGGAGGTCCGATTAAAAAAATGTATAAACCGCTTATCTAATGCGTTTGACGAAGACAACCACTATCCTGGTGATCGCCGTGCTGGCCGCTCTTTTGTTCATTCCCTTTCTTGGCCGCGTCCATCTCTTCGACTGGGACGAGATCAACTTTGCCGAATGTTCCAGGGAAATGATCAAGATGGACGATTATACGCGGGTATACGTTGACTTTAAGCCGTTCTGGGAGAAGCCGCCCATGTTCTTCTGGATGGGAAGTACGGCGATGAAGATCTTTGGCGTCAACGAATTTGCCGCCCGGTTCCCCAATGCGCTCTGCGGGATCGTTACGCTGATCGTGGTATTCCTGGTCGGCAACCGTGTCTATGACAGGAAATTCGGCATTCTCTGGGCCCTGGCCTATGGCGGGTCGCTTTTTCCCAATATGTATTTCAAATCGGGCATCATAGATCCCTGGTTCAACCTCTTCACATTCCTGTCGCTATATAATTTTATCCTCTACCACTGGAAAAGGAACAATTTTGACAAGCCGGGAATAGACAGGAGCAAGCTCTACTATGTGGTCTGGTCGGGCATCTGGATGGGCCTGGCGGTGCTGACGAAGGGACAGGTGGCACTGATGGTCTTTTTGCTGGTGCTTGGCGTCTATCTTCTCTACAATCGGGTAAAGTTCTATTTCACCTGGTGGCACGCGCTGGTATTCCTGGTGGCCGCTTTTCTCGTCACCTTTACCTGGTATGGCTATGAGACGATCAAACGCGGGCCCTGGTTCATCAATGAGTTCCTGAAGTACCAGTGGCGGCTGTTCACCACCCACGACGCCGACCAGGCGGGGTTTTTCGGGTACCACTATATTGTCCTGCTGATCGGCTGTTTCCCGGCTTCCATACTGGCGATACCCTCTTTTTTCAAGGCCAAATACAATGGGCGGTATGACCGGGACTTCAAGAAATGGATGGTGCTTCTATTCTGGGTGGTGACGGTTCTGTTTACCATTGTCCAGTCGAGGATCATCCACTATTCTTCCATGGCCTGGTTCCCCGTCACCTTCCTGGCCGCTTACTCCATCTACAAATGGGACCGGCACGAGCTGGTCTATAAGAAATATACCGGCATCCTGATGGGTGTGCTGGGCGGGCTGATCTCCCTGGCGATACTGGGGGTGGCTGTTATCGGTCTGTACGTCCACAAGCTGGCGCCTTATGTGGACGACAAGTTCGCCCAGGGCAATATGGAGGCGGAGGTACACTGGTCCGGCTTTGAGGGGCTGATCGGTGTCCTCATGGTGGTGGCTCTCGTCGTGGGCATCCGTAATCTGTCCAGGAGCAATTATACCCGCGCGGCGCAGGTTCTGTTCGCCGGGACCGCCATCGTCATCTTCTTTGCCTCGGCGATCATCGTTCCCAAAGTCGAGCGCTATAGCCAGGGGGCAGCCATCGACTTCTTTATCGCCCGGCAGGGGGAGGACTGCTATGTACATACGCTCGGCTATAAGAGCTATGGCGATCTCTTTTATACAAAGAAGTCCCGGCCCACCAATCCCAATTCTTATGATGAACAATGGCTGTTGTGGGGACCCATCGACAAGCCCGCCTATTTTGTTACGAAAGTCGATCGGGACGATAAATATAAGTTCCCGCAGCTGAAAGAACTGTACCGGAAGAATGGGTTTGTGTTCATGAAGAGAGATGTCCCGGTACCGGGAACCCCGCCCCCAGCGTCAGGAACAACTCCGGCAACGACCACCCCGGGAACCCCGCCCCCAACGTCGGGAACAACCCCGGCAACGACCACCCCGGGAACCCCGCCCCCAACGTCGGGAACAACCCCGGCAACTTCAAAATAAAGTAGAACCATTCTGAAGGGGCGGTCAACACCGGAAGTAGTAGGTTCAATAATACCATTTGCGAAACCTGCAGGATAAGATCCCGGTAGCTTTTTTTCTCTTCCTGCAATAATTTGATCAATTCAAATTCTCTTTTATAAGTGCTATCGGACGCGCTTATCTTGGATGGTATTTTTATTGCCGGTGAAGCGTCAATCTGATCCCTGGTCGATTTTTCATTTGACCAGCATTGCCTTAAAGGTTTGTTAATCTATAGATAATATTTCAGATACATTATAACTATTTGAATTTCAAATATTTACAATTATTTCGTGTAGTTCCCGTCTGGCGAGTTCAATAAAATGTAGTTCCCGTCTGGCGAGGTTGAAAAAGGGTCTGGCAAACGTCAGTTTTGCGGATCAATATTCAAACCAAGCAAATGAGACAAAAATTGACTCGTACAGCAGTGTGTATCTTAGTGCTGCTCAGCTGCCTGATCGTAGGCGGATCTGTTTTTGCCCAGGACAGGACCATCGTGGGGAGGGTCTCTTCTCCGGATGGTGCGGGAGTTCAGGGTGTGACGATCCAGGAAAAAGGTATTCAAAATTTTACGGTATCTGATGCCGGGGGCAACTATGTCCTCAATCTGAAAACGAAGGACGCGGTCCTGGTCTTTTCTTTTGTAGGTTATTTTTCACAGGAAATGGCGGCTGGAAAGGACAGCCGCGTCAATATAACGCTGACGCCGAATACCAAACAGATGAATGAGGTGGTAGTTACGGCGCTTGGCATCAGGAAGGAAGTGAAAAAAGTGGGCTATGCGGTACAGGAGGTGAAGGGGGCGGATATTACAAAGGCGAGAGACGTCAACCCCATTCAGGGGTTGGAGGGTAAGGTAGCCGGGCTGAACGTGGGGGCCAATGCTGAGATGCTGGCTCGTCCGCAGGTGGTCATGCGGGGAAACACGGATGTACTTTTTGTCGTGGATGGAGTTCCGATCAATTCCGACACCTGGAATATCAGCCCTGATGATGTAGAGTCCTATTCTGTATTGAAGGGGCCGAATGCTGCGGCGCTCTATGGTTTCAGGGGACAGAACGGGGCCATTGTCATTACGACGCGCCGGGGTTCGAAAGAGACAAAGGGCTGGCAGATCGACGTCAACAACAGCACCATGCTGGAAGACACCTGGCTGACGATACCGAAGAGCCAGACCGAGTATGGCCGCGGGACGGCCTTTCTTTACCAGTATGCGTTGAAGGGTTCTTACACATATGCTCCCCTGAATACCAATGGCAACGGCAGTTTTGGCGGAGTGGACGTGCTTTACGACAACTCTCAGCGTTTGCAGGAGTACGGTCCCCGTTTTGAAGGCCAGCTGATCAAGCAGTATGACGGACCGTATGACGTTAAGACCGGTGTCAGGACGCCGACTCCCTGGGTAGCGCGGGGTGCGAAGAATTTCGAAAAATTCATGGAGGTGGGCCTGCTGAATACTGTGAACGTTTCGGCGTCCAGCAGCGGGACCAATTCCGATATACGGATGTCCTATTCGCACACCTACCAGAAGGGGCGTGCTCCCAATACCCGTCTGAATGTAGACAATCTGAACCTCAATACCGGCTATAATTTTACGCCCAAGCTCCGGCTGGAGGGCAATATGAACCTCAATGTCCAGTATTCCCCGAATATCCCGGACGTCTCCTACGGACCGAACAGCTACACTTATATGTTCAAGGTCTATGGTTCGGCGGACTATGATATCGATGACCTGAAGGATATTTACAAATCGCCTCTTGGGGTCAAGGACCTGGTCCAGTATGCCCCGGAATACGGCCGCGAGAACAGTGCCTGGTTCATGGCGAAAAAATGGCTGCGTTCGCACAACAAGCTGGACATCTATGCCTATCTGAAGCTCAGCTATAAAGTGAGCAACGACCTCAATCTGAGCATCCGGAGTCAGGTAACGACCTGGGATCAGCTGCGGGGCGAACAGGTGCCTTCTTCAGCCAACCTGAACACGTACACTCCCTGGTATACCTTCGGCTGGTATGGCGACTACCGCGAGGATCACCGCAATCTGCTGGAGAACAACACCGATTTTCTTGCCAGCTACAACAAGAAGGTCAGCAGCTGGTCTATCGGCGCGAACGTAGGTGCGAGCAGCCGGGCTTTCCAGTACAAGAGCAGCTGGGGCACTACGAAGGCGCTGGCGCTGCCGAATGTCTATACGCTGAACAACTCGCAGGTGCCGGCGGCCATCTTCAACTGGGATTCGAAAATGCAGGTATATAGCGGCTACTACAGCGTGGACCTCGGGTATAAGAACTTCTTTACGCTATCGACGACCGGCCGGGTAGACCATACTTCGACGCTGCCCAGTGGCTCGAACACCTTCTTCTATCCATCAGTCTCGCTGAGCTCGGTGATCTCGGACTATATCAATCTGCCCGCGGCGATCTCCTTCCTGAAGCTGCGTGCGTCGTTTGCAGACGTGAAGGGGGCGCTGACCTCTTCGTCTATCGGGACGTCATATTCGCTCGCGACCAACGGCTATGTTGGACCGCAGACACTGGGCTCCTACCTGGGCTATGGTACAGAGGACGTGACCTCCTATGACGGTCCGACCTATGCCAATCAGAACGCGTACAGCATTACGAGCTACTACAACAACACGCCTTCGGTCAACTACTCTTCAACCCTTGCCGATGCCAGCCTGAAGCCTTACGATGTAAAGTCCTACGAAGGCGGTCTGGACATACGCTTCCTGAAGAACAGGCTGGGTTTGGATGCTACCTATTTCATGACCGATAACGGGCCGAATATCTTCAAGCTGCCCATTCCTTCCTCGACCAGCTACAACTATGTCAACGAGAACGGCCTTTCCACCCGGAAGACGGGCTGGGAGCTGACGCTTTCCGGAAGTCCGATCAGGAATCCGCACGGCTTCTCCTGGGACGTGCTGGTGAACTATGCTACCTATAAGGAAACCCTGCGGTCGATATTCGGCAACCTGGCCTTCATATCGCTGAACAACCACAACTACAAGGTAGGCGACCGGCTGGATGCCTATTACAGCACGAAGTTCGTGCGCGACGCTTCGGGCAATATCGTCTATGGCAATGGCACCGGTTATCCTTTGTCTGCGCCGACCCAGGCCGACAACAGCAACCGGGGTCTGATCGGCTATCTCAACCCTGATTTCGCATTTGGCATCAACAACCGGTTCTCTTACAAGAATTTCAGCATCAGCTTCCAGTTCGACGGGCGTATCGGCGGGAAGATATATGATCGCGTATGGTACCAGGGGAATAACGGCGGGACCTCTATCGAGTCGGCTTCCGGAGATTTCGGAGCAGCGCGCCTTGCGGAGTGGCAGTCTACCCAGACAGGTACGAAGGCACCCACCGGTAAATACGTCGGACAGGGAAAGATCATTTCCAGCGGAACCCCTCATTATACCAACGGCCAGATCGACAACCTGAAGGACCTCACATTCGCTGACAACACGAAGGGGGTGACCGTCCAGAACTACCTGTCTTCGGGTCTTGCCGCCAACTTTGACGAATACTATTTCGTCGACCGGTCGTTCGTAAAGCTTCGCGAGGTCAATATCACCTACAATGTTCCCCTGAAGACCAGGTTCATCAAGTCGATGTCCGTCTCCCTGATCGGCAGGAATCTGCTCTATTTCGCTAAGCGTAAGGACTTCGACATCGACCAGTATCCGGCGGGGTACAACAACAGCGATTTCAGCGCGAACGGTGTCAATCCCGACCTGCAGAGCGCGACCTCGCGCCGGTTTGGCGCTAACCTGAACGTTAGCTTCTAAAATTAAAACGAATATAAAAATATTGGCATGAAAAAGAATCTTTTTACCTGGTTGATCATCGCAGCCGCTGCGGCGGTGACCGGTGAGTCCTGTCAGAAGGGCGACCTGCTGTCCAATCCCAATGTCGCCAGCGAGTCGAGCACGGTACCTGTGTCCACTATCCTGAACCACATGACCTACAGCCTGTATGCGGGAGGTGGTGTGGTCGACGGACGTCCGGGGGCAGTGAATGAATTCCCCTGGGAGACCCTTTTTATATGGCAGCAATACTATGTGTCCAACTATCCCTATTACAGGGGGCAGAACGTCTATAGCTGGTCGGTCAGCGGCACCGACTATGACCTGATCAAGTATGCGACCAAGCTGGAAGAGCAGGCCGCGAAGCAGCTCGGATCGACCAACACCAGGTACGCAGGCCTTGCTAAATTCTTCAGGGCCTATTCGCTGGTGTGGCTGACCGAGCGGGTCGGCGATATACCTGCGAAGCAGGCCGGCAACCCGACGGTGTACCCGGAGCCGGTGTATGACACCCAGCATGACGTCTATAAGTATGCGCTGGCCTTGCTCGACAGCGCCAATACCATACTGGCCGCCAATATCTCCCCCGCGAATGCCGGTCAGGCGTTTGACGCTGCCGGAGACGTATTCGGCCTGACCAACCTGCAGTGGCAGAAAGTCGTCAACACCTACCGGCTCAGGGTGCTGATCAGCCTGAGCAAGAGGGCTATAGACAATGCGGATCTGAACATTCCGCAGCAATTCGCCGCAATCGTCGGCAATCCGTCACAGTACCCGGTGATGACGGGCAATGGCGATAATATGGTCTTCCGGTACAATGCCGCTTTCAACCAGTACCCGATATTCTTCCGCGGGTGGGGGCCGTATAACAGCTATGCCAATATTTCCAGGACCTACCTGGATATCACTACGTCTACGAAGGATCCGCGGACCTTTGCCGTGGCTACTCCGGCGCCGGCGCAGATCTCAGGCGGGAAGGGCGTGGGAGATTTTACGGCCTATGTGGGGGCGGATATTGACACGCCGGTTACTTCGCTGCAGACCTATTCGGGTAACCAGGGGCTCTATTCTTTTGCCAACTACAACAGGTACTACACCAGCAATACCGGCGCGAACGCCGAACTCTATATCCTGGTCGGCTATCCTGAGCTGTGCTTCAACATAGCCGAGGGCATCAACCGCGGCTGGGCCAGCGGCGATGCGGGCAGCTGGTATGTCAACGGTATAACTGCATCTATTGCCAACTATGGGCTCACGCAAGGTCAGCAGCTTAACATCTGCGACGTCAGCGGGACGAAGATCGGGAATACACCGGTGACCGTGGACATTACTGGTTTTCTGGCGAACGTCGCCTACGCGGGCAACAATGCGGCGGGGCTGAAACAGATCTTGCAGCAGAAATACGTGGCCTTCTTCAATAACTCCGCCTGGGAGGCTTACTATAATTGGAGGAGGACGGGGGTGCCGACCTTTTCGCAGGGCGCTGCAGGCATCGGTACGCCGGGCAATCTTATCCCGCGCCGCTGGCAGTATGCGCTGGATGAATCGCTTTACAATACACAAAATAACAAGGCCGCCGTTCAGCGCCAGTTCGGGGCAACGGATGATATAAACAAGGATATCTGGCTGGTGAAATAGATAGACGCCCGTAAAGACTGTCTTGGTTCGTTCTTATCTCAGGCCGGTGGGGCTTAGCGCCCGAGCCGGCCATTTTTTTGTTGCTTAAATCAGCTAATATGTATAGAAATCTGTTTTTGTGTTTACTGCTGCTGCCGGTTGGTCTGGCGGCTCAGATCGCGGATAGTGGTCGTCGTGAGATAAGGGTAGCGGGGGCCGCAAATTTCAGGGACCTGGGCGGCTATGCGACCGCCGACGGGCGCCACGTTAAATGGGGCTGTGTCTATCGCAGCGCCGATATCAGCAAGCTCACCGATGCTGATCTTGACACGCTGAAGGCCCGGCATATCCGGTATGACGTCGATCTGCGGGGTGTGCAGGAGTCCGCGCAGGCGCCCGACCGGATCAATCCCGGTATGGACTACACCCTCTGTCCGGCGGGAAGCGACAGCGTCAACGGGGCGATGTTCCGGCGTCTGGCCAGCGTGTCGCCGGCGGGTGGGGATTCGCTGATGAGGGTGTTCTACTCGAATACCGACTATCTTACGCCGAGGTATAAGCCTTTTTTTGACAAGCTGGCGGCTGTGCCGGCGGGCGAGGCGTTGCTTTTCCACTGTACGGCGGGAAAGGACCGTACGGGTATCGGCGCTGCCCTGGTGCTCTATGCACTGGGAGTACCCTACGCCACGATACGCAAGGACTACGAGGCGACCAATTACTACCGGGCAAGGGAGAACGAGCGGGTGATGAAGGGTATGGTGGCACAGGCAAACGTCAGCGAGCCGGTGGCGAGGGCGCTTTTGAGCGCCAATGGAGATTGGCTCGATGTGACCTTTCAGGCTATCCGTGAGAAGTACGGTTCTGTCGACCGGTACCTTTCCGGTCAGCTGGGACTGGATGAGGAGCGACTGCGGCTGCTGAGAGAGAAATATCTTGAATAGGCGATGTTGTTATGTTCTTACGGTAGGCGCTTGGCGTGAATCCCGTCATTTTCTTAAAATAGTTGTTGAAAGAAGACCGGGAATTGAAGCCGCAGTCAAAAGCGAGCGAGAGGATATTGACCTGGACAGCAACGTTGTTGAGCCGGGCAATGGCTTCGTTGATCCGGTATTCATTGACGTAGTTGTAGAAGCTTTTCGACACTCTTTCGTTGAGCAGCTGGGTAAGATGGTGTTTGGGCATTTTCATACGGCTGGCCAGCTGTTCGAGGGAGAGGTCGGCGTCAAGGTAGATGCGGCTTTTCGCCATGAATGCGGCGAGGGTCGTCTCGTATTCGTCCATAAGGGAGTGGTCGATGCCTGATTTTTCATAGCGCCGGTCCTTGGAGGGTTTTTCTTCTTCGTCGGCTGGGGCGTCAGCGGGATCTTGAACCGGTGGGGGTTCGACGGGCAGGATCCCGACCCCGGGAATTTCGCTGGCCGGTGTTTTGATGCCTGCGGTTTCGATTGCCTGAATTTCGACAGCGACGGTTTCGACAGCGACGGTTTCGATGGCCGGGATCTGCGCGGCCTGCAGCCGATACCGGAGGACGAGCACCGGAATGGCGGCAAAGCACATATAGGGAAGGAGGCGCAGGTCGAAGCCGCGGATATCCCAGATGGTAAGCTTTAGCGTGAAGAGGAGAAAGGCGGTGGAAATGCTCAGCAGGAGGACATTGGCGATCTGGGAGGACAGCTTGCGCTCGGGATGCATACCCGGTTGCGTTCCTTCCCCCTGGCGCAGGAGACCTTTTATATACAGGGGGTAGCTATACATCGAAATAACCGCCAGCCATTGGTACCAGGCTGCATAGCCGGAAATAGCGGAGTGGGGAAATTTCCCGGTAGCGCCGGCGACGACGAGCACCAGGTAGAGGCTTGAGAACACCAGGAACGGGATATAGTGGTAGAACACCATCCGGGATGACATCGCGGGGCGCCCGAGAGCATAGCGGGCCATGATCAGCAGCAGGGGGCCGTAGGCGAAGCTGAATCCGGTAGGTACCTCGGCATAAAGGAACATATCTTTAAGAATGGCCAGCATCAGGAATTTGGTAGACAGGTGTGAGGCCAGTATCAAAAGCAAAGCCCGGAGATTTTTGTCGAAATCGTTATTGGCTTTTACCCGATTCAGGAGGAAGAAGGTAACCGAAGACTGAAATACGATACAGGCAATGAGGAGGATGCTCCACATGTTCAGGAGTTTTGGTTGGTTAGCTAGTGACTAAAGGTAACCAACGTATATTACCCTAATATTATATTAACCTGCTATTTCTTTTTGCCGGAAAATATTTTCAAAATGGAGCTGACTACTTTGTCGTTGGAGCCCAGCCTGCTTTTTACGGCGGTGTAGGCCGAGACGAGCGCATTGTCTAACTTGACCAGCAGCTTGTTGCTGCCATCGCCGGGTCTGGCTTTGTAATAGGTGGCCCTGCGATAGGGGTTGGCTTCCTCGGTATAATAGTAGAGGGCTATCGATCTGCGAAAGACGCCTTCGGGGCAGGTCATTGGTTCGGGGTGGCCGTGGTAGGAATCGGCGTCCGTGTTGAAGATGACACAGCGATTAAAAACGGGTAGTACGGCCGCTTCGCAGGACTTCATCTTCTTGTCCCAGAGCTCCAGTTTGCCGCCGTACTCTTCTTTCCAGCTCTTGTTGAGATAGATGAGCACGTTCACCCGCCGTTGCCAGGTCTTCTGGTGGGGGTGGGCGGTAAAGTCTGCGTGGATGTTCAGAAAGCCGCCGCGGGTGGACTGGTGGATCCCGCCGCCTTCGAGACTGTCGTCCTTCTTTAGGTTTTTGATGCCGGTGATGACGCTCAGCCACTGGAGAAATTCGGGTGAGTTGAGCTCGTTGATGGTCCCGCGAATGGTTTCGGGGAGGAGATCGAGCTTATTCAGCCCGCGTTTGTCCTCATTATAGTGTTTATAGTTGATCCAGCCATTGTTCTCGTTCAGCTTGTCGAATTCGGCAATGCACTGGTCGAGCACCTCAGGGTCGAGGAAATTCTCCAGTACGATATGGGGGTAGGGACTGGCGGCCTGGTATTTTTTGCTCAGCTCGGGCAGCTGGGCCGTCCACTTGCTATAATCGAATATTGATGTGGTAGTGGTCATAGGCCACAAAGGTAGGAAAATCCAATTAATCCCTTCCGGGCTCGAGAGGGGGCGATCCCTTGCAAGTCCGCGAGGGGGTGATCTCCCCGCGAGGGCGATCGCTCCCGGTCCCCCGGGGATCTAGTCCCTCCTTGACTCAAGGGTAAAGCCGATGGTGGTTCCGACGTCGGGGGTGCTGCGGACGTGGATGGACTGGCTGTGGGCTTCTATGATATGCTTGCAGATGGCCAGGCCGAGACCGGTACCACCCTTGTCCCTGCTGCGCGCCGCATCGGTCCGGTAAAAGCGTTCGAAGATGCGCGAAAGATGCTCTTCCTCGATGCCGATGCCGTCGTCGCTGACCTCGATGAGGACGTTCTTCTCGTCGATCTTGTAGAAGCTGGCGACGATGCTTCCACCTGTTTTACCGTATTTGGTAGCATTCTCTACCAGGTTGAGCAGCACCATCCGGATCTTTTCCTTGTCCGCAAAAACGGTGATCGGCGACTCGCACCCCTTCTTGATAGCCGTCCGGATATTTTTGCTATGGGTTTTAATGGACAGTGACTCGTAAATCTCCCGGGTGAGGTCCTGGATGACGAAATTCTGTTTGTAGAGGAGCTGCTCGCCCCGTTCGAGAGTGGAAATCTCGTCGAGGTCGTTCATCAGGTTGACCAGCCGGTCGACATTTTTGGCGGCGTTCTCCAGGAATTTCTTTCGGATGACCGCGTCTTCCATAGCTCCGTTCAGCAGCGTATCGACATAGCCCTGGATCGCGAAGATGGGCGTCTTGAACTCATGGGCCAGGTTCTGGAGGAACTCCTTACGGTAGGCTTCGTTCTTCTTCAGCAGCTCGATCTCCTCATTGCGTTTCTCCCCCCATTTTTCCACGTCCTCTCTTACTTCGTCGATACTCTTCTGCGGCAGGATATATTTGAAATAGACCTCTTCCTTCCTGGTGGCTTTTGTCTGGTGTATCAGCTTGTATATCAGCTTGATCTTCCGATAAATAAATTTCTCCAGGGTGAACAGGATCAGCGCATAGCTCCCGGAAAAGATGATCAGCAGGGAGGCCAGACCGATGATCCGGTTGCCCGTCAGGACATAAATGCCCAGGGCGATAGGCAGGGCGAGCAGGCTGGCAGTAAGTGCAGATAATTGTTTGGGAGATAGATTTTTAGTGGAAGGCATGGATTATAAATTACAAAAAATAGCAATCCCTTGTTCAGGGATTTAACCCCTTGTTCAGAGATTGAATTTATAGCCCACTCCTTTTACGGTTGTTATGCAGTCCAGACCCAGTTTTTGCCGGATCTTCCGGATATGTACATCGATGGTCCTGTCCCCTACGATGACCTCGTTGCCCCACACCTGGTTCAGGATCTCGTTGCGAAGGAATACCCTACCCGGGCGGGAGGCCAGCAGGTACAGGAGCTCGAACTCCTTTTTGGCGAGGGTGACGTCCTTGCCGTCGACCATGACCTCGAATTTGGCGGGGTCGATGCTCAGGTTCTCGATCTTCAGCACTTTGTCCTCCGGCTCTTTGTTGACCCGGCGGAAGAGGGCGTTGACCCGGCTGATGAGGACTTTGGGGCTGATGGGCTTGGTGACGTAGTCGTCGGCGCCGGTCTCCAGGCCGCGGACATGCGAGCCTTCGTCGCTGAGAGCGGTCAGGAAGAGGATCAGGGTCTCCTTGAAGGAAGGCTGTGAACGGAGCACTTCGCAGACTTCCACCCCGTTCTTTTTCGGCATCATAATATCCAGAATGATAAGGTCCGGTCTGACTATTTTGGCCTTTCCAATGGCTTCATCACCATCCTTGGCTGTGGTCACCTCATAGCCCTCCTTCGTCAGGTTGTACTGAATGATCTCAAGGATATCGGGCTCATCGTCTGCGATCAGTATCTTCTTGCCTTTGGATTCCATCAATTAAAAAATTTACGCAAACCTACTCCAAATTAAGTTTGGGCTAAAAATATCCCGGACCAGTTTACAATTTCTTAATACATAAATAATATGGTAGGGGCGTTTGGTCGTATTTTTGCTAACAACCGGTGGATAGAATGCCTATGAACAGAGCGATACGAACGATTTTACCTGTTTTTTTGGTCTTTGGTCTGATGGTAGCAGCTCCCTTTTGGGGGGAGGCCCAGCCCAATGCCTATGCTTTTAAGATAGCCCAGGATCGTATGCTCTGGCACGACAAAGTGGACCAGGAACAGCAGCGGCTCGTCATACTGGGGGGTGGAAAATACGACAGCATCATCCGGTTGTCCAAAGACGAGACCATAAATCTCCAGGTGACCGACGCTTTTATCAGGCGAATTGACCTGCTTCAGCAGCAGATAGAGCTGGATTCCACTCTCAATACCAATAATAAGAAACGTTATCTGCGCGGCCTTGCCGACCTTCTGCATGGGTTCGATAAGTCCTTCCAGGCGCGGGGTATCCCTGCGACGCTGGCTCCGCGGCTGGTCGATGCTTTTACTCAGGCCATGGAGCTGGACAAAAAGGGGCAGAGCATCGAGCCCGTGATCGCCGCCAGCCCCTATGAGGTCGGGAATATAGTCGTCGACTGTTATGGCTATCCGTCGGAGAATGCCGGGGTCAGGCCCTCCAGACTTTTGCTGACACGGCGGTACTGCGAGATGCATCCTAATTTGATCCTCAATTATTTACGCGGACATCAGGGCCTTCCTTTCGAAGACAGCCTCATCATCGTGGCGGGACACAACAACGTCCGCCAGCTCTATGATTTTGCGGCTATCTCGGGTGATCTCGGGATGCATATCCGGAACAGCAAGGATTCCCTCGTCCATACTGTCGCCCAGCTGGCGAACAGCAAGAGCGGTCAGCTCTATTTCCCCTTCCTGGACAACCTGGTCAAGGGCAAGACAACCCTGGAGGATATCGACAAGGTCAAGGACGACGACCTCAACTACTACCGGCTGCTGGTGAGGACGCGCCTCGACTACGCGGCCCGCCTGCTGCCTCCGGCAAGGGATACCCCACTGGAGATGAATGCCTTAACCGAAATGCTGGAAAAAAAGGGCAAACAGGTGTTCGTAGGCGAGATCAATGCCCTCCATACAGTAGAGAATCCGGCGATCCGGTTTAAAATACTGGACCCGCTGACACCGGAGGAGCTTTATTACCTGGTCGTGCTCAGCGAGGACGAGATCTATACTTCCAGCTATCTCGGGGTATACGACCGCATCTTCCAGCGGATGAAGGCGCCCTACGGGGACAGCCTGCTCATGCAGGTGCACGGCGACTACTTCAGGAAGTTCATCAAGATGGCGGCCGCCTATAACAAGCTGGAACATTTCCTGGGCACCATGGACAAACAGAACGCCGGTACGGTCATGAAATCCTTTGTCATCCACCTGGAGAACGCAGGAGAGGAAGAGGCCGTGGACGTTGCAGATTCCTATAGCAGCATCGTAGAGAAGAATCCGGTGCTGGCCCGGTATATCCTCAATGAGGTGAAATGGAACTATGACAAGAACGTGTCTGCAGGCAACAAGAAAGGGACGATCATCTACAATCTTCTCCAGACGCTGTTCGAGTCGGCGGACACGACCAGGAAGATCGATCTTTCGGCCCAGCTGGGAATACCGCCTGTCTATTCCATCGATCGCAACGCGCTGACGGACGACAGCGGCCGTGTCATTCAGCAGGTATTCTTTTACGGAGACAAGGACAAGGACGGGCAGAACTCATTTATCGATTTCATGTCTCTTTTCCGGCCAAAGCTGCATACTAAACCGGAGTGGAAGATCACGGAAAATTCTCAATGGGTGACGATCAGCTCGCTCCGGGGCAAGCCGGTGATCATCTATGCCAACAAGCCCCTGCTGGGAGAGGACGATCCCGACGCGAAGGCGCAAAAGGCCCTCAATGACTATCTCTACGATCATCACCTGAAGCCTACCATCGTGATACACCGGGGACACAGCTATCACGTAAAATATACCATCGAGCAGATGCCGGCAACTGCGCGTATCGTCGTACTGGGTTCCTGCGGAGGATATAACAACCTTAGCGAAGTCCTGAAGATCAGCGAAGATGCGCATATCATCTCTTCGAAGCAGGTCGGGACAAAGACGGTGAACGAACCCATCCTCCACGCGATCAACAGTTCGCTGGTGGCAGGGAAGGATATAGACTGGCTGCCCATGTGGAGGGAGCTGGAGGCCAGCTTCCAGAAGGACCCCGCCGCGAAAGAGAGGTTCGACGACTACATCCCGCCGTATAAGAACTTAGGAGCCATATTTATAAAGGCTTACCGGAAAGCGATGGACCAGGATGAATAATATCCCGGCATCGCGCGGTGGTGGCGAATCCGCGGATTTTCGTATCTTACCGGCCATGCTTATCCCCTAATGCGTAGACCGACTATTCTCTTCATAACCGGACGGAGTCCGGTTAACACGCGAGGCCCCAAGGCCGAAGTGTGTAGAAATTATGATTTTGGGAAAAAAAATTACATTTTGTGTAGAATTTTTTTTTCCACATTACTGACCCTGTTCTCTTTCTTCCTTCGGGCACAATCGCTGGACAATGCCATCCAAAATGCTTTTCTGGTCAGCCGGATGGCCGACAAATTCCATATCCAGCCAAGACCGCTGGACGATGACCTCTCCGCCCGTATCTACACGGGTCTGCTCACCGAACTGGATGGCCAGCATATATTTTTTCTTCAGGAAGACATCAACAAGCTAGCTGTCTGGCGGCTGCGACTGGACGACGAGATACGCAACCGGCGGACGGACTTTCTGACCCTGCTGACCGGCATTTATAAACAGCGGGTACAGCAGGCCGATACCATGGTCGACAATATTGGCGCGAAGCCGTTGAATTTTTCGGTCCGGGAGACGCTGACTGCAGCCGAAGACAGCCTGTGGCCGTCCAGCCTTACGGGAATGCATACTAAGCTTTACAAGCTCCTGAAACTGTCTGTGCTGAAAGGGATACGCTCCCGTATGGCCGCCGGCGGCGAACGGCCTGGTAAAAGGACGCTGGACAGTCTGGAATTGGTGCTGCGTAAGAAGGCGATCGGGAGGGTCAAGCGGAACATCCAGCGTCTGCTGCAGAACCCGGCAGGGGTCGACGGTATAGTCGGCACCGCCTTTTGCCAGGAGCTGGCTACGTCGTATGATCCGCATACCGACTATTTTCCACCTGAGGTAAAAGCGGCGTTTGAGGCGGAGCTCGGCAACAAGCCCGTTGCTTTCGGATTTGCCTTGAAGGAGGACGACGCGGGATCCGTGGTCATTGCCCGTCTGATCCCCGGTAGTCCGGCATTCAAGAGCGGGGGATTGAATGAAGGTGATAAGATCATTGCCATTCAGTGGCCTGACCGTCAGGCCATCGACGTCTCGACTGCGGGTCTGAGCGAGATGAACCGGATCCTATCGACTCCTCTCGGGAGCGGCAACGTTGTCCTGACCGTCAGGAAAACGGACGGCACGCAGCGGCAGGTATCTCTTTACAAAGCCAGACTGGACACTGAAGATGAGGAAGAGAGGGTGCAGGGGTTTATACTGAAAGGGAGCAGGACGGTAGGATACATTACCCTGCCGGCTTTCTACGAGGACTGGGAGGACAATAAGGGGGTCAACGGCTGCGCCAATGATGTGGCAAGGGAGATCGTCCGGCTAAAGAAGGAGAATATCGGCGGGCTCATACTGGATCTCCGATATAATGGCGGCGGCTCAATGCAGGAGGCGATCGAGCTGTCGGGGCTTTTTATCGATGCGGGTCCGGTCGGTCAGATAAAGACCAGGGACGAGAAGGTTCTGACGCTGAAGGATGTCAACAGGGGGACGATCTATGACGGTCCGTTGCTGATCCTCGTCAATGGCTATAGTGCGTCCGCCTCGGAGATGGTAGCCGGTACATTACAGGATTATAACCGGGCGCTTATCGTAGGCTCGCCTACTTACGGGAAGGCGACTGCGCAGATCGTTCTGCCGATGGATACCACTATCAATCTGGAGAATTATGACGGGCGTGGTGAGGCCGGGGCATATATCAAGCTCACCACGGAGCGTTTGTACCGGGTCAACGGGACGACTGCCCAGTTCAGCGGCGTGAAGCCCGACGTGGTGCTGCCCGATCCGCCTTCAGCGAAGCCCAGGCGGGAGTCGGACGAAAGGAATGCGCTGGTCTCTCCGGATATTCCGGCCAATAAATACTACCATCCATTGAGCCCATTGCCGGTGGCTGACGCCAGGGCAGCCGGGCGGCGGGTGACGGACAGCTCGGCCTATTTCCGTCATGCGCTTTCTTCCGCAATGGGGGCCGCGCAGAAGAGCGGGGATGTCTCGCTGATGCTGAATGATCATCCGGCTCCGGAGGAGGATGAAGGTCCGGTCCCGGACACGACGGGTACGGACCTGTACACTGTGAGCAATCCCGCCAGTCAGCGGCAGCGGCTGATGACGGACCATGATCTGGATGAGATCAACAAGGCTTATCTCCTGGGGTTGCAGAAAGATCCCTACATAAAAGCTTCTTTTAGTATACTCGTATCAGTAATGATCAAATAGAAATAAACCCTAAACCCCTTTTTTTTATGAACAGGCACCTCATCCTTCTTGTCGTTTTTGCAGCGGGAACTATTTACTTAAAGGCGCAGAACATGGACAACCCCGGCGAATATATGACGGCCGTCTATAAGGCCCGCGGGGACATGGACACCAAATATATGCAATACCTCAGCGCTGCGGCGCATGGCCGGAGGGCGAGAAAGGTGGAAAAGCTAAGGCAGGAGGTGCTGGACAATATCAACAACAGCCGTTATAAGACCACTGACCTGCCGTTGTATAAGGGCGACAACAGCCTGCGGAAGGCCAGTGTCGACTATATTCAGCTGTGCTACCAGGTCTTTGACGAGGACTATAAGAAGATCGTCAATCTGGAGGAGATAGCCGAACAGTCGGTCGACGAAATGCAGGTCTATCTTCTTTTGCAGGAAAAGGTAGAGGAGAAGCTGAAGGAAGGGGCTGCCCGGCTGGACAAGGCGGGTAAGGATTTCGCGGCCAAATACAATGTTCAGCTGAGCGAAGACAAGAGTCCGCTGAGCGAAAAAATGGAAATGGCGGGCAAGCTGAATGGATATGTCAATAAGGTCTATCTGGCTTTTTTCAAATGCAACTGGGAAGACGGGCAGATGGTCAAGGCCATGAACGATAATAAGATCAGCGATGTCGAGCAGGCGCGCAGCGCATTGTCGCGTTATGCCGATGAGGGGCTGAAGTCGCTGGACACGCTGCGGGTTTTTGACGGGGATCCCTCCCTTGCCAATTCCTGCAGGCAGGTATTGAGCTTTTACAAGAACACGGCGGAAAAGGATGTTCCGAAGCTGACGGAATACTATGTGAAGCAGGCGGATTTTGCCAAATTGAAGAAGGCGTTCGACGGCAGATCCGATCATACAAAGGAGGAGGTCGACGGCTACAACAAGGCTGTCAAGGACATCAACGGGAGCGTAAATTCTTTTAATCAGCTGAATAATAAGGTCAACAATGGGCGGACCCAGGCGTTAAACAACTGGAATGAGACCGAAAAGAAGTTTGCCGACGATCACATGCCGCATTACCATTGATCCAAAACTTTGTAATTTTACGGGCCCGCGTGGGTAATTTCGGGGAAGGCCATTGTTGTTATGTCAGACGAGAAGAAGAAAAAGAAAATATTTGATCTCAGCTTGTTGCGCAGGGTATTCCGTTATGCGGCCCCCTATAAAAGGAGGCTCTACGTATCGGTATTTCTCTCCATTCTATTGGCTGTGCTGTCCCCCCTGCGTCCTTTTCTGATCCAGGTCACCATCAATAAGTACATACGGGGCGGGGCGGCGGCATCGGCGCTGACGGCAAAGCAGCACCTGGTGGATGTGGTCATCTGGATGACGGTGCTGCAGATCGTTTTTCTGTTGGTCGAGACGGTCGCACGGTTCTATTTTTCGTTCATTACGGCCTGGCTGGGACAGACGGTGGTTAGGGACCTGCGGGTGGACGTCTATAAGAAGATACTCGGGCTGAACCTTTCCCAGTTCGACAAGACGCCGATCGGCACGCTTACGACCCGCACCATCAACGATATCGAGGCGATCAACGATATTTTCTCCGACGGGCTTATCCCCATCATTGCCGACCTCCTGTCTATTCTTTCGGTGCTGCTCTTCATGTTCGTCGTGGACTGGCGGCTGACGCTGATCTGTCTGGCGCCTTTTCCCTTCCTCATCCTGGCGACCTGGCTTTTCAAGGAATCCGTCAACAAGTCGTTCATCCGCGTCCGGAACGCCGTTGCCGCCCTGAATGCCTTTGTCCAGGAGCATATCACGGGGATGCCGATCGTCCAGGCCTTTGCCGCCGAGCAGCGGGAAGACGCGAAGTTCAATAAGATCAACCGCGAGCACCGCAACGCCAATATCAATGCGATCTTCGCCTATTCCGTGTTCTTCCCCGTGGTGGAGATCATCCTTGCCGTCTCTACGGGTCTGCTGGTCTGGTGGGGCGCCACCCAGGTGCTGAACCTGCCGGAGCTGGAGGCCAAAGAGCTCAGCGGGAAGATCGTCGCCTTTTATCTTTATCTCAACCTGCTGTTCAGGCCGCTGCGGGTGATCGCCGACAAATTCAACGTGCTCCAGATGGGGATGGTAGCCAGCGAGCGGGTATTCCGGGTGCTGGACAACGACGATACGGTCAGGACCGAGGGTAGCTATGCGCCTCAGCGGATCAGGGGCAAGGTGGAATTCGACAAGGTCAATTTCGCCTATGTCGGCGACCGGCTCGTCCTGAAGAATATTTCCTTTACAATGCAGGCGGGTCAGACCGTCGCCATTGTAGGGCATACCGGCAGCGGGAAAACGTCGATCATCAGCCTGATGAACCGTCTTTACCAGATAAAGGACGGCGAGATCCGGGTCGACGACGTACGTATCGAAGACTACAAGCTGGACGCCTTGCGGAAGAGCATCGGCGTGGTGCTGCAGGACGTTTTTCTCTTCTCGGGCTCCGTTGTGGACAATATCACGCTTCGCAACCAGGATATTCCGATGGAGCGGGTGGTCGAGGCTGCGAAGCTCATCGGGATGCACGATTTTATCATGCGTCTTCCCGGGGGCTATCACTATAATGTCATGGAGCGGGGCGGGTCGCTTTCGCTGGGACAACGTCAGCTGCTGTCGTTCATCCGCGCGTTGCTCTACGATCCCTCCATTCTGATACTGGACGAGGCGACCTCTTCTGTCGATACCGAGTCCGAGCTGCTGATCCAGGAGGCTATCGACAAGCTGATCGCCGGGCGTAGCTCCATTATCATCGCGCACCGGCTTTCCACGATCCGCAAGGCGCACCAGATCATCGTCCTGGATAAGGGGGAGATACGGGAGATCGGGACACACGATGAGCTGCTGGCGAAAGGAGCTTTTTATGCGAAGCTGCACGAGATGCAGTTCAGCAAGCATGCACATGCGGAGAAAAAAGCGTCCTAGGCGAGAGCGGCGGCTAACTGTCTCAAACCACTGAGATTCAACCGACTATTACCCCTTGCAGCGGGGATTACTTTTTTTTAATCTTCTTTTTATATTCTGCCCCTCCGCCCGTATCTTTGCGGCAAATTTCAGGAAGGTATGGCATTGAGATGCTTCAAATCTATATTGGTCGCGGCTTTCAGCCTAAGTAGCTTGTTTTTTTTTAATGTGTGTATGGCCCAGCCCCCGGCTCCCAACGCCGGTGCTGAAGAGGCTAATGACAAAGGAAAGCTGGATCCTGCCAAACTCATCCTCGAACACGTTGGTGACGCTCACGAATTCCATTTCTTTACGCTCAATAAGAAGCCTGTTACCATTCCCCTGCCGGTGATCGTGTATTCTTCCGGGAAGGGCTGGTCGGTCTTTATGTCTTCCAAATTCGAGGAGGGCAATACGGTTTATAATGGCTACCGTCTGCTGAACGAGGAGTATGCCCAGGAGCATCATCTGGACGAGAAAGTGTTCAAGACGGCGAAGATCTATGCGGTGGATGCGGAGGGAGCGCCCGATCCTTCGGTTTCCGTGATCGATCTTTCCCTGGGCCGGAATGCGGCGCAGGCGCTTGTTGCGGGTATTCTGCTGATCCTCCTGATGAGGAGTGTTGCGGGCCGGTATAAGAAGGGCGAAGGGATAAAGACGGCGCCTACCGGTTTTCAGAACGCGGTCGAGCCGGTCATTGCCTTTGTCCGGGATGAAGTGGGGAAGTCGAACCTTGGTGACAGGTATGAGAAATACATGCCTTTTCTGCTGACGGTCTTCTTTTTCATTCTGATCAACAACCTGGTCGGTCTGATCCCGGGGACTGCCAATGTCACGGGAAATATCGCATTTACCGGCGCGATGGGTGTTCTGTCCTTTATCGTGATCATGTTCAGCACGGGCAGGCACTACTGGGGGCATATCGTTAATCCGCCCGTACCCATCGGCGTAAAGCCCATCATGTGGCCTGTGGAGATCATGGGCATCTTTACCAAGCCTTTCGCCCTGATCATCCGTCTTTTTGCCAATATGATCTCGGGACACGTTATCATCCTCAGCTTTATCATCCTGATCTTTATTTTCGGCGCCATGAATACGGCGCTGGGCTGGGGGACTTCGCCCCTGTTCGTGGCGCTGTCGATCTTTATCTACCTGATCGAGATACTGGTTGCGTTCATTCAGTCCTATATCTTCGCGAACCTGACGGCGGTGTTTATCGCGCAGGCTTTTGAAGGGGGGCATGAAGAAGGGCACGATCACGGACATGCTACGGAGAGCGTAGCCATATAAAATTGACCAAACGTTTTTTTAAATATAAAATCAACAAAAATGACGATGATGATGAATCTCTTGGCTGATGTTATTCAGCCCGGCTATGGTGCACTTGGTGCAGGTCTCGCCGCTATCGGTGCTGGCATCGGTATTGGACAGATCGGTAAAGGAGCAGTTGACTCCATTGCCCGTCAGCCGGAAGCTTCGAATGACATCCGGTCCAACATGATCCTGGCTGCGGCTCTGGTCGAGGGTGTTGCCCTTCTGGCTGCCGTTGCTGGTCTGCTCGCAGTATTCGCAAAGGGATAATGCGACGGTTCACCGGTCCTCGGACCGGCGGAAATGTTGAAAGGATTTTACTGCATCCAACGCACAGGGCCGAGGGTGCAGTAATTTTTGCACGGACTGCAAAAGAATCATTAGCGTAGACGTCCGGTTCGAAGGACCGGACCTTTGGTAAGATCGAATCTGGAATACAAGATTTAAATTGAATATATGAGCTTATTAACTCCTGACTTAGGTTTATTCGTTTGGAACGTGATCATTTTCCTGCTGCTCCTGATCATCCTGCGCAGCCTGGCCTGGAAGCCGATCCTGAAGTCCCTGAAAGAGCGTGAAACGGGTATTGCCGATTCGCTTGCCAGCGCCGAGAAGATCAAGGTGGAAATGGCCCAGATGAAGAGCGAGAATGAAGCCCTGCTGGCCAAGGCGCGTGAAGAGCGTGCCCAGATGCTGAAGGAAGCTCGGGATACGAAGGACAAGATGATCAATGAGGCGAAAGAGCAGGCCAAGGTCGAAGCCGGGAAGATCATTGCCGACGCACAGGCTGCTATCGAGACGCAGAAAATGGCTGCGATCACCGATATCAAGAACCAGGTCGGTTCTCTGGTCGTAGAGGTGGCTGAGAAAGTGCTGCGCCGCGAGCTGGCGGACAAGAGCCAGCAAGAGACCTATATCCGTCAATTGTCGAACGAAGTGAAACTGAACTAATCTATGACTCCAAACCCACGTCTCTCAGCGCGCTATGCAAAGGCCATCCTGGACCTGGCCATCGAGAAGGGCCAGCTGGACGCTGTATATAATGACATGCTTTTCCTGGACGCGGCCTGCCAGAGCAGCCGTGAGCTGGTCAGTGTCCTTCGCAGCCCCATCATCAAGGCTGACAAAAAGGGCAGCATACTGGAAGCTATCACGGCCGGAAAGGTTTCCGATATCACGGCTTCTTTCAACAGGCTGTTGCTGGCGAAAGAGCGGGAGGCCTATTTGCCTGAGATCGCATCTTCTTTTATCGAGCAGTACAAGACCTATAAGGGGATCAGGACAGTAAGGCTGACGACGGCTACTCCTGTCAGTGACGACGTTAAGGTGGCCATCGTCGACAAGCTGAAGGCCGCAAGGAGTATTCAGCAGGTCGACCTGCATACCCGGGTAGACGAGTCGCTGATCGGCGGTTTTGTATTGGAGATAGGCGACGAGCTGGTGGATGCGTCCGTCGCGTTTGAATTAAAGAATATCAGGAAACAATTCCAGAACAACGATTTTATCTATAAGATAAGATAGAAACAAACAAACTTCAAACTGAATACAATTATGGCAGAGATTAAACCGGATGAGATTTCAGCGATATTGCGTCAGCAATTGAGCAACTCCAACGTTTCCGCCGAACTGGAAGAGGTCGGTACCGTGCTGCAGGTGGGTGATGGTATCGCCCGTGTGTACGGACTGAACAACGTCAGCAGCGGTGAACTCGTGGAATTTGAGAATGGCGTCAGGGCCATCGCCCTCAACCTCGAAGAGGATAATGTGGGTGTGGTATTGATGGGTGAGAGCGGAGACATTAAGGAAGGCGCAAAGGTCCGTCGCACCGGTAAGATCGCCTCTATCAGAGTCGGTGAAGGTATGCTTGGCCGTGTGGTCAATACGTTGGGTGAGCCCATCGATGGTAAAGGACCCATTGCGGGCGAAAGATATGAAATGCCGCTGGAGCGCAAGGCCCCCGGCGTTATTTACCGTGAGC
>Ga0207695_10000659_pt1 | contig 68040 bp, 50 predicted proteins | sample KBSC54metaG_FD_184354 | JGI IMG/M metagenome (GOLD analysis project Ga0207695, IMG submission 184354) | Corn rhizosphere microbial communities from Kellogg Biological Station, Michigan, USA - KBS C5-4 metaG (SPAdes) (version 2) | ecosystem: Host-associated > Plants > Roots > Rhizosphere > Soil...
ACCTGTATGCCGGCTCCGGCGGACCTTCCGCCATCTAACGTACAGCATCAAAGAACTTGTCTCTCATTCTTTGTTCGTGTCACCCCTCCGTCCTGAGACTCTTCACCGGATTCGCCACCGCCGCCCTTATGCATTGCCAACTCACCGTGACCAGCGTAATGACCAATGCCCCCGCGCCCGACGCAATAAATACCCAAGCCGACAGTCCGGTCTTGTAGTCGTATTGCTTTAGCCAATCATTGGAGTAATACCAGGCTAAAGGTATGGCTATGAAGCAGGAGATGATGACCAGCCAGGTGAACTCTTTGGAGAGCATCCGCCACAGCCTGTAAGTCGATGCCCCCATAATTTTCCGCACCCCGATCTCCTTCCTGCGCTGTTCCGCAACAAAAGACGCCAGCCCGAACAATCCAAGGCAGGAAATAAAAACAGCCAAAACGGTAAAAAAGGTCGCCAGCTTGCCAACACGCTCTTCATCGGCAAATTTCTGCGCATAGTCTTCATCGTTGAACGTATACACGAAAGACAGCGCAGGATTGTATTTCTTAAATACCGTTTCTATCTTCGCCAACGCATCCTTTACAGGCACGCCGGTTTTGATGGCAACACTTACGATACCAATATAAGAATGGCTGGCCAGATAAACCATAGGTGTCACCGGCTTGTAGGGCGATTCCTGAATGATATCTTTCACCACACCGATCACACGGTAACCCTTGCCATCATACTGTATAGTTTCCCCCAGGATATCCTTTTTCATGCCCACCTGCTTCACGGCTGCTTCATTCAGGATCATAGCGGCGCTATCGGTCGAAAATTCCCTGGAAAACCCCCTTCCCTCCTTCAATTTCCAGCCGATCGTTTGGCCAAAATCTTCCGTCATGTACATAAAACCGAATACTGGATTTGTATTTGGGTTCTTGCCTGTCCAGTTAAAGCCGCTCCGCCAGGCGCCAAGATAGGTAGTGGCATCCGACGACCCTGCCATATTATCCACCACGCCGGTTGCCAGCAGGTCGTTTCTCATGACACCATAGTAGTTGGAAAAGCCCGGCGGTCCGGGATTAACTGTGATCAGTCCCTCCTTCCGGTAATTAATAGGCCTGTTCTTGGCAAACTGGATCTGCTTGAAAACAATGACCGTTCCGATGATCAATGCAATGGAGAACGTAAACTGCGCCACCACCAGCACCTTGCGTGGCAGGGATGCGTACCTGCCCACGCGAAAAGTTCCCTTCAATACCTTTATGGGATCGAACTTTGACAGATACAGGGCCGGATAGCTGCCGGAGATCAGCCCGGTAATGCCCGTAAAGACCAGCGAGCAAACCCAGAACATAGGGCTAAGCCACGGCAGCCGTATATGTTTACCCGCAAGCGCATTAAAGAAAGGCAGCAACACAATAACCAACACAAAAGAAAAGATGAACGACACAAAAGCCACCAGCACACTCTCGCTGAGGAACTGGCGTATCAGCTGACTGCGCAACGAACCAACCGTCTTTCTTATCCCCACTTCCTTTGCACGCTTTTCGCTGCGGGCAGTACTCAGGTTCATGAAATTAATGCAGGCCAGCAGCAGCACAAATACCCCGATAATGGAAAACAGCCTCACCGACTGTATCGGCCCCCCCACCGGCTTGCCATCCTTAAAATCGCTGTATAAATGCCATTTATCCATCGGGTACAGGTATGTGCTCAGCAGGCCGTCTGCCTTGGACCTATGCGCCATCACCACGTTCTGAACCTTCGTTGCTTCCTTATCCATATCAATGTGGTCGGCCAGCTGCGCGTAACAGACCCATGAGCGGTTGTTCCAATCCATGGCGGCATCTTTCACCCACTGATCCATGGTGACATACTTGTTCCAGGGCAAAAAGTATTTGGTTTCATAATATCTTGAATCACTAAAAGTGCTGTTAGCTGGAAAGTCGCGGAATACGCCGGCCACATGAAAATTGTCTTTGTTGTCAAGCCGGATTATTTTGCCGATGGGATCGGCCTCGCCGAACAGGGTCTTCGCCAGGGAGGCAGTGATCAGAATGGAAGAGGGGTCGCTCAGGGCATTAATATTTCCCTTGATCATGTCAAGGGAGAACATCACCGGGAATTGTGGTTCCACCCATGGACCACGGGCGGTAAATGCCTTGTCCCCCACCGTTAACACATGGCTCCAGCACCATGTCGCCATGGAAACATATTTAAAGTCGTTACCATATTTGCTTCGCAGCTCGCCGGCAACGGGCCTGCATACGTTCGGTTCAGTTCCCGCCGTTCCGTTGTCATCAAAAGTGGTGGTCATGACCTGCGCCAGCTGCCGGTGGTTGACAAACGAATGGTCGTAGGTGACCTCATCCCATATCCATAGTCCGATAAGCATGGCTACGGCCATGCCCGCCGAAAGCCCCAGTACATTGATACCCGAATACACTTTGCTTCTGATGAGATTTCTCCACGCGATCTTTAAATAGCTTCTAAACATATAGCTGCGGTTTATTTTTTCAGGAATCCCTAATGGGGGGCCTCCTGACCGCAATATTACCGGTCTCATTCGTGACCAGGGTGCCAACTTATCAATTGGGACCTCATTTTTCAGGCTGTTTTTGTACTCAACCGGCGTTTTCCCGGTCATTTCTTTAAAAACCCGGTTAAAAGTCGTTTTGGAATTGAAGCCCGACTCATAGGCAATGCCCAGGATCGTGATTGGGCTGTAAGCAGGGTCCAGCATCTTCCGGGCAATGTCACGCACCCGGAATTCATTGATAAAGTCGCTGAAATTCTTCTCCAACCCCAGATTCAATATCCTCGACAGCTCATGCGGATGGATCGCCAGCTTCTCCGCCAAACTGGCCAATGTCAGTTCGGCATCCTCATAGAGCCGGTTTGCCGCCACCGCTTCCTTCAACCTTCGACCCTTCTCCCTGGCCTCCCTGACCTCCGGGCTACCCATAGTTGGCGTGTCCGGTTCGACCCCGCTATCTGACCTCAGCATCACTTCCACGGCACTGCCAATAACTACAGCAGCCACTGCGAAAAAGAAAGCATCATTAAAGATGGATGCCAGACACAACAAGCCAAGCACCAGCAAGCCCCTCTCCAGCCGGCGAAACGCAAAACGCGGCCTGTCCATCAATATCACCCGCTGCCGGCCGTAAAAACCCTGGACCAGCCGGTGCGCCAGCCACAAATAAAGGATAACAAAAATTAAGACCACCCAGCCCGGTGCCCAAAATCCCACGAGCAGGGGACCAATAAAATGCAGCGCATCCTTCCACCTCAACCGCAGCTCCGCCCATGCCAGCCGTCGTACATATAAATAAAGGAACGGCCCCAGCGCAGGTAGCAACGACGAGGTGAGCCCACCGGTCTTGAGCACAACAACAGCTACCACCGAACTCAAAAGCAGGTTAGCCGTCCGATCAGGTCTTTTTATAAGTGCTAAAAGAACCGCAATGGTCAGCCCGGAAAACAAGGTTCCCAGGGCCGCTAGCTCATATAGGGTCAGTCCCAGTTCCATTCGTTTATTTATTTGACTAAATAAATTTATGAAAATTCGGACACCCGTCCATCCATCCTCACAACGGTATACTCACAGTAAATACGCTCCCCTTCCCGACAACACTGTTAATATCGATCCTCCAGCCATGCGAATCCACGACCTGCTTGACGTAGAACAATCCGAGCCCAAGCCCCTTGACCCTGCTGTGTGTCCCACCGGTACTCCGGTAGAATTTCTCGAACAGGTGCTTCCGGACGTCTTTGGTAATTCCTACCCCATTGTCTTCGATCGCAATATGCAGCCCCTTCCGGTCCCCAAAGGTGGTGACGACTACCTCTTTATTGTCCTTGTCATTGTACTTGACGGCATTATCGACTATATTCAGGATTATGGTCGCAAACCAGAAGGGGTCGACCAATACCTCGTCCCGCAGCGCATTCTTATATAAGGTGATCGATACCTTCCCCTCCGTCGCCTGCAGCCTATAGTCCTGCAGCAGTTCCTCCAGCAGCTGGTTGACAGAGAGCAGCTCCTTGTTCAGGGCAGGCCGGTTCATCGTGGTGATCTGAAGCGCCTGACCGATAAGCGTCTTCAATCGTTCCGCCTGCCGCTGGACGACTTCGGTCAATGGCAACAGGGTCTCCTTGTTCGTCAGTACCTTTTCTTTCTGCATCATCCTGTTGGCCACGATAATGGCAGACAGCGGCGTATGAAATTCATGGGTAATGCCATTGATGAAATCCGACTTCATCTCGGACAGCTTCTTTTGCCTCATCCAGTTACGGAACGTGATAAAATAAAGCAGGACGACAGACGCGACGGACAGAAAAGACAGCAGAAAAGCCGGCATCATCAGCCTCAGTATCTTGCTCTTCCGGTCGTAACTGTCGACATACAGGCTAAAAGATATCAGGTAGCTGTGATCCACGCTGCTGCTGACGGTCACATTTCTCGCCAGGTTGTTCGCCTGAAGAGAGCCGAGCGTGCCTCCAAGCCGTATCCCGTCTTTGGTTTGCAGAGTGCTATCGATCAGCGGATAGCTGCCTCCCTGTTGATACAGAGAGACATACTGGTCCCGCTCGAACGCGATCTGCAGGGACTCTATCGTGCTCGCATACCTGATATTCGGATCGAGCCTTCGTCGTCGTATGATGACCCGCAAAAGGCTGTCAATATTGTAAGCCACCCGCAGGTCCCGGAACGCGCTGTCACAAACCAGCTGGCTCAGCCGCTCGAAATCTCCCCTTCCATGCCTGTATGCCGCCTCCAGCGCCGCCATATTCCCGGTCATATACTTGTCCAGGATGGCGCCTCCGCCCGGCATGACCTTGTCATTTTTGATAGCCGCGGTATAGTCCGCGGTGATGATACCCTTCTCCGCCAGGTAGTAATGGTCGTTCTTGAGCTCATAGGTGTTATACAGAAGAAAGAACTGCACACACGAAAGGGTCAGCAGGCTCAAAACCGCGATGACAGTATGCACAGGGATCGAATGTTTCTCACCACGCAGAGGGAACCCGATCATATCGGGTCCCTTGTCACACCAGGCACTTTTATCGTCACGAGATAAGTTCCATTCTGCCACAGCCGGAACGTAAATCTCGGGTTGATGCTGTAGATCCTGTCCGTCGTAGGCGCTAAACCGGCGTCGATCTTTCCGATATTACTCGGAATACGATAATAAATAGTATAACCCTGCGCCCCCTGTATGATCGGGAAAGGCGTCAGCTCGAAATCGCAGATCAGCGCCGTGTCCGTAACGATCAGCGGGTGGAAACGGGCAAAGGTCTGAAAGCTGCTGCGGTCGCCGCGGGGAATATATTCGTTCTGCGACGGGTTAAATGGAACTCCGTTCTTATCTACTATCTTCAGGATGATCCGGTCGCCATTGGTCGACTGCCTTGTTATGTCAATGGTCGGATTGGGCAGACCGCCATTGCTGCTGGTACCGTTCTTGAACCAGGCACAGGCCGATCCGTCGTTCTCGTAAGGCAGGCCGTCATACAGCGTAAAGGTGGCAATATTCTTATAAATTTTACTGCCGTTCTCATTGGTGGCCTTGATGTCATAGACATAGGTGCCGGTGGGGACGCTATCCGTCGTATTGTAAAAGGTAAAGGCGCCGGTGTGGATGTTGAAGTCGAAGCAGGGGGAGTCGATAAGCTTCCGCGTAGAGTTCAACAGGTCGACCGTACTGTCGATGGCCGGATCGAACAGACTGGTAAAGACATACCGGTAGTGATTGGCGTATACAGCGTCAGCGTGCTTGCCGGTCGCCGAATCGCGGATGTCCAGCAGCTCATAGACTACCGGGGCGCTGGAGCCGTCCGCATCCACAGGATTGGTCTGTGTAACGATGCCGCGGGGTATCCGGAGGGGATTGTCCGGATACCGGATTTGCTGGCTGAGATAGCCTTTGCTAACCTTGCTGCATGATCCGGCAGCAATGGCTGCCACAAGGATCAGCGCGAAATATTTAGAAATGCTCTTCATGTTTTGTTGTTTGATGATGTGGTTAGTTGGTGTCGCCGTAATAATTAAAGGTATGCAGGTCGTTCAGCACGTGCAATACGCCCGTAGTAGTCAGGATGCCGGTCGTCTGACAGAGCGTGGTCAGCAGCTGGGAAGGGTCTACCTGGCCCAGCTGTGTGGAATCTGTGGGTACCGGAAATCCATTATTTGCAATGATCTTTGTCAGATACATATACTTTGGGTTGGTCGTAAATATGCTCTGATTGGTGTAGTCGTTCGTGGCCTGCATCTGTATCCAGCGGTAGTCGCCCTCTTTCGAGGCTCTCCAGAGGCCGAATTGGCTGATATTGTCGCGGGTGATACGGTCGGCGAACAGATAGGTCCTGAGAGTGTCCTTCAGCTGGTTAAAGTCAAGCGAGTCGAACGTATAGTGCAGGTTCTCGTTGTTGTAGATGGTCCGGTGGTCGCTCTCCCTGGCCAGGATGAAGTTCCGGATCGAATAATTCGTAACGGCAAAGAACGTTCCGGCCTGGTTGATCTCGTCCTTCATCCCCATCTTGTCGATCATCAGGACGAGGGTATCGAACTTGTGATTGGTCTTGAGGTAGTCATAAGTCGTTACGTTGACTTGCGCTACGAAGGTGCTGCCGCCGATGGTATAGCTTTTTTTACAGGAGGCCGCCGCGAAGAGCGCTATGGCGGCCACTATCGGAATAAAAAATTTCATGTTGTACAGTTTTTAATTTAAAGTTTTCCGCGCCAGTAGGGCGTTTGCGTAAGCGTAAAATCATCCCTGAACATGCCCGGGTCGATGGGCCAGAGCATCCCGCCGGCTTTCGCCTGGTCGATGCTGAAATTACTGTTGTACTGGTTCAGGACGTCGGCTCCATGGCGGCAAAGGTCATAATAGGCCTGCCCTTCGTAGAACAGCTCGCGCTGACGTTCTTCCAGTATGACGAACTCCAGGTCCGGAGTATTCGGCACGGATGGGTCGTAAGCGTACAAGCCGCTACGGGCTCTTACCGCGTCCAGCAGGGTGATTGCTTCATTATCACGACCGAGCTTGTTGAGCGCCTCCGCCCTCAGCAGCATGATGTCCGCCAGCCGGAAGATGTTCAGGTTGTTGGAAAGCCGGGGGTCGGACTTTTTCGAACCGTCAGCAAAGAAGATATTGGAATACTTGATCGTCTGGTTATTGCCCAGGAAGAACAGGTTTTTCCGGAAATCATAGACCGAATCCGGGAATATATGCTGTTTATATATATCACTGTACGACCAGACAGGGGTGGTGAGACCCGTGATATACGGATCAGCGAGCGTGGGCAGCCAGCCGGCGTCGCCGCTGCCGTCGTCATTGTTGAGGGCCACTCCTTCACTTTGCGCGTAATTAATATTGATCTCGAATATCCCCTCGGGTGACCTGCCGATAAATACCTGGGCATAGCTAGTGGAATCAACGAGCTGATATTTTCCCTGGCTGATAACCACGTCTGCCGATTTTTCACAGGCGGCATAGTCGTGCTGCCATGCCTGGATATGCGCTTTCAGTGCGTATACGCTGCCCTTATTGGCCCTGACCGCAACCATGGTCGGATCGGAATACCCGAAGACCAGCCGGCTGGCCGCCGAATCACAGTCCGCAAGACACTGCGCCAGCACAGTCGCCGCCGGAGTACGGGGAATGTTCGCTGCCTGGCTTACATCCAGGTCGGGCTGCAGCTTCAGCGGAACGTCACCCCAGATACGGCTCATATAAAAGTAGGTGAACGCCCTGAGGAAATAGGCTTCCCCGACGATCTGCGTCTTTAGGGCTGGGTCAGTAAAAGAGCCCACCGGTATCTGCGGCACCTTGTTGATGACCAGGTTGATCTGTTGTATCAGCTGGTAATAGTTCTGCCAGTTCCATTCCCAGTTGCCAACGTTGAGACCGACGAACTGGCCGTTGCAGATGGGCGACGTGAAGGCGTCCTGATTGCCGCCGCTGGCGTATTCGCCCGAAGGCAGGTCTCCATAGACATGCCAGGACTGGTGCGCCATCAGCACGCTTCTCAGCAGGGCATAGGCGCCGGATATCGCCGTATTGGCATCCGTCCCCGTCTTGAAATATGCCTCGGTAAAAGTGGAATTATGTGGTTGGAGGTCCAGTATCTTCTTGCAAGAGCTGCCGGCCAGCAGGAAGACCAGCAAGGCCGCCACGGAATATTTTATGCTTGTCGATTTCATGTTTGTTAATTTTCATTTTTCAAGATCAGAAGCTTACATCGAGGCCAAGCGTAAATTTCTTGGGGATCGGATAGCCATTACCATTATAGATGCCGAAGGGATCGACCTGCTCGGCGTCAGGAACCGTAGCCTTCTGGAAGATGTGCAGGTTATCCACCATCCCATATACCCTGAGACGGCTCATGTGCAGGTGCTGCAGCGAAGAAGGGTTGAACGAATAGGACAGCGTGACCGTCTTGATACGCAGATAGTCGCCGTTCTCTACCCACTGATCGCTGACCGCCGCATACTTGTAGCGGGTACCGAGGAAGGAGCTCAGCGAGGGATACTGCGCATTGTCCCCCGGGTTCTGCCAGTAGTTGATATTGCTCAGGTCGGGAAGCGAATTGTGCGATATGGCGTGCAGCGGGTTGGGATCTCCGTCATCCGTGGGCACCAGGCCTGAAAGCTTGCCGGCGAGATAGTCGTTGTAGATCTGTCTGCCAAGGGTATACGTAGCAAAGATCGCAAGACTAAAATTATGATAGCTGAATATCTGGTTGATACCGCCCGTGAAGCGGGGATTCGGGTCGCCGGATGGCGCGTAGTCGTTCTGGTCGAGGACGCCGTCCCCATTGAGGTCTTTCCAGATCGGGTCGCCGCCCCTGAACGGATAATTGTAAAACCTCAGTGGCTGACCCGTGACCTTGTTGAAGGGTACGTCGGCATCCGTCTTATAAATGCCGGTCGCCTGGAAAAGGAAATACTCGTTGATGGGATGGCCGCGTCTCAGCAGGTAGTTGGTTGCGCCCTGGTTGACGATGATATCCCTTCCTCCGTTGGGCAGCGAAGTGACGAGGTTCTTGTTATACCCAATATTGAAATCTGTTTCCCACTGGAACTTACTGGCAGGCTTTAGCCAGTGCGCGATCAGCTGCGCCTCTATACCCGAGTTGCGGGTCCCGATGGCATTGGTCGTGATCGTCGAGAAGCCGGTCGTAACAGGCAGCAGCAGCGAGAAGATGCCCTGGCTGGTGTTGCGTACATAGATATCTGTTACGAGGTTGAAGCGCCCGTTCAGGATCGTCAGGTCCACCCCGATATTGGCTTCTTTTGAATGCTCCCATGTAAGGTTCTTGTTGGCCAGACCGGCAGAGAAATTGGGAGAGATGGCCGGAATGCCGTTATACGTGAACGACTGATTCTGATAGGTCTGGGGACTGTTACTTCCGTAGAACGCACCCGCACCGATGCTGTACGTATTATACGACAGATAGTTGTTCCCGTCGTCGGGCTGACGGCCGGTGATCCCGTAGCTGGCCCGCAGCTTCAGCAGGGTCAGCCAGTCGGAAGCGCCGCGCATGAACCGCTCATCGCTGATGATCCAGCCCGCAGACACCGACGGGAAATAGCCCCACCTGCTGTTGCTGCCGAATTTGGAGGAGGCGTCTGCGTTGAATACGGCAGAGAGCAGATACCTGCCCTTGAAGTCGTAGTTGACCCGGCCAAATACGGATTGGATGCCGCTCTCGATGATGTCCGAATAAGCCTTTGAATTCAGCTTGTTCAGCACGTTGACCACCGATATCTGGTCATTGGGTATCCCATCCGCTTCCGCGTCGGTCGCCCGGTACTGGTGGTACTCCGTGTTCTGGCCCACCAGGAAGTTGAGATGGTGCTCGGGTCCGATGGCAGTGGTATACTGAAGGGTATTGCTCATCAGGTAATTCGACGAGTTGTCGGCGAAGCTGATCGCATAGCCCGCCCCGCTCTGCCTGTACATGCCGGGCGTGTAGGAATCCCTCCTCGTATTACTGTTCTCATAGGAGAGGACCGTATTGAAGACCAGCTTGTCGGTAATTTTCCAGTCTATGTTGGGGCTGATCGTTATGCTGTTGTTTACGTTGGCATCGGTCTGATTGCTCGCATTGCCGAAGATAAAGGCCTGGCTTGCCGGGCTGAGATAGAGGGTCGAGGCCGGCAGGCGGCTCGAGGCATAATAGCCGCCGTTGAAGGGGCCATAGCCGCCGGTGATATCATTGATGGACCGGGGCCTGTTAAGCCGGTAAAGACGTATCTGGGTGGAAATATTGAGCCGGTTGGACACCTTGACGCCCACGTTGGTATTGAAGCTGTAGCGCTGTAGCCCCGATTTCTTAAGGATACCGTTCTCATTGTAATAGTTGAGACCATACCGGTAGAGTATATTATCCCCCCCGCCCGAGACAGAGAGGTCGACGTTGTCTACGATGCCGTTCTGGAACATCCCGCCACGATAGTCGTTGGCGTTATTAAAGGCAGGGTTCAGCGTATCCGTGAGGATCATCGGCAGCTGGTTGAGGCTGTTATAGGGACCGTAGTGATCGATCAGCGCCAGCTTTGCGCGCGTCTCCTCTGCCCCGATGAGCACCTTGTCGAGCGACGGCCGTTCGGTGACGCCGTGATACGTGCCGATATTAATACGGGTCCTGCCGGCGACACCTCTTTTCGTCTTGATGATGATAACGCCGTTGGCGCCGCGCGAGCCGTAGATGGCCGAGGCGGAGGCGTCTTTTAATATCGAGATGCTTTCGATGTCATTGATGGGGATGCCGGCCAGCACGTCCGTATTGGTACCGTTGCCATAGTTGATGGCGGCGATATCGTCGGTGGACTGCGGTACGCCGTCGATGACGAACAGGGGGCCGCTGACCGCGCGGGCGAGGCTGGCCTTGCCGGCTGCCGTAGTCTGGTCGTTGCTGATGCTGCGGCTGACATTGGTGTTACCGCGAAGCACCACCGTGCTCCTCACGCCCGGTTCACCCGAAAAGTTCTGGACATTGAGACCGGCCACACGGCCCTGCAGCAGCCCGTCGAGCGTCGGCGTGGGCACGTCCGCTATCGTCTTGGGATCGATAGACGTTACGGCAGCAGTCACATTACGGCGTGCCAGGCTCTGATAGCCGATGATAACGGCGTCAGTCAGCCCCTTCGGGTCCTGCTTCAGCAGGATTGACACACCCGAGGCCTGGCCCGTGACCTTATACTCTTTGGGTAGATAACCGACCATACGGATGGTAAGTGTTTCTCCGGGGGTCGCATGGATAAGAAATCGGCCATCATCATTGGAGACCGTCCCGCGTTTACTCCCCGATACCTCGATCGAGACGCTGGCCAGGGGCTTCCCGTCGCCCGCATCTTTGATGACACCCGACACCGGAATTCCGCCGGGGGCGCCGCTTGCGGCCTGGGAAAGACCGCGGACAGGACCATAAAATAGCAGGATAAGAACAAGCAGGATAGGCCAATAGCCTGACCTGCCAGGCAGAGTGGAACCATTCATAGCAGAAGTTTTTGGTGAGATTGTTAAACAATCTCTAAATTAAACTCCTTTGCTACGGCGACTTGTCAATAAAGATCAAACGGATTGTTAACAGATCTTAAAGACTGCGCAGCGCCTTGATCGGATTAGCCAACGCAGCTCCCAATGCCCTCGAACCAACAGTAACCAGCGCGATCAATGCAATCATACCACCTGCAAGAAAAAATATCCAGGGCTCGACCGGCGCCCGGTATGCAAATTCCTGCAACCAGACATGCATCGCCCACCAGGTAGCCGGGGCGGCCAGTAAAAAGGCGATGCTCACCACGATGAGAAATTCTTTTGCCACCAGCAATAGTACCTGTCGCACCGAAGCGCCAAGGACCTTCCGGATGCCAATCTCTTTGGCGCGCTGCTCTGTAGTGAAGGCGGCAAGCCCGAACAGCCCCAAACAGGCGATCAGAATAGACAACAGCGCAAACAATTGGAACAGCTTTGTTGTACGGCGCTCCCCTGCATACAGCTTGGCAAAGGCCTCATCCGGAAAATAATAAGAAAAACTAGCTCCAGGCTGCTTCTCTTTCCATTCATGCTCGAGGTCCCTGAGAAAATCCGCCATGTCGTTGGTTTTTACCTTGACGATAAGTCCCTCCTCAGGCCATCGGGAAAGCAGCATCATGAGCGGTGCTATTTTATGCTTTAGTGAAACATAGTTAAAGTCGGCCACCACCCCTACTACCTTATATTGGTCGTTATTGGATCCGACAACGGTCTTACCGATGGGATCGACATGACCCCAACCCAGTTCCCGGATGGCCGATTCATTGAGGATGACCCCGGAGGAGTCGGTTGCGAAATCGCGCGAGAAATTCCGGCCATTTACGATCTTCATACCCAGCGTAGGGATATAATCATAATCGATGGTATAGGTGCTTGCCGGAATGATCGCATCGGTCCCGGTCGCCTGTTTTTCTTTGGGGTACAACAGGGCTCCACCCATCCGCTCGTTACCGGGAACATTCGATCCAAGGCTGGCATTGACCACCCGGCTGTCCCGTAGTAGCTGCTGTTTGAAAGCGCTTCGGGCGCCGCCGTTCCCAAGCTGATAGATATCATCCACAAACACCAGCTGATTGTTGTCAAAGCCAGGTTTCTGCCCTTGCATATATTGCAGCTGTCTGTAGGCGATCAGCGTCCCGATGATCATGGAAGTGGAAACAAAGAATTGGAACACGACCAGCCCGCTGCGGAGGGAGACTCCCCTGCCTCGGGCAGGAATAAGCGCGCCTTTCAGCGCTCGTATCGGATTGAAAGAGGAGGATAAGAAAGCCGGGTAAGCACCCGCACAAATACCCGTAACCAGTCCCAGCACAAGCAAACCAGCCGCCGTCCGGAAATGGAACAGCCCGCTGAGGGTGAAATGCTTTCCGGCCAATTGATTGAAATAAGGGAGCAGCAGGATCACCAGGCCGATCGTCACCAATAATGCAAGAAAGGTCAGCAAGACGGCCTCGATCAGGAATTGTGCGACAAGCTGGCCTTTCAGCGACCCCATTATCTTGCGGATGCCTACCTCTTTCCCTCTCCGGGTAGCAATGGCCGTCGAAAGATTGATGAAATTGACGCAGGCGAGCGCCAGGATAAAAACCGCCAAAGCGCTGAATATATAGACATATTGTATATCGCCGTTATGTTCCAGCTCACCGGAGCTACGACCGTGAAAATGGATATCCCGAAGAGGCTGGAGGACGAAAAGGAAGCTGTTTACGGATTTCTGCGCCTCGGCCAGTGAGACGTTCTCGTCGTGCTGGACTTCCGGCACCACATATTTCGCAACCAACCCGGGCATGCCTGCCTCTATTTTCCTGGGGTCCACGCCTCTATCCAGCTGTAAATAGGTATAATATACCGCATTGCTCCAGGTATGTCCAGTGCGATGCAGGGTAGCCATGCTGACGACGCCATCGAAATGAAAATGGGAATTATCGGGCATCTCTTCCATCACGCCGGTCACTTTTACAGGGATCTGTCCATAGAGGATTTGCTTGCCAACCGCCTCCGCCTGACCAAAATATTTCTTAGCGAGCTCCCGGCTGATCACGACGCTGTTCGGCTCCGCCAGCGCAGTTGCCATGTTACCTTCCGCCAGCGGCAGGGAGAAAAAAGAAAAAAAATCCGGATCAGCAAAACCCATCCTCGTTTCCTTGAAATGCCTGTCTCCGGCGACCCAATAGTCAGACCATGCCGGCAGCAGCCGCGTATACTCCCTGACACCTGGGAATGTCCTTTTAATGCCTTCCCCGACGGCAATGTCCACGTTCGGAAAGACCGTCATTCCGCTGTTCGACAATAAATGGATCTCCACCCGGTAAATATCCGCTGCATGGACGGGATAGCTGTCATAGCTCAGCTCATCGTCCACGTACAACGCGATCAGAATGCAGCAGGCCAGCCCCAGAACCAGGCCGAGCATATTCAATATCGAAAATGTCTTGTTTTTACGCAGATAGCGCAAGGCGGTGGTAATATAGTTCCGGAGCATAGGAAAAGAATTGTACTACAATCTACGACTTTCTCTCGAATCACCGGTGTCCGCCTTGGACCAATTCACACCTACATTGCTATCCACTCATTATCCTTCACGTTGGCATCCATAAAAATACCCCCGTCGATCCTCAGAGACTTCACGTTCTTGTCGGTTTTAATGTCCACTGTCGTCTCTTTTTGATCCTTCTTCCACACGATCGGGGTCTGGTGAAAACTTTCCGTCGAACCGTCATCATACGTGGCGATTATGTTGAACGGAACAGCAAAACCGCCGGTGTTCTTAATATCCAGCGTATAACCCTTCGGGGTCTTGTCGGTTTTTGATAATGTCAGATCAATGTAGCCCGGAGTATAGAACCAGTTGTAGAAGAACCAATCCAGGTCCTTTCCGGAGCCTTTCGCCATCGAATAAAAATAATCCCACGGGATAGGATGCTTCCCGTTCCAGTTGCTCATATAATTGTGAAGCGCCTTCTTAAACAGCTTGTCTCCAAGCATATCCTTCAACGCCAGATAGCTCAGCGAAGGCTTGCCATAAGCATTGTTGCCGGGGCCGAAAGTCACGTCCGGGCTGGGTGTGATGATAGGATTCTCCTTCTCATGCGGACCATGGATCCAACGCGTGACGCGGAACTGCTTATAAAATTCATCGGCCTTTTCCTGGCCTTTTTCCTCAATCCCGATCAGGTATTCGAACGTCGTGGCCCAACCTTCATCCATGAACGCATAATAGCTTTCATTGGTCCCCATATAGAACGGGAAATAGGTATGCGCCTGTTCATGATCCTGAACCAGCTCGGCAAAACCCAGGTCATTCACATGGCTGTCGTTGATCATCATCGGATATTCCATATCGGCAAACCCCTGGAAGGCATTTGATTTTGGATAAGGATAGGCTACTCCCGGCCAGTTGTTCGAGAACCAGGCCAGTGAGTGACGACCGAACTGCACAGAATGATGAAAATCCTCGCAACTATCTGCAAAAGCGGCCTGCATGCTGGTCCGGCGCTGCGTCTTATTATCCACAACAACGCTTGCCCCATCCCATTCATAATGATTGCTGATGCCCACTGCCAGATCGCTAACATTCGTAGCCGACCATTTCCAGGTGTTGGTGGGGCTCTGCTTCGTCACTGCCCTACCCGCCAGTTCCTGAGCCGTTGCAATATGGATCGTAGAATCACTCGTCAGAGACTGCTGATAGCGATCGGCAATAGCTGGCTGTAGCACGTCGGAGGGATTCTGCAGCATTCCGGTAGCCCAAACGATAAAATCTCCGGGAACGGTTACACTAAGCTCATAGTCGTTAAAGTCGTTATAGAACTCGAGCGAGCCCAGATGCGGCTGTGTATCCCAGCCCTTGTAATCGTCATAGACCGATACCCGCGGATGAAAATAGGCGAGATAAAAGCTGGTCGAATCGATCACGCCATCACGACCTGGGCGCCTCGAAAGGTTATAATGCCATTTGATGTCGAGCCTGATCGAATCATGGGGTAGCAGAGGTTGCGCGAGATCGACCATCTGGTTCGTGGTAGTAGCCAGGGCGTTGTCCCATGCAACATGCGCCCCCCTGACCATAAGTTCGTCGAGCTTGATCCCGGCCGCAGTATCCTCGGATCCGCCCCTCCTTCCACCACCGCGATGAACATTCACGATCAGCTTCATGTTGAGGCTGTGCAGCGTGTCCGGGCTATTATTGATATACGTGATCTGCTCAACGCCCTGGATCAGATTATCCGGGGGCATCACCGTCAAAGCAATGTTATAATGTCCCCGGTTCTGCCAGTAATTCTTCCCTGGCTTGCCGTTGAGGGATCGGGTACCCTTATCATAAGCGGTTTGGATTCCGGCGGGCATCGTAAGCGTTTGAGCCCCGGCCTGCATACCCAGGACAAAAGCAGCGGAGACAACGAATGATCTTAACATGTGTAATTAGCTTTAAGGGCCTGTTTCCATATATCAATGGCGCTGGCCATTTCTGTTTCATCTAAAGAACAGAAGCCTATGCGAATATAGTCATACGGCCTGGAAATATTAGGTTGAAAAAAATAATTGCGTCCATCATTGATCCTGAGCCCCAGCTTTCCTGCATTCGCGGAGACGACTTTGGCGCTTATGCCCTTTCGGTAGGTCGCCCAGATCGCTAGCCCGCCACCCGGCCGCTCAAACGTTAAATAGTCTCCCAGCTGCTCCCGAATCAACCGGCAGGCATTTTCCAACCGCCCATGATAGATCTTGTGCGACTTCTTGAGATGCCGGGAGATCTCACCCGTGCTCAAAAGCTCGGCGGTCGCCTCTTCCAGTAACAGCTCGCCTTGCCGGTCTATTAGTTTGCGAAGGGCTGCGGCTTCATTGATTACCACTTCCGGGGCCACCATAAACCCGATCCGGATACCGGGCGCAATGCTTTTGCAGAAGGAACCCACATAAATAATATGCCCTCCCGTATCCAGGCTTGCCAAAGGCAAAAGAGGGCTGCTTGCATAGTGGTAGTCAAAATCATAATCATCTTCAAGCAGTGCAAACCCATACTTCGGGGCAAGGTTCATCAGTCGCATTCGCCGTTCTGCACTAAGGGTGACCGTGGTTGGCCGGTGATGATGCGGGATAATATAGACCAGCCTGGGCGGCTTCTTTTTACACAATTGCTCGATCCGTTCGACATCCATACCCTCCTTGTCTACCGGAATATATACGAGTTTGGCGCCCGCCTGCAAAAAAGTCTGATTCGCATCCTTATACCCTGGTTCTGGTACAAATACAGTGTCCCCCGGGCGGATGAGCAGCTGCGTGGTTAAATAGAGGGCCATCGCCGTCCCTTTTGTTATCAGGATCTCTTTCTCACTCACCTGCATGCCTCTGGTCCGGTTCAGGAAATTGGCAAGTTCCACCCGGAGACGATAGGAACCATGCTCCGGGCCATACATGAGCAATTGGTTGGCCAGCCGGCTCTTCCCCAATCTTCTGTACTCCCGAACCAGCTGGTCAATGGGCGCAATTCTGGGGTCAGGAAAGCCGTCGTCGATCTTATACTGAGGCACGGCCGTTCCTATGGCAGTTTCCGGATCTGGCCCGGTTATAGCTGTCTCATCAGGAGACAGCCTTCTTATGAATGGATATGCAGGTTGCCGGCTCCGGATCGGTTCTTTGCTGTTCCGGTTAATGGCATAGTCCGAAGTATCAGGGAGATGACTGCTAACGTAAACACCGCTTCTGTCCCTGATCTCCACCCAACCCTGCGCATCCAGCTCCTCGTAGCTCGCCACCACTGTCTTACGATTGACCTGAAGGCTCTGTGCCAGTTCACGGGAAGGCGGCAGCGCCTGCCCTGGCTTCAGGATGCCCCGACAGATCAGCTGAATGATCTCCGATTCCAATTGCAGGTATAAAGGGCTGTGCTGGTCGTCCTTTTTGAAGGATATCTCCAGGATTTTCTTGATCATAATTGGACCCCTGTATATTTTAAAATTGGCCCATAAAGGTAGCCAAATTAACATCTAATTTTGTGTAAAAGGAGATGCGTTATGAAAGCAATCGTTGCAACTGATCAGGCTGCAGGAACAGCCGGAATGAAATTAGTGGAGCGGCCCGAACCACAGGCAGCAATCAACGACGTCGTCGTTCGGGTACACGCGTCGAGCATGACCGGGGACGAGCTGTCCTGGCCCTCCACCTGGACCGATCGCGCTAATCGTGACCGGACGCCATCGATCCCTGGCCACGAACTGGCCGGAGTGGTCACCGCCCTCGGCTATGGTACTACGGGGCTGTCGGTGGGACAGCGGGTCTTTGGCCTCACAGACTGGTACCGCGACGGTACCCTGGCAGAGTATATAGCAGTCGAAGCGCGCAACCTCGCGCCGCTGCCGGCTGACGTCGACTTCACGGTGGGGGCTTCTCTCGTAATGCCGGGGCTGACAGCGTGGCAAGGCCTGTTCGATCATGGTCGCCTCCGGGCGGGGCAGAGCGTCCTCGTCCACGGTGCGGCCGGCATAGTCGGTTCAATGGCGGTCCAGCTCGCACGTGAAGCCGGCGCCTACGTGATCGGAACCGGGCGCGGCTCGGGCCGTCAGACGGCTCTCGACTTCGGCGCAAACGAGTTCGTCGACCTCGACAACGACGTCCTTGAAAATGTTGACCCGGTCGATCTGGTTTTTGATGTGCTCGGCGGCGACATCGTGCAGCGATCTGCAGCCTTGATCCGCGCCGGGGGAACGCTGGTCACTATCGCCGGCCCGACCGGGGTGCGGGCCGCCGGCATCCAGGCGATCGACTTCGTAGTCGAAGCCGATCGCGCCCAATTGACAGAGATCGTCCAGCGTGTCCGGGAAGGTCGGCTGCGGCCAAATATCGGCACCATCGTTGCCCTCGACGCCGCAATTGCCGCTTTCAACCCGGCCACGCGCGCGAAAGGTAAAACGATCATCCGCGTTCGTCCATAAGCAAAAAAACAAATAGCATGATCCGAAAAAAGGAGACCCTGCGTCTCTTCGCAAAAGATATTACCGGTGACCTGGTAAAAGGCCGCCAGGAAGTTACGATCAATTTGAGGGCCGGCCAGCTGGTGCTGGACGAGCCTTCCTTCAACGGCGGCAAAGACATCGGTCCGGACCCGTTCACAACGGTGCTGTCGGGATTGGTCGGGTGTACGTTGACGACCTTGCGCATGTATATCAAAAGAAAGGGGTGGGACATCACAGACATACATTGTTCTGTAAATATGTTACAGGAAACGGAGCCTTTCAGGACCTCGATCTTCAGAACCCTTTCATTCGGCCAGCCGGTGACAGACGAGCAAAAGGAAAGGCTCCTCTGGGTGGCAGTCAACTGCCCCGTCGCAAGGCTGTTACAAGGCGAGATCGTGATAAACACGCACCTGTCCGATGATCCATCAGTCCCTGCCGGCACCGGCAACTACCCGCCGTCAGACGCAGAATCGACCCAGGCAATTGAAAACTACTCTGCTCAATAATATGTACCTATTGGTTGCACATAAAAAGTTGACTAAAATGGAAGGGATCGAATTCAAATTCAAAACAAACCTCAGGGGACAGGAGTGTATCGTAACCATAACCCCCTACCTCGATTCTGTCATCGGCCTCCACCGGTGGGACGTAGACCTGGACGATCCGGAAAAGATCCTAACAGTCCACGTCGCCGATCCCGGCCACACGATCCTCGTTGCGGCCGCCATCGAAAAGGCGGGCTACAGCGCGACACCGGTCGTCTAACTATTCAATGGCAAAAGGATTGACTACTTTTTTCAATTGATATTGAATATGGCTAAACCGAACCACACTTTCGCGATCTCCGGGAGCCTGAACCAGGAAACCGACCAGCAATGGCTTTGTAAAAACATACCGTAGACGCCGGACCATAAACCATGATCTCCCATCCTGCGAATAATACAGAATGATCACATCTCCGGCCTTTGCCACTTTCAATAGGACCCGATCAGTCGGGAGAGATACCGAATTGCAGTCATCGGAGTATTCGTTGGTCACGACACTCACTATTCGGTGGGCGCCCGTATAGTCTCTCTCAAAACAGAACTTTATCCAATGCGTGCTGTCTGCTTCCATCATAATTCCTCCGGCATTCCATTCATCAGAAAAAGCATGCTGGACGTCCATAGTCAGGATGAAATTACTATCCGTCCGAAATAGCAGTCGCGGGGCATTGTTGGGAGAATAATAGCCATAGGCATCCCTGTATACGTCTGTCTTGACACCGCTTTCAATGGTCAGGCTGTCTCCTGCCCGAGAAAACCTTAAGGGGGGCTTTTGCCAAAACAATTTATGCGGGATTGCGCTCAACGAGACAGAATCAGATGCTTGTGCCAGGAGGCAGCAGGGAATCACGACGGCACAAAATAGAGAGACAAGCTTCATTTTTCTCGCAAAATAGACCGTTACTCGGGAGAAGCGGTGGCTAACTTGGGTATAATTCTCGCATTTCTGAGGTATAAAATGTTCACTTCGACAGGGACGGGCTCATCGAAAGGTATTTTCCCGTTATTTCGGGGATGACTACGGCAAGATATTATAAGCCAGAACTGGATATCCTTCGTTTTTGCGCATTTCTTTTCGTTTTTTTCACACACAGACTGGACCTTGCCCCCATCGACCCCGTCCAACATTACTGGGGGTATCATCTCAGCCTGGTTGGCGTCTTCGGCGTGCCGCTTTTCTTTTTCCTCAGCGCTTTTTTGATCACGGAATTGCTTACCCGGGAGTTGCAGCTATTAGGGAAGATCAATGTTAAGGCATTTTACATCCGGCGGATACTGCGTATCTGGCCGCTATATTTCACCTTCTTTTTTGGGATGGTGCTAACCACACAGTTTACAGACAAATTTGGACATATTTCCTCCGGGACGCAGCTTGCCTTTAGCCTGTTTTCCGGCAATTGGTATATTTCATTCAAGGGGTGGCTCTGGTCTTATCCCATTAACCCTCTTTGGAGCGTCTCCGTCGAAGAGCAGTTATACATTCTCCTTCCTCTTGTTATTTTCTTTACCGGCAAACGCGGGTTGCTGATCTTCTCCTATCTCGCGCTATTCATAGCCTATATCGCCGTCATTTATTATGCCCGAAGGCCCACAAATGGCTTTTCCGGCGAATGGACCAACAGCTTCGTGCAGTTTCAATTCTTCGCGGCGGGCATCCTTACCTCCCTCTACCTGAAGGGAGTCCAGCCAAAATTGCCCTTTATAGCTCGAATTACAATGTTCATTGCAGGGCTCGCCTGTTGGCTAACGGCGTCCATCGTTTGTGAGGTCCACGCCGACTCCCCACATCTTTCAACCGTGCCCCAGGCAATTAGCGGCTGGGGCCTGATCCTTACGGGCGTAATTCTCTTCTTTCTTTCCTTCTATGGCGCCGAACAAAAGTTCATGCCGTCCCCCCTGGCCTATCTGGGTCGTATATCCTACGGGATGTACGTCTTCCATATAACGATGTTCTGGTTTGTCTATGAAATTTACAAGAACGAACTAGCCGCCTTCAGCAAAAGGATCGGCGCCTACGAGTGGCGAAACGATGTCGGTTTCGTGATCGCCTTCATTTCAACGGTGATCATCGCCATGCTGTCCTACAACTTTTTTGAAAAACCATTCTTACGCTTCAAAAGAAAGTTCACCCTGATCCTATCACGGGACTAAGGCCAGCTAAGCACGAACCCTTACCAACCATCCGATCTCAGTGCCCGTGGGACCTGGTGGATACTTCCTTCAGGTAAAAAAAACTGGAGGCGTTTTATTGCGGGAATGCCGACTTGTCCAGTCCGGGAATGATACGCAGGGCATTTTTATAATATACTTTTTTCAACACCTCATCAGGGAGATCAAGCCCATACATCCGCCAAAAGGCATGGTACTTCTTATGATAGGGAAAATATTCGTCGGCTGTTTCCAGTACCCTGAAATACGTGGAATATTCCGAAGGCACCCAGGAGTCCTTTCCGAAAAGGATCCTATCCTGGTATTTAAGAAAAAAAGCCCTTGCCTGTCTGGGCTGCCTTCCCAGTTCGGCAATGATAGCAGCAATTTCCACATATACATTCGGACACTCATCCAGTAACTTTCCCAGCGAAACAAGATCATTAGCCAGCCAGCCAAAATGAGCGGCGATGAATATGGTGTTGCGATGCGCTCTGAATATATGATGTTGCTCCTCGATGATAACCTTCCAGGCAACGGGATTTGCATCCCCCCTCTTACGGTCCGGATGGGTCTTCAATTCCAGCCAACGCTCGTTGTATTTATCCATCGGGTCCCAAAAGGATGGCGGGTCGGCAGAATGGATCAGCACCGGGATATGAAGCGATCCGCATTTTTCCCAAATTGCGTCCAGCCGCGGGTCGTCCACAGGGATCCTTTTCCCCTGTTCATCTTTGAATTCCATACCCAGGTCTTTGTATATCTTCAGCCCTTTTGCCCCATTGCGCACATCAGCCTCCAGCTCCGCCAGCGCATGCTCAGTCCAACCCTTTTGCCCAAAACGAGCAAAGGAGATATTGGTAAATTGAATGAAGCGGTTCGGATAATTCGTACGGATATTTGACTTTGCCCGTTTGAAATACGTGGTATCCTGCACATCGAAGTAGCCATTCACATCCTTGTATCCACGCCCGCTTAAATTATTCATGATTCCCATATTGAGTTTATCCATCTCGGTGACCAGTTCACGAAGATTTTGTGAGGGCATGCTCCACTGATGGTTATGGATGTCAATAAATGGATACTTTGCCCGGGTGATCACATGGACCGGAACGACCAGGGTAGACTTGGGATCATATTCTTCGAAATCCATTTTTTGTGCTTCTGACAACAGGCTGGTGCAGCAGCTGAAGAAGATCACAATGATCAGTTTCTTCTTTATAGCATCTAACATTAAAGGCTTGATTTGACAATAAATATAGCGAAAAGCATATCCTGGCCTAACCGCTTATCACTTTGATAGCCACCCGACTTTTCATTGATGCGGACAGTCGTTGTATCAAAACCGGGCAAAATTCAACAGGCAATTTGAAATACAAATAATTGGCACCCAATATAATGACAAACAGGCACCATTACTGCGGATCTTATGGCAAACCCCTTCTCCATGATCTTGTATTTCTTCAGGACTGCCAGCCGGGACTCTTTGCCGCTTTTAGTAATGGTTTGCATGAGTAGCTGTCAGCTCGAAAGGCAGCACACGCAATGGGATATTGCAAGCATTGACACGGCTATTGCTGAAAATGTCGCTTATAGACAGTTGGATAAGCAAAGGGAAATCTTCTCTGTAGCTGAGGAAGAAGACACTACAATGAAAAGGACCAGTGGAGTAGCTTACTTTACCAAAGGACATATAAATCTTTCGGACAGCGACCTCGCCAGACGCAACAATTGTAGGGCCTATTTTTATCATAGTGACACCCTATCTATAAATATTGGGATTGGAGATGGTTTCGGCGGCTGGGGATTTATTATCAACTTTAAAAACAAACAATTTTACACAAAACCTTACTTCTTCACTGACATAGGTATCCACGACAAACCAGTCTATGATATCGTATATCAAAATCTGACTTTGGATAAGCCGGTATATAAGGCAGGTGACAGCCTATACGGCAAAATTGATTTCAAATGCTTTGAAGCCAACGGTTTCAAAAGCAGCATTGAGCATTCGGGCAAAGGATACTTTCGAACGAAAGTGAGATAAGACCATACAACTGGGTTCACCCAGACACCAGCCGTACACAGTTCGCCTGTCCCATCCGCCGATCATTCGCTGCGGAGAGATTCTACAGGGTTAGCCAGGGCCGCGCGGATGGTCTGAATACTCACCGTCAACAATGCAATGGCGAGGGCTACGGCGCCGGCTACGAGGAAGATCCACCAGCTGATCTCCGTACGATAGGCAAACGTCTCGAGCCATCTGTACATGGCCCACCACGCAACGGGAAAGGCGATGAGCGCAGCGATCCCGACAAGCAGCGTGAAGTCCCTGCTGAGAAGGGCAACTATACCACTGACGCTGGCGCCAAGGACCTTGCGCACCCCGATCTCCTTGGTGCGTTGTTCGGCAGCATAGGTAACGAGGCCAAAAAGTCCGAGACACGCAATGAGGATGGCGAAGACGGCGAAGGTGATGAATATCTGGCCCGTCTGCTGTTCTGCGTGATACAATTTATCAAAGTCGTTATCCATGAAGGTGTAGCTGAAGGGCACTCCTTGCTTGGCGGCATGGAACTTAGTTTCCACCTGCCGGACGAGAGAGAAGGCATCATTCGTGCGGAAGCGGACGGCCATGGTGCTCCAGTTAAACGTGTTGACCAGCATGACAACGGGGTGGATCTTGTCATGCATGGAGTTATAGTTGAAATCCTTTACGACACCGACGACATGATAGGTGATAACCTTGTACAGATCATCGTGATTGTAGAGGTTCAGGTTGAGCGGGTCCTTCACGCCGAGCGTCGCTACGGCGGCTTCATTGAGGAGGATGGCAGTGGAGTCAGTAGGAAAATGCGCGAGGTCGATGTTGCGGCCTTTGACGATCTGCATGCCGAGGGTGGGAACATAATGGTCGTCGATCCTGAGCGTAGTCATGATGTTCGACTTCCTGGCGTCGAGCGAGGCCTCCCGGAACCAGCCTTCCTGCCAGTACTGGTCGCCGCCGACGGTGGGGATGTCCGGGGTGGCGGTCGCGTCTGTGACCCCGGCAAGGGTGAGCAGGCTCTTGCGAAGATTGTCCGTGCCATCCCGGCCTAGCGACCAGGTATCATGGATGACGAGTACCTGATCCCGATTGAAGCCGACTTCCTTATTTCGAATATAGTGGAGCTGCCGATAGATGACAAGGGTGCTGACGATGAGGCCAATAGAAATAAAAAATTGAAAGACCACCAGGCTGCTGCGAAGCCAGCTGTTCCTGAAGCCTGCGGCTATCTTTCCTTTCAATACATGGATCGGCTGAAAGGAGGAAAGGTAGAAGGCGGGGTAGCTGCCTGCCAGACAGCCGACCACCAACACCAGGCCGATGAGGACAGGCAGGAACCGGCCGCTGAAGAGCATGTCAGGATGGAGCGATTTGCCCGCGAGCTGATTGAACATCGGTAGCAGCAGGACAGCGATGCCAAGGGCGAGGACGAGCGAGAAGAGGCTGAGCAGGATGGACTCGGTGAGGAACTGGAGGATGAGGTGTCCTTTTGTCGAGCCGGCGACCTTGCGGATGCCCACTTCCCTGGCGCGGTTGGCGCTGCGGGCGGTGCTGAGGTTCATGAAATTGACGCAGGCGATCAGGAGGATGAGCACGGCAATGAACGAGAAGATGTATACATACTGGATATTGCTGTTGGCTTCGAGCTCACCGGACTTATTGGAATGGAGATGCACGTCGGCGAGGGGGAAGATGCGGCACCGGAAATGATTACCCGCTTTCTCGAGATCGGCGCCCGAAACGCGGAACATTCCCTGGAGGGCCGGGTAAATATGGAGCTTGACGATTTCGTCTACATCCTTCTGGACCTCGGCTCGCGTGGTGCCGGGTTGGGCAAGGATATAGGTATAATAAGCATTACTCACCCAGTCGTTGTCGCTGGGGTCATTGAAGTTGTAGGCTTCGCGGATGGGGCGAATGAAGCTGAAATGGAACTGGGACTGTTCGGGCATGTCCCGGATGACCCCGGTGATCTTGAGGGGTGTATTGGCATTACCTATCTCCAGCGTGCGGCCGACGACATCGGTGCTGTTGAAATAGCGGCGGGCGGCGCTTTCATCGATCACGATGGAATGAGGATTGTTGAGGGCGGTATTGGGGTCACCGGCGATCATGGGAAAGGTGAAGACCTTGAAGATCGTCGAGTCGGCGAAGGTGAAGTGATGGTCGAGGACGTGGTCGTTGCCCTTCCTCACCAGCTGGTCGCCCGGGTTGCGGAATCGGACCATCTGCTGGATCTTCGGATAGGAAGCGACGATCGTGGGGCCGAAATATTTGGAGGTGGTGGCGGCGTCGTACTGGGTGTTATTCAAGTAGATATCCTCGTCGATCCGATAGATGCGGTCGGCGTTGACGTTGTAGCGGTCGTAACTAAGCTCATCGGTGACGTACAGGACGATCAGCAGACAGACACCGAGGCCGGCAGCGAGGCCGATGATGTTGAGAGCGGTAAACCCCTTACTTTTCCTGAGGCTGCGGAAGGCGATCTTGAGATAGTTGCGGAACATGCGATGGTCGGTTTTATGACGAGTAAGGCGGCCAGATCATTGGGATGGCCCCAAAAGGGTGCCGGGTTTATAAAGTCTTGAAGACCATTCTTCTGTCAAGGCTGCAAGAGACAATGATGTTCGGTTTCGCTACAGTGATCGTTCAGGAACGAGCATCCGGCTGAATTTTCAACGATCAAAAAAAAATGAAAATAAAATTTGCGAAACCGAAAAGTTGCACATATATTCGCAACCGAATAGTTGCACTAAAACATAAGACAAATGAACAATTTACAATTTGACGTTACGGTTGATAAATCCGCAAAAACAGTATACATAAAAAGAGAGTTTGCTGCCCCTCAATCGCTGGTCTGGGACGCATTTACAAAACAAGAGATCCTTGACCAATGGTGGGCACCCAAACCTTTGACGTCAAAAACTAAATCGATGGACTTTAAAGTTGGCGGCCGAAGATTTTATGCAATGGTAAGCCCGGAAGGAGCGGAATTAGGCTGGCAAATACAAGACTATACCTCGATAAGCCCGAAAACCAACTTTAAATTTTTAAGTGCATTTGCGGACAAAGACGGAAACCCCCATTTGCCTGGTTCAAATTGGGATTTGAATTTCAGTGAACAAAATGGGATAACCACAGTAAGCATATCGATATACAATGATTCTCTTGAACGTATGGAAAAGATGATCGAAATGGGCTTCAAAGAAGCTCTCGCCATGACCTTAAACGAATTGGATACATTACTAAAAAAGAAGTAATCATGAAAAAAGGAGCTAGAAAAAGAAACCCTCAACAACTATTGGCGCTGGTCGTGCTGAGCTTATTTTGTGTTCTTCGCTTGCATGCACAAACCACTCAGCCTAATAACAGTGGCTATGCACCAGTTAACGGAATCAAGGTATATTACGAAGTATATGGAGAAGGAAAGCCTATCATTCTTTTACATGGGGCATTTTATACGATTAGCCTCAACTGGGGGCAGCTGATACCTGAGTTATCAAAAACAAGAAAAGTAATTGCCATTGAAATGCAGGGACATGGCCATACGCCTTATTCCGATAGAAAATTAGATAGTAAGACTTTGGCAAGTGATGTGGCAGGAGTGATGGATTACCTGAAAATAGATAGTGCGGATATAGCAGGATATAGTATGGGTGGCTCTATTGCTTACCAGTTTGCCGTGCAAAGCCCAAAGCGACTACGGAAATTAATAATCATTTCGTCTTCCTATAAAACAGAAGGGTTTTTACCAATTGTTAATGGTGCTTTTAAGGATTTTAAACCAGAATTTTTTGATAACACACCACTACAAACTGCTTACGATGCAGCGGCACCAGATACAACAAAATGGAGAGCGTTTGTGGCGCAAATGATAGCTTTTGCTGGTGTACCATTCAATGTGGGTGATTCGAATATCGCAAAAATTTCGGCACCTGTATTGATCATATCCGGCGACAATGATGGCCTGGATAAAATTGAACTGATGAAAACATATCACTTACTTGGAGGTGGCACATCTGCTGATCTGGAACCTATGCCAAGATCTCAATTAGCCATTCTACCTTCACAGGGGCATGTCAGCTTGATGATGCAGACAACAGCCATATTGAATTATATGAACAGCTTCTTACAATAAGCATTGAATTGCCTTTGTGTGAACAAGATGGTACAAAGCTCGAATCATTTTACAAATAATCTTATTCACTCAAAGTCGACTTTGTTGGGGGAGTTATATACACGCGTAGATGAAAGCGCTCCTACGGGGAAAATTGGAAGCCTGCATCCATAAAAAATGGCGGAAAATCGCCACAGTCGTGGGGTTATCGATTATTTGATAATGCGAAAAAATAGAGATCAGCTCGATGGCGTGCCTGGTTGGTTCACCGGACCAAGCCTTCTACTTTAAATGAGTTGGCGTCTTTATTGAAAATTCTTGCAATATATCGAGTGACTTACCTGATCGGACTAATAAAAACGCCTGATATATCGAATCCGTTTCCGTACCAAACCCGACTTCATCGGCTCATAGGAAAATAGTATGTGATTCCCGTCATGCAACACAATTCTGAATGGCTGCTTTCTTATTTGTGTGAGATCATAGACAGATATAAATTCAGCAAGATCTTCGTGCCAGCTGCTCGTACTGTACAGGGAAACAAACGGTGTGCGTGCAAGGGCATTGTAAACCGAGTCCGCAAGTTGAATGGAAATTACTCTGCCGCGCCGGAATCGGATGCTATCGAGCCAACCATTCTGAAACGGAGACGCAATGACCGTCCGGTCAGTCCATACTCCTGAAACAAAAGTATTGGGCGCCACCAGAGTTGCTTTTCGCCCGGGCGTTATAACCAATGAACCGTCCACAACATGGGTCGTCTCATGCATCAGCACATAGGCAATCGCATCCAGCCTTCCGGCATCAATGGAGACGGTCAAACCAGACCCGGCAATATCAAAACAGGTTCGCTCTTTTTCAGTGATCCATTCCGACAAATTCTGCTTCAGAATACCCGCCCGGAACGTTATATCAAACAACAGGAACGAATCTCCCGGATTTATAGTCGACGTCAGCGCAGTATTTGGCATGTCATCCAAAAAACTGACGCTCCTGAGATGAGATGCCAGCACGCGTTTATGCAAAGGGGGCAACTGCGCAAAAGCAGCATTAATTCTGTCCCGCTCCTGCGTCGTAAGCTGGTGCTGTCGGGGAGACATGCCCGCTTCCTGGAAATTCCTGATGACCTCGGCAGAAGCATCGACAACCCGCGCAGCCAAAGGTGTTGCCACGTTAAGCCCATATCTGCGCTGAATGGCTGCTATTTCGGTTTCTTGCGGAACCGGACGTATTTCCTGAGCGATCGAACTACCCGAAATGATGATCACAGAAAAGAAAAAACAGGTCTTACGCAAAATCAAGGATTGTAAAAAACGAATACCCATATCAAAAAATTAACGGGTTTATAAAAAACTTTGGACCGCACAGCAAACTCCATTCAACCGGGCGTTGTGATATTTGTGACGTGAAAATAATAACAACAGAAAATATGACAAGCAGACAAACAGTTTTAGTAACTGGCGGCACCGGCTTTTTAGGGGCCCACATCATCATTCAGCTCCTTCAAAAGGGATACCAGGTAAAAACCACCATACGCTCGATGCAACGCAAAAGCGACGTAATCCAAATGCTTTCAGCGGGTGGGGTCGCTTCCCTCGACCGGCTCGATTTTGTGGAAGCAGATCTGATGAATGATACCCACTGGAACGAAGCCGTTCGCGATTGTGACTATGTACTTCACGTCGCCTCGCCCTTTCCGGGAACTGCCCTCCAACATGAGGACGAATTGATCCGTCCGGCCCGCGAAGGAGCGCTTCGGGTCTTGAAGGCAGCCCATGACGCCGGTGTCAGGAGAGTCGTGATGACCTCTTCGTTCGCCGCCATCGGGTATAGCATCGATCCCAGGGAACACACCTTCACTGAAAACGACTGGACCGACCCGAATAGTAAGATCGCGGCCTACATAAAATCAAAAACCGTTGCCGAACTCGCAGCCTGGCACTTCGCCAAAAACGAGGGAGTAAGCCTCGAACTTACCGTCATCAACCCGGTGGGTATTTTTGGCCCCGTCCTTGGAAAGGATTTTTCAAGCTCGATCCAGCTGGTCGCACGCATATTGTCCGGCAAAATTCCAAAGATTCCACAACTCAATTTTGGCGTCGTAGACGTACGTGATGTAGCAGAACTACACATAAAAGCAATGACCGCTGAGAAAGCTGCTGGCCAGCGCTTCCTTGCCGCCGCCGACGGACCCGGATCGCTTCCGGAAATAGCCCGCCTGCTGCGCGCCCGTTACCCCCACCATCGGCCGCCAATATCGACAAAAGTCCTCCCCGATTGGATGGTCAAACTCGTTGCCAACTTCAAACCGGAGCTCAAAGCTATTGCCACACAATTAGGACCGGCAAAATCATTGTCAAACCAAAAAGCCAAAACCATTTTACAGTGGACCCCCAGAAAAAGGGAAACGACTATTGTGGATACCTCGGATAGTCTCCTTAAATTTGGTATTATCAAATGAAAACTCGGGATATACGATCGTGTTATATTGGGCCGGAGATCTCGCCGGAACAGTTTATGTCCCAGCATTATTTCCTTTACGTAGCCCAAGGAAGTATATTCGGATATGACCGGGACAAACAATACGTCTTAAAAGCCGGGGAAAGTTGTATCATCCGGAAGAATCATTTAGCCAGATATCGGAAACAAAGAGAAAAGGACGAGTTCGCAAAAGTGATCATCGCGTTTGACGAAACCTTTCTCCGGGAATTCTGCGAAAAGCATCGGCCCGGGACACCTGCCTTTACGTCCACCAATGCATTCATCCAACTGAAAAGATCTCCGTTGATCCTCGACTTTCTCCATTCTCTTGGCCCATGGCGCAACATTGTGGGGAAGTCCGACGATACCAATCCGGATAGGAAACGGGAGGAACTATTAACGATCCTGTTACGATCCCGGCCCGAACTTGCTGGGGTATTCTTCGATTTCGGCGCACCGCAGAAGATCGACCTCGAGGCCTTCATGAATCAGAACTACAAATTCAATGTCAGCATCGAGCGGTTCGCCTTTCTCACCGGCCGAAGCAGGTCCGCGTTTAAAAGGGATTTCAAACAAGTGTTCAATGACACCCCCTCACACTGGCTGATCCAGCGGCGGCTCGAAGAGGCCCATTTCCTGCTGGAAAAGAAAAAGACCAGGACTTCAGACGTATATCAGGAAGTGGGCTTCGAGGACCTCTCCCACTTTTCCTTCGCTTTCAAAAAACGATACGGTTATTCTCCGGTAGAACTTCAGCGTCAAAAGAACAGGTGAAAGCGTCCGTCCGGAAAAGCCCGTGGACGTATTACCACGGGCTTTTTGATCGACTACTTCAGCGCCTTCTGCAATTCACCGCAAGCCTGGGCGATCGACTCCTGCACCCCCGGTACCTTGTTGATCGCATTCAATACCTGGAAGTCATGGATAAGTCCGCAATACCTCGTCACCGTGCAGTCTACACCAGCTTCCCGGAGTTTCTTGCCATAGGCTTCCCCTTCATCCCGCAATGGATCATTCTCCGCAGTTTGGATCAGCGTTAAAGGCAGACCTTTCAGCTGATCGATAGTTGCCGCCATAGGAACCGCGTACCGGTCCTTTCTTGTCTGCGCATCCGGAGCGTACAGGTTATATCCGAATTCCATAAACTCCGTGGTCAGGAAACGATCCTCGCCGAACGCCTTATAGGAAGCCGTTTTAAAATCCGCACCCACCGCAGGATATAACAAAAGTTCCATCCGGATCGCCGGACCGCCTTTATCTTTGGCCATCATCGCAATGGCTGCCGCCATATTCCCGCCTACGCTGTTGCCGGCGATGGCTATACGGCTGGGATCCACAGAAATTTCCTCTCCATGTTGCGCCACCCATTGCAGGGTTGCATATGCCTCGTTGATCTGAGTCGGATACTTTGCATGAGGAAGAAGTGTATAATCGACAAACACCGCGACAGCGCCCGTGCCGACGACCAGGTCGCGTACCAGCCTTTTGTGATTTTCGAAATTACCTACGATCCATACCCCACCATGATAAAACACGATCACAGGCAATGACCCCTGTACTCCTGCAGGCCTGACGATGTGGATCGGAACAGTAATGCCGTCCATCGTAATGCTTCTTTCGGATATATCGACGCCAGACATATCCACCGCAGTCTGATTCTGCAAGGCCGTAAGACCATCCGCCGGTCCGTTGCCAGGTAATTTGTAGATGGGAGTCTTTCCCTTGCCGGCTTCATTAACCCCTTTAAGGAAACTGCGGATCTGGGGATCGATGTTCGGATCTACGCTTGGGTCCTTCGTTTGCGCCGAGACCCCGATGCTGCTGCCAAGTGCTGCCATAAGAATGATTGTTTTTAAATGCATGATGTTGATTTGAAAATTTATGGGTGATCTGACTTTTCCCTAACGGCTAAGCCAATTACGAGCCAACATGCAACTGATTAAAAAACAATCACTTACTTAGATTTCAGCAAATTGATTCCATCGGTATTTCGGTATCCGGTGATCGACAATCGATATTCCGATGGATGAACAGGAACGATCCCCTTCGCCAGCACAGGGTGTTTAGGAACTCTTTTTCGATGGAGCCATCTTGTATTCCCTTCTGATGCCCAGTTTCTTCATTCTTGAGTGCAGCGTGGACGCATTGATTTTGAGAATTTCGGCGGCGCCTCCCTTTCCATACAGCTTCCAGTCGCAGCTCTCAAGGACCGCGATGATGTGCGCCATTTCATTTTCTTCCATAGAGCGGATCGTACCATTAGCAGCTGCCAGGTTTGGCGCAGCCGTTGCTTTACCCAGTTTTATCGAATCGATGACCGGACCATCCGCTAAAAGAACACTCCTTGCCATACAATTCTCCAGTTCCCTTATATTTCCCGGCCAGGAATATTCGAGAAGCGTTGTAATGACAGATGGCGCAAGTTCATCGATCGTCTTTTTTTCCTTTGCCGCGTAAATGCCGAGGAAGTGGTAGGCAAGCGGGATGATATCGTCTTTGCGCTCCCTCAACGGTGGCAGGTAAAGCGGAAATACATTCAGCCGATAATAGAGATCCATTCGAAACCGACCGGCAGCAAGTTCCTCATCGAGGTCACGGTTGGTCGCCGCAACTATTCTCACATTTACCTTTTGTTTTTTACCTCCGATAGGTTCAAATTCCCGCTCCTGCAGCACCCTGAGGAACTTGACCTGTACGTCAAGCGGCAGTTCCCCGACCTCATCAAGAAAGATCGTCCCATTGTCGGCCTGTTCAAATTTACCCGTTCTTTTTTCATGGGCTCCCGTGAACGATCCTTTCTCATGCCCGAACAGCTCCGATTCGATAAGATTAGGCGGTAGCGCGGCACAATTGACCACAACAAAAGGTTCGCTACCCCTGGACGACAGCCGGTGTATGGATTGTGCTATCAGTTCCTTTCCGGTGCCGCTCTCACCCATGATCAGCACGGAAATATCGGAAGGAGCCACCTTCTGAACCTCACGAAGAACTTCCTTTAATGCCTGGCTCTCTCCGACGATGCGGTCAAAGGAAACGGGTTTTATAGCGCTTTCCATCAATATGCGCGGCAACATTCCCGTACCCCGGCCGTTTTGGCTTTCCTGGTGAAGATATAAAGCCACGTCGACCATCACCAATACGTCTTTCGCGCGGAAAGGTTTGACGAGAAACCCGTAAGGACGGGTCACTTTTGCCCTCTCCAATATCTGCCTGTCGGCATTCGCAGAAAGATATACAAAGGCGATACCTTTCTGTTTGAGCACTTCGGCAAGATGGATCCCGGTTCGATCCCCTTTTAAAAAAATATCCAGCAGGACAAGGTCGGGTTTTTCCTGCGCGATGATCTCCAACGCCTCTTCAAAAGAATCGGCCAGCGCACAAATTCCATAGCCAGCCTTTTTGAGGATGATCCGCAGATTGTTAGCTTCCACAAACACGTCTTCGACGATCAATATTTTTTTGTTCATGCTATACTCAATTTGGCATTATCACCGGGATAAATAGATTATCAGAAGAATTCCCCGTAAATCCTCCTTCTCTCTTTTCAAAGCGGACCGAGATGCAGACGCCCTTGTCTTCACCGATAGTAATCCTCCCCTTTAGCTCCTTTGCCAGTCCCTTCATCAAATTGAGACCCAGAGAGCCTTCACTAACCAACTGAACGGTCTTGTCAAATCCGACCCCGTTGTCCGAGACTTCCAGGAATACATGGCGATCGTCTTCTTTTAGGGAAATAATGATCTCTCCCTGCCTTCCATCGGGAAAAGCATGTTTTATCGAATTGGTCAGCGCTTCGTTGATCATCAGCGCAAGAGAAATAGCCCGGGATGTCTCTACCAGGACCGGTTCAATAAAAAGGCTGATGTGGATATTATTTGATTCTATTCCTTCCTTAAGATATTCTACCAGATCAGGAATATATATCGACATATCGACATTTTCGATGTCGTCGCCCTGATATAACTTTTGATGGATCAGCGACATGGTATAGATCCGCTGGCGGCTGATGTCGATTGCCTTCAGGGCATCGTCTTCAAGATATGCGGCATGAGACTCGAGCAGTGATATCACGGTCTGCAAATTGTTTTTTACCCGGTGATGCATCTCCTTTACCAGCCACTCCTTTTCCTTGACCAGGTGACGCAGTTTTGCGTTTGCGCGGCGTAACAGCCGATATTGCCAGTACAGGAAACCTGCCAGAACCACCACTACCAAAGTGGTGGAAAGGATCAAATTACGGATCCAGTAAGACTTTTTCAGATTCATCTGACGAAGCATATCGGTTTGTGTCAGCACCCTTATTTCATGATCCTTCAGCCGGATCTCGCTTTCTTTTTTTTGCGTTTCGTTTGCTACCTGCAATTGCTGAAGCTGCCTGGTCTTTTCAGCATTGAACAAAGAGTCGTTCAGCGCGGTAAATCTTTCGTAATACCGGATAGCAGAAACATAGTCGCCAAGAGCCGAATCTACCTTGAACTGAAGCAGATTCATTTTGCGCACCAGGTTGGCAGTATGATAGTTTATACCCGGGAAGCTTCCCGCCACAAACGCTTTTGCAAGAAATGTCTTAGCCCTCGCATATTGCTTTTGGCTCACCAGGAAATTGGCCATCCTGAAATAGGCTTCCGAACCGGAGAGGCTGAAATCGAACGATTTGATCTCACGCGATCTTTTCTTCTGAGCCTGCTCGTCCAGACGGATCATCAACTTGTAGCTGTCCTCCGCCAATCGCGGATCATTCAGCGCCATATAACAATCCCCCTTCGTAGCAGCAAGGCTTTCCTTGTCAGTTAGCCGGACGGGGGCGTCGCTCCTTTCAAGGCGATTGGCGTACAATAGCCCTTCGGCGGGATTCCCAAGCCTTATGTACGCCTCGGCAATCTTCCTACAAATAAAATATTTCCAATAGACCATATTTTTGCCGGCTTCGATCAGATAACTAAGGCTTTTTTCATCCTGTTGCAGGTCCGCATAGATCAGCCCCCGGAAAAGTCCCAATAAAGGCTGCTGCGGGACTTCCATTGCCTGTATGACCACTTCTGCTTTCAGTAAATAAGAGAGTGCCTCATTGAGATCACCTGTCGCCATCGAGCTTGTGGCGAGGACCATATAAGGCTCATGCACTTTCCGGATTCGGGCAGCCTGCAGCAGTCTAAGGGCGGATAAGAAGCTTGATTTGGCACCCCTGAATTCCGAATGCCACATCAGCCGCCACCCTATGCCCATCAACATATTAGCCTGCTCAATCGTATCCTTTAGCTTCCGGTAGATACCCAGCGCCCTCTCAGCGGTAGCCACGCTTTCTCTCACCGTACTGTCCGTATCCGGCATCGACCAGAAATAGTAATTTAAAGCATCTGCCTCGGATCCCGGCTGGCCGGCACGGTGGAATCGATCCACGATCGCGAGAAATCTTTCTCTTCCTTTGTTGGTATTCCCCGATACCATATCATATCTGGCCAGCGCCAGACGGCTTTCAACTTTACATTTATCGGAACCTATCGAACAGGCAAGGTCCATTGCCCTGGAATAGTAAGCATGGGCGCTATCGAGATCATCCTGAAGCTGTCCGGGAAGATAAAGAAAATATTGCCCCATAGCGATGAAAAGACGAACCTGCTGATCAGGCGTTACAATTTTCAAAAGAGCAGCAGCCTCTCTGAATTGTTTGTTTAACATCCGGATCCTGCATTCATTATATACCGCGTCATTGAACCCGGTCTTATCCAAACTCTTTGCACTGAACGTCCTCGCTTCCCGGGCGTACCGAAGCGCACTATCCATCCCTTGTTCATAGTAAAAAAGATCTTCACACAAGGCCAGAAGAGACGACACCTTGTCGCTGTCCTCTTTGGCTTGTTGGATCTGTTGTCTCAGTTCGGCGGGACTTTGATCGTTCCTGTGGTACTCTTCCCATTCCTGTGCATGCCCGGCAAGAAAAAAGACAAAAGCAGCCCCTATCAAAAACACGCTCTTACCCATCATAAATATGTACCTTTCAAAGATAGGAAGATTCCACAGCCCCTATTACCGGTGCTGCCGCTTTATTCCCAGCCTTTTCATCTTGGACTGAAGAGTGCTGGCAGGAACTCCGAGTATTTCGGCAGCTCCTGTCTTCCCGTTGATCCTGCCGCCGCAAAATTTCAATGTACGCAGGATATGCTCCCGCTCGTTCTCATCAATGGTCTTTAAGACATTGTCCTGATCAGAAACGGGACTGCCGGCAGGGGACTTATTGACCGGCAGATCAAAATCTTTCAGGAACTCACCGCTGGTCAGAAGGATGCTTCGCTCGATCAGGTGCTCCATCTCCCGGATATTGCCAGGCCAGTTATATTGTTTGAGTTGCTGCAATGCTCTGTTGCTCATAGTATTGACCCTTTTGCCCGCTTTCTTGGAGAACCGGTCGACAAAATAAGCCGCAAGCAGCGGTATATCCTCTCTTCGTTCCCGAAGAGCCGGGAGAGTGATCGGAAAAATATTCAGCCGGTAGTAAAGGTCACTCCTGAAATGGCCTTTCTCCATTTCCTTCAGCAGATCCCGGTTCGTAGCCGAAATGACCCTTACATCGACCTTGATGGTCGACCTCCCCCCAATTCGTTCGATCTCCTTTTCCTGCAAAGCCCTCAAAAGCTTAACCTGCAGATCGGATGGCATTTCGCCGATCTCATCCAGGAACAATGTTCCATTATGTGCCAGTTCGAACTTGCCAATCCTGCGTTCCATAGCTCCGGTAAAACTCCCTCTTTCATGACCAAACAGCTCACTTTCGATTAGATTAGCCGGAATGGCCGCACAGTTGACCTTGACCATCAGATTGTTCTTTCTTGAGGAATTGTTATGAATGGCCCTCGCGACAAGTTCCTTTCCGGTACCCGTTTCCCCCAATATCAACACAGTGCTGTCGGAACCCGAAACCTGGGATATGAGTTGGAAGACCTTTTGCATCCCCGGACTCTGCCCGATGATCTCCGAGTAGTTATGAGTCGTACCGATCTCTTCCTGCAAATAGAACTTCTCCTCTTCCAGCCGGGACTGGTAATTGTTGATCTCATTAAGCTGGGAACTGATCCGCTCGGCCGCAGCCACATTTGATATGGCAGTGGCTATCTGACCGCAAACACCTCTCCAAAGCGTCTCCTGCTCTTTCAGCAGATGTCTGCTGTCATGCCAGCAGATGAGGACACCGATCCTTTCATCTCCCATATAGATGGGACTGCCAGACAAAAACGGAAGTCCATTCATCTCGCAGATCTGTAAAATATAATCAGGGATATCGTAGAGTTCGGGAATCGCCGGCTCCAGCGTGCAGATCTCATTCTCAGTGTCGAACAGACTAAACAGCCCATTACCGGCCTGACCGGTTATGACGGAAACATCCGCCCCTGCCTCTCTTATCAGGTCCTCCCGAATGGAATAGATATAGGGCTGGTGAAAATCCGCTTCTTTATCGTAGAGAAAAAGAATGTATTCTTTTGTGCGGAACAGGATATTCAGCTGGCTTCTCAGAACCTTTGCAAAATCCTCCCGCTTCCGGATCGAAAAAATCGCTTTGCCCAGCTCGATCAGTTTTGTTTTCTCCTCTTCCCTTCTTGTAATCTCCTCGTTGGCTATGATGTTCAGCAAAGCTACCGAAACCTGGCCGGCCAGACCGCGGATTAGGTTCGTACCAACGGCCCTGATACGTTCAGGAGTGTCGAATAACATAGCCCAAAATCCAAATACCCTGTTGTCGCTGAACATACGGATCATTACCAGATGCGTCAATCCGGACTCCAGGTTTATGAGCAGATATTCCGGCAGCTTCTCCTGCTGGTTCAGCGCGAAAAGATCGAGCACTACCGGGTCCGGCGAGGCATATACCCGGTCAAGAATGCCATCATTCAGCGGCCACTCCCGAATGATGTACTCCTGGTAACAGGGATGTGTTGCGCTGGCGGAGTCTGGATCCGGCAAATAAGCGGAGGCAGTCCGGCCACCCGGATTTATACGCGCCAGAAAACTGTGCCGGAATCCGAGGATGCCCTTAAAGTCATCATTTATTACTCGTAATAGATCATCCTTACTTCGGATAACCGCGATATTCATACTCAAGGACAATAACAAGTCCCGCTCGAATTCCCGTTGACGGATCTTCTGGTGAGAAAAAATATTATTTATGGCAATTGACAATTGATAGGAAATCGCTCTGATAAGCTGCAGCGCATGGTCAGAATAGCTGTCTTTAACCGACAGATTGATAAATACAACGCCGATGATGTCGAATTCTCCCTGGATCTTTATACTGATCTTTTCGCGGATGCCGCTGTCATATTCCGATTTGATATACTCCGGAATACCCGGCCTTCGGATCATGCTCTCCAGGTCAAAAACTACGATATCATCCGTTCTCATGATTCGGTTAAAACAGTCGTCATGAAGCCTGAAACGCGCCTCTTCCTCCTGCCTTGAAGCAAAAGAATTGGAATAACCATCAGAATGAAACGAAAGAAAATGAGTGAAAGAACCATCCCCGTTCAAAAGAACGATCCTGATCTCCCTGAAGTCGATCAGCCCCCCAATATGAAGCTGCAGCACCCCGTGAAGGTCCTCCTTCGTCCGGATCTTTGTCAGGGCAAAACTCAGCTTTAGCAGCCGGTCCGTTTCTACCTCTTTGGCCTTAATGACATCATTACACCGGATATTATCCACTACTATGGCTAGCCGGGCCGCGATCGTTTTGATCAGTTGTAGCTGCTCAGCAGTGATCTGGTGATGTGGTAACTGACATATCGTCCAGACACCGATCCTTTTGGACCTGACCTGGAGAGGAGCCATAATAACGGTCCTCACCCCGTTGTCCCAGAACAGCTGCATGTAGCAAGGCATCGCGCCCTTGACGATCTGATGCTCAAGATTGAAGATAACTGGTTCGTTGGACAAAAGGGCCTTGTTGAAAACCCCGTCTATCATGGGATAGCTGGTGGTCAGTAGTTCCTGGTAACGGGGATGGCTTTTTATTATCGAATAGGAATCCCGGAGATATACCTTCCCGTGTGCTCCGTCGTCTGTGACCAGGGCAACCCCTGTATGAGTAAAATCAAACAGCTTCTGCAGCTTCATGTGGATATTTCCTAAAATATTCGTATCCGTAACCCTCGAAAACTCCTCCTGGAGCTCCCGAAGCACCTCCATCTCCAATTTGGCCTTTGATGACTTTTCATATCCCGTGATCACAAGAGTAGCCTGAGTGACAAGACTGGTAAGTATACAAAGCCGTTCTGCGTCCATATGGTCAAGCGGTTTTTCCCGGTCGAACAAAGCAACCCATACGCCGACCAGGTCACAGCCACGAAAGAGATTGATGATTGCCACGCTCGCAATATCTTCAAACACTCCCTCTTTCAGATAAGGCAGAAGCTCCCGGCGATCCGAACCGGGTCTGAATTCAAGAACCAGCGGATCAACATAAAGGAAATGCTGTCTGACAATAGTATCATACCCGGGATGATCCCCAAAGCTGATCCGGCATCGGAACGGGCCGGCCGCATTGACTGAATTGCAGGAGAAAAAATTCTGCAAACAGCTCGCCTCATTGTTAAATAAGAAAAGGGTAGCATGGCGAAAGCTCATCATTGGCTGCAATTCCCTCTCAAAAGTCACCCAAAGCTCATCCGGAAGCTTTGAAGCCGCCAGCGCCCGGCTGATCTTCGCATCATCATAATTTACGGGACCGCTCTCATTCATGCCCGATCCATTGCATCTATTGTGCCACTTTACAACCGAATCATTATCAGAAACTTACAAATCAAAACCAAAAAACTCGCCCGACATTTCCGGAAATCAGGAAATATCAGGATACCATTCATAACGGTGCAGACTACCCGATTTCGCACATACCCCCGTCGATATTTCGGTCCTTCAACCAGAAACGGCGAAATACCGATACAAATAAAGCCGTTGAAACACAATAAACAAATGATTATCATCAATTTGACACAATGGCATGAATATTTCATCTCTCATACACTAAAATCGAGGTGGAATGAATGACCTGCTAAAGCTTGCCCTCCATGCGCATGGTGGCCTGAATCACTGGAGCCTTTACACGAAAGTATACGCGCTTATTCATGTCGACGGCATCCTCTTCACAGCCAAAGGCCAGACCGGTGTTATCAATGAGGGTCAGGTAGAGCTTGAGCTTCGTGAGCAGCATGGCAGATACATCGGCTTTGATCGTCAGCCAGGATTGGATGCCTGGTTTGAACCCGATCGTATAACTTTCATCAATAAAGGAGAGGTTATAGAAGCCCTTTCAAATCCCCGGGCATCGTTCAGAGACCACATTTTCGAAACGCCCTGGACAAAACTCCAGCTGACTTACTTCGGGATTTGCAGCTTATGGGCATACCTTACTATGCCCTTCCATTGCACGCTTTCCGGATTCCGGACCAGAGAGATCGAACCCTGGCACGAAGCGGGCGAAACCTGGAGAAGGCTGCACGTCACGTACCCCGATCGCCTGGCCTATCATACCCGGGAACAGATCTACTTTTTTGATGAGAAGGGAATGGTAAAACGCCTCGACTACCAGATCGACATCAATGAGAAAGTCACCGCCGCTCATTACGTTTTCGATTACCAACACTTCCAGGGTATCCGGCTTCCGACCCGTCACCTCATCTATCCGCGTGACGAGCAGGGCCATTACATCAGGGAACCCCTTGTCCTCCGGTACGATCTGCGGGAAATAAGGTTCACTTAAGTCCAAACTGATTTCTCTATTGCCAGTTCTTCGCCGAACCGGGGCAAATCCCACTTTTTATAATTTTGCTTGTATAAAGTCCCGTAGCTTCCGCTTTGTCGACGGCTACTTCCGAAGGGTCGGACCAGCCCGAAGTCCCTTTCTGACCTGATGGGCAAAAATGCTGTATTTATAATTGAACGCCTGGCACAAAAACAAAAAAGCGTCCGAATGGACGCTTTTGAAACCTGACCAGTGACCCGGATTGGACATTTTTCGAACCTCTTTTTGAGCGATTTGCAGCTAGTTGTCGAGCTAAGCGGCTGATTTTCTTTTTTTTGAGATTTGGCCTCGTGATATTAAAGGTGTAATTTGTCGAACAATTTGTTAAACACCTTGCCATGGGACCGGTTCATTTTCAGGGTTTATGATTACCCTCAGAACAGCCTGCATGATCCCGAAATAAAGAGGAACTCCTTCCTGGTGTACCATACACTCAACGAACTTCTTGTCTGATAATAAACCCGGGGATACCGCCATTATCATGACAGGAAATCCGGAAAATAATCGCATAAATGACAATTAATTGAAAACCAGCATATTGCAAAACAGAGACCTACCCGGCAAATTGGGGTCGGTCTTTTTTATTCTGGTATTTCAAATTCTTAATTAAATACAGGAGAATAAAATGTCGGAAACATGGAACAAGAAAGAACGAGAAAGAAAAAAGCAGCAAAAACGGAAGGAAAAAATGGAAAAAAAGCTGGATAAAAAACAAGTCAATAAAGGCGCGCACTCGCTGGAAAGTATGCTGGCCTATGTTGACGAAAATGGAAATCTTTCTTCCCAGCCGATGGATCCAAGAAAGAAGTTGGTTGTTAATGTCGAAGATATCGACATCAGCATTCCCCGACAAAGTGATAGCCCATCCGAAGATCAGGTACAGGTGGGCATCGTCACGTTATTCAAAACCGACAGAGGTTTTGGTTTTATAAAAAATCTGCAAACCCGGGAGAGCCATTTCTTCCACATCAAATCACTGATCGATCCGGTCAGGGAAAACAATAAGGTCAGCTTCGAAACCGAAAAAGGCCCCAAAGGCCCAAGCGCCATCAACATCCGGCTGTTCAGAGTCTAAAATTTAAAACGCGAAAATTTATGAATGAAGGAACGTCGATTGCTCTTTGGACGAAATATTTGCCTGCCATTAGAATCTTGCTAAAAAAGGCTATGAATGAAGAGCAGCAGTTCACCCTGAACAAAATAGAGCTACAAGCCGTCGATAATAGGAAGAATGCAAACTTCTCCTTCAATTTAGAAATTTCGAATGGAAAAGTCGAAAATAGCCTCGCTGTTTCCCCAATGGGCAAAGACCTCTTCAATGTACTGAATGGCGATTTCATCGTTAGAGAATTTATGCTCGACAAGAAGATCATGATCCAGATGACAAGATCGTCCTTGTTGACATTCAGATGTAATTGAGATTAGTTGTATACGCAAAAAAAAGCCGGCCAGACTATCGTCTGGCCGACCCGGATTGGACACTTTTCGAACCGCTACGTAGAAAAGCTGGCAGCCGAACTACATACCTGATACTCTGATTTCTATAGTTGACTAATTTTCTTCGTGTGCGGGTATTTTGTTAAACACCGGCGGGTTGGGAGGAGTTTCACAACACTTAATAGCCAGTCCCTACAAATTCGTCGACATCGTAATCTCTTTATATGATTCAAACTCATCGAGATCACTGGCCCGTTTATCCATGATATACTTATAGCTATCCGGCCCCAAAATCAAATGCACCGGCGGATATTCCAGATTGGCCAGTCTGATCACTTCGGCAACCAGTTTTACCGGGTTTCCAGGTTGCTTGCCAGATCTTGCGGACATGCCCTGCAACGTTTTGTCACTATCGTAGCCCGATATCGGACGGGAGGTATAGGTCAACGAACCTTCTTCCAGGAAATTCGTTCGAAAGGAGCCGGGCAACAATACAGTCGCACGTATGCCGAAGCCAGCAACTTCCTGAGCCAGAGCCTCTGTCATGCCCACCATCGCATACTTTGATGCGGCATAACTGCCCAGGTTAGCGACAGCAACATAGCCACCGGCCGATGAGATATTGATAATATGCCCGGACTTCTGCCTCCGCAAATACGGCAAACAATTCCGCATAACATTCACTGCTCCAAAGAGATTGACATCAAGCGCTGTTCTGAATTCTTTATCAGAAAGTTCCTCCAAACTTCCTACAAACGCGAATCCTGCATTGTTCACAATGACATCGAGGCCGCCAAAATGAGCCGCTGCCTCGTCCACGGAAGTTTTTACACTTTCATCACTTCTGAGATCTGTCGTCAATGGCAGAAATTGTTCCGATCGTCCACCGACCTCATTGATTAGTTGGTTGGCATCCCTGGAGGTTGCCGCCACCTTGAACCCTTTGCTCAGTAATGTCCTGGTCAACAATAACCCCATGCCTTTAGAAGCGCCGGTTATAAACCAGATCTTTCGATTATTCATAGCTGCAGATAATAAATGTGTGTGCGTTAGTCAAAGTCGGTTGATAGACTCTGCGCTTTGTTTGCTTCCAATTCCGAGATACGGGCTTTATAATAATTTTCAGCACGGCTATATGCGTCATGCCCTAATACCAAATGCAGCGGAGGATCGGTCATCGCAGCCGTCCCCACAACAATGGACGCTAATTTTTCCGGGCTGCCAGGCTGTTTTCCGTTGTAGCTATCCATTGCCTGTACTAACTGGCCAGTGGGATACGCTTCAACCTTATGCGCCGCAATGTCAAAAGAACCCTTTCCCAAGAGATTGGTGCGAAACAAACCTGGAGATACGATGGTCACATGAATATTGAATGGCGCCACCTCTTTGGCCAATGCCTCTGACATACCAATAATTGCTGCCTTTACGGCGTTATAACTGCCTGCGCAGGCATCCCCACCATATCCCGCTGAGGAGGAATAATTGAAGATATGGCCACCCTGGCGAGCGCGGAAATGAAGCAGCACATTCCTGATAACATGCAGAAATGCAAATACATTAAGGCTCATCGACCGGCTAAATTCATCCGCTGACACCTCTTCAAGGCTACCTAACAACATATAGCCTGCATTATTAACCACGACATCTATTCTTCCAAAATGCTTTACGGTGTTTTCGATTGCGGCTTTAACTGCAGATTCATCGGTTAGATCAACTGTAATCGACAAGAGCCCGCATCGATCGATGCCCAATTCAGCTTCGATATTGGCTTTATCGCGCGACGTTGCGGCCACTTTATGGCCCATTGCTAATAAACGTTGCGTCAAAGCCAGACCAAAACCTTTAGAAGCTCCGGTAATGAACCATACTTGTTCCTTTTTAATACCCATGGAAATTTTTTTTCAAAATTAGACCTATATGAGTATATATAGTATACTTGTATACAAAAGTATACTTAACTTATGCCAGTCGAACATAACTTCCAGGATAAGATCAAGTGGGTGCAAGACACGATGTATGTAATCGGAGGTAAATGGAAATTAGCCATTATCATCTCTGTATATCATGGTAACAAGCGGTTTAACGATATTTTGACCTCCATCCCCAGGATCACCAATCGAGTGTTGTCACAGGAACTAAAACATCTCGAGGAAAACCTCTTAATTAAGCGGTCCATCGTTTCCGAATCCCCGATTAAGATCGAATATTGTCTCACTAGCTATTGCCATAGCATAACTGATGTCTTGGTAGCCATGGAAAAATGGGGCAAACAGCACCGCGAAAAGGTTAAAACAAAAAGAGCCCCCTAAAGCCGACAACGCCTATCCCGGACTCCGCCCGAGCCCCCGCACCGGTAAAAATGCCTGGAAAATCAGTATTTCGTCTTATTTCTGTTCGAAAAATCAGCGGAATTTTGTGCTAATAAAGGTTGTAAAAATTATGAGCACTCTAAGACAAATTCCCGATAGCACCCGATTCAAACCCGGTAAGAATGCTATTTTTTTTGAAAGCAATGGCGAAAGATTGAGCGGCGATCTATATCTGCCGGACGGTTTCGACCCCAAAAAGAAATACCCCACCGTCATTTATACCCGCCCCGGCACCCAGGTCAAAGAGCAAACCGGCGCTACTTACGGTAAAAAACTAGCCATAAAAGGCTATGCATTCTTATCCTTCGACCCAAAGAACTTCGGTGACAGCACCGGCGAAGTCCGCAATTACGAGTCTATTCATAATATGGTGCCAAACACCACGGATGCCATCAGCTTTTTAAGGATGTTCCCTTTCGTCGATCGCGACAGATTCTACGGCCTCGGCGCCTGTGCCGGCGCACCCTATATTTGCACGGTCGCCCTGGGCGACAAACGTATTGTGGCTGTAGCAACCATCGTCGGCAATTTCGATGCCGCAGCATCCTTGTTTGGTGCATATCCCAAAGCCGTCCTCGACAAAATGCTCGAAATGGCCGCGGAAGGAAAACAAAGGTATTACGAGACCGGAGAGTATAGCACCACACACCTGTTCGGTGGCGAACAAAATCTACCGCCTGCAGATTCCGCGTCGCAGGCCTTGAAAGACGCCTACGCATATTACTTCATACGCGCCGGTCAGGACAAATGCCCCAATTACTCGCCCTACTTCCCGACCATCGGCCTCCCCGTCGACCCCGCGCGGGTGTTCGTCAACCAGGCGAAATACCTCAACACGCCATTCCTGGTTATCGCTGGCAGCAACGCTTTTACCCGCGACATGGACCGGAACGTCTTTGAAATAGCGGCCGAACCCAAAGAGTGGCTGCTCATCGAAGGCGCTTCCCACATGGATCTATACGACGTCGATCCCTATGTCGATCAGGCCATCGAAAAAATTGACGACTTTTACAAAAAATACGTAGCACAGTAAAAGCGGGGTTTGCATAGCAGCGCCGGCGTCGATAACCCTGACGGCGCTTTTTTCAAAAAGGAAACTTTTCAACACATGGCTAAAGGCCCCACATTCGTTCAATCGATCCATGACTTGCATCGCATATTGGGATATCATAAACCCAAACACCCGCTCGTATCCCTTATACAGACCAAAGATGTCCATATTCCCGAAGAACTATTCGGCACCAAACTGGTCTTTGATTTCTATGTGATCTCGCTGAAGGAAAAATATGGCAAAATGAAATACGGCCATAACCACTACGATTTTCAGGAAGGCACTATGATCTTTACTGCGCCGGGGCAGGTAATCAGCCCTATCAAAAGAGAGACTCCGGAAACCCCTCGCGGCTGGTCGCTCTATCTTCATACGGATCTCTTACGCGTGTCAGGCTTTGCCGAACGAATCAAACAATACTCGTTTTTCTCTTATGCCGCCAATGAAGCGCTCCACGTATCCGATCAGGAAAAACGAATCCTCTACGAGTGCGCCGCCAATATCGAACGGGAATATGATCAGAATATCGACCGCCACAGTCAACGGTTGATTGTATCGAATGTAGAGTTGCTATTGAATTACTGCACCCGGTTCTACGACCGCCAATTTATCACCCGATCGACCATCAATAAGGACGTGATCACCCGCTTCGAACAATTCCTGGCCAATTATTACCACTCCTCTCCTAATGAGATAAAAGACCTCCCCACCGTCGCACAATGCGCCGAAGCGGTCAACTTATCGCCGCACTACCTGAGCGATCTATTAAAAAAGGAAACGGGAAAGAATACGCAGGAGCATATTCATCTGTTTATCATCGAAGAAGCAAAGAATAAGTTATTAGGTACCGAGCAAAGTATCAGTGAGATCGCCTTTCAACTTGGCTTCGACTACCCGGCCTATTTTACGAAATTGTTCAAGTCGAAAACCGGCTCAACCCCATTACAATTCCGAAAATCCAACGATAATTGAGATCGGCTGCAAGCACATCGACCACTTCCCCTGCCGCATGTACCACGATAGACTTGATCTACCTCACACGAGCTATTGTGCGCATTACCGCGCGACCATAGAAAACCTATTCAATGGCGCTGGCCACGAGCCGCGTGTCAGTTGAAAAAAAAATCACAAAAATTTACCAATTCAGGCTGTCCACATGAAATCGCATCAATAACGAATTCACCTTTTAATAACAAGAATATGCAATTAAAGAAGATCCTCACCATCGCTCTCCTCGGAATCGCAAGTGCTGCATCGGCCCAGACTGCTGACCCCAGCACAGACCCACACATCGACCCGCAGGTCCGGGTATTTCTCAAAAAATTGAATGACGCCGGCAAGGGCCAGCCGCCCATTTACAAACTGCCCGGAAGCGGTCCCGCTGACGCCCTGACCGCGTTGCAAAATCAAACCGACGTCGACATGTCCGGCATCGAAGTCACGGAAAAGACTATCACGGAGGACGGCGTAACTGTTCCCCTGCATATCATGCGTCCAGTTGGTGTCAGCGGCGTACTGCCCGTTATAGTCTTTTACCATGGCGGCGTTTGGCTGGTAGGCAACTATGAAAATCACAAACGGTTTGTCCGCGATCTGGTCGTCGGTACACAAGCCGTTGCCGTCTTCGTCGACTACACGCTTATCCCCGTAGCAAAATTCCCCGTGCAGATCAACCAGGCTTATGCCGCCTTAAAATGGGTAAGTGAGCACGGTTCGGAGATTAACGTCGATCCTTCCCGTATAGCCATCGCCGGCAACAGTGTAGGCGGCAATATGGCAGCCGCAATCGCCCTGATGGACAAAGACAAACATGGTCCTGCTCTGCGTATGGAGCTGCTGCTCTATCCTGCCGTCGGCGCCGATTTCACCACCGGATCGTATAAAATGTACGGTCAGAACCGCTTCCTCACCACAGACTTTATGAAATATGGCTATGACGTCTATGCGCCGAATATGGAAACCCGGAAAAACCGCTATTGCGTGCCGATGGCCGCTACCATCGAAGAAGCCAAAGGCCTGCCTTACACGCTGATCCAGGTGGCAGAGAACGATCCCCTGCGCGATGAGGGCGAAGCCTATGGCCGTAAACTGCGCGAAGCCGGAGTCAACTGCACCGTCACCCGATACAACGGGCTGATCCATGACTTCCAGGTCCTGAACGCCATCAACACGGTACCGGCCGTACAAACCTCCATCAAGCAGGCAGTTGACGAACTTAAAAACGCCTTAAAATAATTTCAACTGCATTACCTGAGTCACCATCAAACAGACAACGATTGTGCGGCCGGAAGACGCGACCGGCTGGCGGATGTCGAATACTTCCAGGCCTACCTGTTGCAGGCCGCCCGCAACGAGTCGATCAACGTTCTCCGCGCCGCCAGCCGGTCGAATATCGTAAAAGGCGAGATCGCCCGCCATTTCCAGGATAACCCGGGATTCTTCGACGACGAGACCCTGCAGCGGGACTACCGCCTTTTTATCAGGCGGACGCTCGACTCGCTGCCGCCGAGGTCGAGAGAGATATTCCTGATGTGTCGCGAACAAGGCAAGACCTAAATTTTTTTAAATTTGTTCCACTCCGGTCGATTCAAATTTTCGAATTGACGGGCAATTCAGAATAGATGAATATATCGGACAATACACAGTGAAAACAGTGCACCGACTGTGCATTTCGCTTTGTCAGGTTGCCAAAACACCGCTGAAGTATCCAAACCTTGGGCGGAATAAGCTGTTTTGACACCTAATTTCAACTATCCGGCATAATCAAGCCTTCTTTTTTGACCGTCCTCGCACGGCATTGGTGCTACATCATATTTTATATTCCACTGTTTAATGTCTTCTAAAATCGGCAGAAACGCCAAGCCTTTTTCAGTCAACTTATATTCTACCCTTGGCGGTAATTCACTGTAAGCCATCCTTTCCACCAGTCCGTCTCCTTCCAACTCTTTCAGTTGTTCGGTCAGTACTTTCCGCGAAATGATTGGGATGATGGCAGCCAACTGACCGAAACGTGTTGTCCGAGCGCCAATTACATCTATGATGATCGGTTTCCACTTATTACCAATGGTGCCGATGGCCCTGGTAAATGGGCAATGCGAATTGCAAAATCTTTCGTCTTTCATATGTCAAAAATTGTAGTTACCGTATAGTAACCAGAATAAACTAATATGGTTACAAAGGTAAACTATTGACAATACCTTTGTGACAGAATTAAATAAATTAAACATGAGCAGGTTAAAAAATAAAGTAGCCGTAATTACAGGCGGCAATAGCGGCATCGGATTCGGCATCGCACAAGCATTTAGAAATGAAGGTGTTAAGGGGGCGATTGTCGGCAGAAACAAGAAGACGTTAGCGACAGCTGCGGCTCAGCTTGGCGACTCTTTTATTGCCATCAACGCAGATGTAACCAACCTTGCTGACCTGGAAAGGGTGTTTGCAGCAACAGCCGAAAAGTTCGGCAAGATAGATGTGATTGTAGCCAATGCGGGTGCCGGAACCACTGGAACTGTGGCAGATACTAGCGAAGCCGACTATGACCGGTTATTGGATCTAAACTTGAAGGGTGTTTACTTCACTGTCAATAAAGCATTACCGTATATGAATAATGGTGGTTCTATTATTTTAATCGGGTCGAATGCGGCACACCGCTCTTACCCTTCATTCGGGCTTTATGGTGCGGCAAAAGCAGCGGTGATCTTTTTGGCAAAAGCCTTTTCAAATGACCTTTTAGGCAGAAAGATCAGGGCAAATGTAATCACTCCAGGTACAACAGACACGCCTGCATTTGACAAGTTTGTTCCCGCGGAACAAATTGAGACCATAAAACAACACTTCGCAAGTGTAATGCCGATAGGCAGGATCGGACAACCGTCTGACATCGGTAAAACAGCCGTTTTCCTGGCTTCTGACGATTCTTCTTTCGTGCTTGGTGCTGAATTCCTGGTTGATGGCGGCATGACCTATTTGGCTAAGTAATAGATATTCCAGCAGCGCGGGCTCTAATTCGTGACATTGAATCATTAAATAACTACAAAATGAACAAATCGGAAGATAAAGTAACAAGTTACTCAATCGTCGGCTTTGGCCATATCGGCAAAGCGCTGGCCAGAGCGTTTGCCCGAAAGGGAATCGAAGTATCGGTTGCAACGACTCGCGCCCCGGAAAGCTACACCTCCGACGCGGCCGCGATCGGAACAGGGATCATTCCCAGAACGCTGGCAGAAGCCGTTAAAGCGGACGTGATCTTTTTGGCTGTGCGTTTTGAATCGCATCCGGATGTCGCAAAGGTGTTATCCGATTGGAAAGGAAAGATCATCGTGGATGTGACCAATGCTTACGGCGTGCCCCCGGAACAGACGGGAGGACAGCCTTCCGCCAAGTTCGTCGCGCAGGCTTTTACTGGCGGAAAACTGGTTAAAGGCTTCAACCATTTGGGCGCCGCTATTCTTGATCAGGATCCGGCGGTACATGGAGGCCGGAGAGTTGTATTCCTGGCGAGCGATGATGATGACGCGGCAACGGAGATCGGTAAACTTGCGGAAAAACTAGGTTTTGCACCCATCAAACTTGGCGGGCTTTCAGAAGGCGGACTGCTGGTACAGGCACGTGGGAAGACCTGGGGGCAATTGATTTTTCAGGACTTAGTCAAGTTCGACAAATAAATAAAATATCAAATTTAGTAATAGGAAAATGAGCAGACTAAAAAACAAAGTAGCGGTCGTTACAGGTGCTTCAAAAGGAATAGGTGCAGCTATCGCCAGACACTTCGCCGCAGAAGGCGCAAAGGTGGTCGTGAATTACGCGTCAAGTAAAGAAGGTGCGGATAAAGTGGTTAAAGAGATAACTGACAACGGTGGGATGGCCATTGCCGTACAGGCCGATGTATCGAAAGAAGCTGATGTAAACCGGCTGTTCGAACAAACCAATACTGCATTCGGCGGCTTGGATATATTGGTCAACAACGCGGTTTACCAGGGATATGCACCCATTGAATTGGTATCAGCAGAAACTTTTCATAGCAGTTTTAACGTGAACGTGCTCGGGCCGATTCTTACGATCCAGGCAGCTTTGAAACTGTTTGCCGATAAGGGTGGCAATATTATCAATATCAGTTCAGGTGCAAGCAAAATGCCGTTGCCATCAGCCTCATTGTATTCTGCAACGAAAGCGGCATTAGATGCTATTACTGTTTCTCTGTCAAAAGAACTGGGTGCAAAGAACATTCGTATCAATTCTATTTTGCCGGGCGCTACGGAAACAGAAGGAGCAAATGCGGCGGGGGTAACTGCCGGCAGCGAGTATGAGAAAATGTTTATTGCCAACACGCCGCTGGGTCGTCGGGGCAAACCCGATGATATTGCTAGGGCAGCCGTGTTCTTGGCTTCCGATGATGCAGCCTGGATCACGGGAGAACAGATCTCCGTTTCAGGCGGTATGTATGGATTTTAATAGCCGAAAAAAGAATAACCCCTAATAAATCACCCGGGCAAAGCAAGCCGGCCGTTCGGCCGGCTTGCTACCGGTGTTATACTGGTCGAGGAACGGCTGTGGCGCTGGCTGGTCCGCCTCTTTAAAACTAAAATGAACAAGGATCTGCAGGCCGATATGCAGCACCGGCTCGACGCATTAAAAAAGGCGAGTGAGCGGTAGACCACCGGCGTTGTCCGCGTAAGCAGACTCGCATGTTTTTGCCCTGTCGGTGGCTTTTCAAGTGATCAGGCTCCCGTCGCTCAATTCGATCACCCGGTCGCAATTCATGGCAAAATCGTCATCGGGTGTGACTGTGATGATGTTTTGATTTTTTTCCCGTGTGAGTGGCATGAAGGTCTCGAAGACAACTTTGGTATTTTTTGAATCTAGGTTACCGGTCGGCGCTTCCCCTATGATCACGAGAGGATCATCGATCAGGGCCCTCGCGATGGCAACCCGCTGCCGCCACCTAATCAGCCACCACATGAGTTGACCCGAGTTGAAGCGAATTCACTCTAAAAATTTCATTCTCAGTGGCAATTCAAAATTGAAGCGATCAGTAAAAAAGAATAGGCACCGTTTGAAGGTGCCTATCGTGACCTGGGCGGGATTAGCTCCGCTGATCCCGATACCCCTCTGAAGGCCTTACCCAAAGCCTCCCGGTGCGCTATCGCGCCCCGCGGCATTTTCATTTGTCCGCTCCTGTGAGCAAGCTCACGCGCTCCCAAATAAAAATGCCGGCCAGACTATCGTCTGGTCGGCTTTGTGACCCGGATTGGATTCAAACCAATGACCGCCTGCTTAGAAGGCAGGTGCTCTATTCAGCTGAGCTACCGGGTCGAATACGCTGAAACGGCGGCAAAAATAAAAAAAATCCCCCAACCCCCCAAACCCTTTTACGCTCAACGCTTTTAATTATCTTCGGCCCTCCGCACCGGAGGCAAAAGGACGCCATATCCCGCCCACGCGGGCGCGGTAAAACCACTATCTATGGATGTAAAGATCGAAGACAGTTGGAAAGAAGTGCTGAAGCAGGAGTTCAAGAAACCCTACTTCCTGCAGATAGCCACCCATTTAAAAACGGAGAAGATCAGCGGCAAGACCATCTACCCCCCCGGCAGCCTGATCTTCAACGCCTTTAATACGACCCCGTTCGAAGACGTCAAGATCGTCCTCCTCGGACAGGACCCCTACCATGGACCGGGACAGGCCCACGGCCTCAGCTTCTCCGTCCAGAAAGGCATCCCCCCTCCCCCGTCCCTGATCAACATCTTCAAAGAGCTCCATAGCGACGTCGGCATGGCCATCCCCAAACACGGCGACCTGACCCACTGGGCGCAGCAGGGAGTCCTCCTCCTCAACGCCTCGCTGACGGTCCGGGCCAATGAACCCATGAGCCACGCCAAGATCGGCTGGGCCGAGTTCACCGACGCCGTCATTGCTAAAGTTTCAGCCCTCAAAGAGAACGTGGTATTCCTCCTCTGGGGTAAATTTGCGCAGGAAAAACAAGTTTTGGTCGACGCCACCAAGCACCTGGTGCTGAAAGCCGCCCACCCCTCCCCCTTCTCCGCCGACAAGGGCTTCTTCGGGTGCAGGCACTTTTCCAAAGCCAACACCTGGCTGATGAGCGCCGGCATCGACCCCGTCGACTGGTCCTTGCAGTAGGCCGCCGGCAAGTAATCCCAGTCCAAACCCAACAACAAAAAATTCATGTCATCCCTCAAAAATACCTTCTGGAACATCTTCGCCCGCATCTGGGCCGTCTGGGTCATCCTGATCTTCGTCATCACCATGCTGATCTTCATGATCCCCTTCCTCCTGTTTGCCTATCCCCAGTCCGACCCTAAAAGAACCATGCGTTTCATCTCCTTCTCCCGGGTATGGATGGGCGTATTCCTGCCCCTGGCCGGTACCCCGCTGCGCATAAAAGGAAAAGAAAAATTCGCCAAAGACCAGCCCTACATCGTCGTCTGCAATCACAACGCGCTCCTCGACGTCCCTATTACTTCACCGGGAATACCGGGCCGCGGCAACAAAACGATCGCCAAGATCGAGATGGCCAAAATTCCGGTCTTCGGTCTGCTCTACCGCACAGGCAGCGTGCTGGTCGACCGCAACAGCGAAGCCAGTCGCCGCGATAGCTTTGTAAAAATGAAAGACGCCCTGGACATGGGCCTCCATATGTGTATCTACCCCGAAGGCACCCGGAACAAAACCACCGAACCACTGAAATCCTTCCACGACGGAGCCTTCCGCCTCGCCCTCAACACCGGCAAACCCATCATGCCTGCCGTCATCTTCAATACTCGAAAGGTCATGCCCATCGGCAAAACCTTCTACTTCCGGCCCCACCCCCTGGCCATGCACTTCCTCGACCCGATCACCCCCCAACCCGGCGAATCCGTCGACAACCTTAAACAACGTGTATTTGTAACAATGAGAGACTACTACTCCGCCCACTCCGCCAGGTCCTGAACCGATGAACCACCCTATTTCCCCTCTCTGAAATGCAGCACATTGCCGTTATCCATATACACATCAATATGCGATATCACCCTAAAGTTCTCCAAAAAAGAGCTCAGTGGCTTGTCCTTATGTAACGCGCCCGTGAACCGCTTTTGCGCAAGCGAAGCATCATCCAGCTCCGTCCTCACTCCAAACCACCTGCCAAGCACCGCGGATATCTCCTTCAGGTCGGCTCCCTCAAATATATACAACCCCTGCCGCCAGCTCAACACCTTCCTCGCATCAAAAACCTCCTGCCCGATCTTCCCACCCTCCGCCACCGCCATCCTTCCGGGCTGAACCTTCACCGTCGACGGACCAGCAACCAGATTCACTCCCCCATCCACCAGCGCCACCTTCACCACACCCTGATTATACGTATTCACATTGAATTCCGTACCTGTCACCTCCACAGTATTATCCTGTAAATGCACGATAAAAGGCTGATTCACCCGTCTGGCTATTCTACAGTAAGCTTCACCCCGGATCGTAACTTCCCGCCTGCCCGCCGCGAACGTCGAAGGGAAGCTCAGGCTGCTGGCGGAATTCAGCCATATCTCCGACCCATCGCTCAGATTCACTTTATAGTCCATACCAACCGGCACATCCACCGAATTGGTCCCAACAGCCGACTCATCCAAAGCTTTATAGCTAAGTGCCTTATCGCTATTGTCGAGAGCAAGCTGCCCCTTCCGGATATTCCCCTTCTCGATAGCAAGATCAACCTTCGACCCGTCCGCCAGCCGCAACACAGCGCCACCGGCTGCAGACACGACCGCCCGGTCAAAACTCGCTTCATCCCTCGTACCAACACTCTTGCTTACTCTCGTCGTCAGCCACCATCCGCCGATCACAATAACTGCGACAACCACCGCAATACGCACAAGCCTGCGCCGGCTCAGCACCCTCTGCTGATCGTGTATCTCCCCGGAAATATCCTTCCAGAAATCCGGCGAATTGAGATGACTGAACGCCTCCGCTACCTGCCCTCCCGGCAGCTGTCCCAACAGGGCATTATACGCGCCCTGCGCCTCGGGATCCCGAGCAAACAGCTCCTCCAGCTCCCGTTGCTCCTCAACAGTAAGCGAATTGGTGATCTTCCCAAGGAATAGGTATTGATGATAGTCAGAAATAGCAGCCATGCTTTATAGACAGGATTTTCATTTGCATTCACTAGCCAAACCGGCATTTTTTCTCCATCGCGAACCAAGCCCCAACCCCTGGGCTCACCAATCTCCACGCCCCCCCGCTCACCAATCCCCGCGCCCACAAACCCAGCCTCTCCCCCCAAAAACCTTCACAAACTCCTCTTCAGCGTAGCCCTCAGCTCCTTCAACGCCCGATCCATATGGCTGCTCACCGTATGCCGGCTGATCCCCAGCTGCGCCGCAATCTCCACATGCGTCATCTTCTCAATATACTGCATCCGGAAAACCTTCCCCGCCATCGTCGGCAACCGGTCGATCGCCACATTGATGATCTTCCCCAGCTCCTCATTCTCAAGCGGGTAATTCATCACCCCCTCCTGCGACGGAACATACCCCTGCCTCAGCCGCTCCTGCGTACGCAGCCGATCTTTGTAATTGAGCGCCCTGTTTCGGATAGACTGAAAAAGATAGGCATTCAGCGAAATGCTGACACTCTCGAAGATCCGGAAGAACCACAGATCGATAAAGAATTCCTGAACCAGGTCCCTCGCAGCAAATTCGTCATGAACGATCGATAACGCCAGCACATATAGCCTGTTCCTTGAGTGAAGATATAAATATTCGAACGCCTTCAGCTCATTCCTGCAAAGGGCTTTAAGCAACACCTCACTATCTGAATACTTGTCACTCATGCATCGGGGACGCCGAAGGCGAACAACGAATATATCGACTTTTTTGCCGGCCCGAAAACACCCATCAAAAAAAACTTCCCCCCGACTAGTGAACCGTAACAAAAAAACGGTCATCACCTATATACCTTCCTTTGAATAACCGTCCCTCCGACGGATACAATTTTATTAAACCAAAACTTTACTAATTATGACACCCATCACCGCACGCTCACAATAATCCTGCTAAAATATAAAACCCCTCTGCCGTGGAAAGCTTGGAGGGGCCGTCCGAAATATTACTGGTAACATTTCAAACTATTGCAATTTATGCAAAAAATCAGGTTTTTTTGTAGGGGGCAGGCCGTTGCCTCTCTTTTCAATCGCTTTAACTGGCTGCAAATAATGAGAACTAGCGCTATAATATTCATGATCCTGTCCGGCTTGACACAGCTGCTGATAGCCGCCCCCGGCAGGGGCCAGGACAGAATAAGAAAGAACATCAGCCTTGACTATCACAACGCTGCTTTCACCACCGTGGTCAAAGCCATCGAACAAAAGTCGGGACTGATCATCATGTATGAGCTGACCCCCGCCATCGAGAACCAACGACTGACCCTCGCAATTAAAGACCACTCCGTCGCCGACGCCCTCGACCTCCTCGTCACCGGACGCAAACTAAGATGGAGCCTCGACCAGTCCGAGAACATCGTCCGACTCGAAAGAATAGACGAGCAACACCCGGGAACCTCAACCCCCGCCGCTACCGAACAGCCGCCCAACATTTCCGGAATCATAAAAGACGCCCTTGGCCATCCCCTCGCAGGGGCCACCATCGCCATCAGGAACAGTAAGACCTCTACTACCTCCAACGCCGAAGGCTTCTTCACGATCCCGGCAAAAGAAGGCGACGTCCTTATCTGCACCTACGTATCCTGCGAACCACGCTTCATCCGCGTGTCTTCCGACATGCAACGCACTGCTTCATTGGGTGAGATCGTGCTGACGCAAGCCCCGTCCGGCCTCGACGAAATGGTGATCATCGCCTACGGAACAACCACAAGACGCCTCTCCACAGGCAGCGTCTCCACTGTCAGCGGCGAAGACGTGCGCCGCCAGCCCGTCAGCAATGTGCTCGAAACACTGGAAGGCAAAGCCCCCGGCCTCTTCATATCACAATCCAACGGCTCCCCGGGCAGCCAGATGAATATCTCGATCAGGGGACAGATGTCCATCGCGAGCGGCAAGCTTCCTCTCTTCATCATCGACGGAGTGCCCTTCGCCGAGACACCCATCAATCAGCTCGGCGGTTCCAGCTACGGCCAGCAAGGCGCCGCAGGCCCCATCGACCCCATGAACTCGATCAACCCCTCCGATATCGAAAGCATCTCGATACTAAAGGACGCCGACGCAACCGCCATCTATGGCTCACGTGGCGCCAACGGCGTCATCCTCATCACCACCCGCAGGGGAAAGGCCGGTGCCGCACGCTTCGACCTCTTCGCCTCCACCGGAGCCGGCAAGCCCACCCATACCATGCCGATGCTCGACAAAGACCAATACCTTCAAATGCGCCATGCTGCATTCGCCAACGACAACGCCTCCCCCACCCTGTCGAATGCACCTGACCTTCTGTTATGGGATACGACAAAGTCGACCAATTTTTACCGACGATTCATCGGCAACAGCGCGCATCAGACCGAGCTCACCGGTTCATTCTCCGGCGGTGACCAGCGCCTGCGCTATCTTTTCTCCAATACCTTCCGCCACCAGGGCACCGTCTACCCCGGCGACTATTCCTACAACCGCTATTCCTCGCACCTCAGCATCGACAACACTTCCCTCGATGGCCGCTTCGGAATATCGGCCACAGCCATCTATACGAAGGAAAACAACAACCAGTCCCTCGGGGACATGACCGGCCAGATCTTCAATCTGCCGCCCGATTATCCCCTATACAACGCCAACGGCACGCTCAACTGGACAGGCGGCATTGTCAACCCGCTCGCCAATCTGCTGAAGTCCTCCCTGTTCAATTCGGACAACCTGCTGGCCAACACCAGCCTGCGCTATACGGTCCTGCCCGGCCTGAACGCAAGGGTCAGCCTCGGCTACAACAAGATCAACCAGTCCATCACTACCCTCAATCCGCTGAAGTCCATCAACCCGAACACAACCACACAGTCTTCTGCCAATTACAGCTCTAACTATGTCGAAAGCTATATCGTAGAGCCTCAGCTCGACTATGCCAAAACCCTGGGCAAAGGCAGGCTGACAGCCACAGTAGGCGGTACATGGCAACAATCCAATTTTGTACAACCCTACTCCGTCAGCGCAACAGGCTTTTCCAACGACAACCTGATGAGCTCCTGGATCGCCGCGTCTACCATCACTTTCAAGACCAGCAGCTATACATCCTATAAATACGCCTCAGGCTTCGCCCGTATCAATTATACCTGGATGGACCGCTATCTGCTCACGCTGACGGGACGCAGAGACGGATCATCCCGCTTCGGGCCCGACCACCGCTGGGGTAACTTCGGTTCCGTAGGCGGCGGATGGATCTTCACCAGCGAACCCTGGATGAAAAGAGCAGCCCCCGTCCTCAGCTATGGCAAGCTCCGCGCAAGCTACGGCACCATCGGAAACGACCAGATCGCCGACTATGGCTACCTGTCCACTTACTCTACCTACTGGTACTCCTACGGAGGCGCCTCCATCTATCCTTCCCGCATCGCCAACCCCAACTATGGGTGGGAGACCAGCCGCAAGATCGACGCCGCCCTCGAAACAGGCTTTTTAAAAGACCGCATCCTGCTTAACGTTAACTGGTTCACCAGCCGCACCGGCAACCAGCTGATCAGCTCACCGCTGGCAGCTCAAACGGGTTTCAACATCTTCCAGGCCAACCTCCCCGCCCTCCTTGAGAGCACCGGCTGGGAGTTCGAGCTGAAGACAACCAATATCAAACAAAAAGACCTGGTTTGGACCAGCACATTCAACCTGACGATTCCCCGTAACAAGCTGCTCTCCTTTCCCGGCCTGTCCAGGACCGCCTATGCCTATACTTATATCGTCGGAAAACCCATCAACAACTACAACGGCTATCATTTCACAGGCCTCACCAACGGTGTCGCCACAGTAGAAGACTTCAACAAAGATGGCAAGATCACACCAGGGCTTCAGCAGACACAAAATGGGGACTACTACATGATCGGCACGAGCAGCCCCAAATTCTATGGAGGCCTGAGCAGCTCCCTGCAATACCGGCAATTCCAGCTCGACGTGCTGTTCCAGTTCGTCAAGCAGCTGAAAGCGGGCTTCAGACAGGCTAACCCAACAACACCAGGCTTCATGGCCAACCAGGATTCGCATATCCTCTCAGACGGCTTCCAGCCAACAGTGACTGCTGGCAGCACCGCCGCCTATGCCTATTCCAACTATTACCTGCTGTCCGACGCATCTTATTCCGACGCCAGCTTTATCCGGCTTAAGAACGTCAGCCTGACTTACGATCTGCCCGCCAAATGGCTACAACCGGCAAAGATCAGATCGGCAGGAGTCTTTCTCAGAGGACAAAATCTGCTGACCATCACCAGCTATTTCGGTTTCGATCCCGAAACAGCGGGAACCGCGCTTCCTCCGCTAAGACAAGTCGTTGCAGGCATCCATTGTTCACTTTAAACTCGTACAAAAATGAAACAACGCTCACTGATATATTTAACCGCTCTTACCGGCTTATTCCTGTCAGCCTGTAACAAGCTCATCGAGATAGGAACGCCTCAGAACCAGCTGGTGACCGCCAGCGTCTTTACAGACACCGTCACAGCGGAATCCGCCGTGCTGGGGATGTATAGCAAGCTCGCCAATGGATACCTGGGCACCGACCCCGGTACCGCCACCAGCCTGTTCAACGGACTTTCCGCGGACGAGGGTTATCATTTCTCGTATACCTTCTACGATGATTTCAAGAATAATTCCCTGACCCCAGCCACGTTTTACCTGGGGACCTACTGGAGCGGGTTCTATAACATCATCTATACAGCCAATTCCCTGATACAGGGCGACAGCGCCTCCCCCTCGCTGCCCGCGCCTTACAAGGCCCGCACCATCGGCGAAGCAAAATTCGTTCGCGCCGTCTGCTATTTCTATCTCGTCAATGAATACGGAGCCGTGCCCCTGGTGCTCACCCCCGACGTGAATATCTCGAACACCCAACCGAGGGACAGCGCAACCAAAGTGTATGACCAGATAGAAAAGGACCTGACGGATGCCCTGAATGTACTACCGGCAAGCCTTAGCTACTACAGCGGCAACAGAACAAGAGCCACCACCTGGGCCGCAAACGCCCTCCTGGCCCGCACCTGCCTGTACAGGAACAAATGGTCACAGGCAGCAGCAGCCGCTACTGCCGTCATCAATAACCCGGGCCTCTTCTCCATCAACCCCGATCTGACAAAGGTCTTCCTCGCCAACAACTCCGAAGGGATACTCCAGTTCGTCAATGCGCTGACGTTTTCCTGGATGGCGACCAATCTCGGTACGAGCGCTACAGCCGTGACCCCGAATTTCGTGCTCAGCGACAGTCTCTACGCCTCCTTCGAGACCAATGACCTCCGCAAAACCAGCTGGGTAGGGATAAAATCATACGGCAACACCAACTACCCCTTCCCGAATAAATACCGATACAACGGCGGCGGTTCCGTCGAATACGCACAGCTCCTCCGCATGTCTGAGCAATACCTGATCCGCGCCGAGGCAAACACCCGTCTGGGCAATTTTTCGGCCGCAGCGGCAGACCTCAACACCGTTCGATCGAGAGCCGGTCTCACAAATACCACGGCCAACGACAAACCATCGCTTATCGCGGCCATCGAACACGAATCCCGGACCGAATTCTTCTGCGAATGGGGACACCGATGGCTCGACCTGAAGAGATGGCCCGGCGTCAACAACCCCGCTATGACACGCGCGGATGAAGTGCTGTCCGCGGCAAAGGGCTCTCAATGGCAGTCTACCGACGCCCTGTATCCGATCCCTCAGCAGGAGCGGAACATCAATCCGAATCTTACCCAAAATCCTGGCTATAACTAAAACACGTTAAAATTTACATTATGCAATTTTGTTCATTCCGGCAGCTGCTGCCGGCCGCCTTCCTCATGCTCAATGCGGCCGCCGCACAGAGCACACCTCAGCCCTTTACGCTGAAAGGAGAGCTCAGGGCCAATAAGCTTCCCGCCAGGCTCTACCTGGCGTATAAAGACGCCGGCAAATTCACCCGTGATTCCGCGACCCTCACCAACGGCCAGTTCGTTTTTAAAGGTGTGATCAGCAGACCCGTGAAAGCCAGACTGTATTTCAATCAAAAACCCGGTGAAGCCTACACGCCGCCACGCGAGCTGTACCTCGAACCCGGCGCCATGACAATAAAAAGCAGTACAACGCTTGACTCGGCCTCCGTCAAAGGCAGCCCGGCCACCCTGCTCAACGACGAATGGGAAAAGTCCGCGCAGCCATACCTTTCCCAGCTGCAGACGCTGCGGACAAAGCTCTGGTATATCCGTGCCGACCGCGACAGCGTCCGGATCATCAATGACGAGATCGGGCAAAAACAACAAGCAATGGCCCGGGCCCTGACAGCCTTCGTCACCCTGCATCCCGACTCCTGGGTCAGCTGGGACCTCGTCGACGAACGCCGCGTAGCCATGGATCCCACAACCTTCGAGCCCTCCTTCAGGGCACTCGCCGGGCGCTTCCGCAACTCCCCTCAGGGCAAGGAGCTGGAAGAACAGATCGCCAACGTAAAGAATACCGAGATCGGCGTACGCTCCGCCGACTTCTCACAGCGCGACGAGCACGGCAATGCCGTCAGCCTCCGTTCCCTCCACGGCAAATACGTCCTGATCGACTTCTGGGCCAGCTGGTGTGGCATCTGCCGCCTTGAGAATCCCAATATCCTCCGCGCCTACAATGCGTATAAGGACAGCGGCTTCACCGTGCTCGGCGTCTCCCTCGACGACTCGAAGGATAAGTGGATCCGCGCCGTCAAAGAAGACAACATGCCCTGGCAGCAGGTCTGCGACCTGAAAGGCACGAAGAACGACGTCGCGATGCTCTACGGCATCCAGGGCATCCCCCAGAACGTGCTCCTCGACCCCAACGGCGTGATCATCGCCAAGAACCTCCGCGACCGCGACCTGATGAACAAGCTGATCGAACTCTTCGACGCCGGGCGCAACATGCGCGTCGACGGTCGCATCGAAGGCCTGAAGGACAGCACGCTGTTAGTCCGGTACCAGGTCCGCAGCCAGCTCCATACCGCCACCATCCCCGTCCACAACGGCCATTTCACCTGGCTGGCCAATATCCCCGAACCCGAGAAAGTAGCCGCCACTTTCCTCCCCAGCCACCGGAGCGTTCAATTCTTCGCCGACAACGGCTACCTCGAGCTCAGCGGCAAGTCCGATTCCCTGAATACCCTGCAGGTAAAAGGGTCATGGCTGAACGACGAGTCAAAAGCCTTCCAAACCACCAATCCCAGCCCTACCGACGAACAGAAAGAACAATATATCCATACCCACCCCTCCAGCCTCTTCTCCCTCAACCTCGTGTACGACATGCTTATGACGGGAACCGACCACGGTAAGGTATATTCACTGTTCATGTCCCTCTCCGGGCCCGTGCGTTCAATGCCCACCGGCCAATTGATCGCCGCAGAGCTATCCGGTTCAACCTCCGCCGCACAGCAAGGCGAATGCACCCTTGCCTTGACCTATATCGGCGAAAAAGCCCGCAAGGCTTATATCTCCTGGTATGCAGATGAACAATTCCGGCTGGATTCCGCAGACATCAGCACCGGCAAATGCATCTTTCACATAAAGCTCGACTACCCCGTTTCCACCCGACTATGGCTCGACAACCGCGGCTTTGGTTACTCCAACGGCCACCGGCCCGATATGCTGTATTTCTACATGGAGAATGGCGCTATACAGATCGACGCCAAAGACTCCGTTAAGAACGCCGCCATCACCGGCTCCCGGATCAACGACGAGGTCGCCGTCTATAAAAGATATGTCTCCCCCGCCACCAACGAGCTCGAAGACATCAATGCAGAGATCCTTCAGGCGCCGGATGCCCAAAGACGCGACACCACCTTCCTCAATCCGCTTTATGCAAGACAGCAGGCAGCCGCAATCCGGCTCCAACAGCTGGACAGGGATTTTGCGACAGCCAACCCCGATAATTACGGCAGCCTGCAGGCGCTGCAGGAAGCCGGAGGGATCAACATCGACGCCACCGTAATGGGCCCGCTCTTTCAAAACCTCTCCGCCAGACTCCGCAATTCCGCGGCCGGCCAGCGTTATGCCCAACAGCTGGAGACGGCTCGCAAGACCGGCATCGGCGCACAAGCACCCGACTTCACCCAGAATGACCCCAACGACAAGCCCATTAGACTGTCCGACTTCCGCGGCAAATACGTCCTCCTCGACTTCTGGGCCAGCTGGTGCGGCCCCTGCCGGAAAGAGAACCCCAACTATGTCAATGCCTACCACATATACAAGGACAAGAACTTCACCTTGCTGGGCGTGTCCCTCGATAAGCAGCAGGACAGGAACGCCTGGATCACCGCCATCAAAAAAGACGGCCTCGAATGGCCCCAGGTATCCGACCTTAAATTCTGGCAGAACGACGTGGCAAAACTGTACGATATCCGCGCCGTCCCCCAGAACTTCCTGATCGATCCCAACGGGAAGATCATCGCCAGAAACCTCCGCGGCGAACAGCTGCTCAAAAAACTAAAGGAACTCCTTAATTAAAACTAACCCTCCAAAAGAACGGCCGCTCACTGCGGCCGTTTTCTATAATTATTCCTCATCAACAACCCAAAATCATCCGGATCATTAATGATCACATTATGCTCCCTCGGACTATGCACGAACAGTATCCTATTACCCTTTATCACCTCCCCATCCACCGCCGCCTCCTCCACCAATCCATAATCCACCTTATCCTGCCTCAACCGCACCATCATCGTATCGCTCATCTTATCCGGCCCATATCCCGTATTCGTAAACCAATGAACGAAATGGTGCCCCCCATCCTCCGCCCATCGCGTAAATGTATCCAACCGCCCATACAACGCATCGAACAAAAACACCTCATCCACTCCCACTCCCCCATGCTCCAATATATCCGCCATCACCGAATACCCACCACTATGCCCAGCCAGCGCAACACGCCCCGGCATCACACCGGAACCGATCACCCCCTTGCCGCGCAATTCAGATAGCACATCCCCAACCAATGATCTGAACATCCCCTCCCTCCTCATCTTCCCTCCATAGCTGTCCGCCGCATTCCTCGCCGCCTCCGGCAATACCAGCACCGCATTTCGCCCCGAAGCAGCAAACTGTCGCGCCAGCCCGTAAAATTGCAGGGCCGTATCAATATTGTTATGCCAGCCATGGAACCAGAACACCATGTCTACAACCCCGCTAACCCGCAGCCCTGCCGGTACCACCACCAACACCGAACTATCATCGTAATGGCCCTCCCGGGGAAGCAGCTTACCATCTCCGTCCACATGCCCCCGATCCCTCGCCGTATCCGGGTAACAATTATGCGCCGAAGTAAAATGAAGGACCCGGTACGCCTCCTGCGCCCGCACCCCCATAAACAGTACCCCGGATAACAACCACCCAATCAGATATTTCATACCTGTAAAATAAACCGCCGGCAACGATTGCGCAAATAAATCCCGCCACCCGCCCACCTTTTCGTAGCATTGGTCTATGAGATCATTCCCCCGTCCGCCGATCGCGATCATCCTCCTGTCGCTCGCCTCCCTCTCCCTGGCCGCCCAGGAGCCGACACACATCGACCCACAACCCTTCGCCGACAACTCCGGCCACTGGTACGCCATCTTCGACAAACACAATATCATCAATCCCCTGCCCGACAGACCAAGATACCAGCCAACCGATATCAAAAACATCGGCGACAACATCCTGCTCTTCCAGAAGAACAACGGTGGCTGGCCAAAGAACTACGACATCTTCGCCATCCTGACCGAGGCCCAGAAAGACAGCGTCATAAACGCAAAAGACCAGACCAACACCACCTATGACAACGGCAGCACCTATACCCAGATAGCGGCCCTGGCCACGATCTACGCTGTCACAAAAGAGAATAAATACAGGATAGCCGCAGAAAAAGGCCTCGACTTCATCCTCCGCTCCCAATATACTAACGGAGGCTGGCCGCAATATTATCCGCTGGAAGACAACTACAGCCGCCATATCACCTTCAATGACGGCGTCTTCGAAGGCATCATGCGCCTGCTCAAAGATATAAAGGACAACAAGCCGGAATACGACTTCATAAAAGAAGCCCAAAGACAACAGCTGGCAAAAGCCTACGACAAAGGCCTCGACTGCATCATCCGGTCGCAGATCGTCGACGACGGCAAACCCACCGCCTGGTGCCAGCAGCATGACGAGTCCACCCTGCAACCGGCCTGGGCCCGGAAATTCGAGCCACCTTCCATCTGCAACGGAGAGAGCGCCGGGATCGTGATCTTCTTATTGAGCATCGACCATCCGGATCAAAAGATCGTCGCAGCCATCGAAAACGCCATCAGCTGGTTCCGGGACTCCCGTATCTACAATACCCGCATCCAGCGCATCTCCGCCCCCAGAATGGTCACACCGTTCCGTGTGTCCACATCCGACCGCATCGCCGTCGTCGATTCGGCCGCTCCCCCCATCTGGACAAGATATTACGAGCTGAAGACCCACCGACCCCTGTTCTGCAACCGCGACAGCAAAGTGGTATACTCCCTGGCCGAGGTCGACCGGGAAAGACGCGATGGCTACGGCTGGTATACCTATGCCCCCCAGCGGGTCCTGGACATGTACCCCGACTGGCAACGCAAATGGGCGCACGCCGCGCAATAACACCCGCGGGAGCCGCGAGCCCCTACCCCCAAAATTTATTGATTATAAAAATACTTCGTCCTGTTGATCTTCAGATCCTGCAATATCCCACTCTTCGGACTGATCGTAAAATTGAAGAAATGCGTATACCCCACCGGCGTCACATTGATCGACATCTGCCAGCAGTGCAGATCCCGCGAGATGCTGGCCGTCAACGACTGCATCTTCTGCGCCTTCAGATCATAAAACCCATTCAGCCCGATCTTCCACTTCTCCGTCAGGTTAAAATCCCCGCTCCAGTTGACCGATGACGTGATGGTCGTTGCAAACCCCGTATAGTCCGCCTTCTCCGCGTTCGTGAATTGAAACGCCAGCGCCAGGTTCAACGACCACGGTATATTAAAGTCTGCAAACTGTCCCGGATTATTCCGGATATAGTTCAGCTGCGCCTGCTGCTCCTCCATCGTCAGCGGTATTTGATTTTGCTGATTCTGCGCCTTCTGCTGCGCCAGCTTCTCATCCTTCGGCTTACTCTTGAAGCTCGTCGAAATAGCCAGGTTCCCCTGTGTGATCCGTCCCAGCGAGAACTTCTTCCCCGTCCAGGCATACTTGTCGATATTGAAACCGAACGAATCCGTCTTGTACGGGTTCAGCGTCGCCCCCCCCGTTATATTGATGTTCTGGAACAGGGTACTTCGGAAATAAAAAGTAATAGGCGAGAGCTTGAACGAGTCCGCCAGATAGTTATAGCTGCCATTGAAGCCAAAACCGTCAATGAGCGTTATCTTCTTGATCCCCGCCGTCGATGTATCCGTCTTCGACCGCACCTTTATTTCAAGATGGTTGTCCAGGCCAAAAGACAGGCCGCCAAACGTTCCCTCGCCAAACGCTCCATAGGTCGTCCCGTCAAAATACGAGACCCGCTGCGTTCGTATCGCCCCGGACTTGTCCGCCGAATCGTGTGGCAGCCGCAGCGAATACCAATAGGCCTTCGCAAGGTCCGGCTTATAGCTGATGCTGATGGTGGGACGTATTACGTGTCGGATACCCATCAGCGTGCTGTTCCGCCCAAAACCCTGGAAAGTACCAAAGATGGCCGTCGCCAGGCTCAGGCTGAATGACATGTCTTCGGCTGTCCATAGACCCTTCTGTATTCCAACGGTATCGATCCGGTTCCGGATCAGATCATACTGCCTGAAGAGTTTTTGCGAATAGGTCCTCGCCTGAAAGCTCACCCCCGGCGTCACTTGCAGCGGCCCCAACGCCGGCAAAGCCAGCGTTATCGGAATGCTGTGTTGCGAACCCCACTGGAACGTATCCACGATCCGCTTAAAACTAAAAAGGCTGTCATAAAAATTAGCCCCCCCCGATATCGTGCTGCTAAGACCGACCCCAAACTTCTCATACCACTTCGGCGTACCCACGAACTCCTTCGGCTGGAAAGGATAGATGGTCGGCGCAGAAAAAGTCAGGTTGGGCAGGCTCACGGTGACGATACGGCTCTGGTTGTTCTGGCTGTGATTGGCGCCCACCGTCAGGTTATACTTGCCGTCCCAGGTCTTGGAATAGGCAATCGACGAGCTCAGCTGGTTCGTATAGTTGGCCGTCGGGTTGTTCAGCAGGTACTGGTTGTATTTGGTGGAGGCGACATTGACATTTGCCGAAAAGGTCTGTCCCGGGTGGGCCTTTGTGTCTACCGTATGGCTCCAGTTAAAGCTGAAGGTCTTGGACGTGGTATAGGCATCCTTGCCCACATTGCTCAGCAGCCGGGTATTCTGATAGGCAAAGTTCAGCTGGCCGCTATACCGGTACCGGACCCGGTACGTCGGGGTCACATAGAGGTTATACCCTCCATAGGAATAGATATTCGTCCGGAAGGTCACGTCGAAATACTCGTTCAGCACCTGGTAGTACCCTAACCCCTCCAGCCCCAGACCCGCCTGGTCGTTCGCCGTGAACTGTGGCGGAAGCAACCCCGAATGACGCCCCTGGATCAGCGGGAAAATGCCGAATGGAAGGTACACGGGGATGGGCACGCCTTCGAATTCGGGGTGGATCGGACCCGTGATCGCAAACTTCTTGTTGATGATCTTCATCTTCTTCGTCCGGAAAGCAAAGTGGGGCGTGTCCAGGTTACACGTGGTAAAAACTCCACGGTATCCAAAGTATTCATCAGGGGTGATCTTCTTCATCTTCTCCGCCGCCACATACATCTCCCCCGACTGCGTGGTCGTCTGCCGGGTAATGCCTTTCTGGGTCTTTATATTATAGGTGATGGAATCCGACTTCATCGTATTGTCCTGCTGCACCATCTTGGGCTGGGCGATGATATTCCCCGCCGAATCGCGGGTAGGGGATGCAGTGACGACATTCCGGTCCTGGTCATAGATGATCCGATCTGCGGACAGGTCGGCATCCTTATACTTGGCATTCGCTTTGGAATAAAGAGTGATGTTCCGGGAGGGGATGACAAACACGATCGAGTCCGCCGCCTTGTAGTCGATGGCCGCCTCCAGGGTGTCCTTCGAGATCTTGAATGTCGTCGTGTCAAAGACGGGCGCCGTCTGCTGCCGCATCAACGCAAATCGGGAGGTATCCGCCGCCGTTCGTTTATAGGGAGTATCCCTCGCAGGCAGCCCCGGCCGGTAACCCGGACGGACCGTATCCATCACCCGGGCCTCCGCCGCACGCCCCTCGGAACCCGTCGCCTTAGATGTTAGGATTTTGGTAAAACGGCCAAATGCCCGATAATTTGCAGGACTATTGAGCGTTACTGAGAAGAATAGCGCAGTAAAAATCAATGCCGGAAAATATTTTGAGCTAGATTTGCGTCCGTTATTG